>Ga0255336_100734_pt1 | contig 38983 bp, 29 predicted proteins | sample MeOH1_35cm_T3_17_FD_189102 | JGI IMG/M metagenome (GOLD analysis project Ga0255336, IMG submission 189102) | Sandy soil microbial communities from University of British Columbia, Vancouver, Canada - MeOH1_35cm_T3_179 | ecosystem: Engineered > Artificial ecosystem > Sand microcosm > Unclassified ...
CTGGCAGTTCAGGCAGCGGCCCGCGGGCCGCTGCCTGAGACGCTGCTGTCCGTTTCTTTTTCATCGGCATATCCATGACCTTGATCCCTCATGATATGCCCCGCCCACGAAATCGCGGATAGGTCCGACTATATTTCACCTCTTTGCAAGTGAACTCAAAGGATGCTTCTTGCCACACCGTCGGCAAATGGCAGACGGGTCATCCCCGACTAAGGTGCCGCAATTCCAACACAAAAAAACCGGCTTCACGTGTGTCCTTCGCGGGGGCACTTCGTGAGATTTGGTCCTCTGCATCGGCCTGAATTCGTTTAGTTTCTCGTCCACGCCTATTTCAATACTGGGCGGGTTTGTACCCGGTGAACTGGATAAAAGCTCGGTATGTTGGCTATACAAAATCCCCGATTCGCCTAACACCTGTTTAATTGCTGTGACCGCCTCCGATACACCACATCTGAACCATTCTTTTCCCTTTCTTTTCTCTACAAGGTACCGGTGAACCGACTGCTCAACGTCTCGAGGATTGACGACTAATGCGGAGAACGCAACCCTGTATGGCAGTGGAACTCCAGTGTGGTTAAGCTCGGCTGCGCGTAGCTCGGGATCCTTCGTAGAAAAGCCTACCTTGACAACGTCGCCAATCGAGTCGTTGGTTATTACATAGATCCACCCTCTTACGTTCACTTTCTTCCCCTCCATAAATCGCTGCCGCCTGTGGTGCCAGTGCAATCGATAGCATGTCCTCGAACCCACTCCACAGCCATCACTCGCCCTGCTGCAGCACAGTGTGCACTGCCTCTTCCTGCCGATCCGGAGGGTATGTGTTCTAAGACTTCTCGCTTCACTTTGTTGCTTCAGGTCGCATCGGGATCACGCCGGACCTAGTCACCTATTTCGGAGGCAAAGTATGTCGGGTTTTTCTCATTCTAAACCCCTCGGGTACGGGCTTAAACGGATCGTCACTCTCTGGCCAGCGCTTAGCTCGACTTTGGAATTTTCTAAGCGTTTCGATATCCAGCTTAACTGCAACACAAAAATCGTTATCACCACCTCGCAGCCGTGCAAGATCACGAAGAAATGACTCCTTCGCTGGCGAGCGAACTCGACTATCTCCGTATTTTCTATTGTTAACGAGCACCGTGAATGCATGAACATCCAAGGCAGTCGCCTCGATGAGCGCTGAAAAGGTGTCCAGATCTTGATTCCATGATAAAACCATTAATGCATCAACCGCACCCTGAAATTTAATACGTTCTTTGCTATTCTGCAACTCCGAACAGACTAACAGCCCAAAGTGAAAGCCGTCATGAATATATACGGGCTTAACAGGTTTTTCAGACTTTTCTTCGTAAAACCATCGTTTCCCGAACTTTGATGTCAACTCTCTATCCTCTCCGACAGCAGGTTGGAGCTTGGGTTGCCATATTCTGACTGAAGAGGGGAAACCGAGTCGATTATCGGAAAGCTCGAGGCACACTTCGCTTAAAATCCGGTCATTCTTTTTGTGGCGGTACTCGGTACCGGCGATTAAGCTAATCCCGGATCCAGAAAGACGGTTGGCAACGCTAGAAACCCATTGCAATGGAAGAGAGAGCTCAGGAAAGAGCACGTAATCAGGCTTAGGTCGTAACTCTATCGCCTGATTGACCAATCCCGCAATCCGACTGTAGCGGTCCAGTGAAAGTTCAGGCTTACCACATGCAGCCGCCGACCACGCGGAGTCGGGCGTTAATACATTAGTTATAGCGACGATTACATCTTTCTTCCTATTAGTTCCGATGCGAACGGTCGAAAATTTGCGGCCGCTTTTTGGAGATTGTTCAACGTCTTGCTGGCTGGCCAACAAAGTTGGCTTGACCCAGACACCTCTGAGAGCTCTGACATATTTCGCCCAAGTAACAGATGGTCGATCTTGAAGAAGCGGATTCATTCCCACACATTCTGGGGCCAACTCAGCAATCTCCGAGGGCGTATAGGGTCGAGTCGGAAAAAAATATGGAATCAAGCTCTCTGTTTTCCTGTCCTTCAACCCGATGTTTTGCAATCTTCGGGACCGACTAGATTTCAAGAATTTTATCAATTCGGCCGCGTCGAGCAAATCGGCACGCACAAACTCATTAAATATATTATTATTTTCTTTCTTGCCAACCTTGCCCAGGAGAACGGAGGATGAGCCGCCAGCGAGTATTTTCTTGTAAGGTTTTTTTGCGAGATCAGAAATCGCCAGTAGTGGCGCCTTAGAATAGAAATCCCCAGCCCCAAAATCAAATTCGAGCACATCCCTAAAATTCAGCATTTCCTGAAATAGTTGCTGAAAAAATAATTTAGCTAGCTGAGAAACTTTGCTTGATTTGTTATTTGATGACAACGATTCTGGATCGTAGGATTTGGCAGCGGAATCAACAAACGACCAAGTTAACGAACCCTTTACGTATTGCCATATTGGCTCGGTCGCCAGACACTCCATCCCGTTTATCGCAATTTTTGACCCGCTTATCACATGTTTTGCGAGTTGATCGATTGATGCGAAGGCGCGTTTAACAACCGCCTCGGCCTGCGCCCACTCGTTTAGGGTGATAGCGAAGCCTAAAAGCCGAGGGAGGTAAGGATAGTGCGCGAATAGATTATCCGGCCTGAGAATGTGGTTATGCGCGAATTGATAGAACTCCTTCCGCTGTTTCTCCCAGGCTTTAGGCGGCAAATCTCTGGCAAGAGTTTCTACGTGACGGAGCTGGAGTGACCAACTCAATCGTCTAATGGTAAGGCCATCGGCCTTTCGCAAGGTATCAGCTTGTTCAGCGGTATTACCAGCAGCGGACAGGACCCTTGCCGCGGTCGAGGATTCTAATTGATCTGGCGACGGCATCAAGCGATGCTCACTTGAAAGCTGATAGATTTCCTTTTCAATGCTATCGAGCAAATCTTTGCCCGCCTGCCCTTGCAGCACGAACAGTTTCTGTTTTTCTGGCTGAAGCCGGATAAGGGATTTTCCTTGACATTCTTCACCTTGCTGAATCACCCAAGCACCGGAATCGCCAGACTCACGAAACAAACAATCCTTGCCAAGTCGGTTCTGCAGAAATTTCATCAGTTGGGACGCGTCACTAATAGTCCCCGAATCGCGCAGAACGAGGAACATATCATCGATGTACCGACCGTAATGTATCGGTGTGACCTTTTCTCTTATTAAAGCATCCCAGCGATGCAAAATCACATTGGACACGATTCTAGCTACTGTAAGGCCGATTACAAGTCCGCCTGGTATCGCATCCTTACAAGATGCCAAGTTTGTCGAGAATTTACTCGCCTTCTTCGACCATGTTTTTAGTAACCACGCGATCTGACCAGTAAATTCTTTTTCACATTCAGAAAGCGATTGGGCGCCGTTCAGTCCGATGGCTTCCAGAAACTTATCAGATGAAATGATTGATGGATCGATCGAGTGATAATAAGATTTCAAATCAAGTGACACTGCAATCACATTGCGATCTTCGTCTAGCTCGCCTCGAATCGCCCTCAGTCCGTCACCCCTCCACCTTTGATATGGCTGGAAGTAGGGAAAAAATGAGCCAACCGCTGTGATGTGAAATAGCTTTCCTGCTGCTTTATCAAGCTCTTCATCATTGCGAACTCGTTTTAGGCGGGCACCGTAACATGAGTCATCAAGACAAGCATCAAACTTATGGCCAATCATGTTGATCCATAGAGCCGAAATAACGTGCGCATCTACTGGAAAATCACCAATAATCCGAAATTCCGGGATGACGGAATTTTTATCCAGCAAGCTCTTAAAGGCCCGATCAGGGTCTGAGAAATGTATATGACCATCTTCTGAATCTGGACGTTTTTTTATTTCCAGCTTTTTTGGAACAATTCGGAAATTTCCAAACAGCTCGTCCACTTCTTTAAACCCATTCTTTTCCCTCAAAATCTTGAGAAGCGATTTCAAATTCAAGAGCAGATCTTGCTCATATTCCGCAAATTTTATCGCTGTCGGGAATGTATTTTCAAAGTAGCAGTCTGCCTTCGCTTTTCTATAGGCGACGAGCAAGTCTTTCAGATCAAGTTTGTCCCACCCCTTAAAATTAGCGACGTAGCTCATCGTATTACCTTTTATGTTTATTACTTCTCCCCGAGTCGGGGTGCGATATTTGTAGATACCGTTCTAGGGAACGACCTGGGCACCCCAAACTTGCCGAATCAAGTCCACTCCACTGCCAGCATCTCAGCCTGCTGCAACACCGTCTGCACAGCCTCTTCCTGCTGGTCAGGCGGGTACTTGTACTTCCGCAGGATCCGCTTCACCATCAGTCGCAGCTTCGCCCGCACGCTCTCACGCTTTTCCCAATCGACGCTGACGTTCTGGCGAAGGCTTTCGGTCAGCTCGTGGGCGATCTTTTTCAGCGTTTCGTCACCCAGCAGCCGGACCGACGCTTCGTTGTTCGCCAGCGCATCGTAGAAGCGTAGCTCGTCCTCGCTCAGACCAAGCTGCTCGCCACGGTTTGCCGCTTCACGAAACTTCTTCGCCATTTGGATCAGCTCTTCCATTACCTGTGCGGTCTCGATCGAGCGGTTCTGATAGCGGGTGATAACGTTCGCCAGCAGCTCGGAGAATTTTTTTCCCTGCACGACGTTGCCACCGAATCGGCTCTTGATTTCACCCTCCAGCAGACGCTCAAGAAGTTCCACCGCAAGGTTCTTTTCGGGAAGATTCTGGACCTCGGCCAGGAAGTCATCGTCGAGGATGCCGATGTTCGGCTTATCTAGACCCACGGACTCGAAGATGTCAACAACGTCCTCGGAAACCACTGCCGATCCGATGATCTGCCGGATCGCCAGTTCCCGTTCCTCGTCGGTGCGCTTTTTCTGCACGATGTCCCGCTTGGTCAGCAACACCTTCACGGCCTGAAAGAAAGCAACTTCCTCACGGACCGCCTTCGCCTCGTCAAGCGTACAGCACAGCGTGAAAGCCTTGTTCATCTGAAGAGCTACGTCGGCAAAGCGCTTCTTGCCGTCCTTCTGCCCCAGCACGAAGTTCGCAGCACCCGCCAGTAGCTTGTGGCCACCAGTCAGAAAATTGCTGTAGTCGAAACCGTGCAGCATCGAGCGCAGCACATCGAGCTTCTCTTCCACTAGGGCATAGGCCTCGTGAGCATCGACGGTAGGCCTGCCACGACCATTGCTGGCCGTATATTCCTTCAGTGCCTGTTTCAGATCATTGGCGATACCGATGTAGTCGACCACCAAGCCGCCTTGCTTGTCCTTGAACACTCGGTTGACACGGGCGATGGCCTGCATCAGGTTGTGACCCTTCATGGGCTTGTCGACGTACAAAGTATGGACGCAAGGCGCGTCGAAGCCGGTCAGCCACATGTCACGCACGATCACCAGACGCAACGGGTCATGCGGATCCTTGAAGCGCTTCTCCAAGCGTTTCTTGACCTGCTTCGAATAGATATGGGGCCGCAGCAATGCCTTGTCGGACGCCGAGCCGGTCATGATGATCTTGATTGCGCCTTTCTCAGGATCGACATCGTGCCAGTCCGGGCGCAACTTCACGATTTCGTTGTACAGATGAACGCAGATCTCCCGGCTCATGGCGACAATCATTGCCTTGCCTGGCTGAGCCTTGTCACGTTCCTCGAAGTGCGCAACGAGGTCCGCCGCAACGCTCTCAATCCTGGGCTCGGCGCCGACAACTTTTTCGAGAGCAGCCCAACGGGTTTTCAGCTTGGACTGCTCATCGTCTTCTTCGTCTTCAGCGAGCTCGTCGACCTCGGCGTCAATGTCGGGTAGTGCTTCTTCCTTCAGCCCAAGCTTTGCTAGGCGTGACTCGTAGTAGATCGCTACCGTCGCCCCATCATCTCGGGCCTGTTGCATGTCATACACATGGATGTAGTCACCGAACACGGCACGGGTATCACGATCCTCCTTCGAAACCGGTGTTCCGGTGAATGCAACGAAAGTGGCGTTCGGTAGCGCGTCTCGCAAATGCTGGGCGTAGCCGACCTGGTAGCCTTTGTTGTCGCCCTTGAACTTCGCTTCGAAGCCGTATTGGGTACGATGTGCTTCGTCGGCGATCACAACGATATTGTGGCGATCCGAGAGAACAGGAAAGGTATCTTCGTCTTCGCCCGGCATGAACTTCTGGATAGTGGCAAACACAATGCCGCCGGACGGACGGTTGGCCAGCTTGGCTCTCAAATCCTGCCGTGTCCCAGCCTGCACAGGCTCCTCACGAAGCAAATCATGCGCAAGCGAGAACACGCCGAATAGTTGGCCGTCGAGATCGTTGCGGTCGGTGATTACGACGATGGTCGGATTCTCCATCGCCGCTTCCCTCATGACCCGTGCGGCAAAGCAAGTCATGGTGATCGACTTGCCGCTGCCTTGCGTATGCCAAACCACACCACCCTTGTGACTGCCGCCCGGTCTTGACGCTGCTACAACTTGAGCGATTGCAGCACGGACAGCATGGAACTGATGGTAACCAGCAATCTTCTTCACCAGGCCGCCGTCGTCCTCGAACAAGACGAAGAAACGAAGGAAGTCCAGCATGTACGTCGGTGCAAGCACTCCCCGAATCAACGTTTCCAGCTCGTTGAACTGGCCGAGAGGATCCAGCGTTACGCCGTCAATCGTGCGCCACGCGAGAAAGCGTTCCGAGTTAGCCGAGAGTGAACCCATCCGGGCTTCGCTGCCGTCGGAAATTATGAGGATCTCGTTGTACTGGAAAACGTCGGGGGTCTGTTCCTTGTACGTCTGGATCTGGTCGTAGGCTTTCCAGATGTCAGCGTTCTCGTCAGCCGGGTTTTTCAACTCCAGCAGGACTAGCGGCAGACCATTGATGAACAGAATGACGTCGGGACGCCGGGTGTGATTGGGGCCTTTGATCGTGAACTGGTTGATCGCCAGCCACTCGTTGGCGGAAACGTCGCTGAAGTCGATCAGCTTCACGAAGTCACCACGAGTCTCGCCATCCTTCTGGTATTCGACGGGAACGCCGTTGACAAGCAGGTTGTGGAAGATACGATTGGCAGACAGCAGAACCGGCGTATCGAGGTTCAGGACCTGTCGCAGTGCATCGTCCCGAGCCGATGCCGGAGTACCGGGATTCAGTCGATTGATGGCTTGACGTAGCCGGTCAGTCAGCAGAACTTGGCGGTAGTCGCTTCGCTCCGGCGAGTCGCCGTCGGGGGCGATGTCGGGGCCGTAGAGATGCGCATAACCGGTTTCGGTCAGCCAGTCGAGCGCTTCTTGTTCTAATTGGTCTTCTGTCATGGGTTCTCTCGGCCCGTTGTCTGCAATGTTTTAGGCTGCGTCTTTCAGCATTGCCTCGGCGTCGGGTAGCCGAAGTTGGCCGGAGATCAGGCGAGGCAGAAGCGTGTCACGGAGATCGGCCAAAGCTTGAGCCTGCTGTCCGACGACAAATGCTCTCTCTACCAACGGGTCCACCAGTTTGCTCCAGCTGTGCAGGACGGGAGGGTTTGGCTTGACGACTCGTAGTGCCTTCAAATCGGAAACGGTAACGTGACCGAGTCCTGTAGTTTGCTTATTCCGTGCAATTTCCGTAAAGACGGGTTTCATGTGCTTCAACGCAAGCAACACAAAGGATCGCTCTATCTGTGATGTCGGAACCACCTTAAAGATGTGCTGATTCAGCCATGCTTTACAGTGAGACCACACAAACGTATCGATTGAGGTGTCTGGATTTCCAGACCATGAGAATAAGATATCCTTCGCTGCGATGCGGTATTTCTCTGGCATCTGGACATCGGAAAATTTAGTCTGCTCAGTCACTCCTGCCTTGAGTTCGGCAATTTTGACAATGGGCAAACCTCGGCGCTCTTCATTCGGCTCGAAGGCCTTATAGGCAGCGCCATTAATATATTGGGCAAGTTCGTAGATGGGCTCTTTGCCCCATCCCTTGGGCACTGCGCCCGGGGCAGAGTCCTCGAACCCATCCGGGAAGAGCGCAGCCGTATCCGCGTCGAGGCCGTCAGGCTCACGGCCTTCCGCCTTGGCTCGAACCGGGTCGAAGTCGACGAACCAAGACTTGAATAGAGCTTGGGCGATGGCTTCGAGGGTTGCGTTGATTTCACGAAGCAACGCGATTCGTTCCGACATGGCGAAGTAGTAGTCGCCAATGAACTCCTGTGCCGCACGCGATGGAATAGGAATCTTTAGCTTACCGAAGTCGCCCTTTTTGAAATGCGGGATCATCGTTCCCACGTGCATGTTATCGATCTGCGACTGGACAGTCGATGATCGAAGTGCCGCAAACAGATACTTCGGATAGACCCGCGCTGGGTCTGCACGGACAGACACCATGTCCTGTGCAATACAAAAATCTACCGGGTCTGGAACCCAGTTCGTCCGACCAGGACTGCCCTTACAAACAAATAGAATATCGCCAGGCTCAGGGTGACCACGAAACCACGAGTTGTAGGTTGCGTCATCTACAAATCGCGTCGTGTCGTAAGACGGGTATAGCGAGTTGTTGCTAACACAGTTGGTCGCAATAAGGGGCATCCCGCTGTCACCGACAGGGCAAGTTTTGCCTCGATTGTCCACTATTCGAGACAGCAATTCCGTGAAGGGAACCCAATCAGAACTCATAGCCGAGCCCCCCCAGCTTCTGCCGAATCAGCGTGTCCAGCTCAGCGCCCTTGGCCATCTGCTCACCCAACTTTTCGGTCAGCTTCTGCATCTTCTCGACGAAAGTTTCATCGTCGTCCTCGACCTCTTCAGCACCGACGTAGCGGCCCGGCGTCATTACGTGACCGTGTTCGGCAATCTCGGCCAAGCTCACGCTGCGGCAGAATCCGGGGACGTCAGCATAGGCCACCTTCGCCTCGGCGTCGCCACGCCATGCATAAACGGTGTCGGCAATCTTGGCGATGTCTTCGTCGGTCAGCTCGATCTGCACTCGGCTCACCGACTGTCCAAGCTTGCGAGCATCGATGAACAGCACTTCGCCTTTACGAGTTGTCTTCTGCTTGGCGAGGAACCAGAGGCAGGCCGGGATCTGTGTATTGAAGAAGAGCTGTCCCGGCAATGCGACCATGCACTCGACTACATCGGCTTCGACCATCGCTGCCCGGATTTCACCCTCGCTGTTCTGGCTGGAGCTCATCGAGCCGTTTGCGAGGACGATGCCCGCACGTCCCACTGGCTTCAGGTGATATAGCATGTGCTGCAACCACGCGTAATTTGCGTTGCCCTGCGGCGGCGTACCGTAGGCCCAGCGCGGATCGCCTTCGAGGCTGCCATGCCACCAGTCCGACACATTGAAGGGGGGATTGGCGAGAACGAAATCAGCACGCAGATCGGCATGCTGGTCCCGCACGAACGTGTCGTTCGGCTCCTTGCCAAGATTGAAGTCGATACCACGAATGGCAAGGTTCATCGCTGCCAGACGCCAGGTGGTCGGATTCGACTCCTGACCGTAGATCGACACGTCGCCGAGCTTGCCACCATGCGCTTCAATGAACTTCTCGGACTGAACGAACATACCGCCAGAGCCACAGCAGGGGTCGTAGACCTTGCCGTGATGCGGTGCCAGCACAGCCACCAGCGTCTTAACAATGCTTGCTGGGGTGTAGAACTGCCCGCCTTTCTTGCCCTCAGCGCTGGCGAACTGACCAAGGAAGTATTCGTAGACCTGGCCGAGAATGTCTCGGGCGATGCTCGCATCGCTGCCGAAGCCGATCTTCGAGACAAGGTCGACGAGCTCGCCTAGCTTTCCGTCGGGTAGTTGGGCTCGGGCGTACCGCTTGTCGAGAATCCCTTTGAGTTTCGGGTTTTCGGCCTCGATCAGCGACAGGGCGTCATCGATGCGCTTGCCGATGTCGGCCTGCTTTGCTTGGGCACGCAGCGTTTCCCAGCGGGCAGCCTCGGGCACCCAAAACGCATTGACTTCCTTGTAATAGTCACGGTCGTCTAGTTCTGAAGCGATCAGTTCTTCATCGCAGTCCGGGAGGAAGTAATCGTCGTTCGGATCAAGAAACCGGCGAGCTAGTTCGTCACGGCGACCTTGAAAGGCGTCTGAAATATATTTGACGAAAATGAGACCGAGCACGATGTGCTTGTACTCTGCAGCGTCCATATTGGCCCGCAGCTTGTCGGCGGTCGCCCACAAGGTTTTTCTGATGTCTTCGATCATCGGTAAAAATGTTTGGCCAGAAGTAAGCGTCGGCGTCATTATGACGCTTACGGCGACAGAAGGCGTGTTTCCGAGGACCGCACGATTCGTGCGAATCGTATTAGCGGCAAAATGCTGGAAAGCGAGACGCTGGCCCAGGGGGCTGCTGCGGGCCATAGTGCGGCTGGACGTCAGTCAGAACTTTGAGGATGCGATGGTCCAGCCCGGCGCTTACCGGAGTGACGCGTGTTGGAGCATGACCAAACAGGCACTCATTAGCCATCGAACAAGCAAAATCGCAATGTACACTCCGGATCCGGTATCAGGCGCTACAGTCAAAGGGCAAATGCTCTCTGTCTCAGGCAATCTGACCTTCACAGGATTCCTGTACCGTAGTCAGTCAAACAGAATTTTTTTCGTCACGGCGTTACATCGCCTCACGGAAAACGAATACTACTTCTGCAAACACCGTGGGGAAGAAAACTCGTGGAGCGGGCGGTTCGGCAATGTTCTGAATGTCCCCGCGCTAAACGTCGCGGTTCCCTTGTATAACGGTGACCGGCCGGTGTTCCGTTGGTATCACGACCCATTCAACGCGTGCATCGACGTTGCGGCTGTAGAAATTCAAGCTCCGAAAAATGTCGCAGCAATCAACGATTGTGGCGTGTTCGGTGACTACACGATTGTTGAAACCGGCCTGAGCGTGACCACGGGATCCTCGGGTCTAATGTACTCGTTCCCTGGCGGATACAGTTTTCCCGATGGCCAGGCCGTAGCATACAAGTGCTCGCTTGCTGCCGATTTCCGAGCAAATCAGTTTAACTTCTTTGTACACTCGGCGGGCCGCGCCGGCAGCTCCGGTGGCCCGGTCGTTCTACGTAGAGAGCGACAAAGCGGAATCGAGATGCAGACGATCGGCATGTATGTAGCAGATCTCGGAGCTAATGGTGGTTTCGAGCAATCGAGTATCGAGCGATGCATGCCCTTACATTTTGTTAGAGAAGTTGTTGACGGAGTACCGGCGCTTGACGCACATGGCAATCTGATTCCCTATGCGCCACGGCTCGTGGTGAAGGATTCAACCAACTTGGAACCCTTTGATACTCTGCGCAGTGCCACCACAACGATCGGTTCATTGCCTGGACCGGCATCTTCCGCAGAGGCGCCCACATCGTGACGAATTGAACCAGGCGCCGCTGGGTCACGAGGAATGGACCAGCTAAGCTTAACCGTTTTGAATTGTTCATTGTCGACTGCTGCAGATTGTCGTTTGATTCGAGGGTTGTGATCTGGTCTGATGCTGAATGTCGGGGGAAGCATGGCAGCCAAGAAGCGAATTCGAACAATCGGTTCCGTCTCTAAGGAACTGCTGAAGAAATCTCGTGAAGCAGCCTTGGCTGCGGTGCAAGTTTTCAACAACCCAGCGATCACCTTCAAGGCTGAAATCTACGTGGTCTTGATGGTCATATCTTGGACATATCTTCTTCACGCCAACTACCGCAAGCACGGCATCGAGTATCGCTACTACCGGATGGTCGGCAAGAGGAAGCGATTCGATCACACTGCCAATGGAGCGGAGAAGTACTGGGAGCTTGAGCGCTGTCTCAACGATAAGGCATCTCCAGTTGACAAAAACGCGGCGAACAATCTGCGCTTCTTGATTGAGCTGCGGCACGAAATCGAACACCAGATGACGAAGCGTTTGGATGAGTTTTTGAGTGCTCGCTTCCAGGCCTGCTGCCTGAACTACAACGATCACATCAAAAATCTTTTCGGCGATGAGCACGGCATCGACAAGCATCTAGCGTTCAGCCTGCAGTTCTCTTCGATCACTCGCGATCACGTCAACCTTCTCGATCAAACTGTAGGGTTGCCGGGGCACATTCTTGCATTCATCACCGGTTTCGACGCCAAGTTGACTGCAGACGAGTTCAATGACCCCCGGTTTGCCTACCGCATACTGTTCGTTCCGAAGACTGCGAACCGCAAGGGTCAGGCGGATCAGGTTATCGAGTTCGTCAAAGCGGATTCTGAGCTTGCGAAGGGCATCAATGCGCAATACGCTGTTATCAAAGAAACTGAACGACCGAAGTATCTACCGAAGCAGGTTGTAGCGGCAATGCAGGCAGCTGGCTATCCAAGATTCAGCATGCACCACCACACGCAGTTCTGGAAACAAGTCGATGCAAAGAATCCGGCGAAGGGGTTGGGCACGCTGGTTGTGAAAACGTGGTACTGGTATGAACCGTGGATCGAGCAGGTGAGCGCTCATTGCGCCGACAACGCAGCTCAGTATCAATAGCCCCATAGTTACTGGACTGCTCGTCAGCCGCATTGGGGACTTTGATCAGGTTTTCAGAATACAACGGGGAAACGATGTTCATATGTTCTGACGAGAATGAATACAAACAATACGTCGATAAGTTGATCGAAGACAGCCATTCCATTGATATTGCTGTCGCTTTTTGGGGTAAGGGCGCATCCAAGTATTTGAAGAAATCCGCCAAGACTTTCAGGATTCTCTGCAACCTGACAAGCGGCGGGACGAACCCGGCGGAGATCGAGGAAATTCTCAAGCGGGGCTACGACGTGCGGCATTGTCCTGATCTTCACGCCAAAGTCATCGTCGGACCTAACTCAGCTATCGTGGGCTCCGCAAACTTCTCCACCAATGGCCTAAACATTGAGGAAGAGGAGTTCGACGGATGGCACGAGGCCGGTTATGTCACTGATAAAGTCACGGATGTGCGGAAAATGCAGACGTGGTTCGATGATCAGTGGGCGCACTGCGGACAGAAGATAACTCCCGCTATGCTCCGGCAAGCTAAGCTGAACTGGAGTCGTCGGGTTCGCAACCGAATCGCTCGCACCAAGGGGAATGACTCGATCCTGTCGATGACGCCAGAGCAATTAAAGGGCCGAAATGTATACGTCGCCGCGTATCGACTTGATCCGACTCCGCAGGCAACGCGCGCTTTCTCGAAGTGGCGGCAGACCAACCACCTGAATACTGATACTGAGATCAGCTTTTATGAGGACTGGGATGGTATGAAGACTGGGCAACAGGTCATATCGGTATATTCTGGCCCGGAAGGAGACATTCGGGTAGACGGGGCATACGGAATCGGAGATGTAATTCGAGCAAGGCGAACTGCTGGGTACAACAAGGGGGAAGAGATGATCCTTCACCTCTGCTCGCCGATCGATGAACTCGCCGGACGACAGTTCGGCAACCGGGAATGCGCAGCGTTGGAGAAACGCCTGAGGAAGGCCAAATGGTCCCTCCCGGGGGGAGCGGAAGGCGAACTGATTCCGGTTGAGAAGTTCCTGAATGAGTTTAATTAGCCTACCAGCCTTGCCAAGCGACGGACAAATGTGCAGCCACCTGCTGCCTAGCGCATCACGGCTGGTTTCGCACGCAATGCCGAAAAAGGTTATGTTCTGAAATTGGTTACGCACCTACGCCGTCCTTCAAAAATATCGTTCATCGGCTGGCTCAGTCGGCTCGTTGATCAATGCTTCAAACCTCGCCGCTGCAACGATCATCTGCAGACTGCCGTATCAGCGAACTGAGGCGAGCAGATCATCCACTGACGCCTCTAGCACACCCCACGAGGTCTTGCACGTGGCAAGATCGAAGTTCGCTCGTGTCGTTACCTCCACCCACGGATGTACGACGTTTCTCGATTCACGCAATGCATGACCGAATTTTCCACGGTCAGTCTTCAGCCACCCGACGTCAACGGCAACATCGATCAACGAGTTCAAGCTCCAATCTTGTATCGCCGGGACTTTGTCTTGTCGATCACGTGGCGCTTTCGGTGATTGATATGCCTCCGCAGGAGCGAGATTGGCACGTGCTAGCAAAAGGCCTTCGAGGATGCTGCCCATCATGATCACGGCGGAAGTGAAGCATTCAACGTGGATGCACTTCTGCGCTTCTCTCCATCGCCGTTCGATCGCGTCCTTGAGATTCGGAAGGGTGACTGTGAGCTTCGAGACGTCAGGGGGAGACAGGATAACTTTTTGAGGCTTAGCGATCGAGCCCGATTCAATGAATTTGATTGCACTACGGATGTAGCCAGCCAGTGCCTCTAAACGGACCCTGCGACTTTGCACATCGAAGTCGGTATCGGTTGACATTTCGCCGACAAACGTCCGAGGCAAACCTTCGACCGCCTCGAAGACGTGCTTCGCTTCCCGAACCTTGGCGTCGACTTCCCTCAGGCTACCGTAACGATCCAGGGCAGCCGAATCAGTGGAGGTGGTGATTTCTCCGAGCAAGCCCCGCAGCAATATCAACGCTTGATTTTTGTCCATTTCTTAGCGTAATTCAGCAGCTAAACTAAACCATTGTTATCCGCAAATGGCAAATCGGAAAGCCCCAAGCAGTACGATCGTGACCACGGTGACGGCCACGTGACAAGTGTATTTCTGCAGACCCCTTGACCAGCAAGGCTGTGACAATGTGACATTTGTGACGGTTTACAGAGATTACTCTTATCGACTTGCCGGATAGTAGGGTTTTATACCTGACAGTCGCCCTCCCTGGAAAAATAGAGGAATACTAATTCCATCCGTCACAAATGTCACATTGTCACAGCCTTTGATTGCCTTGGTTTCTACGCAATCAGGTTGGTGACGGCCGCGTCACGTCCGTCACCTAACCCGGCTATCAGGCAATCGCCAAATCTTGCTCGGCCTGCGGTTCCCCAGGACCAAAACCAATGATACGCTCGCTTATCCAGTACGCACGAATCGCGTTCGGCAGATCCGGTACCCGAGCCGTATTACTCGCATCACGCAACAGGAGCCCGTGTTTCCGAAGCGCATCAACGACGAGCTTCACGTTTAACCCCTCGCACACACGGCTCTTGAATGGCTCAGGCAACACGAAAAACATGCCACCGGTCTTTGTCGAGCCATAGTATCCGGCTCGATTGGAAATCACACGAGACTGCTCAGCACCTTCAAGTCCGTCTGGCCAACCTACGCGCTGAAACGCTGACTGACCATGCTGCTCGAAGAACCGCTGGACCTGTCGTAGCGCCTGTGCTTCCTCGCTAGACCCGGTACCGCCACGCTCCACGATCCATGCTTCGAAGCAATGCTGCAACATTACGATCGACTCATCTGCCGCCCAGCCTCCAATTCCTGCTCGTTCCGCCATTTCGCCAGCCAATGCTAATATGGCGAAACGCCGAGCAGCACGATTTACCAGACCGTCGGCATTCGAGCGAACAAACAGATTCTCGATGCCCCCCAGGCGCGTCTGCAATCCTTCGCAAAACACGGCATACCCCTGCTCTGCCATTTGCCCTACGAGGTACGACAGCCACGTGTGTCCCGCCACACCAAAGACTTGCAACGTCGATGTATGCAAATGATCAGCCAGCTCTTTGCTGCTCTCGAAGCCAGCAAGCGAATCGAATAGACCAAAGCCGTGACCGGCGTCGGCAGGCACGTTCAATAGTCGAACTTCCATGCCGGCCCGAGCCATCCGGCCAGCCGACTCGATGTGCTGCTGCAACGGAATCTCTCCCGTTGACATGAACAGCAGTCTCCACTGAAGGAGTCGGGCGGCATGCCCAGAGCGCCCCATCCTTTGCTTTCCTTGACCATTGCCCAGCATGTAAACGGCCTCGCCGGCCTCCTGCGGAGAAGCTTGATTCAGTTCATCGAGCAACAGCACGCTGTCATTCAAGCCGGCCGCAACTACTTCCAGCCCGTTCGAAGTCGAACGCCAAGACTGAATAATACGAGTAGGCTCGCCCCAAACGGATGCAGCTACACGCAAGGACGTAGTCTTCCCAACGCTGCTCGGACCAACGAGGTGAATGCCGCCGTTCTCAACCCCGAGCAAGCCTAGCAACGGTCCGGCCAGAGAAGTGCAAACCGACAGCATCAGTCGGGAATTGCTCGCACACAAGCGACCGACATCTCGATTCCACCTCGCAAGTTCACCATGTTGCCAGAAAGCCTTGCTCGCCGGGGCATCGCTATCGAGGGCCAGCGACTCCGACGCCGCGCCATACACCCTATCGGCTTGTACGAAAACGCCGTCATGCCAGCCCACGTTCCGTACCAGCCGATGCGTGTCCCGAGGAATTGCATGCTCAAGGTACTGCTGGAACTCGGCCCAGTTATAGACGATGACACCGAGATCGTTCATTTCGGCTTTCAGCGTACGGAGGTCAGACAAGCGAGAGCGCGGCAGAATATGCGTCTTCGTTCTGCCGTCCGGAGTATGCAGGACGAGCTCAAGACTCCACCCGGTGCTCACGTCGTCGCGGAGTTGTCGAACGATGTCCACCCGTGAACAAACAGGGACCGAGTACGGCTGACCATCCCTTCCTGCCTTGCTAGCCAATACACGACCGTCCCTCACTAAGTACATGGTGTCAGTGGCCCACGAAACATGTGGCCCCTCAGGTTCGATCAGCGCCTCCGAGGCTGTGGCCACACCATCCACCGATACCTCTCGCGTCGCGGCCGCTACAACTTCAGCAATCACCGAATGGTCCAAGCCAAGTGCCGCGACATCTGCGGCGTCCCAGCCCTTCAGTTCTACAGCTTTTTCGTCGTAGACCCAGCCCATCATTGGGCAGAACGTACGCAACAAGGACTCAACGTCGATCACACTGATCCTCGTGCTCAGATCAATCGCACGGATCAGCTGGACCACTCTGTCCTGATAGTTCAGGCCGGGGCCGTCGTTGTCACGCCAGATCACAACGTTGCGCCCTGCGAGCGGAGACCAGTCCGTCTTCGATGGTGCCGACGCTCCACCAGCGGAGGTCACCACCACAACTGAGGGCAGCATCTTTTGCAGAGCCAGTGCCGCCTTCTCCCCCTCGACAACGAAAACTAGCTGATCATCACACGCACCTGCCAGAGCGTTCAAGCCAAAGAGTGGGCGTTGACCCTCCGGCATTCCGCCGGTCCAGTGAAGCGAACCGTCCTCGTGCCTATCAACACGCAACGTCATGAAGGTCTTGCCGCCATCTGCCCTGCGCAAGCGCAACTGAACGAAGCACCGCTTTCCATCAGTGTTCAAGTAGTCGTATCGCTCTTCCACTGTCGAGCCATGCGACTCGAATCGTCGAACATCAAGTTCCGGGCTCCCGTCTGGAATGGGTTCCATCACTTGTGATGCGACCGACGAGCCGAATCTTTCCCGACCCATGCGATTAGCACTTCGAATTAAATCCAAGGCTGTCGGTACATCAGCCTGTGGCCTGAGCTTCTCCTGCAACTGCTTTGCGGCTTCTATCGGACGGCAGTCCCAGATATAGCTCGCAAGAGCGATCAAGTCCCCGCCCTTGCACTCGTCCAGAATTGCAAAGTCGGCGTATTTCCCGGACTCGACGTTGATCGAGAACGAACCAAGTTCATGGTCGTCGCGCTTCGGATTAATGGCGACGAACTCCTGTCCCCGGTACTCGCCTTCGAGACCAAGGATCTCCTCGACGACCGTGGCGAAATTCGCAAGAGCCAGTTCGGCAAGCTGCCCGAAATCGATCCGTCCTGGCCCCCCGTTGATCGAGGCAAGGGACGAAGCGTTCGTGAGCCCGTCACTCAGGGCGGGCGTTACTGTTTCTGAAAATGAAGACATGCAAGGATTCCTGCTATGTAGCTCTGGTGACACGGGGTATCCGTGTACCCGCTAGGAATCCGATGTTGGCCGCCCGATTTGCCTGACATAACGAATCAGGCAACTTTCTTCACAATCCATATAATTCAATAACTTACAGCGTATTCTGCCCGACAGGCCAGTTGCGGCGCACTTCCCTCGCTTTCGCCTGGAACGTTCGCCAGGCCTCTCCTCGAAGCGGTGCATCCTCGTTGTAAAACAGCACGTTACGAACCGTTTGGTAGCTTACAGACTCCGACAACTTATCTGATGCTCTCCGTGCGACGCGCCGAGCAAGGTCAGTGCGAGAGAGATTGGGAACGTCAGACGCCACCTGCTGGGCGATCTCGAAATACAGCTGGTGTCTATGCTGCGTCTCAGCACGGGGACCGGTCTGTTGCCTGTATCCAGCGGCGTGACTATGCCGTTCAACCCTGGCCTGATGACGGGACAACACGGAGAGCCCCTCTGGCATCGGCCAGGAAGAAGCCGCTGCCCATCGGAGAAAAGCAAGAACCCGTATGGATGCCTGTTGCCCTGGCGATTTGATCGCTAACCGGCCTCCCTGCACAGCATGCCGAACCGCCTCCATCCGGCGCTGATACTCCTTCTCATGGATCCCATAGCCGGGGACCTCCTCCGCCGCGTAAACGAGGTCGGCCGCTGCAATTGCAGACTTCGGATCGATACCCAGCGACAGCAGGACCAGTTCACCAGGCGCCGCCCACAGGCAGTCAGACCACTCCTGGAATCGCGCCGGGAAAATTTTGGCCAGATCCCGGACGTCATCGTCGACCGCAGAGGCCGAAGTGGCATCGCAGTCTTGATTGATGATGTCCGGCGATTCGATCCCGGTCGCGGATGACGCTCGACCCGGCACGATGCCAGCTGCATCGGAAACCTGATCAGGAAAAAAAGAAGTGGGGAAAGCATTCACGTCATGAACCCTCAAAATCGTTGCGATCGGCGATGCACTGACCTGACGCGATGAACACGTCATTGAAGGACATAGCCGTGAAACGAGCGAGGGGAACGGACACCACCTAAGCCGGAACGGGACCGGCAACTCGTGCTCTCGGATTCCACGCCCTGGATGGACCATGGAAACCACATAGCCTCATTCTACCCTGCCGGACGCGGGCGCATCCGAGCGTGGTTTGCCAAGGCCCGCAAGCAATTTTCTCTCAGGCGAGGGATGGTTCTCATCGTACGGCGCCGTAGCTGCCTCCGGCTGACGTGCAACTGTCTTACAGGGTATGTTTGAGCAATCCACCTGGCATGGAGCCATCGCAACCGTGAGTTGGCATGCCGCCCATGCTCTTCCAGTCGCGCCAGCAGGGTTCTGCCCGCCAGTCCGCCTCCACACCTGTTTATGCGACTACAATGCGAAACGGCCTGGCAATTGCCAAGCCGTTTCCTGTCCAAATCCTGTCCAAATCCGGGCTTGGACAGCGGACGAACTGAACCGGAAACCCGGTCATGAACTATCGCACCATCAACGAATGCGCTGCAGCGGGAGTCGACTAAGCCCCTGATTCGTCAGGATTTTTCACTCCCACTCGATGGTCGCCGGCGGCTTACCCGAGATGTCATACACCACCCGGTTAATCCCGCGCACTTCGTTGATGATCCGGTTCGACACATGCCCCAGCAGTTCATGCGGCAGATGCGCCCAATGCGCGGTCATGAAGTCCAGCGTCTGCACGGCGCGCAGCGCAACCACATATTCGTAAGTGCGGCCGTCGCCCATCACGCCGACGCTCTTCACCGGCAGAAACACCGCGAACGCCTGGCTCGTCAGATCGTACCAGGACTTGCCGGTTTCCTTGTCGATGAAGGTGCGCAGCGTCTCGATGAAAATCGCGTCCGCTCGGCGCAGCAGGTCCGCGAAATCGCGCTTCACCTCGCCGAGAATCCGCACGCCCAGACCCGGGCCCGGGAACGGATGGCGGTACACCATGGCCGGCGGCAAACCGAGCTTGACGCCGAGTTCGCGCACTTCGTCCTTGAACAGTTCGCGCAACGGTTCGAGCAGCTTCAGATTCAGCGTCTCGGGCAGGCCGCCCACGTTGTGGTGGCTCTTGATGGTTTGCGTGGCCTTCTTGCCCTTGCCGGCCGATTCGATCACGTCCGGATAAATCGTGCCTTGCGCGAGCCACTTCGCATCGGTCAGCTTGCCGGCTTCGGTCTGGAACACCTCGACGAATTCCGCGCCGATGATCTTGCGCTTCGCTTCCGGATCGGTCACACCGGCCAGCTTGCGCAGGAACACCTCGCTCGCGTCGACGTGAATCACCTTCACGCCCAGGTGGTCCGCGAAGGTCGCCATCACCTGCTCGGCTTCGTTCAGGCGCAGCAGGCCGTGGTCGACGAACACGCAGGTCAGCTGATCACCGATCGCGCGGTGCAGCAGCGCCGCCGCCACCGACGAATCCACCCCGCCCGAGAGCCCCAGAATCACGTGTTCCTGACCGACCTGCTCACGAATCTTCGCGACGGCCTCGTCGATATAGTGGCCCATTTCCCAATCCGGCCGCGCGCCGCAGATCTTCAGCACGAAGCGTTCGAGCATGGCGCGGCCCTGCACGGTATGCGTGACTTCCGGGTGCCACTGCAGGCCGTAGAAATGGCGCTTTTCGTCGGCCATCGCCGCGATCGGGCACGATTCCGTCGACGCCATCAGCGCGAAGCCCGGCGGCATTTCCAGCACCTTGTCGCCGTGGCTCATCCACACCTTCAACATGCCATGACCTTCCGCCGTGGTGAAATCGCTGATGCCTTCGAGCAGGCTCGTATGGTTGCGTGCGCGCACTTCGGCATAACCGAACTCGCGCAGGTGGCCGATATCGACCTTGCCGCCGAGCTGCTCGGCCATAGCCTGCATGCCGTAGCAGATGCCGAGCACCGGCACGCCGAGTTCGAACACGGCTTGCGGCACGCGCGGCGTGTCCGTTTCGGTGACCGAGCTCGGGCCGCCGGAGAGGATCACGCCCTTCGGCGCGAAGTCGCGAATGAACGACGCATCGACGTCGTACGGGTGAATTTCCGAATACACGTTGGCTTCGCGAACGCGACGTGCAATCAGTTGGGTGACTTGCGAACCGAAGTCGAGGATCAGAATCTTGTCGTGCATGGCAGCGGACGGAGTCAAAGAGTAAGCGGATACGGAATGCCGCGCACAGCGCGCGGCGTTGAATTCAAAGCGGTCCACGTGGGGACGATCGAGCGTGAAGCGTGACGATGCAGCGGCGTGGCCCGTACGGCGCCACATACCGTGGCCTGCGGCAAGCGCAAACGAAATCCGGTGACTTCGGCGGACGGCGTGGCGCGCGACGCCTCAGCCATGAAGCGGCGGCCGGGGCGCGTTGGCGGCGCCATCGCGGGCTTCGTCACGCGCGGCCGCGGCTTCTGCCCGCGCTGCGCGTTCGGAGGCCGTCAGGCCGGCTTCGTCGGCCACGGGGTGAAGCGGCGCCGCGACAGGACTGGCGGAATCGAGAGGCCGCGTAACCGGCATGACGGGCTCAACGACCGGCTCGGCGCGATACACCGGAAAGCCCGCTGTCACGCGGCCCGGCTCGCGGCGGTTGGCCGCGTCTTTTGCCGCGTCTTTGACAGCCTGCTTTTCGGCGCGTTCAGCGGCGGCGGCTTCGACCAGCCGCACTTTCTCGCGCCGCCGCACCGCGCCCGACAAACGCACGCCACCCAGACCGATCACCAGCAGCACGACACCCGTCAGCACCGCGACGATCTGACCGAAACCGGTCAGCGCCGGCGTATGCAGGCCGAGCAGCCAGACCAGCATCAGCACGCCGGTCAGCCAGTTCACATGGCCGACCACCCGCGCGACCGAGGACGTCAGCGCTCCGTCGATCGACGCGTGCAAGGCCAGCCACGCAAGCCCGATCAGCGCCACGCCAAACCCCTGGCCGACCAGAGCCGGCTGGGTCTGCACCAGAAGCAGCGCGTTGTACAACGAAGTCCACGGCGTCAGCAGAAACAGCAGGCCGAACGCAAGCAACAGCAAGGCATCGAGGATGAGTACACCGCGCAGCAATGGCTTCATTGGCGTTTAGTCCACGTGGTAGTTGGGTGCTTCCTTGGTGATCTGCACATCATGCACATGCGACTCACGCAAGCCCGCGCCCGTGATCTGCACGAACTCGGCCTTGTCGTTCATCTCGGCGATGGTGCGGCAGCCGCAATAGCCCATGCTGGCGCGCACGCCGCCGATCAGCTGGAACAGGATCGCGTTGACCGAGCCCTTGTAGGCGACGCGGCCTTCGATACCTTCCGGCACCAGCTTGTCGATGTTCGCGGAGTTGTCCTGGAAGTAGCGATCGGCCGCGCCGTCTTTCATCGCGCCGACCGAGCCCATGCCACGGTACGACTTGTACTGACGGCCCTGGAACAGGAACACGTCGCCCGGCGCTTCTTCGGTGCCGGCGAACATGCTGCCCATCATCACGGCATTCGCGCCGGCGGCCAGCGCCTTGCTGACGTCGCCGGAGAAACGCACGCCGCCGTCGGCGATGACCGGCACACCCGTGCCCTTCAGCGCTTCGGAAACGTTCGAGATCGCCGTGACCTGCGGCACGCCCACGCCCGCGACGATCCGCGTCGTGCAGATCGAGCCCGGGCCGATACCGACCTTCACGCCGTCCGCGCCGTATTCGACGAGCGCCTTGGCGGCCGCCGCGGTGGCGATGTTGCCGCCGATCACTTCGACGTGCGGGAAGTTCTGCTTGACCCACTTGACGCGCTCGAGCACGCCCTGGCTGTGGCCGTGCGCGGTATCCACGACGATCACGTCGACGCCCGCCTGCACCAGCAGCTCGACGCGCTCTTCGTTATCTGCGCCCACACCGACCGCCGCGCCTGCGCGCAACTTGCCATGTTCGTCTTTACACGCGTCCGGGTGTTCGGTCTGCTTGGTGATGTCCTTGACGGTCATCAGGCCGCGCAGTTCGAATGCGTCGTTGATCACCAGCACGCGCTCGAGGCGGTGGCTGTGCATCAGCGCCTTGGCTTCGGCGAGCGGCGTGCCTTCCTTGACGGTGACGAGGCGCTCGCGCGGCGTCATGATGTTGCGCACCGGCTCGTCCAGACGCTCTTCGAAGCGCAGGTCACGGTTGGTGACGATCCCCACCAGTTGCGCGCCTTCGACAACCGGGAAACCCGAAATGCCATGCTGGCGCGACAGCGCGATCACGTCGCGCACCTTCATTTGCGGCGGCACGGTGATCGGATCGCGCACGACACCCGACTCGAAACGCTTCACCTTGGCGACTTCACGCGCCTGTTCGGTAGCCGTGAGGTTCTTGTGGATGATGCCCACGCCACCCATTTGCGCCATGGCGATGGCGAGGCGGGCTTCGGTGACCGTGTCCATGGCGGCGGACACGAGCGGCATATTCAGGGAGATGTTGCGGGTCAGCCGGGTCTTGAGGCTGGTGTCGCGCGGCAGAACATCGGAGAAAGCCGGGACGAGGAGCACGTCATCGAACGTGAGTGCTGTTTGGATCAGACGCATGGCAAATCCTATAGGCGCAAAAGCGAATTATACGCGATACCTCCCTGGTTTTCACTGCACTAACAGCAGCTTAGCGAATTTCAGGTCGTTTTTTCGCGTGATCGGGCCGCCTGGATTTCGCTTGGCTGTTCGCCTCGGGTTCGATCCGGTTTCGTTTGCGCGTTCGGGTGCAGCAAGGCGTCGCCGGGTCCGAATGCAGAATCGAACAAGACGCCGGGGCCGCCAACCCGCTATTCTGCCGACCATTCCAGTTTTTCTTGCAGGAGCAGTCGATGCAGCGTGGCGTGGCTTATGGAGTTCTGGCCGGAGCCCTATGGGGCATGGTGTTTCTGGTGCCGCGCGTGCTGCCCGATTTTTCGCCGCTGCTGCTGAGCGCCGGCCGCTACACCATGTACGGCGCGGTCTCGCTGGCCGCCGCGCTGCCCATGGCGCGCTCGCTCGTCAAACGCCTGACCCGCGAGGATCTCGGCGCGCTCGTGAAGCTGGCGCTGGCCGGCAACCTGCTCTATTACCTGCTGCTGACGACGGCCGTGCACCTGATCGGCATCGCGCCGGCCTCGCTGATCGTCGGCGTGCTGCCCGTCACGGTGACGCTGCTCGGCCGGCGCGATCACGGCGCGGTGCCGCTCGCCCGCCTCGCCTGGCCGCTGGCGATGGTGATGGCGGGCATCGCCTGCATCAACATCGACGTGTTTACGGTGGCGGACAGCACGCCGGTGAGCGTCGCCACCAAACTGCTCGGACTGGCCTGCGCGGTCGGCGCGCTGGGCTGCTGGACGTGGTTCGCGGTCGAAAACGCCCGCTATCTGCAGCGCCAGACGCATTTCAGCGGCAATGAGTGGTCGGTTCTTTGGGGTGTCGTGACAGGCGCGCTCGGCGCCGCGCTGTGGCTCGTGATCGCCGTGCTGCCGTCGGGCGGCCCGCAAGACGAGTTGGCCGACGGCCGCTGGCACACCTTCTGGCTGCTCAATCTGGGCCTCGCGATCGGCGCATCGTGGCTCGGCAACGGGCTGTGGAACGCCGCGTCGAAACGGCTGCCGCTGACGCTGTCCGGCCAGATGATCGTGTTCGAGACGCTTTTCGCGCTGCTTTACGCGTTCATTTACGACCAGCGACTGCCGCGCCCGCCGGAACTGGCGGCCATTCTGCTGCTGGTGGCCGGCGTGTGCTGGTCGGTGCGCCAGCATGCCGACGACGATACGTCCGCAACGACACCAATCAAGGACAAGCCGCAAGTGTCGGCTCCTTGAGACCGGGCGCGCCCGGCATTGCCTGACGCACGGCTTCGCTGCCCCATCACCACGCCTCACGTGTCAACTGGCCGCGCGGCTTCCCGCACCCTGACCGCACTCCCCCTACCGCGAATCCTTGTTCTGCCAGCGCCGCCCTTCGATCGAGCCAGCCTTGCGGGTCTTCTCGACGCGGCGTTGACGCGACACCTTGGGATCGACCAGCAGCGGCCGGTAAATCTCCACCCGATCGTGGTCGGCGAGCACCGCGTCGAGCGGTTTGAGCTTGCCGAATACGCCCACCTTCTGCGTGCCAAGATCGATCTGCGGGAAACGCTTCAGGATGCCGCTCGCGTCCAGCGCCTGCTGCAGCGTGGCGCCTTCCGGTAGTTCCACGGCGATCAGCGCCTGCTCGCCGGGCGACGCGTAGCAGACTTCAATCGACAAGCGCGCGCTCATGCCTTACCGTAGCGCTGGTCGGCGCGCTTCACGAACGATTCGACGAAGGTATTCGCGATGTGACTGAACACCGGACCAATGATCTTCTCGAGAATGATGTTGGTGAATTCGTAGTGCAGCGCGAATTCGATCTTGCAGGCGTCGGCGCGCAACGGTGTGAAGCGCCAGAAGCCGGTGAATTTGCGAAACGGGCCGTCCGCGAATTCCATGTCGATGCGCGTGGGCCGCTCCATACTGTTGCGCGTGGCGAAATGCTGCTTGATGCCCTTGAAGTTGATATCGATCTTCGCCTCCATGCCGGTTTCGTCCTGCCGGCGAATTTCGACTCCCCCGCACCAAGGCAGGAAGTTGGGGTAATCGGCGACGTCGGTGACGAGGTCGAACATCTGTTCCGCCGAATGGCGGATCAACACGGTTTTCTGGACATCTGCCATAAATTGAACAGCGCGTGGCAAGGGTGGACGAGCGCAGCGGGCTTTCCTTGCCCCGCTTTGCTAAAATCGTGATTTTAAACGAGTTGGGCACTTTCCATTCATGAGCATCATCGACAACAGAAAAGCCTTCTACGACTACTCGGTCGAAGAACGCTATGAAGCAGGGCTCGTGCTCGAAGGATGGGAGGTCAAGGCGCTGCGCGCCGGGCGCGGCCAGATCAAGGAAGGTTATGTGGTGATCCGCAATAACGAACTGTTCCTGATCGGCACGCACATCAGCCCGCTGCCCGAAGCCTCGACCCATATCAACCCCGACCCGGTGCGCACGCGCAAGCTGCTTCTGCATAGCGAAGAGATCAGCAAGCTGATCGGCAAGGTCGAGCAGCGCGGGTACACGCTCGTGCCGCTGAACTTCCACTACAAAGGCGGCCGCGTCAAATGTGAGATCGGTCTGGCCAAAGGCAAGAAGCAGCACGATAAGCGCGAGACGGAGAAGAAGCGCGATTGGGAACGCGAGAAGGCGCGCTTGATGCGCTCGCCGAGTTGACGGATGGATTCGGCTGATCGGATCGGCGGCCGGCGCTGCGCGGATATGTCGCGCCTCGTTTGCCACCAACGCGCCGGAATCGACTCACAGGCGGCGCACAACCCGGCCCGTGAGCGCTCAAGCGAAAATGGCCCGCGGACTTCGCGGGCCATTCTTCTTTTCAACAGGTTAAAGCGCATCCGGCGGGTTCTGCGCGACATGCGCAGCGGTGCGCTGGCCTCAGCGCCACCCACTGTGCGCAGTGGTACGACGCTCAGCGCATCTCAGCCGCACCCTTCCCTTTGTTCACGATCGTCAGCGCCGAAGCGATCATCGAACTCATGTCGGCAAGGTTGCCCGGCACGATCAGCGTGGTGCCCTGCTTCGCCAGATTGCCGAACGCGTTCACATATTGTTCGGCCACCTTGAGATTGACCGCTTCCATCCCGCCATTCGACTGAATCGCCGCTGCAATCTTCTGAATCGCCTGCGAGTTCGCTTCGGCCACGGCCAGAATCGCCGATGCCTGACCCTGCGCCTGATTGATCGCCGCCTGCCGCTCGCCCTCCGACTTCTGGATCGCCGCCTCACGGCCGCCGGACGCGATGTTGATCTGCTCCTGCTTGCGCCCTTCCGAAGCGGCGATCAACGCGCGCTTTTCCCGCTCGGCGGTAATCTGCGCCTGCATCGCGTGCAGAATCTCCTTGGGCGGCGTCAGGTCCTTGATCTCGTAGCGCAGCACCTTCACGCCCCAGTTCGAGGCCGCTTCATCGAGCGACGAGACGATGCTGTGGTTGATGAAGTCGCGCTCCTCGAAAGTCTTGTCCAGTTCGAGCTTGCCGATGACCGAGCGCAGCGTGGTCTGCGACAACTGCGTGATCGCGAACACGAAGTTGCTCGATCCGTACGAGGCCTTCATGGGATCGGTGACCTGAAAGTACAGCACGCCGTCCACCTGCAGCTGGGTGTTGTCGCGCGTGATACAGACCTGGCTCGGCACCTCGAGCGGAATTTCCTTGAGAATGTGCTTATAGGCAATCCGGTCGACAAACGGAAACGCAAAGCTCAAACCCGGCGTCAGCGTACGGTGATAGCGGCCAAGCCGCTCCAGAACCCACGCATGCTGCTGCGGCACGATCTTGATGGTCTGCGCCGCCAGTACGATCACGATGATCAGAAGCACCGCCCCCACGATGGTCGAATCCATTACTGTCCTCCGGTCCCTGGTTGGAATAGTTGTGTGTGCTGCGAGAAGACTCAGGCCGTGGTGGCCCGTTTGGTCGAATGGCGGGCCGCCACGACGACGAGGCAACTGCCGCGCAATTCCGTGATTTCGTAGAGCTGTGCGTCTTCAGGTTCGCCCGCGGCCAGTTCGACATCCCATGCCGCGCCGCGATAATTGACGCGCGCCCTGCGCTCGTGCCAGGCCGGCACCGTGAGCGTCTGGCCGATGTCGAGATTGACGTCCGGGTTGCGCGACGCCTCCTTGCGCGTTCTGCGGCCAAACCGCGAACGCCTGAGCAGCAGGACCGCCGCCAGCGCCACCACGGCCGCGGCCGCGAACTGCACGTCGGCTGCGGCGCCCAGGAGATGCGCGATAGCGGCCGCCACACAGCCCAGCGCGATCATCAGCAGATAGAACGTGCCGCTGAGCAATTCCAGCACGACCAGCACGCCCGCCCCGATCCACCAGAACAATCCACCTGGCGCCACGTCGACCTCCACAAAGCAAAACACCCCGGATCTACCGGGGTGTTTATAGCACGAAGCGGGGGCATTTCAACGGGCGGCGCAGTACGGTTTAACGTGCATTGGGGCGCACGTTTGAAATACCGCGCCGCGCGTTATGCATGCCGCCTGAAAACGGCATGCCGCTCGCATTACTTCGTCGACTTAGCCAGCTGCTGCCACGTTTCGATGATCGTATCCGGATTCAGCGAGATCGACTTGATGCCTTCGTCGGTCAGCCACTGCGCGAAGTCCGGGTGATCCGACGGGCCCTGACCGCAGATACCGACGTACTTGTCCAGTCGCAGGCAGGTTTCAATCGCGCGCTTCAACAGGAACTTGACCGCCGGATCGCGTTCGTCGAAGTCGACTGCCAGCAGTTCCATGCCGGAGTCGCGGTCGAGGCCGAGCGTGAGCTGCGTCAGGTCGTTCGAGCCGATCGAGAAGCCGTCGAAGAACTGCAGGAATTCTTCAGCGAGGATCGCATTCGACGGCACTTCGCACATCATGATCAGGCGCAGGCCATTCTCGCCGCGCTTCAGGCCGTACTTGGCCAGCAGCCCGACCACGCGCTCCGCCTGCTTCAGCGTGCGCACGAACGGGACCATGATCTCGACGTTGTCGAGGCCCATCTCTTCGCGCACCCTCTTCAGCGCGATGCATTCCATCTGGAACGCTTCGGCGAAGTCGTCGGCGATGTAGCGCGACGCGCCACGGAAACCCAGCATCGGGTTTTCTTCGTCCGGCTCGTAGCGCGAACCGCCGATCAGCTTCTTGTACTCGTTCGACTTGAAGTCGGACAGACGCACGATCACGGGCTTCGGATAGAACGCCGCCGCGATCGTGGCGATGCCTTCGGTCAGCTTGTCGACGTAGAACGCGCGCGGCGATGCATGACCACGAGCAACGCTTTCCACCGCCTTCTTCAGGTCCTGATCGATGTTCGGGTATTCGAGAATCGCCTTCGGGTGAACGCCGATGTTGTTGTTGATGATGAACTCGAGCCGCGCCAGACCCACGCCTGCGTTCGGCAGCTGCGAGAAGTCGAAGGCCAGTTGCGGGTTGCCGACGTTCATCATGATCTTCACCGGAATCGGCGGCAGTTCGCCGCGCTGCACTTCGGTGATTTCGGTTTCCAGAAGGCCGTCGTAGATCTTGCCTTCGTCGCCTTCCGCGCACGACACGGTGACCAGCGCGCCTTCCTTCAGCACGTCGGTCGCGTCGCCGCAGCCGACCACCGCCGGCACGCCCAGTTCACGCGCGATGATCGCCGCGTGACAGGTACGGCCGCCGCGATTCGTGACGATCGCCGATGCACGCTTCATGACCGGCTCCCAGTTCGGGTCGGTCATGTCGGCGACCAGCACGTCGCCCGGCTGCACACGATCCATTTCCGACGGATCGTGAATCACGCGCACCGGACCCGCGCCGATCTTCTGACCGATCGCGCGGCCCGTGGCCAGCACGTTCGATTGACCCTTCAGCTTGAAGCGCTGCTCGGCCTTGCCCGCCGCCTGGCTCTTCACTGTTTCCGGACGCGCCTGCAGAATGAAGATCTTGCCGTCGCGGCCGTCTTTGCCCCACTCGATGTCCATCGGACGCTCGTAGTGCTTTTCGATGATGACGGCGTACTTAGCCAGCTCGATCACGTCTTCGTCCGTGATCGAGAAGCGGTTGCGCTGCTCGTGCGCGACGTCGACGGTCTTCACGCGGCCTTCTTCGCCCGCCTTGGTGAATTCCATCTTGATCAGCTTCGAGCCGATGGAACGACGGATGATCGGGTACTTGCCTTGAGCGAGCGTGGTCTTGTAGACGTAGAACTCGTCCGGATTCACCGCGCCTTGCACGACGGTTTCGCCCAGACCGTAGCTCGACGTGATGAACACGGCGTCCTTGAAGCCCGATTCGGTGTCCAGCGTGAACATCACGCCGGCCGCGCCGACGTCCGAGCGCACCATGCGCTGCACGCCCGCCGACAACGCGACTTCAGCGTGGGTGAAGCCCTTATGGACGCGATAGGAGATAGCGCGGTCGTTGTATAGCGACGCGAACACGTGCTTCATGCGATCGAGCACGTCGTCGATGCCGACCACGTTGAGGTAGCTCTCCTGCTGGCCCGCGAACGATGCGTCCGGCAAGTCTTCCGCCGTTGCCGAAGAACGCACGGCAAAGGACAGCTCTTCAGGCGAGCTGTTTTGCAGGGTGTCGAAGCCCGCACGGATATCAGCCTCGAGTTGCGGCTGCAGCGGCGCCTCGACGATCCATTGACGGATCTCCTTGCCCGCTTCGGCGAGCGCCTTCACGTCGTCGACGTCGAGCGTTTCGAGACGTTTGGCGATGCGTTCAGTCAGATTGTTGTGATTCAGAAAGTCACGGAAAGCCAGCGCCGTGGTGGCGAAACCGGTCGGCACGCGCACGCCGGCTTCGGCGAGCTGACTGATCATCTCGCCAAGCGACGCGTTCTTGCCGCCGACAATCTCCACATCGGTCATCCGCAACTGCTCGAACGGAACTACATACGCCTTATCCTTTGCGACGGTAACTGCGTTAGTCATACAAGCCCCTAAGTGTGAAAGAAATTCACGGTTGTGCAAGTGGGCTTGGACGCGAGACGCCCATTGGGAGCGTGACCTCGCGTCTTGCACAACCTGTTGGAGAAGCAATCGCCGCCAATCGCCCGACGCACCGGATGCACTGATGCGCGACGAAGAACGCGAATGGACGAATTTACCGATCGATCCACCACGTTCGCCGCAACATGGCGACTAAAATACCGGTCAAAAGCGAGGCGTTGACCGACCGTTCGGGGTGAGTTAGACGCCAATCGCCTGCAATTGCTTATCCAACAGGTTGCCGCTATTCTACCGTGCCGACTTTGAAAATGTGACAGTCGGACGAGAATTGCGCCTCGAATCGCGCCCCGGACCGGCTGACGGGCCTTTGCGAGGCCCCGCCGCCATCCGGGCGCAGTTGCGGTGCCCACGGTGCGCTGGTTGCACGCCGCTGCGCTCTCCGGTCAGCCACCGGGCAGCGGCGCCGACACAGCGATGTTTCATTCGAGCGTTTTTTCGCGCTCACGTTCCCCAGCCCCACTGATGCCGCCCACCGTATTCATCGTCTCCGACGGTACCGGGATCACTGCCGAAACCTTCGCGCATTCGATCCTCTCCCAGTTCGACCAGAAGTTCCGCCTGGTTCGCGTGCCCTTCGTCGACTCGACGGAAAAGGCCTACGCCACGCTCGAAAAGATCAACGAAGCCATCCAGCAGGACGGTCGCCGTCCGATCGTCTTCACGACGCTGGTGGACAGCGCGTCGAATCAGATCGTCAAAGGCTCGAATGCGCTCGTGCTGGACATGTTTCAGACCTTCGTCGAGCCGCTCGAACAGGAACTGGAACTGAAGTCGAGCCACGCCATGGGCCGCGGCCACCAGAACGCGGATACCGAGGAGTACAAGAACCGGATCGAGGCGATCAATTTCTCGCTCGCTCACGACGACGGCCAGTCCAACCGCAACCTGGCGGATGCCGACGTGATTCTGGTCGGCGTCTCGCGCAGCGGCAAGACGCCGACGAGCCTCTATCTGGCCATGCAATATGGCGTGAAAGCGGCCAACTATCCGCTGATTCCGGAAGATTTCGAGCGCGGCAAATTACCTACGCCGCTGCTCGCGCATCGGCAGAAGATGTTCGGCTTGTCGATCGATCCGCAGCGGCTTTCGGAGATTCGCAACGAGCGCCGTCCCGGCAGCAAGTACGCCGCGCCGGAGAATTGCCGCTATGAGATCAACGAAGCCGAAACGATGATGCGGCGGGAAGGGATCAAGTGGCTGTCGTCGACGCACAAGTCGATCGAAGAAATCGCAACGACGATCCTGCAGGAAATCAAACTCGACCGGCCGGCATATTGAGCCGCCCGGCAAGCGAGACGGCCTGAAGAAGCAACACGCGCAACAATGCGCGTGTCGCCCGCGTCAAGCACGCCCGCGCTGCTGGCGGCACTGCTCGAACACGCACACGGCCGCCGCGGCCGCCACATTCAGCGACTCCATGCCGCCCGGCTGGGGAATCGTTACCCGCAATGAGACCGCATCGCGCCAGATCTGCGAGACGCCCGCCCCTTCGTTGCCGAACACCCACGCGAGCGGGCCGCTCAGATTGCAATCGTAGATCGCCTCGGCGCCGTGCGAATCCGTAATAACGATCGGCACCGCGAGGCGCTCGATCAGCGGCTGCGCTTGCACGTCCTCGTGGATCTGCAGCAGGAAATGCGCGCCCATGCCCGAGCGCAGCACCTTCGAGGACCACGCGTACGCCGTACCCGGCGCGCAGAACACCTGCTGAATGCCCGCGGCCGCCGCGCTGCGCAAAATCGAGCCGACGTTGCCCGCGTCCTGCACGCCGTCGAGTACGAGGCAGGTTTGCGCAACCGTATCGGGCAGCGGCGTGTCGAGCTTGTCGACCAGCAGCAGAATGCCAACCCCGTGCACGACATTCGACAACTGCCCGAATAGCGCATCCGGCAGTGTCACGACACGATGATCTTCGATGCGCGAAACGATCGCCTGGGCTTCGTCGTGACGCAACGCGCCGTCGGTGACGATGCACATTTCCGGCTGCCCGGCGACGTCGAGATACGCGCTCGCGAGGTGAAACCCTTCGAGCAGCGCGTGGCCGCTTTTGCGCTGTTGATGCGTCGAACCGGCCAATGCCTTCAGACGTTTGTAGAGCGGATTGTCCCGCGAGGTGATGGCTTTCACAGGCAGCGACGACAGTGAGAATGAGGAAAGGGTTGGCGCGGTGGCAGGCTGCTGCACGTCACGCCCATGGGGCGCTTGTGCCAGCTTAGACGCCGCTGAGTTCGCCGAAGGCGTCGTCGTCGAGCATCGCGCCGGGCATGATGACCCTGTCACCGGCCGGCAATGTCACCCCCGTGCCGAAACGCAGATGCGCTTCCCGCACCGGCGCGAACGAACGCCGATGATGCTCGCAAGGCCCGTGTTCACGCAGCGCCGCGAGATGCTGCGGCGTGCCGTAACCGGCATGCGCATTGAAGCCGTAGACCGGATGCGCCTGGTGCAATTCGAGCAGCATGCGGTCCCGCGTGACCTTGGCAAGAATCGAGGCTGCCGAGATGCTCTTGACGAGCGCGTCGCCGCCGATCACTGCTTCGCTGCGAACACTCAGCGCCGGACAGCGATTGCCGTCGACTTTCACGAGCGTCGGCACGACGGAGAGGCCTTCCACGGCGCGCTTCATGGCCAGCATGGTGGCGTGCAGGATGTTCAGCGAATCGATTTCTTCCACCGATGCCGAAGCGATGCAATAAGCAAGCGCCCGGTCCACGATCTTGTCGTACAGATCGTCACGCTTTTTCGCGCTCAGCGCTTTGGAATCGTCGAGGCCGCGAATCATCGGCTTCGCCGGATCGAAAATCACCGCCGCGGCCACGACCGGGCCGGCCAGCGGCCCGCGCCCGGCTTCGTCGACGCCGCAGACAATGTCGTCCGGCGTCTCGAAGTTCAGGCCGACCTGCTGCGCCGCCGCTCCGGCAACGGTTTTGCGGCGAGGTGCACGCGCGCTGGTCACGGCCGCGCCCTGCGCTTTTCGATGACGCCCGCCACGACTTCCGCCGCACGCTGCGCGGTATTCTGCTTCAGCACGTGATGCATCTCCGTGAAGATTTCTGTCAGCGTGCGCCGGTTGGTCTCGTCGCGCAACTGTTTCAGCGTGGCTTCGGCCAAGGCCTGAGGCGTGGCGAAGTGCTGCAGGATCTCCGGCACCACGAAACGCCCCGCGAGAATGTTCGGCAGACCGACGTAGGGCAGATAGCCCTGACGGCGCATGATCTGGCCGGTCAGCCAGGGCACCTTGTACGAGATCACCATCGGCTTTTTCAGCAGCGCGGCTTCCAGCGTCACGGTGCCGCTCTTCACGAGAATCGCGTCAGCCGCGGTCATGGCGAGTTGCGACTGGCCGTCGGTAATCGTCAGCGCGAGGCCGGGGTGGGAATCCACCAGCGGCCGCAGCATCTCGCGCAGCGCCGGCGTGGCCGCCGGCATCACGAAGCGCAGACCGGGCTCCTGGTGCTGCATCATCTCCATCGCGGCGAAGAACGTCGGGCCGATCAGATCGATCTCCGAGCGCCGGCTGCCCGGCAGCACCGCGATGATCGGGCCCTCTTCCGCAAGACCCAGCGCCCGGCGCGCGCCGAGCGTGTCCGGTACGAGCGGAATCTCATCGGCAAGCGGATGGCCCACGTACGAAGCCGCGACGCCCGCCTTCTCCAGCAGCGCCGTTTCGAACGGAAACACGCACAGCATGTGGTCGACCGCCTTGGCGATCTTCTTGATGCGCCCGCCGCGCCATGCCCAGATGGACGGACACACGAAGTGCACGGTCGGGATCCCGGCGTCGCGCAACGGATGCTCGAGACCGAAGTTGAAATCGGGCGCATCCACGCCGACGAATACTGCCGGCGGTTCGGCCAGCAGTTGGCGCTTCAGTTCGTTGCGAATGCCGAGAATGCCCGGAATGTGCTTCAGTGCCTCGACATAGCCGCGCACCGACAGCTTTTCCATCGGGAAGTGGGCGTCGAAGCCCGTGGCGATCATGCGTGGCCCGCCGATCCCGTAGTACTGGGTGCCGGCCGGCAAACGGCTCGCGAGACCGTCGAGCAGCGACGCCGCCAGCAGGTCGCCGGACGGTTCGCCGGCCACCATCGCGACGCGCAGTGGACTGGGTTGCAATGCCATCGGTTAGCGGATGATGCCGCGCTGCGACGCTTCGACGAACGCGAGCAGCGTCTGCACCGGTTCGTCACCGTCGCCGCCCGCGGACGCGAGTTCGCGCAACTGGACCTTCGCCTCTTCCAGCGACAGGCCGTTCTTGTACAGCACGCGATAAGCCGCGCGCAGCGCCGAGATCGCGTCCGGCGAGAAACCGCGGCGGCGCAGGCCTTCGACATTGATGCCATGCGGTTCGGCCTTGTTGCCGGCGGCGATCACGAACGGCGGAATGTCCTGCACCAGCGCCGACGCGCCGCCCAGCATGGAATGCTCGCCGATGCGCACGAACTGATGCACGCCTGACATGCCGCCCACGATCGCGTGGTCGCCGATCGTGACGTGGCCGGCCATCTGCGCATTGCTCGACAGAATGACGTTGCTGCCGACGTGGCAGTCGTGCCCGATGTGCACGTACGCCATGATCCAGTTGTCGTCGCCAAGCGTGGTGACGCCCGCGTCCTGCATCGTGCCGGTGTGGATCGTGGTGAATTCGCGGATCGTGTTGCGGTTGCCGATCACGAGCCGGGTCGGCTCGTCCTTGTACTTCATGTCCTGCGGACGGCCGCCGACCGATGCGTAGTGGCCGATCCGGTTGTCTTCGCCGAGCGTGGTGTGACCTTCGATCACGCTGTGCGAACCGATCGTGGTCCGCGCGCCGATCGTCACATGTGCGCCGATCACGGCATACGGTCCGACTTCGACGGATTCGTCGAGTTGCGCGCCCGGTTCGACGATCGCAGTGGGATGAATCCTGCTCATGCGTCCTCGCTTCTGATTCTGTTGCGTTGTCTGGATGGGCATCTGGCGGGGCGAGCAGCGCGTGTGTCACGCCGCCGCGACCGCCCGGACACTGGCTTGAGCGTCAAGCGTCCTTGTCCGTGTGCCGCACCGCGCACATCAGGTCGGCTTCCGCCGCTACCACGCCATCCACTTCGGCGCGCGCCTTGAACTTCCAGATGCCGCGCATATGACGCTCGAACGTGCAGTTCAGGATCAGCTGGTCGCCCGGTTCCACCACGCGCTTGAAACGCGCGTTGTCGATGCCGACGAACAGATACAGCGTGTTCGACGGGTCGCTCGGCTCTTCCGAAAACGTCAGCAGAGCCGCCGTTTGCGCGAGCGCTTCGAGAATCAGCACGCCCGGCATGACCGGACGGGTCGGGAAATGACCCTGGAAATACGGTTCGTTGATCGACACGTTCTTCAACGCTTTGATGCTCTTGTGCGGCTCGAGTTCGAGCACCCGGTCGACCAGCAGGATCGGGTAACGATGTGGCAGCAGCGTGAGAATCTTATGAATGTCGAGATTGATTTTTTCGGTGCTCATGGTGTTTCTACTCACGCATTGACTGCGCGATGATGACTGCGGATGCTGGTGCAGGTGGGTTGATAACGCATGCTGCCGGCGCTCGCCATGACCCGGCGGCCGTGCCACCCGGTCACGGCAACCGACTTTGCTTCCTGATGCTCGCCCGCTATTTTACGCGGTGCCGGCCGGTTGCCCTGCGAAATGCCAGGCGAATTGTTGCGCGAGTCGGCTGTGGCTTACCCTGGTGCCTTACCTGGTACCTTACCCTGGTACCTCTCAGGCTTGGTCGTCTGCGCCACGGCTTGCGGCATTGGCAGCCGGACTGCCCTGCTTCTCAGCCGCGGCGTTTTCGAGCGCCTTGATACGATCGCGGAGTTTGTCGATATTGCGCAGCAACGCCGCGCTCTTGTTCCAGTCTGCATGGTTCACGGCCGGGAAGGCACTGGTGTACATACCAGGCTTCAGCAGCGACTTCGAGACGCCTGACTTCGCGGTGACGATCACATAGTCGGCGAGGGTGACGTGCCCGGCGATCCCAACCGCGCCGCCGATCATGCAATGACGGCCGATCGTCGTGCTGCCCGCAATGCCCGCGCAGCCGGCGATCACCGTATAGGCCCCGACCTTGCAGTTGTGGCCGATCTGCACGAGATTGTCGATCTTCACGCACTCTTCGATGATGGTGTCGGCCATCGCGCCACGGTCGATCGTGGTGTTCGCACCGATTTCGACGTCTGCCGCAATGGACACGCCGCCGACCTGCGGAATCTTCACCCAGCTGCCGGTACGCGCCTCACCCTCGCCGACGAAATCCGGCGCGAAGCCGAAACCGTCCGAGCCGATCACCGCGCCCGCGTGCACGATCACGCGCTCGCCGAGCTTGCAACCGTAGTACACCGCGACATTGGGATAAAGATGCGAGCCCGCGCCGATGCGCGTGCCCCGGCCGACCACGACATTGGCGTCGAGCCGCACGTTTTCGCCGATCACCGCGCCCGCTTCCACCGTGACGTGCGGGCCGATCACCGCGCTCGCGGCAATCTGCGCCGACGGGTCGATGGTTGCGCTCGGATGCACGCCGGGCACCGCCTTGGGTGCGGCGAGGTCGATGAAGGTTTGCGCGACGCGCGCAAAGTAAGCGTACGGATTCGGCGTGACGATGAAGTTACGATTCTCGCGGGAAGCGAGTTTGGCGAGGTCGTCGGCGTTGATCAGCACCGCGCCCGCACGGGTCGTTTCGACCTGCGACAGGTACTTCGGATTGGCGAGGAACGCCAGCTGGTCCGGGCCTGCCTGGTCGAGCGGCGCGAGACTGCCGACGCGCTGCGAACCATTTCCGACTACTTCACCGCCGAACCGCTGGACGATGTCCTCGAGCGTAAATGCCATGCCTGTCCTGTCTCCTACTGTTCAGTTCAACTTGTGAGATCTTGCGCTGCCGGGTCACCTGAGCGGCTGCCGCGATCAGTTACCCGACGCCGCCAGGGCCTTGAGCACCTGATCGGTGATATCGATACGCGGACTCACGTACACCGCTTCCTGAACGATCAGATCATAGTGCTGCGCCTCGGCGATCTGCTTGATCACCTTGTTCGCGCGGTCGAGCACCGCCGCCAGTTCTTCGTTGCGGCGCTGGTTCAGATCCTCGCGAAACTCACGTTGCTTGCGCTGGAAGTCCGTGTCGAGTTGCGACAGATCGCGCTGCTTCTGCGCGCGATCGGCGGGCGACATCGACGCACCGTTCTTGTCGAGGGAGTCGGACGTCGCCTTCAGCTTCTGCGCCATGTCGGCAAGGTCCTTGTCACGCTTGGCGAACTCGGCCTCGAGCTTGACCTGCGCGGCCTTCGCGGCAGCGGATTCGCGCAGGATCCGGTCGGAATTCACCGCCGCGATCCTTGCCTCCTGCGCATGCGCCACCCCGACACCCAAGGTCATTGCCAGCGCCAGCGCGCACGCCACACGTTTCGAAAACATACCGGTTAGCAAAGTCATCCTCTCGATACTGTAGTTTGGCCAGCCGCTCCTGGCCGAGCCGCCAGCCGCCGGATCAGAACGCCGTCCCGATCTGGAACTGGAATTTCTGGTACTGGTCGCCCGTATGCTTCGTGAGCGGGAAGCCCAGGCTCAGCTTGAGCGGACCGATCGGCGAGATCCACGCCAGACCGACACCATAGCCGTAACGCAGGCCGTTGGCGCCGATACTGTTGCCCTCCGTGCCCCACACGTTACCGGCGTCGAGGAACGTGAAGACACGCAGCGTGCGGTCGTAACCCGTGCCCGGCAGCGGGAACGTCAACTCGACGTTACCCACCAGCAGCTTCGAGCCGCCGATCGGGTCGTTCGTCTTCGCGTCGCGCGGACCCAGCGAGCTCGGCTCGTAGCCCCGCACCGAACCGATACCGCCCGCATAGTAGTTCTTGAAAATCGGATAAGGCTTGCCGCCGAGGCCGTTACCGTAACCGCCCTGGAAGTTGAAGCCCAGCACGAACCCGCGCGAGAACGAATAATAGTACTGCGCGTTGATGTCGGCCTTGTAGTACTGCGTGCCGCCGATCGGCGTGCCGTATTCGGCGTTCGCCTGCGTGAAGTAACCACGGCTCGGCACCAGTGCGCTGTCACGCGCGTCGCGTGACCAGCCTACCGTGATCGGCACGTTGTTCGACACGCGGCCGAATTCGTGCACGTAGTCGATATAGCTTTGCGGCGTGTTCGCGTCGATGTCCAGCTGGTTCTGCTCGAGGCCGGCGCCAAAGTAGACCGTGTCCACTTCGGAGAACGGAATACCGAACTTCAGGTCGCCACCGATCGTGACGATCTTGAAGCTCGAATCCGTGGAGTAATACAGCGGCTGATATGTACGGTAATAAACGTCGGTAATACGCTTGATGCCGTCGACCGTGAAGTACGGATCGACCTGCGTGACCGTCAGCGTGCGGTACGTCTTCGCGGTATTAATGTTCACCGCGAGACTCGTGCCCGAGCCGAACACGTTGTCCTGGGACACGCCCGCGGAGAGCACCACCTTGTCGGTCGACGAGAAGCCCGCGCCCAGCGTGATCGCGCCGGTCGGCTTTTCGGCCACCTTGACGTCCACGTCGACCTGGTCGGGTGTGCCTTCCACCGGCACCGTGGTCACGTCGACATCCGTGAAGTAGCCGAGACGGTTGATCCGGTCTTTCGACAGCGCGAGGCGGTTCGAATCGAAC
>Ga0255336_100735_pt1:0-37500 | contig 38953 bp, 31 predicted proteins | sample MeOH1_35cm_T3_17_FD_189102 | JGI IMG/M metagenome (GOLD analysis project Ga0255336, IMG submission 189102) | Sandy soil microbial communities from University of British Columbia, Vancouver, Canada - MeOH1_35cm_T3_179 | ecosystem: Engineered > Artificial ecosystem > Sand microcosm >...
TTTTTGGGCTTCAGCGGGACGACGGAGCGTCCCGCTATGCAACTCCTGTTTGCGTTCTTGCATAATAAAAGCTGTCCCGAGACTTTGTCGACACTCTGCCCGGGGTTCTAAAAGCGCCATTGGCGCTTTTTTGCCCCTTTGGGGCACCGAACCCGCGACAGCCCCTTTTTGGTTCCAGATTTAGAAACCATACCGGGGGTGTGGGGGCGGAGCCCCCACGTCCCTCGTATGGTCCCTAGCAAATCCTGGGCAATCCTTCGCCCAGCAGCGGCTCGATCACGCGGCTGCCGCCCGAGCGCGTGCGCGCGGTCACGAGCGGGCGTTCGCTTTGCAGCACCGTGCCGATCAGGCGCGCATCCTTGCCGTAGCGGGAGGCGCGGAGGATCTTGAGCGCGGCGTCGGCCTCGTCCGCGGGGAGAAGGAGCGTCAGCTTGCCCTCGTTGCCCATGTAGAGCGGGTCGAGCCCCAGGATATCGCAGAAACCCTGCACCTGGTCGTCGGCAAGGGGCGCGCCGTCGAGCGCGATGTGCACATTGGAGGCCGAGGCGATCTCGTGCAGCACCGAGGCGAGGCCGCCGCGGGTCACGTCCCGCATGGCGTGGACGGTAAGCCTCGCGCGGAGCATCGCCGCGACCATATCGCACAGCGGCGCGCAGTCGCTTACGATGCTGTTCGCGATGCCCATCCGCGCCGAGAGGACGGCCGCGTGGTGGTTGCCTAAAAACCCGCTTATTAGCACGGCGTCGCCGGGCCGGGCGCGGGAAACGCCGATCTCAACGCCGGCGGGCACGAAGCCCACTCCGGCGGTGTTGACGTACAGCCCGCCGCGCCCGCCGATCACCTTGGTATCCCCTGCGACGATCTGCACCCCCGCTTCGTCGGCGGCGGCGCGCATGGAGCGCGCCACGCGCGTAAGCGGCTCGGTATCCAGCCCGTCCTCCAGGATAAAGCCTGCGGTCAGGTATTGGGGCGTCGCGCCGCGCATTAAGAGATCGTTCACCGTGCCGCATACGGCGAGGCGGCCGATGTCCCCGCCGGGGAAGAAGAGCGGCGTCACCACAAAGGAATCCGTCGTCAGCGCCATGCGCCCGGCGGGCACGGGGAACACCGCCGCGTCCTCCATCTGATCGAGGATCTCGTTGGAAAACGCGCTTTGGAACACGTCGCGGATCAGCTCGTTCATCAGCTTTCCGCCGCCGCCGTGCGCGGAATTGATCTTCATAGGCACCCGTCCTTTTGCAGCGGAATGACGCTCTCAAATAAAATCATTGTACGCTTTCTTTTGTTTCTTTTCTTTCTTGTGAAAGAAAAGAAACGTATCCCGTTCTATATCCCCCGGTTCTCGTACCAGATCCCGCACGCGCCCTCGGACGTGACCATGCAGGGGCCGAGCGGATGCGCCGGGGAACAGGCCGCGCCGAAGTGCGGACAGTCGGCGGGAACGGCGCGGCCCATGATGACGCGGCCGCAGAGGCAGCCGGTGCGGGCGGAGGGATCGTGCGAGGCGTCGTAGCCGCCCGCGTCGAACTCGCCGTATTCCGGGCGCAGCGCGTAGCCGGAGGCTTCGATCTCCCCGAGCCCGCGCCAGACGGAGCTTTGCCGCTCGAAGCAGGAATCGATGAGCGCCAGGGCGCTTTCGTTGCCGGCAGGCGCGACGGCGGAGGGGTAGAGGTTGTGGACCTCGGCGGCGCCGCGGCGGCGCTGCTCCAGAAGATCGTAGAGCGCCGCGACGATGTGCTCGTACGTAAAGCCCGCCACCGTCAGGGGGATCCCGGTCCGGGCGCACAGCGGGCGGTACGCGTCCGCGCCGATAATGGCGCTGACATGGCCGGGCCCTATGAAGCCGCCGATGTCGGGGTTGTTGGCGCAGATCCAGTCGAGCGCGGGAAGGAGGGCCTTGGCGCACATTAAAAGCTTCAGGTTTTTCACGCCTTCCTCGCGCAGGCGGCGCGCCAGCAGGGCGTAGACCGGGAGGGTCGTCTCAAAGCCCACGGCGGTGAGGATAAAGCGTTTGTCCGGCTCGGCCCTGGCCCAATCGAGCGCGGCCATGGGCGCGTAGAGCATGCGCACGTCGCCGCCCGCGGCCTTCGCGTCCAGGAGAGAGCCGCGGCCGCCGGGGACGCGCAGCATGTCGCCGAAGGCGCAGATCACCGTCCCCGGTTCCTCCGAAAGCGCGAAGGCGCGGTCGATATAGCCCGCCGGGGTCACGCAGACGGGGCAGCCGGGGCCCGAAAGCAGGGACACGTTGGGCGGGAGGATCGAGCGCACGCCGTAGCGGAAGATGGCCTGCGTGTGGGTGCCGCAGACCTCCATGATGTTGAGGGGCGGGCCGTCGTAGGCGGAGACGCGCCGGGCGAGCTCGTCGATGCTACGCGCCATAGCCGATCAGCTCCAGGAGCTCGGTGAGCTCGTCGTTGTCCTCTTTTGTTACGACCGAGATTGCGCAGCCCGCGTGCACCAGCACATAATCGCCGGGCTTGGCGTCCACCAGGCCCAGTTCCACCGTGAGCCTGTTTCCCCGCACGTCCACCTGGCCTCGCCGGCCGTCGATTTCAATCAATTTTCCCGGAACCGCGATACACATTCCCGTTGCCTCCTTCGCCGCCGCGCGCCTTGTCATAGCCCGCGGCATCCTCGTAAAACCCGCCGATATACGCCTGCCCGAGGGCGACGCCGCCGTCCCCTGGGGGCACGGCGCGGTTGACGTAGACCGTAAAGCCCGCGGCGCGTAATAGCGCCGTGGCCTCGGTCAGCAAGATCCGATTCTGGAACACGCCGCCGCTGAGCGCAACGGCGGCGATGCCCGTCTGTTCCCGCAGCCGCTCGCAGACGTCCGCGATCACGGCGGCGGCCGTCGCGTGAAAGCGCCGCGCTAAGAGCTGCACGGGCCGGTTCTGCGCGCGCGCCTCCATCAAGGCGCCCACGGCGGGCGCGAGATCGACCGTAAGGCCGCTGTCCTCCGCGACCGCATAGGGCAGGGGAGGCGCTTCCTTCGCCCAGAGCGCGGCGGCGTTTTCCAGCTCGATGGCGCACTGGCCCTCGTAGGCGGATTCCTCGCATACGCCGAGCAGAGCGCTCACCGCGTCGAACACCCGCCCCATGCTGGAGGAGCGGATGACGTTGATTCCTTCCCTGAGCGCCGCGTGGACGAGCGCGCCCCGCACGTCGGCGGGCGGGAGCCCGGCGTCAAAAAGCAGGCAGGCGGCGCTTTTCCAGCCCTGGCGGACGGACGCGTCCGTCCCCAGAAACTTCGCGGCCTTCAGATGCCCCGCGCGCGTGAAGCCCGCGGGTGAGGCGATCAGAAACTCTCCCCCCCACACCGTGCCGTCGCCGCCGTAGCCCGTGCCGTCGAAGGCGACGCCGATCACGGGCTCCGTCAGCCCGTGCTCCGCCATCACCGACGCGATGTGCGCGAAATGGTGCTGTACGGGCAGGACCGGGAGACCCAGGTTTTTTGCATAATGCGTGGAGGCGTAATCGGGGTGCAGGTCGCACACGGCGAGCGCCGGCGTCACGCGGAGCACGCCGGGAAGGTCCGCCGCGTTTTCGGCGAACGCCCGCCCGGCTTCGAGCGTATCGAGGTCCCCCAGCTCGGCGCCGGGGTAAAGATACGCGCCGTTGGAAACGCAGACGGCGCTTTTCTGGTGCGCGCCGCAGGCGATGAGCGGCCGTTTGCCCAAAGCTTTCGCCGCGGGCAGGGGCACGTAGCCGCGCGCGCGGCGCAGGATCTGCGGCTCGCCGTCCGTCACGGCTGTGACGGAATCGTCGAGCCTGCGGAGGATGGGCCGGTCGTGGCCGAGCAAAAAGGAGAGTCCCTCATGCGCCTTAAAAAACGCCTCCGCTTCCGCGTCGTCCTTGAGGATGGGCAGGCCCGAGAGGTTGGCGCTCGTCATCACGAGGGGGCCAAGCGTCTGGAACAGCAGATGCTGCAGGGGCGTGTACGGCAGGAACGCGCCCAGGTACCGGCTGCTGCCGTACACCCCCGGGTCGATTTTGGAGGACGCCTTGCGCGTAAGCAGCACGATGGGGCGCGCCGGGGAGGTCAAAAGCGCCTCCTCCGCGGGCGATACCTCGCAATGGGCCTTCAGTTCCGCAAGCGCGCCGAACATCACGGCGAAGGGCTTTGCCTCCCGGCCCTTGAGGGCGCGCAGCCGCCGCACGGCACCAGCGTCTTTCGCGCCGCACGCGAAATGATACCCGCCGATGCCCTTTATTGCCGCGATGCCGCCCTCTGCGAGGGCCGATACCGCCCCTTGCAGCGCTTCTTCTCCCGTAAGCCTGCGGTTCACGCGGCCCAGCCCGTACAGCCTGGGCCCGCAGGCGTTGCAGCATACGGTCTGCGCGTGGTAGCGGCGGTCGCCCTCGTCCGTATACTGCTCCCCGCAGAGCTCGCACATGGGGAACCGGTCCATCGACGTGCGGTCCCGGTCGTAAGGGAGGCTTTTTAATATGGAAAAGCGCGGGCCGCAGTACGTGCAGCTGATGAAGGGGTTCCGGTGCCGCGGGTCGCCGGGGCGGAACAATTCATGGAGGCAATCCGTGCAAACCGCGATGTCCGCCGCCGGCATGGCGACGCTTTCGGTTTCGCTGCTCGGCTGGATCAAAAATTCCTGCAAGGCCGGGTGATGCTCGCTAAGTTCACGCAAACCGCCGGCCTGCGCGTCGATACCCGTAATATGGCTGCCGGGCGGCGGGTCGCGCCGCACGTCCCGGATAAAGGCGTCAAGCGCCGCTTCCTCCCCGCAGGCTTCGATATATACGCCGCCGCCGGCGTTCTTCACAGAACCCGTCAGCCCGTGCTTTCTTGCTAGGCGCGCCACATACGGGCGGAAGCCCACCCCCTGCACCACGCCGCTGATGAGATAGGCCGCGCACTTCGCCGCAGCCCGCGCATCCTTCATTCCCGTTGCCTTTCCTTTTGTTTACCCTGTCTATACCAACCTCGCCGCGTGTTCAAACGGGCGGGGCGTCCTCGAGCTCCACGCTTTCCACCGTGCAGTCGAACGCGAGATCCACCGGCGCCCCCTGGCCTCCGCATACCGGGCAGAGGAAGGAGCCGCGCGGCTTCTGATACTCCCTCGAGCACGCCTCGCAGTAAAGCCGCGCCGGCTTCTCGCGGATGATAAGCTTCGCGCCCTCGGCCCGCGTGCCCTTGGCGATGAGGTCGAAGTACATCTGCACGCAGTCGGACACCACGCCCGCGTTTTCGCCGATTGAGAGCGCCGCGGCGCTGGCGCGCGCGCCGTACTCCTTCGCGGTGCGGTCGATGATCTCCACGATTCGTTTGGTCAGCGCGTATTCGTGCATTTGCTTCTTTCCGCCGTCTCCGCAGGGGAACCTGGCTCCACGCCTCGAACTTTTGGTTGATGGTCGTCTTTCCGCCGTCTCCGCAGGGGACCTGTCCATAGCAGTATACGCCCTGCTTTGGAATTGTATTATAACGGATATTTTCACGCCGCACAATACGCCCGGGCCCGGCGGCGCGCAAAGGGGCGCTGCGCACCGCGGCCGCGCTCTGCTAAAAGTTTTGCTTAGAACCAAAATTATGCCGCGCAGGGGCGGAGGAAAATGATAGACTCCGTGAAAGAGAGATATATAGGGAATATTTTATGCTCCGCCAGAAAAAGAATATATAATTCTCAAATTGATTGTTATTAAATTAACTTATTGACAAGCCGCCCCGGGCTGATTATGATACAGATGGCGGAGCGCATGCGGCCTTGCCCTCTCGCGCCCCGTCATGCCGAAACGGCGCTATCCGCGGATTGCGATACGGTTGCATGTTTGCATGTCAACACAGCATAAACGCAATACTAGCTTCAAGCACGGCTATAACGGCAGCTTCTCTGTCCTGGCGCGTTTTGTCGTGCGCGCAGGGACAATCATTCAACTAGGAGACAGGCAGAATGACCGGTGAACTTCTATTGCTCCTGACCGTAGGCATCCCGCTTGCTGGCGCGTTCCTGGTGCCGCTTGCGGGAAGGGCGCCAAAGCTGCGCAACGCGCTCGCGTTCCTGCTCACGGCGGCCCCGCTCGTGCTTTCGGCGTACCAGCTTCGGGCCTCGCTTGCCGGGCCTTCCCTCTTTTACGCAGAGCTTCCGATGGGGCTGAGCTTCGGGTTACTGGCGGATCCGCTTGCGGTCTATATGGCAATCACGGCATCCCTCATAGGCTTGATCATCGTAGGGTATTCGTTCGGGTACATGTCGCACGGCGGCAACCAGAGCGAATACTATTTTTTTGTGGTGCTGTTCATCGGCGCCATGATGGGGATCGTGTATTCCACGGACCTTATCTTCCTCTACGTGTTCTGGGAGATCGCGGCGCTGTGCTGCTGGCGGCTGATCGGCTTTTTCCGGGAGAAGGAATATGTGCGCCGCGCCAACAAAGCGTTCCTTATCACGGTGTTCGGGGCGCTTTTGATGCTTGCGGGCTTCATCCTCGTCTATACGCAGTACGGCACCACGAATTTAATCGCGCTCAAGGGCAAGCCTCTGGGCACCGCCGCGGTGGTGCTGATCCTCTTTGGTCTCCTCTCAAAATCCGCGACGCTGCCGCTGCACTCCTGGCTTGCGGACGCGGGCGTCGCGCCCTCGCCCGTGACGGCGCTCCTGCACGCGGCGGTGCTCGTCAAGATCGGCGTGTACGTGTTCGCGCGGCTGTTCCTCGCCACGTTCACCATTGACGCCGTATGGCATACGGTGGTGCCCGTCATCGCGGCGGTGAGCTCCCTCGCCTGCGCCGGGGCCGCCATTGCGGAGAACGACATCAAGCGCGTCGTCGCGTACTCCACCGTCAGCCAGATCGGCTACATCTTCCTGGGCCTTTCGGTGGGCGGCGAGCTTGCGGCGGCGGGCGGCATCCTCTTCATCCTGATGCACGCGATCAGCAAGGCGGGCCTCTTTTTATGCGCCGGCATCGTGGAGCACAACTGCCACACCAAGGATATGCGGCAGCTCGGGGGCCTGTGTAAGACGATGCCGGTCACGGCGGTCTCCTTCGCGCTGTGCGCGTTCTCGGTCATGGGCATACCGCCCTTCGGCGGGTTCTTCGGCAAGTACATGGTCATCAACGGCGCGGTGGCCGCGGGGCACCCCTGGATCGCCCTGGCGTTCCTCGTGGGCGCGGTAATGACCATCATCTATCTGATGCGCGTGTTTGTCCTGGTGTTCCTGGGCGCGCCCAGGAACGGGAACGAGCTCCCGCGCGAGGGAACGCGCGGCATGGTCTTCTCGGTAAGCCTGCTGGCGGCGCTTTCGCTCGTCAGCGGCATCCTCGTGCAGGTCCCGGCGGGCTTTGTGCAGACGATCGTGCAGCAATTGGCGGTGACGGCATGAATACATCCATTCTTTTGATTTTTGTGTTCCTGCCCTCGGTGTTCGCGGCGCTGGAATTCTGCGTTCCCAGGTCGGCGAAATGGCTCGGGGGATATGTGCTGGTCATAGGCGCGCTCGCGAACCTCGCGCTGACGGCGGGCCTCTATGGGCGCCCGCTTGCGCTGACGCTGCCGTGGGGCGGCTTCGGGCTGGATTTCTCGCTGAAGCTCTATGATTTCAACGGCTTCATCCTGCTGTGCGCGGCGGCCGCGGGGCTGCTCGTTTCGGTCTACAGCGCGGCGTCGCTCAAGGGAAAGCCCTATGCGCGGCGGTTCCACGCGTTTTTCCTCATAACGCTCACGCTCGTCAACGGCGCGGTGCTCGCGAACAACCTCGTGGTGCTGCTCTTCTTCTGGGAAGGCATTTTGGGCACCATGTTCGGCATGATCCTTTCGTCCGGACAGCGGGCCGGGAAGACGGCCGTCAAGGCCGTCGTCATCGTGGGCCTGACGGATCTCTGCCTGATGCTGGGCATCGGGCTTACCGCCAAGCTCGCGGGCACGCTTTCCATGGATGGCATCCACCTGCCCATCAACGGCGCGACCTCGGCCGCGTTCCTCCTGATGCTCGTCGGCGCATTGGGCAAGGCGGGCGCCATGCCCTTCCACACCTGGATACCCGACGCCGCGGACGACGCGCCGCTTCCCTTCATGGCATTCCTGCCCGGCGCGCTGGAAAAGCTATTGGGCATCTATCTCACCGTGCGGCTGACGACGGACCTGTTTGTACTCGAGCCCGGCACCGGCATGAGCACGCTCATCATGATCGTGGGTGCGGCATCCATTCTCTTCGCCGTCATGATGGCGCTGATCCAGAAGGACTACAAGCGCCTCCTTTCCTACCATGCGGTCAGCCAGGTGGGCTACATGCTCCTGGGCATCGGCACCGCACTTCCCGTGGGGATCGTCGGCGGACTCTTCCATATGCTCAACAACGCCGTGTACAAATCCTGCCTGTTCCTGACGGCCGGCGCGGTGGAAAAGCAGGCGGGCACCACGGATATCCGAAAGCTCGGCGGGCTTTTTAAATCCATGCCGGTCACGGCCGTATGCTTTCTGATCGCCGCGGCGTCCATCGCCGGATTCCCGCTGACCAACGGCTTCTTCTCCAAGGAACTGATTTTCGACGCGGCGGTGGAAACGAACATCGTGTTCTACATTGTCGCGGCGGTCGGCGCTTTCTTTACGGCGGCCTCCTTCCTCAAGCTCGGGCACGCGGTCTACTTCGGCAAACGGGAACAGCCCGCGGAGCCGGTGCGGGAGGCCCCCTGGCCCATGCTTGCGCCCATGATCGTCCTTGCGCTTACGTGCATCGGCCTGGGCGCGATGGAGGGCCGGATCTCGGGGCTGCTCCTTTCCTTCGTGGGCGCGGACGCGGGCTTCGAGGGCTTCCATACGAACTATCTGCTGGCCGGTATCTCGGTGCTCCTGCTGCTCACGGCGGCGGGAAGCCATTACTGGGGCTTCAAAAAGACGGGCAAGGCGGCCTCGGCGTCGGATCACTTCCACTATGCGCCGGTCCTGCACCCCATCTATGATCTCGCCGAAAAGAAGGCGTTCGATCTCTACCACCTGGGCGGCTACGCCGTGCGCGCGTACGCCGGGGCGGCGCTCGCCGTCAACAACGGCATCAGCTGGTTTTACGACGTCTGCGTCGTCCGCGTGACGGAATGGATCTCTTCCCTCATCCGCCGCGCGCACACCGGCAACGGAACCGTGTACCTGGTATGGACCGTCGCGGGGATCGCGCTGGTGGCGCTCATGATGATCGCGCAGCTCCGCTGACCGCCCCGCTCAACATCGTTTAGGAGGAAGCTTTCGTGCCGCTATTGTTCTTAGCGATACCGCTCATAGCGGTGGTGGTGCTCAACGTGCTCTACCGCCTCGTCAACGGCAGGCTCGCCCTGTGGTGCGCGGCGGCCGTGGCCGCTCTGCAGACGGGCCTGGGCGCTTACGCGCTGGGCGTCTGCCTGAAGACGGGCACGGCGTACAGCGATACCCGCATCGGCCTCTTGTCGGTGGACACGCTTTCCGCCGCGGCGCTTCTGACCATCGGCCTCGTATCCCTGGTGTCGCTTCTCGTCGCCTTCTCCGCCGAGAAGGAGCAGAAGCACAACTTCGCCAACATCGTCCTGCTCGCGATGGCGGGCATGAACGGCGTCGCGCTGGTGCGCGATCTGTTTACGCTGTATATCTTTATCGAGGTCACGTCGGCGGCCTCCTTCATCCTCATCGGCTTCCACAGGGAACGCGGGGAGCTGGAGGGCGCGTTCAAATACTATATCCAGTCCACCGTCGCCACCATCGCGATGCTCACCGCCACCGCGTTTGTGTTCCTGTACGTGGGCGATACAAGCTTCACGGGCGTGGCATACTATATAAGGCAGGCGTCGATGTCGGGCGGCCTCCCGTACGGCATCACCATCGCGCTGATCCTCTATACCGCGGGCTTCGCCGTCAAATCCGGCGCGGTGCCCTTCCACGCCTGGGTGCCGGACGCGTACTCCGCGTCCTCCGCGCCGGTGTCGGTGCTGCTTTCGGGCATCGTCACCAAGATATCCGGCGTGTATGTGCTCATGCGCTTCTTTCGGGACGTGTTCGGGAGCGCAAAGGCCGTGGGGAACATCCTGATGCTCCTGGGCATCGTGTCCATACTGGTGGGCGCGTTCGCGGCCATCGGCCAGAAGCAGTTCAAGCGGATGCTCGCCTACTCCAGCATCAGCCAGATCGGCTACATCCTGCTGGGCCTGGGCACGGGCTCGACTCTCGGATTCTTCGCGGCGCTGCTGCACTTTTTCAACCACGCCTCCTTCAAGTCCCTGCTGTTCGTGGACGCCGCGGCGGTGGAGCAGCAGACGGGGCTTACCGATATGGACAAGATGGGCGGCCTTTCAGACAGAATGCCCGTCACGGGCTGGAGCTCGGTCGCCGCGTTTCTTTCGACCGCCGGCATCCCGCCGCTTTCGGGCTTCTGGAGCAAGCTGTTCATTATCATCGCGGTGTGGCGGGTTTCCCCGGTGCTCGCGCTCGTCGCGCTTCTCGCCGGTGTCGTCACGCTCGCATACATGCTCGTGATCCAGAAGAAGGTCTTCTTCGGGAAAACGCCGCCCGAGCTTGCCGACGTACGGGAAGCCGGCGCGAACTTCAAGGCCGCCGAGATTTTGCTTACGCTTGTGAACATTGGCGTGGGCGCGGCGATCCCGTTTCTTTTGAACTTCCTGCTGCCGCTGCTTTAAGGAGGTGGTAAGCGTGTCCCTTCCCGTTATCATCGTGCTGCTGGTAAGCCTGGTCGCCTGCGCCATCCTCTGCATCGTGTGCCCCAACCTCATCAAGGCCGCGCTGTGGATGGCGGGGATGAGCGCCATCCTCGCGCTCATCATGTTCCTGCTCGGCGCGCCGCTTGCCGCGGCGTTTGAGCTCTCGGTCTGCGCGGGGCTTATCCCCGTCATCTTCATCAGCGCCTCGAGCATGACCAAGATCACCAGCCGCGAGGAGCAGGAGGAAAAGCGCAAGGAACGCCATCGCCGGTTCGTTTATCTGCCCTTTCTGCTGATCACGCTGGGCACGGTGCTGCTCTTCGTCCTCTGGCCCCACGTGAGCGTGCTGCTTCCAGATACCTTCCTCACGCCCGGCAGCGCCACCGCGCAGCAGATCCTTTGGAACAGGCGGCAGGTCGACCTGGTGGGCCAGATCGTGATCATACTCGTCGGCGTATACGCCGATATCGTGTTCTTCAAGGGGGTGCGCGAGAAATGAACGTTCTGTTCTACGTATTCCTGGTAGCCGTTGCATTGCTGCTCACAACGGGTATCTATTGTTTGATAGCGTCGCACAATTTCGTGCGGATTCTGCTGTCCATTGAGATTCTCGCCAAGGCGACGACGCTTCTGATGATCGTCGTGGGATATGTATCGGGCCACATGGCGCAGGCGCAGGCGTACGTGCTGACCATTATCGTGATCGAGGTGGTGCTGCTGGTGGTGGCGACGGGGCTGGTGCTGGGCATCTACCGCGACACCGACGTGCTGGATACCCGCAAGCTCAGGAACCTCAAGGGCTAGGAGGGGTCATTGATGGAGAACATACTGCTTTCGCCGCCCGTGGCGTTTGTTATTTTCCTGCTGCTGAGCGGGGGGCTTTCGGCGCTCTTTAAGCGCGTGGCCGCCCGCGGAAAGGACTCCGGGAGCAAGGCCGACGCCTACGCCTGCGGCGAGAGCATGCCGGAAAACCAGGGTCAGCCCGAGTACTCGCAGTTCTTCCATTTCGCGTTCTTCTTTACCATGATGCACGTCACGGTGCTGATGATCGCGACCGACGCGGGGAATCTGTCCTTTATGGCGCTGCTTTATCTGCTGCTGACGGTGCTCTCGCTTTTCATGCTCTTCCGCAAGGAAAAGCCGGACCGCTGAAAGCGCGCCGCAGGCTTCGCATGAGCGATTGCCGCGGCATTGACGTAAGGAAGGGAAAGACATGATCGTCGACCGCATCGTCCGCTGGGCAAGGCAAAAATCCCCGTGGATCATCCATTTTAATTCCGGCGCCTGCAACGCCTGCGATATCGAGATAATCGCGTCTCTCACGCCCCGGTACGACGTGGAGCGCCTGGGCCTGCAGCTGAAGGGTTCCCCGCGCCACGCGGACGTGCTCATCTGCTCCGGCCCCGTCACCATGCAGCAGCGCGAGCGGCTCATCACCATCTACGAGCAGATGGCGGAGCCGAAGTTCGTCGTCGCGGTGGGCACCTGCGCGTGCTCGTCGGGCGTATTCCAGGGCTGTTACTGCGTGCAGGGGGGCGTAGACACCGCCATTCCCGTGGATCTCTATATTCCCGGCTGCCCCGTGAAGCCGGAGGCCATCATAGACGGCGTTACCAAGCTGATCGACAGCATGGAGGCAAAGAAAAAATAGCCTATGGAAACAACAGCCGAAACCAACGTTTACGAAACCGAAAATCTGCTTCTGAGCCGCCTGTACGGGCGCTTCCCGGCGCTCGAGGGCGCCGGCGCCGTAACGGCGAAGCGCCGGGTATTCCTGCCGGTGCCTATGGAGCATCTGCTCGACGTGCTTTCTTTTGCGTCCGAAACCCTGGGCTACTCCAGCCTTTGCACCATCACGGGCATGGATTCGGGCGATTGCTTTGAGTTTATCTACCATATCGCCAGCGACGAGAGCGGGGTCGTGCTCAACCTCAAGACCAGGGCGCCTAAGGAGGACCCCGTCGTTCCCACGGTGCTGCCCATCTATAACGGCGCGATCTTTTACGAACGGGAGCTCGAGGGCATGCTCGGCGTGACCGTAAAGGGCCTGCCCGCGGGCAGGCAGTACCCCCTGCCAGACAACTGGCCCGCGGGCCAGTATCCGCTGCGCAAGGACTGGAAACCCGAAATGCTTACAGAGACCGCCACGGAGGAGAAATAGCCATGGGAAAGATCGTCGTACCCTTCGGCCCGCAGCATCCCGCGCTGGAAGAGCCCGAAAGCTTCAGCCTGCTGCTGGAGGGCGAGCGCGTGGCCGCGGCGGCGGTGGCGCTCGGGTATAACCACAGGGGTATGGAAAAGGCCTGCGAAAGCAAGACCTATATACAGAATATCTATCTGCTGGAGCGCATCTGCGGCATCTGCTCGCACGCGCACTCCACCTGCTACGTGGAATCGGTGGAGAGCCTCGCCGGGATCGAGATCCCGCGGCGGGCCGCGTATTTGCGCTCCCTCATCGGCGAGCTGGAGCGCATCCACAGCCACCTGCTCTTTCTGGGGGTGGCGGGGCACGAGATCGGCTTCATGACGTTCTTCATGTACGCCTGGAAGGACAGGGAGATCGTGATGGACCTCCTGGAGGACCTCACGGGCAACCGCATCAACTACGGCATGAACACCATCGGCGGCGTGCGGCGGGACATCTCCCCCGAGCAGTGCGAGCGGGTGTTGAAGGCCATGGATCAATTGGAGGAGCGCACCAAATACTACCAGCAGGTGGCCACCGAGGAGGAGACCATGCTGGGCCGGCTCGCCGGCATCGGCGTGCTCTCGCGCGAGGACGGGCTGCGCCTGGGGGCGCAGGGGCCGGTGCTCCGCGCGTCGGGCGTCGCGCGCGACGTGCGACGCGACGACCCTTACGACGCTTATTCGGAGCTGGACGTCAGGGTCGCCACCGATACCCACGCCGACGTTTACGGCCGCGTGGTGGTGCGCGTGCTGGAGCTGATGGAGAGCTACCGGCTGATCCGGGAGATCGTCAAAAACCTGCCCGAAGGCCCCATCAGCGTGAAAGCGCCCGTAAAGATACCCGCCGGCGAGGCGATCAGCCGCGTGGAAGCGCCCCGCGGCGAGGACGTGCACTACACCCGCTCCAACGGGACCGATAAGCCCGAGCGCGTCAAGGTGCGCGCGCCGACGCTCGCGAACCTCGCCGCCATCACCAACATGATCGAGGGCGGATACCTCGCGGACGTGCCCATCGTGATCGCGGCGATCGACCCCTGCTTCTCCTGCACGGACAGGACGGTCAAGCTCGTCCGCGCCGAGAGCGGGGAAAACCGCACGATCGACTGGCAGGGCCTTAGGCAGTACGGCATCGACTGGTACAGAAAACAGGGGATCGATATGGAGAAAATCAAGATCAGCAGGAAGGATATGTAGCGATGGGCCTTTCCTTGTTCCACATGCTCGTCTTTCCGGGCTTTCTGTTCCTGGGCGCGCTCTCCCTCGCGCTGGAGTTTGCCGACCGCAAGCTCTACGCGCGGATGCAGAACCGCGTGGGACCGCCGTGGTACCAGCCGCTGGCGGATATGATCAAGCTGGCTTCCAAGGAGAGCATCATCCCCCGCAACGCGGATAAGCACATTTTCCGCGCCATTCCCGCGGTCGCGCTCGCGGCGACCTGCGCGGCGTTCCTCTATATTCCCATCACGGGCGCAGAGTCCCTTTATCCCTTTTCGGGCGACCTCATCGTGGTGCTGTACTTTTTGACCATCCCCACGCTGACGTTCTTCCTGGCGGGGTGGTTCTCCTCGTCGCTGTACGCGGAGCTGGGCGCCATCCGCGCGATGACGCAGTTCTTCGCGTACGAGGTGCCGCTCTATATGTCCCTGCTGGGCCCGGCGCTGCTTGCGGGGACGTGGTCGCTCTCGGGCGTGGCGGCCTTCTACAACGCGCACCCGGCGCTGACGCTCGTGAACCTCCCGGGCCTGTTCGTGGCCCTGTTCGCCACGCAGGGCAAGCTGGAGCGCGTGCCCTTCGATATCCCCGACGCCGAAACGGAGATCGTCGGCGGCACGTTTACCGAGTACAGCGGCCGGTATCTCGCGATGTTCCGCATGGCTGTGGACAGCGAGCTCGCCGTGATGGCGGCGCTCATCAGCGCGGTGTTCCTGCCGTTCTTCCCGGTCAACCCGTGGCTCGGTCTCGCGGCGTTCCTGGTGAAGGTGCTGTTCGTCGTGTTCCTGCTCACCCTGATGCGCACGGCGCTCGCGCGGCTGCGCATCGATCAGATGGTGAGCTTCTGCTGGAAGGTGCTCGCGCCCGTGTCCCTTGCGCAGATACTGATCGACCTTATCGTCAAGGGCGCGCTGCATGTATAAAAGCCGCATGGATCGGCAAAGGAGTCCCGCCATATGAAAAGAAGATACGTAGGCAAAATGTTCCCCTATATGATGAAGATGCTGGTGCAGAAGCCGGACACCATCGATTACCCTCACCACCACGCGCATGTGGCGGAGCATTTCAGGGGCGCGCTCAAGTTCGAGCAGGATAAGTGCATCGGCTGCAAGCTCTGCACGCGCGTCTGCCCCGCGAACGCCATCAGCATCGAGAAGGTGCCCGACGAGGAAAAGAAATATAAAGCCATCGTGTTTATGGATAAGTGCATCTTCTGCGGCCAGTGCGTGGATTCCTGCCCCAAGAAGGCGCTCCATAACTCCGAGGATTTCGAGCTCGCCTCCATGAGCCGGGATAAGCTCAGGCGGGAGATCTAGCGCCTTGGAGCTGCAAGAATTCCTGCAACATAGGCTTTGCGGCGCGCAAAGGCTCGCGGTGCTGGGCGTAGGCTCCACGCTCCGGGGGGACGACGGCGCGGGCGTGCTCATCGTGGAGCGGCTCTTGGAGGCGCTGCCGAAAGACGCGTATCCAGGCCTTCTGCTTTGCGCGGGGGGCACCGCGCCCGAGAACTTCAGCGGCAATATCCGCGCCTTCCGTCCGAGCCACCTTTTGGTGGTGGACGCCGCCGACGCCGGCAGCCCGCCGGGGAGCATCGTCGAGATCGCGAAGAAGGACATCGGCGGCCCCAGCTTTTCCTCGCATATGCTGCCGCTCAAGATGATGGTGGATTACCTCGTGAACGAAACGGGCTGCGCCGTCACCATGCTGGGGCTGCAGTACGAGTCCATCGAGTTCGGCGCGGAGCTGACGGACAGCATGCGCGATACGGTGGACGAGCTGACCGAGGCCCTGTCTGCCGTTCTCCCCGCTGTGCTCGGAGAGCATTCAATCGACGTGAACAAATCCCTGCCTTACGACTTTTAGGGGAATGCAGCAGGGAGCCGCCGCAGGCATCTCGTTTCTCGCAGGGCTTTCATCCGGCCGTTGGGTATGAAACAGGGTATCGCCGCCTACGGCGGCGACGAGGGATTATTTTATTTAATAGCGGGGGTTCCACCCCCGCCCCCCTGGAATACGAACGCAGCACGGTTAACGAAATAGAAAATCCACAGCGCCTCTCAAGGACGCTTTTTTGCGCCATGGTATTCCCCGCGCTTTCTTTTGCTTCTTTTCTTTTTGTATGCATTATCGTGTTCAGCGCAACGTCTGTGAGACGATCGGTTTTGCCGCTCGCCTCCCTCTGATGAGGGAGGTGTCACGACGCAGCCGTGACGGAGGGAGAGAGAAGTCCGAAAGCTTTGAAAGAAAAGAAGCGTACCCCCGCCGCGACGGTTGCCGTCCGCCCCGAACGATGATATTCTTAGGGACAAGGGCCCGCGGAAAGCGGGCGCGCCAAAGAGAGGGCAGGTTCGTTGCAGAGGCTGATCGGGTTTCTGAAGCCCTTTAGGAAACAGGTGATACTGGGGCCGCTCTTCAAGCTGACGGAAGCGGTGCTGGAGCTGTTCATTCCGCTGATGATGATGCGCATCATCGATACGGGCGTGGCCGGGCGCGATACGGCGTTCATCTGCCGCATGGGCGGGGAGCTGCTGGCGGTCTCGGTGCTGGGGTTCCTGGCGGCGCTGCTGTGCCAGTACTACGCGTCACTGGCGGCGCAGGGCGCGGGCACCGACCTGCGCAACGCCATATTCCGGCATATCAGCACGTTTTCGTTCGCGGAGCTCGACAAGTTCGGCACGCCGTCGCTCATCAACCGCGTGACGGCGGACGTCAACCAGCTGCAGTGGGCGGTGGCGATGCTCATTCGCCTGGTGGTGCGCGCGCCGTTTCTATGCATAGGCGGCTATATCATGGCGGTGATGCTCGACGCGCAGATGTCGTTCATCATACTGGGCGTCGTTGCGGTGTTCGGGCTCCTGCTTTATTTCAACATGACCCGGGCGGTCCCGCTCTTCAAGTCCGTGCAGCAAAAGCTCGATAATCTGGCGCGGATCCTCCGTGAGAATCTGGCGGGCGTGCGGGTGATCCGCGCGTTCGCGCGCGTGCGGGATGAAAGGGCGCGCTTCGACGCGGCGGCGGACAGCCACGCACAAAGCGCCATCCACGTCAACCGCGTGACGGCGCTGGTCAACCCGCTTACGACGCTTGTGATGGATATCGGCATCCTGCTGCTCGTCTGGTTCGGCGCGGTGCGGGTGAACGCGGGCTCGCTTACCACCGGCACGGTGATCGCGCTGATCAACTACGTGGTGGACATCCTCGCCGCCATGATCGTGGTGGCGAACCTCGTCTCGGTGTTCACCAAGGCGGCGGCCTCGGCTGCCCGCGTCAACGAGATATTCGATACGAAACCCTCCGTTACGGACGGGCCGGGGGCGATGCCCGACGCGGACGCCCCCGCGCTCGCGTTCAAAAACGTATCCTTCCGCTACGGCGACGCGGCGGAGGACGCGCTCACAAACATCAGCTTCACCCTCGGGAAAGGCCGAACGCTCGGGATCATCGGCGGCACGGGCGCGGGCAAAAGCACCGCGGCGCACCTCGTGAGCCGTTTCTATGACGTTACGGCGGGGACGGTGGAGCTGTTCGGGCACGACGTAAGGGAATATACCCTCTCCGGCGCGCGGGAGCTGTTGGGCGTGGTGCCGCAAAAATCCATGCTGTTCAGCGGCACGGTGCGGGACAACCTCCGCTGGGGCGACAGGGCCGCCGCGGATGAGGAGCTGGCTGAAGCGCTCCGCATCGCGCAGGCCGGGTTCGTACTGGACCTGCCCGAAGGGCTCGATACCCCGGTTTTGCAGGGCGGCGTCAACTTCTCGGGCGGGCAGAAGCAGCGGCTCTGCATCGCGCGGGCGCTGGTACGAAAGCCCGCGATTTTGATCCTGGACGATTCGGCGAGCGCGCTCGATTATATGACGGAAGCGGCGCTGCGCAAAAACTTGGGCGGCCTTGCGGGCATGACGGTGGTGCAGATCTCCCAGCGCGCGGCGAGCCTGATGCACGCCGATCAGATCCTGGTGCTGGACGAAGGCGGGCAGGCGGGCCTGGGCACGCATGAGGAACTCATAGCGTCCTGCCCGCTGTACCGGGAAATCTGCCAGTCCCAGCAGCTCATCGGGGAGGAAAGCGCATGAAGACGAAGCTTTCCGGAAGCATGCCGCTGCTGCGCCGCCTGTACGGGTACATGAAAAAGTACCGCCGCCTTTTGGCGCTTGCGGTCCTTGCCGCGTTCGCCGCGAGCCTGCTCGCGCTCGCGGGGCCGCTTTTGATGGGCAGGGCGATCGATCACATCCTGGGCCCCGGCCAAGTGGAGTTCGCGCCCATCCTCGCCATCCTCGTCCAGATGCTGCTTTTGTACCTCGTAAGCAATGTGAGCCAATGGTTCATGCTCTCGCTCTCGGCCGCGATCGCGGGGCGCACCGCCGCCGATATGCGCAAGGACGCCTTTGCAAAGGTTTCCGAGTTGCCGCTGCGCTTCTTTGACGGCCGCGCCCACGGGGATACCATCAGCCGCTTCACCAACGACCTGGACGCCGTATCCGACGGGCTCTCACAGGCGATCACGCAGCTGTTCGCCGGGATCGTAACGCTTTTGGGCACGTTCGGCTTCATGCTCACGCTCTCGGTGCCCATCACGTTGGTGGTGGTCGTGGTCACGCCGCTTTCCGTCTGGATCTCCGCGCTCATCGTGAAGCATTCCGCGCGGATGTTCCGGGAGCAGAGCCGGACGCTGGGCGAGCTCAACGGCTTCGTGGAGGAGATGACGGGGGGCCAGCGCGTCGTCAAGGCGTTCGGCTACGAGCGCGAATCGGAGGAACGCTTTTCCGAGATCAATGCCCGGCTGTATGTGTGCGGGCAGAAATCGCAGTTCTATTCCTCGCTCACCAACCCCGGCGCGCGGCTCATCAACCATGTGGCGTACCTGCTGGTGGGGGTGATCGGCGCGCTGCTCGCGGCAGACGGACGCCTGAGCGTCGGCGCGATCGCCAGCTTTCTGACGTACGCCGTGCAGTTCTCCCGCCCCATCAACGACATCACCGGCATCACCACGCAGCTGCAGAACGCCGCGGCGTCGCTGGAACGCGTGTTCCAGGTGCTGGACGCCGAGCCCCAGCGGCCCGACCCGCCCGACGCCGAAACGATCACGGGCGGCCGCGGCAGCGTGGAGTTCCGGCACGTGTATTTTTCCTACCAGCCCGAAACCCCGCTGATCGAGGACCTGACGCTGTCCGTATCCCCGGGGCAGACGGTCGCCATCGTGGGGCCGACGGGCGCCGGCAAGACCACCATCGTCAACCTGCTGATGCGCTTTTACGAGGCGGACGCGGGGTCCATCCTGGTGGACGGCGTCGATATCCGCCGTCTCACGCGGGACAGCCTGCGCCGTTCCTTCGGCATGGTGCTGCAGGACAGCTTCCTGTTTTCGGGCACTGTGCGGGAGAACATCGCCTACGGCAAGCCGGGCGCTTCCCTCGGGGAGATTACGCAGGCGGCGCGCGCCGCGCATGCGCACGGCTTTATCCGCCGCCTGCCGGACGGGTACGACACCGTCATCGCCGAGGACGGCGGGAACCTCTCGGAGGGGCAGAAGCAGCTTCTGACCATCGCCCGCGCCATGCTGGGCGATCCGCCCATGCTGATCCTCGACGAGGCGACAAGCTCCGTCGATACCCGCACCGAGCAGCGCATCCAAGCCGCGTTCCTGGCGCTGATGAAAGGCCGCACCAGCTTCGTGATCGCCCACCGGCTGGCCACCATCCGGAACGCGGATATGATCATCGCCATGGACAACGGCAGGATCGTGGAAACCGGCACGCATAAGGAGCTCATTGCGAAACAGGGCTTTTATTACAGGCTCTACAACAGCCAGTTCGCAAAATAGACAGAAGGCGCGGGATCGTTCCCGCCCTCCCTGCCCCCCCTCCGGGGTGCGGGGGCGGAGCCCCCGCGTCCTTCGTAAAATCCTGCGTCCTTCGTAAAATCCCCCGTCCGCCGGTTTTTTGCGCATCCACATGAAACCCTGCCCGTCCGCCGATACTAGGCAAAAAGAAGGGCGGGTTTTCTATGCTTTGGGTCACGGCCGCGCTGTTCCTTATATTCTTCTGTTCCCTCCTGTACGCCGTCCTGCAGCTGAAAAAGAAGGGGGAGCGCGTGGCGCAGAAGGCCGCGGCGGGGAGCCTCGCGCTCTATACGCTGGTGCTAGCAGCGGCGCTGCTGTTCCGCCTCGACGTGCCGTACTATGTGCTGTGGCTCGGGATGGCTGCGGTATGGCTCAATTCCTTCGCGGGGTATTATCTGGACCGGTACAACACTTCCGCGCGGTTCGACCGGTATCTGCACGCGTTCGGTTCTTTTTCCTTCGCGCTGCTGCTGTACTGCCTGGTGCGCAGCGTTGCGCAAGAGGGGGGAGACCGGTTCTTCCGGGCCGCGTTCGTATGGGCGCTGGGCGGGTTCGCGGGCGGTGCCTTCGAGGTGTTCGAGTTCATGAAGGACAGGCGCGAGGGCACGCGCGCGCAGCGGGGGCTCAAGGATACGGATACCGATCTCGCGGCCGACCTCATCGGTTCCTTTGCCGCGGGCGTGTTCGCGTTTTTCCTTCTTCTGAAATAGAGGGAAAAATTCGGAGTGTCAGCAAAATCTTCGGGCAATTTTGCTATAGAAGAACGTAAATAGAGCTGCATAGCGGGACGCTCCGTCGTCCCGCCCGCGCAAGAAACTTGGAAAACACAATACAATCCGTCAAAGCTGACGGCATGCGCGTCAGCTTTGACTCCTTACGCGTCCGCCGGCCGCGCCGGAAGACGCAGGCGGGCGCGAGAACCCCCCCGTCCAAATGCCTGAGGCATTTGGACGGCTAGTCCGCGCCGAATGCGGGCAAAGTAAGGGAAAACCGAAGGAGGAACGCTATGAACCCGTTTCTGGAAAAGCCCGGCCCCGTATTCGAGGGCATCATGGATTGGTCCGGGGTATACCCCAGGCCCTATTGCAAGCAGACCGTCGATCCGTACACGCGCATCCGCATCATCCTGATGAACGGCATCGAGGTGGAGGAGGCGCTCTTTAAGCACCAGTTCCACCGCCACTGCACGGACAACGACCTCCGCCGCGAGCTCGCCCTTTCCCGCCGCGTGGAGCAGCTCCAGCAAAAACACATCAATTGGCTCAAGCCCATCGACGAAACGCAGCTGGAAACCACCATCGGCTACGAGCACGTGGCGGTGGACCTGACGGCCTGGCTCGCGCAGAACGAACCCGACGCGTATGTCAAGCAGGCGCTGGATTTCGCGCTCCTGGAGGATTTCGATCATCTGTACCGCTACGCCAACCTTTTGAAGCTCGACGCCGATATCCCCTCCGAGCAGATCGTCAAAGGGTATGTGGAGATCACGCCGGGCCGGCCCACCATCGCCGAGCACAGGCATCCGTACGAATCCGCCAAGCGCCACATCGACTGCAAGTCCGCCGATATCCGCACCAAGCTCTCCACGCTCATCATCACGGCGGGCGAGCAGCAGACCATGAATTTTTACATGAACGTCGGCAACACCTACGGGAACGACCTGGGGCGGCAGCTTTACCTTGAGATCGCCATGATCGAGGAGCAGCACGTCTCGCACTACGGAAGCCTGCTCGATCCCAACGACACCTGGCTGGAAAGCCTGCTCCTGCACGAATACATGGAGTGCTACCTTTACTATTCGTTCCTGCAGGATGAAGCCGACGCAAACGTCAAGCCGATCTGGGAGCAGCACTTCGCGCAGGAGCTTTCCCACCTGCACAAAGCGGCCGAGCTTTTGCAGGAGTACGAGCACAAGGAGTGGCCACAGGTCATCCCCGGCGGGGAATTCCCGCGTCTATTGCAGTTCCACGATACGCGGGACTACGTGCGCAAGGTGCTGGGGGAGCAGATCAATTTGACCGCCGACCGCGAGGATTATGCGGACGTCGGCTCCCTGCCGAAGGATCACGAGTTCTTCGCCTACCAGGAGCGGGTCAATCACGACATTGGGGCGGTGGCGAGCCACGCGGTCGTCTCCCGGCACCAGCAGCAGTTCGGCGCCGATTACCGCGCCGAGGTGCAGCAAAACCCCGTCCCCGCGCTGGCCGACCGCACGGTGGATAAAACCACCGTCGCCCGCACGCCGCAGGGGAAATAGGCTTGCGCCGTCGGCAAACCCCTCCGGGGTTTGCCGACGGGAGGCCGTGCAAACGCTCGCGTCTGCGCGGGTCGCTGCGGCGGATTTCTCACGCCTGCCTGCGCCTTCGGCGCGGCCGGCGGGCGTGCAAAGAGTCCAAGCTGACGCACATGTCGTCAGCTTGGACGGGTTGTATTGTGTTTCCTGAGTTTTAAGGTTCCAGCGGGACGACGGAGCGTCCCGCTATGCGGCTCCCATTTGCGCTCTTGCATAGTAAAAACTGCCGGGAGGCTTTATCGATACTCTGAAAACCGCCTTATGCTTCTTACTACTGCGTTATAGTTTAGAGAGGGCCGCCCCGTCGCCCACCAGCGTCACGCTGGGGTGGAGCTGCAGCACCGATGCCGGCACCTCCGGCGAAACCTCGCCGCGGAAGGCCGCCCGTACGATCTCCGCCTTGTCCTCCCCCGAGACGATCACCAGGATGCGTTTTGCCTGCATGATGGACTTGATGCCCATGCTGTACGCGTAGCGGGGCATGTCCGCGGTATCCGGGAACAGCCGGGAATTCGCCTTGAGCGTGCTCTCGGTGAGCGCCACGCGGTGCGTTTCCAAAGCGAAGGCGTGCCCCGGCTCGTTGAAGCCGATGTGCCCGTTGTGGCCGATGCCCAGAAGCTGCAAATCGATGAACCCGAGCTCCTCCAGAAGCCTGTTGTAGCGGGCGCATTCCTTCTTGGCGTCGGCCTCCAGCCCGTTGGGCAGGTGCACGTTTTCGGGCCGGATGTTGATCCCTGAGAACAGGTGCTCCCGCATGAAATACGCGTAGCTCTGCGGATCCACGGGCGCGAGGCCGCAGTATTCGTCCAGGTTCACCGTGCGCACCGCCGAAAAATCCAGATCCCCCTTCTTGTACCAATCCACGAGCTGACGGTACACGCCGATCGGCGTCGAGCCCGTGGCAAGGCCGATGACGCTGTCCGCCTTCATGATGATCTGCGCGGATATGATGTTCGCCGCCTGCCGGCTCATGCCCGCGTAATCGGGCATACGGATGACTTTCATGCCGCTTCTCCTTCCAACATCATGCGAAACAGGCCGATGCACGTTTCCGCGTCCGCCTGCGACGCCATTTCACTGCACAGCCTGAGCAGGGGCTCGGTTCCGGAAAACCGCGCCACCGCCCAGCCGCCGTTTGCAAAGTACACCTTGCAGCCGTCCAGATAGGAGACCTTCTGGATCTCGAACGGGAAGCGCGGCAGTTCCTTTTCCTCCAGCAGCCGCCGCTGCAATGCCGCCTTGCGGCCGGGCGTGAGCGCGAGCTCCGCCTCGGCCGTATACACCTCGCCGAACCGGTCGGTGATCTCCCGGTACAGCTCGGAAAGCCGCTTGCCGGTTTTCGCCATCATCTCGGCCAAGAGCGCCGCGGCGTAGATGCCGTCCTTGCCGCGGATATGGCCCTTTACCGTGAGCCCGCCCGAGGATTCCCCGCCGATGATGGCGCCCACCTCCTCCATCTTGGAGGAAATGTGCTTGAAGCCCACCGGCACCTCGTAGCAGACCTCCCCGTAGCCCTCGGCCACGCGGTCGAGAAGGTGCGTGGTGGAGTTGTTGCGCACCGCCGCGCCCCGCCAGCCGCGGTATTGCATCAGGTAATAGTAGAGCAGCACCAGCAGGTGGTTGGGGTGCACGAAAGCGCCCTTGTCGTCGATCACGCCGATGCGGTCGGCGTCGCCGTCGGTGGCGATGCCGATGTCGCAGTTGTTTTCCATCACGAAGCCGCTCAGGGAGTTGAGCGTCTCCACGTTGGGCGCGGGTAGCCTGCCGCCGAAAAGGGTATCGTGCCGCTCGTGGATGGCGAGCACCTCGCAGCGCGCGGTGAGCAGAATGGTACGAAGGCTTGTCTGGCTCACGCCGAACATCGGGTCGAAGGCGATCTTGAGCCGCGCGGCCTTAATGGCCTCCACGTCCACCAGCGAGAGGATGCTGTCGATGTACGCGTTCTGCGGGTTGATCTCTTCGATCAGCCCCGCGGCCAGGCCCTGCTCGTAGGGGAGGATGCGGACGTCCGCGGGCGCCGCGGCTTCGATATAGCCCTCCAGCCTGCGCGTGACGCCTTCCTCGGCGTCCCGGCCGCCCGCCGTAAAGAGCTTTACGCCGTTGTAGATGGCGGGGTTATGGCTCGCCGTCACGGCAAGGCCGTAAGGGAGGCCGTAGAGCTTCACGGTAAACATGATCAGCGGCGTGGGCGCTTCCCTGTCCAGCACGCGGCAGGGAACGCCGAAGCCCGCGAACACCTCCGCCGCCCACCGCGCGGATTCCCTGGAGAGAAAACGCCTGTCGTAGCCGATGCACACGCTCTTTTCGGCAAGTCCCTCGTCCCGCATCATGCGGCACAGGCCCGTGCAGAGCAGCTGCAGGTTCGCCTTGGTGAACTCGTCGGCGATGATGGCGCGCCAGCCGCCCGTTCCAAACTTTATCATTCCGTATGCTCCATTTCCATTCCGATTTTACGGCACCGGGCCGCGCCGGTCAAGTCGCCCGGCCCATTTCCACGACGACTTCGCACTCCCGGTCCGGCCCGATCAGCGGGAGCCTCGCGGTTTCCCGCCCGTCCGCCGTCATGCGCGCGACGCCCTTTTCCACCCCGTGCGGGTTTTCCACCCGGATGCGGTAAACCCCGCCGCGGTATTTGCGCGTCACCGAAAAGCCCGTCCATTCCGCCGGGATGCAGGGGTCCACAGTAAGCCCCTCGAACCCCGGCCGGATCCCCAGCATGTACTGCGTGGCGCTATAATACGCCCAGCCCGCGCTGCCCGTCATGAAGGGATGCCGCGCGCGGCCGAACGCCGTGTGGCTGCGCCCCGCCACGAACTGGCAGTATGCGTAGGGCTCGGCCTGCCGGACCTCGATTTTATCGTTCTGCCGGTAGGGAGAAAGGGCGTCGTAATACTCCTTGGCGCGGCCGCCTCTGCCCAGCACGCATTCCGCCGCCCACGCCCACGGGTTGGGGTGGGAAAAGATCGCGCCGTTTTCCTTGAGGCCGGGGTACACGCGCGTCACAAAGCCGACGCCCTCGTCGGGTACGGTATAAGGGGGCGCGTTGAGCATCAGCCCGTATTCCGTAAAGAGGTATTCCCGCACGGAATCCATGCACATGCGCCCCCTTTCGGGTGAGGCGGCGCCCGAAAGCACCGCCCAGGCATTGCTCTCCAGATGCACCCTGCCCTCGGCGTCGAGATGGGTGCCGATCTTCCTGCCGTCGGCCGTGATGCCGCGGATGTACCACGCGCCGTCCCACAGCACCTCCTCAGAGGTTTTGCGCACCCGCTCGGCCATGTCCGCGTAACGGCCCATGTCCTCCGCCTGCCCCAGGTACTCCGCAAGCTCAACGAACTGCCGGAGCGCCCAGTAATGCAAAAAGCTCACCATCGCGCTTTCGCCGCCGCCCAGGTTCAGGCAATCGTTCCAGTCGGCGCGCAAACCCTTGGCGATGCCGTGGGGGCCGGTTTCGCGCGCGGTGAAATCAAGGATGCGCTTCAGGTGCGCGTATACGCTTTCCTCCCCCTCGTCCGCGTAGGGGAGGGAAAGGGAAATTAGATCCGTGTCGCCCGTCTCCTTTACGTAGTTCACCACCGCGCCCACCAGCCACAGCGCGTCGTCCGAGCAGGCGTCCCGGATGCCGTGGACGTAACTGCCCTTATCCGGCATGGGGATGACGGTGGGGGATTGAAAGGGCTTTTCCTTTTCCGGCTCGAACCAGCGCGGTTCGAACAGGTGCAGCCCGTACCCCGCCGACGTCAGGGCGCGTAAAAGCTGGAGGATACGCCTTTTGCACGCCTCGGGCTCGGCGTGGGGGATCGCCATGGCGTCCTGCGCCGTATCCCGGTAGCCGAGGCCCGTGCGCCCGCCCACCTCGATAAAGGAGGAAAACCGGGAGAACAGCACGTTTATCTCGCTCTGGTACAGCGTCCAGGTGTTCAGAAGCTCGTTCATGCCCGCGTCAGGCGTTTCGGCCCGGAGCGCGGAGAGCTTCCCGTCCCAGAAGGCGGAAAGCTTCCTCGCCTGCCCGCCGGCGTATTCCGGCGTGATGCGCCTGCGCGCGGCCTTTCCGGCCTCGACGCCGCCCTCGCCCAGCAGGAACAGAAAGCGGACGCTTTCGCCCGCTTCGAGGATAAAACGCTTGTGCAGCGCGCCGCAGTGGTTGCCGCCCTTCTCAAAACTGCCCGAACACGCGCCCTTCTCCACCGCTATGGGGTTCCGCTCGGTGCGGTAGGGGCCGAGGAAGCTGTCGCGCAGGCAGTCGAACCCGTCCGGCTCGAAGCTCGCGGTAAAGAACTGGTAACCGTTCTCCTCGTAGTAGAGGTCGTGCTCGATCACGCCCTCTTGGTACCGCGAGCCCGCCGCGTACAGGCTCATCTGGAAATTCTGGTTGTCCATCGCGATATGGTGGAAGGAAAACTCGCAGTAGGAAAACACGCTGATTTGGCGCGGCCTGCCGCTGACGTTTGTAAGCGTTACGTCCCAGATTTCCACCGGCTCGTCCATCGACGCCGAAAGCTTCTGCCGGGCGCAAATGCCGTTGTATTCGCATTCGTATACGCTGTAGGAGAGCCCGTGCCGGCAGGTATACTTCGCGCTTTCGAGCGGCTTTCCGACTGGCTGCCAGGAGACGCTCCAGTACTCGCCCGTTTCGTCGTCCCGTAGGTATACGTAGTGCCCCGGCCCGTCCATCGGCACCCCGTTGGGCCGAAAGCGCGTGATGCGGTGGTACTCCGGGGATTTGTAGAACAGATACCCGCCCGCCGTGTGGTTGAATACGCCGCACAGGTCGCCTACGCCGATGTAATTGGTCCACGAGACGGGCAGGTCCGCGCGGTCGATTACGTATTCCCTCGCCGCCGTGTCGAAATGGCCGTATTGCATGCAGTCCTCCGCCAGATTACGCATTCGTTCCTACCGAAAGTATAAATCGCAGCCCGTACGCACGAAAAGTGCTGAGGCTGCGATTATTTGCATCTGCTTGTCGCATTGCCGAAAAAGTACCTTGCGGTACTTTTTCGGGGATTCAGGAACAACCTGTGCCTGCGGCACGGGCGGTTGTTCCTGCAAGGAAAGCCTTGCGCCGCAAGGCTTTCCGCCGCCACCGCGCAGGTCGCTGGCGGCGGAATGGAAGCCCCCGAGTCCCCGATGGGTTCGTTGACAGTCTCCGAGCGGTTTTTATGTAAGAGCGCAAAAGAAGCTGCATTGCGGGACGCCCCGTCTCCCGCTGACCTAAAAACGTAGGGCAACACAATAAAATCCGTCCAAACTGACGACATGCGCGTCAGCTTGGACACCTTGCACAGCCGCCGCCCGGAAATCGCCGCAGCGATTTTAGGCGGCTGTGAGAAATCCCGCCCAAATGCCTGAGGCATTTGGGCGGCCTTCCGTCAGCGGTTCTTTTTCGCCGCGCAAACGGTATTGCGGTACTCGTTCGCGCTCATGCCCGAAAGCCGCTTGAACACCCGCGCGAAATGCGCTGTGTCCGCGTAGCCCGTCAGCTCGCAGATCTCGCTGATCTTGAACCGGGGGTCGCCCAGGAGGACCTTCGCGCGGTTGATGCGGATGCTGTTGAGCAGATCGTAAAACGTCTGTCCCGTGTGCTTGTTCAATAGCTTCGACAGATGCCACTGGGATACGTAGCAGTGGTCGGCAACGCCCTGCAGCGTCAGTTTCTCGCCGTAATGCGCCTCCATATATTCCACCGCCTGCCGCACCACGTAACTGTTCGCGCCGGACAAGGGCTCCTCCTCCGGGGCCGCTTCCGCCCCGCCGCCCGGCCGGGCCGCCGCCCCGAGCGCCTCCTCGATCTCGTCCATCTTGGAAGGCTTGAGCAAGTACCTGCATACGCCCAGCCGGATCGCCTGCTGCGCGTAAGAAAAATCGTTGTAGCCCGTGAGCACGATCACCTGCATGGCCGGGAACTCGCTCCTCAGCCCTGCAAGCATCGTGAGGCCGTCCGCGTCGGGCATGCGGATATCCGTCAGCAGGATGTCCGGGTTGTGCGTGCGGATCGCCTCCGCGCCCGCCGCCGCGTTGTGCGCCACCGCCGCCACGGCGCACCCGTACTTCGCCCAGGGAACCACGCGCAATAGCCCTTCCACGATGATCTCCTCGTCGTCCACCAGCACTACCTTGCGCATCCGCTCACCTCCCGACTCTCTGTTGGTATTGTAACATAGAAACGCTGCTTTTCTTTCACGAGAAAGAAAAGCAGCAAAAGAAAGCGTAGGGATATATAGGGGACCACATCCGTACCCCAAGAGCGGGGAGGGCCGGAGCCGAGCGCCGCCTGCGGGGCGAGCCCGAAGCGCTGCCAGTGGCAGAGCAAGCAAGGGCGAAGCCCAATGAGCAAGGGAGCACCGCGACCAATCGGGAGCGGTGCGACCATTGCGAATTGAGGGTGGGAAAAGCGAGGCGGAGGCCCAGTGAGCAAAGACGCGCAAGGAAGCGGCTTGCCGCGACGCAGCGCAACGATTGCGAACTGAGTTGGGAGCCCTCCCGTCCTCCAGTTCGCCCTTTCGTACCCTAGGGGGGGACGAGTTCTCTTTCAAGTTTCGCCAGTGCCGCAAATTTCGCCCTTTCGTACCCCAGGGGGCGCGGGGGGCGGAGCCCTCCCGCTATGTAATAAAAAAATTTTTCGTCGCCGCCGCAGGCGGCGATACCTTTACCCTTTAATAGCCCCCGCCGTCAGACCTTTTATAATATTCTTCTGCAGCAGCACATACACGATCAGCACCGGCACCACCACCAGCACCACCGCCGCCGCCATGAAGCCGTAGTTGACGCCGGCCTGGGAGCTGATCTCGTTGAGCAGCAGCGTGACGGTCCTTTCCTTGGGCAGCCGCAGGAAGAACATCTGCGTGAACAGGTCGTTGTAGCTCCACAGGAAGGAGAAGATCGCCACCGTCGCGAAGGAAGGCCGCGTCACCGGCATAATGATCTTGAAGTAGATCTGGAACACGTTGCAGCCGTCCAGGTACGCCGCCTCCTCCATATCCACCGGGAGCGAGCGTATAAAGCCCATCAGCACCACGATGGCGAAGGAGAGATTCCCGGCGATCTGCGGCAGCGCCGTAGCAAGCAGCGAAAGCCACGGGTTGGTCGTGCCGGCGATGCCCCACCCCGCCTCCATGCGGAACACCGGGATGATGGTGGAGAACACCGGGAACATCATGCTCGCGACGACGAGCGTGTGCAAAACCTTCTTTCCGCGGAACTCGTAGCGCACCAGGCCGTAGGCCGCGAAGCCAGCCAGGAACACGACGCATACCGTTACGACGACGGAAATTAAAAGGCTGTTGCGGTAGGCCGTTACCATGTCCGCGCGCTGGAACGCCGTCACATAGTTATCGAGCGTAAAGGACGGGCCCCACGGCCAGGGAATCGAGAAAGAATCCGAGCGGATCTGCCCCTTGAGCCGGAAGGAGTTGATGATGACCCAAAAGAAGGGGTATATGGTGGTCAGCGCCCATATCCCCAGTATCACATAGGTGACCACCTGGGAAATGCGCGGGCGCTTTCCCGAGGGCTGCCAGTGGGCCGAAATCCGTTTTTCCATGCTCAATAATCCTTTTCGCGAAACACTCTGTTGGCCACCTGCGAAATGGCGACGCCCAGCACCACGATCACGATGGCGATGGTGGAGCCGTAGTCCACGTCGTTATGCAGGAAGGTCTGGCTATACATATACGTGCCTGTCAGCCACGATTTATCCATCGGTATGCCGGAGCCCATCATCACCCACGGCAGGTCGAACACCTTGAGCGCGCCGGTAATGGCGAGCACCAGGCAGGTGCCCAGCACGTTGTGCAGAAGCGGCAGCGTGATATAGCGCACCCGTTTCCAGCCGCTTGCGCCGTCGAGCGCCGCGGCCTCGTAGACCTCGGGGGAAATGTTGTTGAGCCCGGTGATGAGTATGACGAAATAAAAGCCCACGTACTGCCACATGACCGGCGAGAACATGGTGAAAAGAAAGTGGTGCTCGTCCTTCCAGTCGATGGCGTCGGCGACGCCGAACACCTTCTCCAGCAGTTGGTTGACCATGCCGCCGTTATAGAGGAATATTAGGTTGAACAGCAGCCCCAGCGCCGTGGCGCTGATTACGATTGGGAAGAAGTAGACCGTGCGGAAGAACTCGTGCCCGCGCCGGATGTTGTCGACAAGCAGCGCCAGCACGAGCGCGATGCCCACCTGAAACACGATGGTGCACGCCATCAGCAGGAGGCTGTTGACGACGGCGGTGCCCATCAGCGGGTCATTGAACAATTTTACGTAGTTGCTGTACCAGGGCGTGTTCAGTCCCTCGGACGCGGTGCCCAGCCCCGAAATATTCGAGAAGCTGTTCACGATGTTCATGATGAACGGGTAATACAGGTACAGCGCCATGAACGCGAAAGCGGGTACCAAAAAGAAGACCAGGGGGGATTTTCGTTTGAAGATGGTGGAGGTTTGTGTGGTATGCATGCCGTGCCCTCTCCGCTTATGGAAAGGGCTGCCCGGTGCCCCGGACAGCCCCGCCCACTTTGTATTGCGCTGTTGAAAAAGCCTACTTGATGGCGAGCGCGTGGTCGAGCGCTTCCGCCGAGGTGGTCTTGCCGGTGACGATGTTTTTGATGTTGGCGAACAGGTCGGCGCGCGCTTCGGCCTTGAGGCCGTCCTGCGTGGCGGCGGTGATGCCGGTGGCGCCCTTGGTCATGGCGAGCGCGTCCTTCACGAGCTGGTTCGCGTCGGTGGGCGCGGTGGTGCCGTTTTTCAGGGCGGTGATGGCGGTCGCGCCGAACTTGCTGACCACGTCGTCGGTCGTCATGGCCTCCACGAACGCCACGGCCGCGGCCTGCTTGGCGGGATCGTCCCAGGCCTTCTTGGTGATGTAGTAGCCCATCGAGAGGCCGCCCACGATGTCGGTCGCCTTGCGTTCGCCGGCGCCGGGCACGTAGGTCACGGTATAGTTCTCAACCTGGGTGTTGTCGTTGAACCAGCCGATCTTCCAGCTGCCGTCGATGAGGAAGGCGGCCTTGTTGTCCGCCATGAGCTGGCAGGTCTCGGCGTCGGTGGCGGTCAGCGTGTTCTTGGGGAGGTAGCCGGCTTTATAGAGCGCGGTGATGTCGTCAAGGCCCAGCGCCCACTTCTTGCCCACATCGTCGGCGGAGCTTGCGGGCAGCGCCGTATGGTTGGAGGTGTTGCCGTGGTTGAGAATGGTGAACTCAAACCAGTAATGCGGCACTTCCTGGAGGGAGACGGCGATGGGGGTGTAGCCCTTGGCCTTGATGGCCTCGCAGTCCTTGAGGAACTGGTCCCAGGTGTAGTCCGCGCCGGGCACCTGCACGCCGGCGTCCGAGAGCACGGTCTTGTTGACGTAGAGGCCTTCCCAATAGCCGTTGACGGGCACGGCATACTTCTTGCCGTCGACCGGGGAAGCCTGGAGCATGCTGTCCTTCATGTTGGAGGCGTACTCGGGATACTTGGCGCGGATGTCGTCGATGGAAACGACCTTGCCGGCTTCGACGATCTTGTTGGCGTCCACGCCCGAGAAGTAGAAGAGGACGTCGGGTTCGGAGCCGGTTTCAAAGTCCGTCATGACCTTGGCCTTCCACTCCTCGTTGGAGGTGGCGGAGGCGTCGAGCACCTTGTTGCCGGTGGCGGCTTCGTAAGCTTTGTAGGCGGCTTCATAGTTCTGGCGGTTGCCGTCGTCTCCGCCGTAGGAGGTGACGACCACGAGGTCAACGGGCCCGGCGGTAGGGGCTGCCGTGGGCGCGGCGGTGGGGGCCGCCGTGGGCGCCTCGGGCGCCGCGGAGGCCGCCGGAGCGGCCGGCGAGCAGCCGAACGCGGGCACGATCAGGAGCACTGCGAGCAACAGAGCGAACAGTTTCTTCATTTACCTTGTCCTCCATTTTTAGATTTGAAAACCACACGCGCGAATACAGAAGAGTCTTCTCATGAGACAACTCTATTTTATCTGGATCAGGACTTGATCAGAATTGCTCCCATTGCTGTTTTTTGACGCTCGTTGCTCCCTTTTCCCGGGCCCGCTCAACGCCGCAGGCGGGATGCCTTCATCCCGCCTGTGTTACACCGGCGTATCTGCCGCGGGGCGGGGGCTCCGCTCCGCTGAGAAGAAACAGGATCGCTCCTTTACGGTCTTAGTTCAGCGGCAGCACGATACGCGACAGCGTCCCGCCCTCCTGCGTATCGGTGATCGTAAGCGAAGCGTCCTCCCCGTAAAGGAGCCGCAGGCGCTGGGCCACGTTGCGGATGCCCACCTGCGCCGGCTTTGCGGTTTCCTCGGAATCCTTCTGGAGCAGCCGCTCCACCGCGAGCTTGTCGGCGTCGCTCATGGCGCCGTCGTTTTCCACTTCCAAATAGAGCAGTTGTTCGCGCGCGTAAACGCGCAGCGTGAGCGTCCCGCGCTGCCGCGGCGTAATGCCGTGCTCCACCGCGTTTTCCACCACCGGCTGCATGATGAGCCGCGGGACCAGCAGGGGCAGCAGCGTTTCGTCGATCTCCTTCGCCACGGCAAGGCGTTTGCCCATGCGTACGGATATGATGTACAGGTAGGCGTCCACGAACGCCAGTTCCTCGGAAAGATGCGTCATGGGGTTGCCGCCGCGCGCCGTCGCGGCGTTGAGGAGGGTGGAAAGCGCCTCGATCATGCGGGAGACCTTGAGGTTGCCGCCCATGCGCGCCTCCCAGTTGATGATCTCCAGCGTATTGTTCAGAAAATGCGGGTTGATCTGGGACTGCAGCGCCTTCATGCGGGAATCCTGCAGGGCGAGCTGCTCGTTGTAGCTGCGCTCGAACTGCTCCTTCATGCTGGCGGACATGCTGTTGAACCGCTCGAACACGTAGCGGAACTCGACGCTGGTGGGGACGTCGGGTATCTGATAGCCCAGATCCCCCTTTTCGATGATGGCGGCGGCGTCCACCAGCTGGCTTACCGGCCGCGATACGTGCCGGTAGAACGAGAGCATCGCGAACACGAGCAGCGGCAGCACGCCGAGGATGACGGGCAGCAGCATCTGCTGCATGGTGGAAAATTTGTCGAGCAGCGGGGAGCTGTCCACCTGAAGGGTATAGACGATATCGTGCTGCTCCACCCGCTGCTGAAAGCGCAGCGAAACGGGCCCCCCGTGCTCGGCGTATTCCATGCCGTTGACGGTCCGCCCCTGCGCGGGCGGCTTTGCGCCCTCCCCGTAGACGTCCACGCTCGCTCCGTCTATGGAGACGGTGGCGCCCGTGAGCCAAACGATGCCCGAGAGCTCGCGGAACAGGAAATCCTTGTCCACCTGCATCACCAGAACGGCATAGGGAACGAAGGAATTATCCATCATATTGCGCACCATGTACAGCGTGTTCCCCCGCGAAACGAAACGGATGTTGGTGCCGATCTCACGGGAGAGCGCCTGCACCGCTTCGTGCATGGTGGACATGTATTCCCGCATGTTGGTGTAGCCGCCGGGTTTCGCGTTGTTGCTGATGTAGTAGACCTGCTCGGGCTTGCTGCAGAAGAACAGCATGGTGGTGATGAAATTGTCGTTATAGCGGTATTGCCGCGTCAGGTAACCGGTCACGCTGTCGTAGAGGGGCACCTCCTCCCCGTTTTCCAGGTACGCGGTATAGGCGCTGCGGATGGTGGGGTCGTAGGAAGCGGCGCGCGAGTCGTTGAGCGCCATCTGCAGGCCCGCGCCCGTCATGTTCCCGGCGTTCTTGGCGCTACCCGTGATTGTGTCCGCGATCTGCTGCTTGACCTGCGCGTAGGAGTACGCGCCCATCACCGAAAGAATCAGCAGCACCGGCAGCACCCAGCACGCCAGCATGATGCTGACGAGCCGCCATTTGAGCGATACGGGCCTTTTGCCTTTGCTTTTTTTACGGTCTTCCATAAAGAACCCCCGCTCCGCGATGTGCCGTATCAAGCGTACAACAGTTCCCGCCGAATTACAAGCGCGCGGCCTTGTTGATGCGGGCGCGCGCGGCGTGGTAACGGGAACCGTCCTCAAGGCTGCGCTTAGGAGACATCCTTTCCGAATTAAATGAGGGTGAGCCGGACGGACCGCCGCTTGTCGCGGTGACATCAGGCAGCATGGAGAACGATTGCGGCCGAAAAGTATAGAAATCGGGAGCAAAATCAATAATAAGAGAGGTCTATGGGCATAATTCCGGCAAATTATAGCTGACAATGGTATTTCCATAAAAAATGTGCTTGCAGCAAGCGCCGGGGTGTTTTATGATAACTTTGTTAGCACTCAATCAGAGTGAGTGCTAACAACCCGAAAAAAGCTTATGAACATCCCCATATTAAAGGAGGTATACCAAAACATGAAACTCAAGCCTTTGGCAGATCGGGTCGTCATCAAGAGCCTCGAGAGCGAGGAAACCACCAAGAGCGGCATCGTGCTGCCCGGCACCGCCAAGGAAAAGCCCCAGATGGCGGAAGTGCTTGCGGTGGGCCCCGGCGGCATTGTGGAGGGCAAGGAAGTCACCATGTACGTGCATGTGGGCGACCGCGTCATCTATTCCAAGTATGCCGGCACCGAGGTGAAGCTCGACGGTACGGAATACATCGTCGTGCGTCAGAACGATATCCTGGCGGTTGTGGAATAACCGATTTAGCGCATAGCGGAAAAGGAGTACAACAACAATGGCAAAGCAATTGAAATACGGTGAAGACGCCCGCCGTGCACTCGAAAAGGGCATGAACCAGCTCGCGGATACCGTGAAGATCACCCTCGGGCCCAAGGGCCGCAACGTCGTGCTGGATAAGAAGTTCGGCGCGCCGATGATCACCAACGACGGCGTGACCATCGCCAAGGAGATCGATCTTGAGGACCCGTTTGAGAACATGGGCGCCCAGCTCGTGAAGGAAGTCGCCACCAAGACCAACGACGTCGCGGGCGACGGCACCACCACCGCCACGCTGCTTGCGCAGGCGATCGTCCGCGAGGGCCTCAAGAACGTCGCCGCCGGCGCCAACCCCATGGTGCTCAAGAAGGGCATCGAGGCCGCGGTCGAAGAGGCCGTGGAAGGCCTCAAGGCGATTTCCAAGCCCGTCAGCGGCAAGAACGCCATCGCGCAGGTCGCCGCCATTTCGGCGGGCGACGAATCCGTGGGCACGCTCATTTCGGACGCTATGGAGAAGGTCGGCAACGACGGTGTCATCACCGTGGAAGAAAGCAAGACCATGAAGACCGAGATGAAGCTCGTGGAAGGCATGCAGTTCGACCGCGGCTACGCTTCCGCTTATATGGTAACCGATACGGATAAGATGGAGGCGGTTCTGGACGATCCCCTCATCCTCATCACCGAGAAGAAGATCTCCAACATCCAGGAGATCCTCCCGCTGCTCGAGCAGGTCGTCAAGATCGGCAAGAAGCTCCTCATCATCGCCGAGGACGTGGAGGGCGAGGCGCTCGCCACCCTCATCCTCAACAAACTCAGGGGCACCTTCACCTGCGTGGCCGTCAAGGCGCCCGGCTTTGGCGACAGGCGCAAGGCCATGCTGCAGGATATCGCCATCCTCACCGGCGGCCAGGTCATTTCGGACGACCTGGGCATGGACCTGAAGGACACCACCATCGATCAGCTGGGCACCGCCCGCCAGGTCAAGGTGGATAAGGAAAACACCACCATCGTCGAAGGCGCCGGCGAGCCCTCCGAGATCAAGGCCCGCATCAACTCCATCAAGGCCCAGATCGAGGATACCACCTCGGATTACGACAAAGAGAAGCTTCAGGAGCGTCTCGCCAAGCTCGCGGGCGGCGTAGCCGTCATTTCCGTGGGCGCCGCCACCGAGGTCGAAATGAAGGAATTCAAGCTCCGCATCGAGGACGCGCTCAACGCGACCCGCGCGGCGGTGGAAGAGGGCATCGTGCCCGGCGGCGGCGTGGCGCTCGTCAACGTCATTGACCGCGTGAAGGCGCTGGAAGCCGGCGCCGCGGGCGATAAGAAGACCGGCATCCAGATCGTGGTGCGCGCGCTCGAAGAGCCCGTCCGCCAGATCGCCGCGAACGCCGGCATGGAAGGCTCCGTCATTGTGGAGAACATCAAGCATTCCGGCAAGGTCGGCTACGGCTATGACGCCGCCAAGGACGAGTACGGCATGATGGAGGAGAAGGGCATCATCGATCCCACCAAGGTGACCAGGTCCGCTCTCCAGAACGCCGCCTCCATCGCCGCGATGGTTCTCACCACCGAGAGCCTCGTCACCGATATCCCCGCTCCCGAGCCCCCCGTTCCCGCCGGCGGCGCCGGCGGCATGGGCGGCATGTATTGATGAAAAACGGCGTAATTGCAAGATAGAACGAGCCCGGGCCCGCGGCGAGAAGCCGCGGGCCTATCTTTTCTAAAATTTTGCGCATGAATCGCCAAATAAATTTATTTTGTTTTCTAAAAATCCCGGAACAAACACGGAAAATGAACCCAAAAGAGTTGAGGAATATTCGGTAATATTAGAATGATTCCCGCACATACTACTGGAAAGCGCCGAAATATGGAATGCTTATTATTGGAAGAAGAATATGGACGCGAAAAACGGAGAATAGCGCCGCAGGAGAATGCATGAAGAGTATAATCAAGAAAATATAAGATTCATATTTAATTATCGTAAAAAACGAAGGAATTCGCATGATGAAGCGGTTTGTGTCGGCGCATGGTCTTTGTTATTATATTTAAGCGCCCAAAAAACGGACAACCGTAAAGCGGGCAGCGAGCACCTTGAGAACTGTATAGTGCGAAAGAATGAAGAACGCAATTCTTTAGAGAAGAACCAGCAAAGGAAGAAACCGGACAACGGAGCGGAAACGCGAAGTTGAAAAGGGAAAAGAGACAGTGAAAGCTGTTGAGGAATTGAACTCAAGAGTTTGATCCTGGCTCAGGACGAACGCTGGCGGCGTGCCTAACACATGCAAGTCGAACGGGGTATAAGCAATTATGCCCAGTGGCGAACGGGTGAGTAACGCGTGAGCAACCTGACCTTTTGAGGGGGATAACAACCGGAAACGGTTGCTAATACCGCATAAGACCACGCTGTCGCATGGCAGAGGGGTCAAAGGAGGAATCCGCAGAAGGAGGGGCTCGCGTCCCATTAGATAGTTGGTGAGGTAACGGCCCACCAAGTCGGCGATGGGTAGCCGAGCTGAGAGGCTGATCGGCCACACTGGAACTGAGACACGGTCCAGACTCCTACGGGAGGCAGCAGTGGGGAATATTGGGCAATGGGGGAAACCCTGACCCAGCAACGCCGCGTGAGGGAAGAAGGCTTTCGGGTTGTAAACCTCTGTCGCAGGGGACGAAAAGAATGACGGTACCCTGTGAGGAAGCCCCGGCTAACTACGTGCCAGCAGCCGCGGTAATACGT
>Ga0255336_100736_pt1 | contig 38795 bp, 40 predicted proteins | sample MeOH1_35cm_T3_17_FD_189102 | JGI IMG/M metagenome (GOLD analysis project Ga0255336, IMG submission 189102) | Sandy soil microbial communities from University of British Columbia, Vancouver, Canada - MeOH1_35cm_T3_179 | ecosystem: Engineered > Artificial ecosystem > Sand microcosm > Unclassified ...
AACAATCTGAGTTGGAACAGCGGATGGGAGGGAGACCAAGACGTCCCAGCCGGGGTCATGGCGCTACGCAAACAGCAGATCAAGAATTTCTTTACCCTGCTGTTGTTGTCGAACGGCACGCCAATGTTCTGCGCAGGGGATGAGTTCATGAACACTCAAAGCGGCAACAACAATCCATACAACCAGGACAACGAGACGACCTGGTTAGATTGGGATCTGCTTAGCCGCAATCAAGACATGTTCCGATTCTTCAAGAGCATGATAGCTTTTCGCAAGTCACACCCTACCCTCTCGCGCAGCCGCTTCTGGCGCGAAGATGTCCGCTGGTATGGGGCAACCGGAAAACCAGATCTGTCTCCCGATTCGCATTCCCTTGCTTTCTTTTTGAGTGGTGCGACACAGAAGGATAATGACATCTACGCCATGATCAACGCCGATTGGAAACCGCTCACGTTTGTCATTCGGCAGGAGCAACCAAGGCAGTGGCGTCGCGTGATCGATACGAGCCTGCCATCGCCAGCCGATTTTTGCGAACCTGCTACTGAAATCAGCTTGGGGACCAGTGAATATGTCCTTAGCCCCCGGTCGATCGTGTTGTTGATTCGGTAGACAAGGGAGGGTCAAGCACAAGAGTGGAAAGAGTTTGATTATGTCCAGACAAGCAAGCACGTACTCACGTATAGCGCGATGGCTGTTCGCGTTCGTCATTTTTGCCTATCTCTGGTGTGAGGGAGGGTATTGGCGCTACGTTTCGTATGCTGGAATCGCCATTGCATGCATCGTTGGCATCTTGCTAGGAATCGCTTCTCGCGCACCCCGCGAATAGGCCTGGATTACAGGTATTTTCAACATCCAAACGCATGGGAAAATTGTTGGCTTTACGCTGGCTACGATCATGAGGGTGCGTCGTCCGCATTGCCGCAACGATCCGGCATAGCTTCAGCGCACACGATGCGGCCCCTCGATCGGGAGCATTGGCTTCGAGAGGAATACCGAAATGTGCATTCCTCTCGAAGTGCTCAATCTCAACAACGCCATCGCGTCCTCTCCCGAAACGATGGATGAAGCAATGCGTCATTTTGCCGGTCAATGCGCGATGTCACGCAATGACGGCAGTAGAGAAATGGAAATCGGAAGGAGTCTTTATTCGAAGACACCCGACATGCGAGCTTCTGAGACCCAGCACCTGTCCGTTGAGTGTTCGCTCCACGTTTCAACCGCAGATACTCCCTTTCTACCAATGTGTGGTTACCCCTTGAGCGTCATCAGAAAATCGACAAGGTCATTGATTTGCTGTTCTGTCGTATCGGGAGGAAGAGGTGGCATCGCAGAATTTGGGTCGCCCGCTTTCATTCCATGAATCACCTTCAACAGTTGTTCTCGCGACAGTCTGGAGCCCACGTCCGTGAGCGATGGCCCCCCAGAGCCTCCCTTGGTCGCGATGCTGTGGCAAGTGTCGCAGCTCTGTGCTACATAGAACTGGCGACCAGGAGAGACGGAATCCGGCGCGGGCGATGAAGCCGCCGATTTAAGCTTGGCTTTTCGATGGGATTCATCGTAATTCAGAAAAGCAAGGATTGCTTTAGCATCCTTGTCGTTGAATTGTGAGCTCGCCATTGCCTGCATCCGCTTCACTTCAAATGCCCACCGTGTAGAAGACATACTGGGCTTTAGGCTCGTATCGAGCCCGTGACACTCATTACACTTCGCCTGAAACGTTCGATATCCCTTTCGTATTTCAGCAGGGAAACCGGATGGGGCAATTTTTATGGTGTCTCGGTTTTGCGTGAATTGCCCTTGAAGCGTGCCCGTGCCAGCCAACCACACGATTGTCGCGAAGGAGAGCCCACTGAGCATGCGAATGAAGTGTTGTTTTTTCATTGTCCGTTGCCTTCTCAGAAATTGAATGCTATGTCCGCTTGGATACGTTTGTCGGTGCTCTTCGTGGCGGCAACAGGGTCGCGGCCCGATAGGTAGCTATAGGCAATCCGGCCAATAACGTTTCCGGAGGGCGTAAGGGTCTTGTTGGCACCTATGGTCCAGTCGTGAACGGATTGCAGTCCCACTCCGCTGCCGCCAGTGATCTTCTGGTGCAAAAGATCATAGCGGCCTGAGACGGCGAGACCCTGCACTATGTAATAGTCAACTGCTCCGTAGTAACTGTTCGCGAGGAACTTGGCGGAAGACCCATCCGGCGCCACCCAGCCGTCGTCGCTACGCAGCCAGCCGCCCAAAAAGTCGACCTTGGATCGGAGCTTGTAATTGCCAAATACACCTTGCCGCCTGATAACCGGATGGAAGGTGAATTGGTTGCCGAGCAGATTCGTTTGCAGATTGTCCTTCTTGCCGTAATAATTGAGGAAGGTTATGCCACTTTCCGGCGCATACCAGAAATCGATATCCGCCCATATGTCCTTAGAATTCCGGTTGGAAGAGCCAAGAATCTCGCTGCCATCAGCGTTGTCACCGTTGGTTACCTTCGCGGTGGCCGCAAATATTCTCTTATAGCTGCTGGAAGCCCACGTATAGCCGACGTCGATACCGACGGGCGACTGGTCGACAACAAAGTTGGTGGGGCTCAAGTTTTCAAAGAGCAACGGCGAATTAGGGAGCAAGCTATATATCTGAGCTGCGCGGGTTCCTTCGCCGACTTGCAGGTGCTCCGCCCCCCCCTGCTGCGTACCAACTGCTTCTCGCATTTCCACCGCTGTAACCGAAGTAAGCATTCGAAAGGGTCGGGTTCGTCGAGCCGCCGGTGATGATATCGAACTCGGAGTAATAAAAGAAGTTTGTATCCGGCAGCCAGCCTGCCATGTACATGTTCCACGACCCCACTTGAAAAGCGGACGTTGATACGGGGCTAGTGCCCTGCTGGGTTGTACGTTCGGCCGAGTAACTAAAGTCGGTCACGGCGGCAGCCACGTTATTCGTCACTGTCCATTGTGGTTCTTTCTTGACCAAGTCAGAAATTGTCGGTGCGGCAATGAGTTTCTCGAGTGCTGGCGGAAGGTGGAAGCCAAGCCGCTTGAACATATACCCCTGCTCGTTGAGCACTGGCGCGATTGTGTGGCAAGCGGAGCACTTGACGTTATACCGTCTAGAAAACTGGGGAATAGCTTCTGATGACTTCGGCAATAAAAGAAGAACACCAAAACCAAGCAGCAACAGTATCTGCCTTACGTTCAATCTCATCACCGGCTCCTTATCCATTTTCTGATGATTTTTGCTTTACCCATCTGGGCTAACACGGATGACGGATGTATGTCACCAGCGGCTTGAGTACATCACTCGATTCTTTCCGGAGACTGAGCAACCTGATCAGCGTGTATAATCGGAGCGTGCACGTGATCAGCCAAAGAGTGCCTCCCCCTTCCCCTCCGCTGATCAAGTATTTACATCGTCCCCATTACGCCTCATCTCCAATTCCACTGCCTCATTTGCGGCACCGTCTGTGCCATATGGTCCATCAAGTGGAAACGTCAGAGCTGAAGTGAGCTAACGCCCGTAAATAGCGAGCAATCTACCTCCGATCTTCCTTGAACGGTGATCCAAAGCTCGAAAGCTGCACCAGGGAGAGAGGTATTGTGTTGGTCGAGGTTTGCGGGAGTTCCGAACGAGGAGGTCGACATACCGAAGAAGGAGCACCCCGAACAGCAGATCCTTGCCGCGCTCAACCCACCGTTGCGCTCTGCTTCTCCACTTCGTTGCGATCTATCGCCTGGACTTGCGGCCCATCCTTCCATCCGAGTTGTTTCACTCGCGAAGTCGCAACGGCGACGTAGGTTCCACGAGGATGAAGCGAAGTACTTCATCCATGGCAGCTGGCCTCGTTCAACCTCCCATACGCGACTTCTATTGCAAGGGCGCTTCATTCGAACGAACACGCATTGCTGAGCTGTCATGCAGGGCGAACGGAACATCTTGTTCGAACGGCGTCGCCATTTGCCTTGCTTCCGTTTTACTGTTCTATTGCATTGCCTCAAAACGGACAGAGGCACGGACGAATTGAGCCAACGATCATTAGCACTTCTCTATCGGGTCCCGCAAATACAAACACTTGCACAAAGTATTTGAGTGGTTCCTTGCGTGCATTGTGAAAGGGCGGGTCCGGCGAAAGCCCGACCGTAGGAGGTAGCGTATGAATGGCAGATATGTGTCGTTTATCGCAGCATTGGTGCTCGGCTTGACCACGTGGAGCTTTGCTCGGGAGGGGCTCCAAGAAGGCGGAATGTCGGGCTCGAATTACCGGGCAGGCAAGATTGGTCATGTGGCCATCACTACTTCGATCAAAGTCGGGAATGCCACATTACCCGCAGGAGACTACGAAGTTAAATACGTCTCTAGCCCAACTTCACATTTTGTCGAGTTCATCCGAGTGGTCGAAATTCCTAATCCGGCTTGGGTCATGCGTCGGCCTCCTCAGGGGACTCCACGGTATGAACGCCAGAAGATCGCTGAGGCGAATTGCACACTTGAACCCTTGGCTAAAAGAGCTCGGAAAACTGCAGTCGTGATGTCCAGCAATGAGGCACGCCTTACAAGGCTACAGATCAAAGGTGAAGATGTCGCTCATGCGTTCTGATTCTAGCGCGTTGCGTGTCTTTGCGAATCGCATTCGTATCGTCGGATCTAAATGGCGTTCGGCCATTGAATGGCGGGCTTGGAACGCCGATCCCTTTCCCGCTCTTTGACAATAACCGGCTAATCATCCGTGCCTCATCCAGGCAGGCACACCAAGAGGAGAACCAAGTGAATTCACATTCCATCAGGGTGGCTGTTCTCGCCGTCTTCTTTCTGTCAACCAGTGTCTTGTTCGTCGCTGCACAAGACCACTCCATGAACATGAAGCAACATCAACTCACACAGAAACAGGTGAAGGCCCTCATCGTCAGTGCAAAGACTTCTGAGGATCACATGAGGCTGGCTTCGTATTTCAGAGGCGAAGCTCAGCGGGAACAAGCATCGGCGAAGACTCACGAAGAGATGGCTAATCTCTATGATCCAAAAACCGAAATGGCAAAACACTGCAAGAACCTTTCGGAAGAACTAAGGAAAGCTGGAGAATCTGCAAGTAGCATGGCTGCAGAGCACGAAAAAATGGCCGCAAGCACGAGAGAATAAGTAATCGAATGAATCCTTAAGCGGAAGGAGACCATATGAAATCAAGATCGATCGAAACGGCCTTATTATCGGTCATGCTCACACTATTCGTGGCGGCAGCGTTGCCATCGTGGGCGAGCGACAGACCTCCAATGAAGAATGGGCCAATATTGACAGCCAAGGAAGCAAAGGCACTGATTGCATCGGCGAAAACAGCCAAGGAGCACTTGAAACTTGCGAAGTACTTCAGCCAACAAGCCGAGGACTTTGAAGCGGACGCAAAGGATCACGATGAAATGCTCGAGGCGTACCGCAAGAGCCAAGCACTCGGAGCAAACGCGGCTCCTGGAGGCGTCGGAACAATCGAGCACTGCGACTTTCTCGCCAAGTCAGACCGGGATATGGCGAGGGCGCTGCGCGAGATGGCCGCCGCTCATGAAGCAATGGCAAAAGAAGCTGGCAAATAGATCCTCGGTGAGTGCGGTTCGGTCTCCATCAGCATCGCTTCTTCGTCGCGATCATCCATGGACCTCCGGACCGCTTGGGCCAGAAGGCTAGGGGGATGAGCTGCCGCCTCAATTGAGGCGGCAGCCTGCGCCTTTCCGATACCCTCTCATCAGACATTCGTAGTAATGAGATTCCGGTCGGTTGTCAGCCCTGACAAACCTCTTACTGGCCATGTAACCAGAGGTCGTAATTTCGGAGGGTCACTATTTCGCGGCTGCTCTCCTGAATTGTCCCAAATCCTCCAGCACTTGCCGAAATGAGCCAGGTCACAGCCTGAGTGAGTCGAGGTGATAAATATGAAACTCACTTCACTTCTTCGACATATCGGCGCATCTGGAGATTGGCGCATTGCGTGCTCTTGTAGATGACGGGCAGGTAAGTAGAAAGAGATATCCCCGGACAAGGAGCTTGGTCACTCACTGTGAGAGGCAATTGTATGGTTTCTATTTGGTTCTTTATAGCACTGGGTGTTGCACTTGCTGCCGTATTCCTATTGGGGCATGGATATGCTCCCCACCCGGATAGCGCAGCCAAGGGTGAAGACATGATTCATGACCAGAATGTCCATTCCGGCGGGGCTGGTCCACAGCCCTGAGCTTTGTCTAGAGTGCGCACCGCCAGCGAAAGAATATCCCAGATTGAGCTCGCAGCTGCGGCAAGCACAAAACGATGGCAAGACGTTGTTCATGCCTTCTGAGCGCTGAAGGAAGAGCTGTGATGCTCAGGGATGATCTGCTATAGCGGCTTGGGAACGTCGGTCCCTTTCTGCTCTTGATCTCACCGACAATCAAGCGTCTCTTCTATGAAGAGACGCGAATAGGAGGAGAAGTTAAATGAAATCACATTCGATCAGGGTGGCTGTTCTCGCCGTTCTATTCCTATCAACCAGCGTCTTGTTCTCCGTTGCGCAAGATCAAGCCATGAACATGAAGGGACATCAGCTCACGAAGAAGGAAGTGAAAGCCCTCATCGTCAGCGCGAAGACGCCTGAAGATCACATGAAGTTAGCCTCATACTTCAAGGGTGAGGCTCGGCAGCAAGAAGCGTCGGCAAAGACTCACGCAGAGATGGCAGAGCTATATAAGAATAACCCTATCGCTGAAGGGGAAATGGCAAAGCACTGCGACAACCTCTCAGAGGCACTTAAGAAGGCTGCAGAAGCTGCAAACAGCATAGCCGCAGAACACGAAAGAATGGCTGCACAGTTGCGACAGAAGAAGTAGAAGGTTACGAGGCGGTAGGTATCCGAAGTTGCAATTGATAAGGATGGTGTGTGTCACCATGGCCGTGGAAGCGGGAACCCATCCCGACTTCCACGGGGCTTGCTGAAGCTCAAAGCACGCTCGCATCGGCGAATAGCGCCGGTGAGATCAATGCCGATTACAGCCTACGGCCGCAACGGTCAGGGAAATGAACGTGTCTACCGCTTTCGAGAATGGCGGACTCCAGACTAGCATCGCCATCAATGGTGAGGTTATAGCCGTCCTCCGAGCGCTGGAAAAAACACCGTAAGCGCTAGTTGATGATCAGTCGCCAAGACTGGGAACGGTGCCCGTTCTTTGCTGCTGATGTTAACCAAATAAGCGCATCGCCAACTGAGACACGTGGCAAGAGGAGAAGGAAATGAAATCACATTCAGGCAGAGTGGCTGTCCTCGCACTTCTGTTTCTATCAACCAGCGTCTTATTCGCCGTCGCGCAAGATCAAGCCATGAATATGAAGAATCATCAGCTCACGAAAGAAGAAGTGAAAGCCCTCATCGTCAGCGCGAAGACGCCTGAGGATCACATAAGGTTAGCCATGTACTTCAGAGGCGAAGCGAAACGGCAGGAGGCGTCAGTGATGTATCACGAAGAGATGGTAGAGCTCTATGAAAATACCCCCATTGCAGACGGAGAAATGGCGAAGCACTGCAAGAACCTCTCGGAGTCACTAAAGATGGCTGCTGAAGCCGCGAATAGCGTGGCAATAGAGCACGAGGGAATGGCTGCGCAGCTGCGCCTGAATAAGTAGTCAAGCGAATCTCTTTAGAATATTGCGCGGGCGGTGGGAATCTGATTTGCGGTTGTTTAAGGACGAACCTGCGTATCCGTAGCGTAGTAGCTGGAACCCTGCCCACACTTTTGCGGCACCGCTGAAGCTGAAAGCCGCGTATGGAATTAGGAGAGCCAAGATGGAAATACCGCGGTTAATAAGTTGGGCCACGTCGCTCTTTCTGACCGGGATATTCGCAGTCGCCCAAAGCGTGCAAGAGCCGGCAGTCACATCCGCCAACTTGATCTTCTCGAATCACCCCCCCGTTGAGTCAAATTTGCTTCAGGACAGCTTTCCCCAGCGTGTTGATGAAAGCTCGCAGCGGGACATGTTTGAAGCTTGCATCAATTCAACACGTCGCGTTGAGAGTCATGCTCACTCTATGATGCCTTCGAGGTTCTCGACCTTTGATTCGGAGGAGTATCGCCAGCGCCTTGACCGACTTCGCTTATCGGCGGAGACTTTGTCGCAGAACCAAGCTGCATTTGAAGAAAGCTTGACGCCTGAGCAAATGTTGAAGTCCAACTCCGAGGTCCACGGCGTTCATCAGTTTCAGGCCGAGGTTGAATTCCGCGTCAAGAGTATCGATCATGAGTTGCGTAAACACCAGCCGGCAAAATGGGGAATCGCAAGGGACACAGAGGCTATTCGAAAGCTTGCCAAGGCATGGAGAAAGCGAGACCAGAAGATCGCGAGAGGAATCGGTATATCTCGGTAGTTCAGTTGCACGACGGATACACTTGGATCTGGTCGAGGTACCGGGCGGCTCCTGGTATCAAATCCGTGACGGCCTTAGGGGAATGGGTCAGTTCGGCATGCAAGCCTCAAACGTGACTCGTGATGTTTGGCGAAGCTCAGGAGGAGTTAGATAATGCTTAGATGGTGGTGTTTTTCAGCGTCTTCTTCTACTAGTTACGAACGCGGCCAAAACTCTCTAGCGATTCATGATTGAATTACTTGTCGAAGGTATCCCAGGTGCGTGTAGGCGTTGCGGGTTCGTACCCGTATTACCAGCTCCGGGTGTTTCTTACTACGGGGTGGTCGGTAGATGACGATCAGGTGTTGAATCAACTCCCTCAGGGTGATTGGTTCCGCTGCCGTCGTCTGCACTAGATGGACGAAATCGCCAGGTCTGGTCGTCGTCTTGTTCGTGGCCACCACAACCGTGTCATAGAAAGATTCCTTCAGTTTTTCGGACTCGGGAGAATCTGTTCGCCCCGCAATCGAGAACGACCCGTCCTCATTGGCTACAATATGGCAAAGTCCCCCGGAAGGCGGATTACTCAAGCACTCGTTGGCTTCCTCGAAAGTCATGCGCGCTCGCTTCTCGAAAGCTGGCATATGCTATCCCTCCGTGCATAACAGGGATTTGCGTTAAGCAAGTTTGAAGGACTCTATTCTCAAGCGGGTTGCAATATACCGGCCCGAGACCCGATCGGCGTAAATCTCTGCAATTTTTACATTTGCATGATCTCGTTTGTCGGGTGAATGGCTCACCCGACAAATCGCCCGCACTAGGGCTGATGGCTTGGCAGCCTCATCTTCGCCCGGTCTCATCCACTGCAGCCTTCAACACTATTCAAACCCGTGAGTTGTTTGACTACTTATTCTCGCGTGCCTGTGCAGCCATCTTCTCGTGCTCGTCGGCCATGCTGTTTGCAGCTCCGGCGGCCTTCCTCGACTCCTCCGCGAAGTACTTGCAATGTTTCGCCATTTCCGTCTTTGGGGCAGCGTTATTCTTATAGAGCTCTGCCATCTCATCGTGATACTTTGCCTTCGCTTGCTGCTCTTTCGCTTCGCCTTTGAAGTACATGGCTAACTTCATGTGGTCCTCAGGCGTCTTCGCGCTGACGATGAGGGCTTTCACTTCTTTTTTCGTGAGCTGATGCTCCTTCATGTTCATGGCGTGGTCTTGCGCGGCGGCGAACAAGACGCTGGTAGATAGAAATAAAACGGCTAGAACAGCCACCCTGATCGATTTCCAATTCATCACCCTTCCTCCTAGTCACGTAGGTAAGTACATCTTGTAGTTACCGTCACATATCTCGATTCAATAGCGGCATTCGTAATCCAGGCTCCGCCCTCAACGGAAGCGATTATACCGGTTGCTCCCAGCACGTTGCTGGATTACAAGGCGGTTCATCGCAAGCTAGAACATGTGCTCCACGTTCTCTCCACGAATTTCCAAGGCACTGATGTGAGTTCCAGCAGAGTCCCGCGAAATCGTGGCGCTTGTTTTGTGAACCATCGCCGTCAGCGATTCAACTTTGCATGGAACAGATGCAATAACCCGGTATTCATACCCGCTACCACCTGCCCTTCCGCCGGCAGTAATAATCCCGCTAATCTGAGAGAACTCCATGTAGTCTCCGGTAGTGGAGTGCCTGTAACGGATTTCATAATCTCCAGCTGGCAATACTGAATTGCCCACCGTTGTTTTCTCGGCCAACTTGAGCTCTCCTGTCTTTCCAACTCTCAAGTGATCCGTCTGGGAAAATGCAGTGCTGCCGAGAGCGAGAACCATGGAAAAGACCATTGCGAGATACTTATTGTTTTTCATAACACCTCCAATTTTGATAGCCAGGGTTGTTTGATCCATTCCGACTCACGGTTCTAAAGTGCACGTGAAGAACCATTCGGTGCAGGCCTCGTATGTGAAAGCAGTTGAACAACTTCACGCAGATGGCGCTGATCGCCTCGGCTGATTCTTGTCTGATTTCGGGCAAAGAGTGGATGATTTGCGGCAGCTCATGACGTGCGTGGAATGCTAAAATCCGACATCTGGAGTGATATGCATCGAAAACCGTCAATTAGAGCCGTAGTCCTGTTCGCAATGATCTTCGCGATCTCTGTGATGCATTACGAGACTCCAACCAGCCATATGTGGCTTCATCCCCTGCTGCAACGGGCTTATTACATTCCCCTGCTGTTAATGGCGATCTGGTACGGCTGGCGGGGCGGAATTCTGGCTTCTGTTGTCACTGGGATTCTGTACATTCCCCACATCCAGATGGCGTGGCGCATGAACCCTGAGTATTACGCTGCGCAGTGGGTGGAAGTGGGAATGTTTTTCATCATTGGCGCTCTGACGGGCGTGCTCGCTGATCACGAACGTGCAGAGCGATTCAAAGCGGAGCAAATGGCCACGCAATTGGCGAAGGCCAACGCGGATCTGCAGTCCTCTTTCACCCTTCTCCGACGTGCAGATCGGCTCTCCGCAATGGGAGAGCTGGCGGCCGGGCTGGCTCATGAAATACGAAATCCCCTTGGGGCAATCGACGGTGCCGTCCAAATCTTGACTCGTGAACCATTGTCTTCGGAAATCAAGCAGGAATTCGGAGGCCTCGCCCAGCGCGAGTTGGAGCGCCTGAAAGGGATCGTCAACCAGTTTCTAAACTTCGCCCGTCCGCAACCGCCCCAGTTGATTATGATTGACCCTGCACTCCTGCTCCACTCTGTAGCCCAGTTGGTTGGCGAAACTGCCAAGATGGCTGGAATTACGATCACCGTGGAGGAACCAACATCGGCGCTTACGATTTGCGTCGATCCAGAGCAAGTCAAGCAAGTTCTATTGAACTTAGCAATCAATGCCCTTCAAGCCATGCCATCAGGTGGCGCTGTGCTGCTACGTGCAATTGCAGAATATGAAAGCGTGAGACTCGAAGTGCAGGACGAGGGAGTGGGGATTGCGCCGGAAAACGCGGAACGTATCTTCAATCCGTTTTTCACTACACGCGACGAAGGTACAGGATTAGGACTGTCGATTGCCGAACGAATCGTATCGCAACACGGCGGCCGGATCGAATGTCGCCGGAACATTGATCGTGGAATGACGTTCAGCGTGACCTTGCCACTGAAATCAATGCAGGTGATTGAGCCTGTCACGCACGAGGTGAGACAGTGAGTACTCCGCTCAGGATTCTAATTGTCGATGACGATGCCAGCCAGCGACGACTCATCGAGTTCTGGCTACAAGAAGAAGGCCTTGCGACGACTACGGTTGGAGATGGCCTCAGCGGATGGCGAAGCTTCGAGGAGCAGCAGCCATCCCTGGTCATCAGCGACATTCGCATGCCAGCAATGAGTGGATTGGATTTGTTGAGCCGCATCAAGGCCAGTAACCCAGACGTGCCGGTCATCCTCGTTACTGCGTTCGGGACGGTCAATGATGCCGTCGATGCCATGAAACTCGGAGCAGCGGATTATGTTTTGAAGCCTCTGAACGGCGACGAACTGAAGGTGAACGTTCGTCGAGCGCTGGAAAGGCAACAGCTCGTAACCGAAAACCGCTATCTGCGAGATCTTGCCGGTAGCACGTTCCGGTTCGAAAACCTCATTGGACAATCCCGCAGGATGCGCGAGGTCCTCGGCCTATGTGCCCGTGTTGCTGGGCGCGATTCCACAGTTCTGCTCACAGGTGAATCGGGAACCGGAAAGGAAGTCTTGGCGAAGGCAATCCATCAAAACAGTCTTCGCGCAGGAAAGCCGTTTGTGACGGTCAACTGTGGGGCATTGCCGGAGGCCCTGGCTGAATCGGAGCTCTTCGGGCATCGCAAGGGTTCGTTTACCGGAGCAATCGCTGATCGCATCGGCAAGTTCGAGGCGGCCAACGAGGGAACTATTTTCCTCGACGAAATCGGCGAATTGCCTCTAAATCTGCAGGTGAAGCTCCTGCGTGTCATTCAGGAACGAGAGGTGGACAAGATTGGATTCTCACAGCCGGTTAAAGTGAATGTCCGCATTCTCGCAGCAACCAATCGCAAGTTAAAAACACAGGTCGAGGACGGGCAGTTTCGCGAAGACCTCTTCTACCGGCTAAGCGTGGTCACAATCGATCTGCCACCGCTGCGCGAACGCAAGGATGACATTCCCTTGCTCGCGGCGCATTTTCTTAAAACTTTTTCTGAACGCTACCATATCTCGCCCCTGACGATCACCGAAGAAGCTCTTGCATTGATTGTCCGCTACGCTTGGCCTGGCAACGTCCGCCAGTTGGAGAACGCCATCGAGCGTCTAGTTGTGCTTGCGAATGGGAACATGATCAAACCGGAGGAACTTCCACAAGAGGTGCGCGAATCCGAATCACGCATCGCAAAGATTGATCTCAAATTACCGGACGAGGGCATCGACCTGGAGCAGGTTGAAAGAGAAATCTTGTCGCAGGCATTGCAGAAGCACGCTGGAAATCAAACTCGGGCCGCACAGTACTTGAATATCAGCCGCAAAACGCTAATCTATCGCATGGAGAAATTTGATCTAATTTCCCCCGGGATTGAAGAGACGGATGCTTCAAGTGCAGCGGATCATAAGTAAGCAGGTTCTACAGTTCCACTGCACCCGGTTGCATCGGCCTTGATCGTTTATAGAAAGGCAACTTGATTAAAGGTTTGCGCTACAAGGCCAATGCAGACTCCTAGTGTATGAATTCGAGCTTTCCGTCCCCCGCTGCATGGGGTGCCTTAAATCGTCCAATGCCTCCCGAAATCAGACACCCTCTTCAGTTGTACCCATAAACTCGCCATTTCTTCTCTTCTCTTCGTGCTCCCCACTGCTACCGAGGATCAGTATTCTCGGTATTCTTGTGAACCCAAAGCAGCACCGTGATTCAGATCTCGGATCTTAGCTTCCCAGCCGACCTCGGCTGCCGCAAATCGTCCAAATGTTGCCAGAAATCAGGCACCAGTTTAGTTTGGCGCCCATCGTCCACATCTGCGTCAAGTTGTTCAACGGCTTTCACATAACGAAACCCGTGCTGAATGGCTTCTGACGTGCAAAGCAGTAAGTGTCTCGCAATTTTGAAAGTGAAGATCATTTCCATTTTCGCAAATGACGACCGTCGAGGTATATTTTTCGTGAACCATTTCCGTTTTTTTACGCTTGCAATCCGCATTCTGCTCTTCGTCTTTACCTGCAACCTCTCTCTCTCTGCCGCGCCCTCCGATTCCCCTTCACTCCATGGCACCATCTCCGATCCCACCGGAGCCGTGGTACCCGGAGTCGCGGTGCACGCCCGCAATCTGTCCACCGGTAGAGTACTTGAGGAGATGACGGGACTAGAAGGAGCCTATTCGATCTCTCTTCCGGCAGGCCGCTACGATCTTCGGTTCAGCCTCGTCGGCTTCCAGACGGTTACCCGTTCCGGAATTGTGGTGGTTGGGCGCAGCGATGCTCCAATCGATATCCAGTTGCCGCTCGCGACACAAACGGAAACGCTCAATGTTACGGTCGAATTGCCTGGAATCGAGACAACGAGCTCGCAGGTGGGCGAGACCATCAGCACCGCAAAGATGACCTCTGTCCCACTGAACGGCCGCAGCTTCACCGATCTTCTCGCGATTCAGCCCGGCGTAATTCCTGTTAGCTCACAGCAGCCCAACGCGGTTGTAATGTCCGGTGCCACCTCCACGCCGCCTTCCGGCGATCTCAATCCGGGCAATCTCTCCGTCAGCGGACAACGTGAAACAAGCAACGGTTTCGCCGTCAACGGTTCAAATGTCGAAGAGGACTTCAACAACGGAACCGCCGTTGTCCCCAACCTCGATTCCATACAGGACTTCAAGGTTCTCACGAGTAACTTCGATGCCGAGTTCGGAAACTTCAGCGGCGGACAGGTTCTGGTCAATACCAAGTCCGGCAGCAATCAGCTCCACGGCAGCGCCTTCGAATTTCTACGCAACACTGCGCTCGACTCGCGCAATTACTTCGCAACTTCCCGTGCCGCCTACCAGCGCAATCAATTCGGCGGAACCCTCGGCGGTGCCATCCGCAAGGACAAAACATTCTTCTTCCTCGATTACCAGGGCACGCGCATGAAGCAGGGTCAGGAAACCGGGCAGATCACGGTTCCCAGCGTCGCAGACCGCACAGGTAATCTCAGTGATCTTTTCAATAAGTTCACTGGAACTGTCAGCGGAAACTATCTCGCACAGCAGCTATCGTCAAAGCTCGGTGAAACGGTTACTGTCGGCGAGCCCTATTCGCAGCTTTTTCCCAACGGCATCATTCCGCAGTCTGTCTGGTCTGCGCCTGCCAAGGCCCTGTTGCAATACATTCCTGCACCCAACGTCGGCTCCAGCACTTTCTCCGATTCTGGACAGAACGAAATCCTGAATGACGACAAGGGCGCTGCGCGAATCGACCAGAACACGCGGTTTGGCAATCTTTCCGCTTACTATTTCTTCGATCAGTACACGCTGAACAATCCCTATCCCACCGGGCAGGGCGGAGCCAATGTTCCGGGCTTCAATGCACTCTCGAATGGACGCGCCCAGCTATTCAGCCTTTCGCTGACCAAGTCTTATGGCGCAAATACCGTGAATGAGGCGCACTTCAGCTACATGCGCGACTTCAACGTCATCGGTAAACCGCAAGGCGGAGTAGGTCCTTCGCTGGCCTCGCAGGGTTTTGTGGAAGGCGCGGGCACGCTCGGCATTGTGCCGCTCGCTCCGGCGCTTGAGGGCATCGAGAACGTCTCCTTCAACGACTACACCATCGGCGTCGACGTTACCGGAGAGACTCAGGTGAATAACACCTACCAGTGGAGTGACAATCTCTCGCATGTGGTCGGTCATCACACGCTCAAATTTGGCGGAAGCTTCCACCTTGACCAAGTCAACATCGCATCCAATTCCATCAACAATGGCGCGTTCGTCTTTCAAGGTACGGAAACCGGCTCCGACTTCGCCGACTTTCTTCTCGGCGTGGCAAGCACCTACGAGCAGGGCGATGCCAGTTCGTTCTATATCCGCAATAAATACATAGGGGCCTTCGCTCAGGATAGTTGGCAGCTTCGCCCCAACCTCGTCCTCAACTACGGAATACGCTGGGACGTTCTGCCGCCGTGGCATGAGAAGTACAACCAGCTTCAGACCTTCGTTCTCGGCCAGCAGTCTGTTGTGTATCCTGGCGCGCCCACCGGAATCGTCTTCCCCGGCGACCCGGGGATCCCGCGCACCCTTGCGCCTACCAAGTGGGACGATTTTTCTCCGCGTCTCGGACTGACGTATTCGCCGAATGCCGACTCTGGTTTGCTGCATACCATATTCGGATCATCCGGTAAGAGCAGCATCCACGCTGGCTTCGGCATCTTTTACTCGGCGTTCGAAGGGCTTTCCGCCGGTATCATGAGCGCCAATCCTCCTTACGGATACGACTATGACACCACCGGTGGTCACCCTATGTTCAACGAGCCATTCGTTACCGCAAACGGCCCCACCTCACAACCGTTCCCCTCTCCGATCCCGGTTTTCGGAGCCTCGCCCTCACATCCTAATAGCTCAGTTGCCTGGTCCAACTACACTCCAATTACCGGCGACCCGGCTTTCTACTACCGCAACACCTCGCCTTACACGGAAAGTTACAATCTCTCCGTCGAGCGCGAAGTCACGCGCGCTACATACCTCAGGCTTGGATATGTAGGCTTGCAGGCGCATCACCTGCTGGTACTCACATCGGCCAACCCCGGCAATGCGGCACTCTGCCTCAGTGTCAGCCAGCCCAGTCAGGTCGCGCCTGGCAGCCCCCTCTGTGGCCCCTTCGCCGAAGGTGGAACCTTTACCAGGGCCAATGGTTCAGCTGTTGTGGTTCGAGGGCCTTTCGATGCGAACTTCGACGGCATCATCTACCAGAAGACCATCGGTTCCTCGAACTTCAACTCGCTCCAAGCGAGCCTCCGCCACTCCAGCGCCAAAATGGAATGGAACATCGCCTACACTTACGGTAAGTCCATCGACGACTCCTCCAGCCTTGCCGAACCTGTCTATTCTATGGGGGCTGCGTACAGCAAGGCCATCTCGGCCTTCGATCTTCGCCACAATTTTGTCGCCAGCTATCGTTACCTGCTCCCCTTTGAGAAGCTGAGCGGAAAACAGAATCGCTGGGTTAGCGGATGGTCCATCACCGGTATCACACGCTTCTCCACTGGCCTACCCGTCACGCTCTTCAACAATACTGACAGTTCACTGTTGGGCTCCATGCCCAACGGCATCAACAACAATGGTGTCGATACACCACAGTTCATTCCCGGCAATCTTGAAGTCAACCGCAATCCGCGCAATGGAGCCTCTGCGTTCAATACCAGTCTGTTCAAGGTTCCGGCACTGGGGACGCTGGGGAATGCGCCTCGCCGCTTCTTCTACGGTCCGGGTCTTGAGAACTTCGACATGTCACTGCAAAAGGAGTTGCCGATTGCGCAGGAAAAAGCGATTCAGTTCCGCATCGAGGCCTTCAATGTCTTCAACCACGCGCAGTTCTTTGGACCGGCGGCCGTCAACGGCAACATCAGTAGCACTGGCAGCTCAGGCTTCGGACAGATCATCAATGCCATGCCTCCGCGACAGGTGCAATTGGCAGCCAAGTTTACCTTCTGAGCCCAGGCGGCGAATCCATGACTTTCTCAACGATTTTGCCCGCTTTTCTACGGGGTTGCGGACCTCAGTGTCGGTGGAACTCAGGTACAACAACGTCGAGGTTGCCTTGTCTGTATCGAACGCGATTGCTTCCACTAAAGAGTTCGGGACTGGAGACAGCCTGCGGCGAGAGGATTGTGATCATGTATGCGAAGACAACGGCTGCCTGAGCAACTCGACGGCAAATGAAAGCCCTCTGCGCAGCAATACAAACGTGTACCTTGCCGGTCGTCCATGCGAAGAATTCCGTCACATCGAAACGGATGGCAGCTTACTCCAGAAGCTTTGGTTGCCTCAAAACGTCCAATGCCTCCCGAAATCGGGCACCATCTTCAGGGCGCGCATCCGCGAGGATTTAAGCAAGCACCTTAAATTCTTATATATACCAGGTCACCCCCGAGTGGCGCTTAACGTGCACCTGAGGATGGCGCGCCAAAATGCATAGTACTTGGAAATTGAATGTATCTTTTCGATGCGAAACCAAATTGCGAAAAAGTTCCTGTTCTGGAGAACGTCTTGTGAGGCGAGTCCAAGAAGCAAACTTTCTTATTTGTGTCCCGCTGTACGCAGCAAGAATTGCACCAAATCCAATTTGCTTTAGCACAGATGCAAAATGCGCCAATTAAATCTATCAATGGAAGGGCTCATTGCAGTTGTGACGGTCGCACAGGAAGGCAGTATGGAGCGTGCTCGAAAGGTACTAAACTTAGCCAGATCTACAATTGACAAACAGATTCTGACTGTCGAAGCGGTGGTTGGATCCGAGCTTTTTGAACGGCATGGTGGGCGATGGGTATTGAACGAAAAGGGCAAGCTCTTTGCTCCGAAGGCATCACAATCAATCTTGCATGCCCGCATGGGCCTGGAACTGGTGCAGTCCCAGGTAAAGCTAGAAACAAGCCGACTTTTTGTTGGCTATTCCACATTCCTGCACCCGCAGCTCATTGACATTATCAAACATATCCAGATAGAGAAGCGGAACGATGTACAAATCGTATATGAGAGCTGGCTTACAGAGAACATTTTGAACGCGGTATTGCAGGGAGAACTTCATATCGGAGTTGGATTTCTACCGATTGAAAATACGGAGCTTTTGGTCCATACGCTATTCGAAGAACCGCTAGTTGTCTGTCTTCCACATGGACATCCGCTTTCGATAAAGAAAGATCCAATCCGCCCGGAAGAATTAGAGGGGCTTCCAATGATTGCCGTTGGCCGCCGGGCGCACGCGTCGCTATTAGAACAGAAGGAAGATCATTTCCGGTCTCTCGGGATGAGATTGAATATTGTCGAGGAATGCTTTTCGCCCAGCGAAGCACTCCGTTCTGTCGCACGAGGGCACCATGTCTGCTTGTTGCCAGCATCGGAGGCGCTGCCTAGCGATGGAGTAGTGGTAAAACGCTTGTCGGATCTTTCGCTCACTCAGAAATCCGCCGTCTTTATACGTCAGGACCATGATGATGCAATTGTGGAAGATTTTCTGACCAACATCCGCCGTAAGACGGACGCGTTTCAAAAAGCGCAGGCGGTGCCTCCGGCACAGTCGCAGGCACGGTAGACAATGAATTTCACTGCCCTGCACAATTGAGCGTTGTGACCTCAATTTCCATCAATTATCAGATTTTGTTGCATTAAGGGGAGAGCGATATGCGTAAATCTGCGGTCGTCGGCTTGTCGCTCTTTGCCTTGGCCTGTATCTGCGCTGTTGCCGCTTGGGTGTATCTCACCATTTCGGCGAAGGGCTTTAGCGCCCGCTCGCAGCCAACCAGACTTGAGGCAAAGGTCGCTGAGTTTGCGCGTGCTATGGCCATGCCCAGTTCCGCGAAGACGATGAAGAATTCCGTCCCGGCCTCGGCGGAAGTCCTGGCCGAAGGGCGAGCTCACTACGCCGATCACTGCGCTGTCTGTCATGGCAATAACGGCAGCGGACGGACAATGTTTGGTGCGGGACTGTACCCTAAACCGCCTGACCTGCGCGCCTCATACACCCAGAACAAGAGTGATGGCGAGCTGTTTTATGTAATCGAAAATGGCATTCGATTATCAGGTATGCCGGCATTCGGGGGAAAGGATACAGCCGATGCTAGTTGGAAGCTGGTGGATTTCATCCGGCATCTGCCGCAACTTTCCGCTCAAGAGGAACTCGGAATGGAACGGCTCAATCCTAAGGGGCCGGACGAAATACAAGAGGAAATGGAGGAGGAGCAATTCCTGAACGGAAGTCCAAAATCTGTGTTGTCTAAACCTTCAACCGGGCATCATCGCAAATAGAGGCGGGAGATAAAAATGATCAAACGACTGCTGACAATTGTACTGACGATAGGGCTGGGAACATGCATTTCCTACGCCCATAATGGCATGGAGCATGTGATGGGAACCGTAGCAGGCATCACCAGCACTTCGATCACAGTAACTGTTACGGACGGAAAGTCGCAACTTGTGTTTATCACCGCAGACACAAAGTACGCAAAAAATGACAAAGCCATTTCGCTAAGCGACATCAAGGTTGGCGACCATGTCGTCATTCATGCTACAGGGAAAAACAATCAGTTAACCGCCGTAACCGTTAAGGTCGGAGCGAACCACACGCAAGGTGATATGAGAGGCATGAAAATGGATAGCGGTATGGCACCACAATCCAAATAGGCCGCTGCACCAATCCACCTGACCATTCCGAGGCAGCGGACGGATGCACTCCAATAGTCGCGGTTCCAGAAATAAGTAGCGAGGCGTTACTCCCGCAAGTTGAGTACTTGCTGGATGTAACGTCGTCCCTGCTCGCGATGAATGTACACGATTAGATCTATTCCTCGGCGGACATCTTCCTTGATTGCGTCCAATGTGAGTCCGTTGCTTCCGCGCATCACCAAGGTCGCTAGTCGGTGAATCGACTCCTCTGCGCTGCTAGCATGAATCGTGGCCAGCATTCCGCGATGCCCGGTATTCGTCGCGTCTAGCAAGGTGCGTGCTTCTGGCCCGCGCACTTCCCCCACGATGATGCGGTCGGGCCGGTGACGAAGAACCGCTTTGAGCAGATCATCGAACGTAATCTGGCTGCGGTGCGTGTCTGTTTGGGATTCGGTGGACACAATGTGCGGTTTGCGGATGTGAAGTTCCGCCGTATCCTCGATTAGAAGGATGCGCTCGTCTTCCGGAATGGCATCCGCCAGCACACCCAGTAGAGTAGATTTTCCGGAACCGGTTCCGCCAGCGATCAGGATATTCTGCCCTTTTCGTACCGCTCCGGTCAGCACAAGGGCCTGCTCCCCGGTCAACATTTGGGCTCGCACCAAGTCTGCCAAAGTGAAGTTCCTTGACGTGAACTTGCGAATTGTTACGACGGGCCGCGGATTTACGAGAGGCGGTATCATAGCGGCCATGCGGCTGCCATCGGGAAGTCGCAGGTTCATGATCGGAGAGTCCGCGTCGAGCTTCTTGCCGAAGCGATTGGCAATCACTTCAAGGCCGGTCTGCAATGCGCCCTCGTCAAAGCGGATACCTGGCAGAGATTGAATCAGTCCAGCCTCTTCAATCCAGACTGAGGAGTCCGGGTTCACCATAATCTCGGAGACCGTCTCGGCTTCGAGCAGATGCTTGATTGGCTTCAGAAACGGGATGATAATCTCGAAACTCATCGGCTTAATCTTTCTGGATCGAAGGCGATCCGCTCCTGGTCGAACCACGTCATCATGACGGGCAGGAAGTCCAGCTTCAGGTAACAGTAGGTCGGAGGCAGGGGGCTGATGCCGTCGAAAGCAACCACGATGGCTTGGGCATTCTTCAGCTCGAAGAACACGTTCTCATCGAACAATGGTTCCTTGTGCTTCTGGTATTGCTTGGAAGCCGAGACTGACCCCTTACTGGAGGCGGTGCGTCCGCTCAGCCATCCGACGTTGGCGTTGTTACTGGATTCGGAGACGGTGTAACTCACGCGGGTCTTATCCGCTTTGCCGCACAACTCGGCCGCATAGCGGGCCGTATCCGGGTCGGTGGTTGTCAGAAACACCTTGGTACGAAATGCTTGCAGCAAGGTCTTCACGCCCTCGTTCGGCAGAGCATCTTTGAGGCTGGAGATACTCTGGGTTGCCACCAGAGGAATGCACTTCGGCTGCCGGGACAACGACAGCCATCTCTCGTCCCCGCTGGGATTGTCGCCGCCGACGGTGGCGAAGTTCTGGTACTCATCGCAGATAAACACGGTAGGCCGGAAGTGCTGTTCCGGATGTTCGTCCATCTCGGGGATGCGCAGCATCACGGCGCGCTGGTAATCAACCTTCATCAGGGTACCAATGATCTTAGCCAGTGCTGGATTCAATGCGGTCGGGAAATTCAGGCCCACGACTTTGCCCGACTCGATCAGCTCGTCGAACGGCGGTAACACCTTGGCGTCCGGATCGGAAGGCGATGGCTTACCATCATAGAGTTCTTTCGGTGGACAAAAGACCTTGCGGACTTTGGCATCTGTCTCGAACAACGAGAGGAAGATGGCAACGCCTTGGACAATCGAGGTCTTGGTTTCAGAACGAAAGAACTTCCAGTGCTCCCAGTACCAGTAGTGAATGCTCTCCCAACTGCCGCGCTTCTCTGGATCGCCGGGCTTGCGACTATATAAAGATGCTGCAATATCAGTCTGGAGGAGCAACACTGTTTCCAACTCCTCGGTCCAGCGAGCGACGTACTGGCCCAGCTTTTCATTCCATGCGAACCGGAATGGCGAGAGCGCGGATTCATACTTCTGGTACTCCGTCTTTCCAACTCCTATAAATGAAACCGGAGTGTAGCGACGCCCCGTCTCAATCAACATCTGTTCCAAGGTTCCGGAGCTAATAACGGTGCGGAAGAGGTCGAGCATGGTGACGTACCCGTCTCGGACGCGATGGAGCATGATCGCGTACCGGACGAGGTCGGTGTAGGACTGCTCCCAGAAGGGCTCTTTGCCCTTCCCCCAGACAGCGACAATGACAGAGGCAATATTGAACGCCTGGGCATAAGCGTCCGAATCGTTATTCAGCGGGTTGTAACGAATATTTCCGTCGAGCGAGACATCGACATAGTCCTGCTCCCGTTCGCATTCGTTGAGGATATTCTTCACCTGCCTGCAGAGGTCGCCTTTGACTTCGAGCACCACACCCGACAATTTTCGTTCCGGATCACGCGCGCGGTACGCGAAGAGCTGCCGCATGGCCGGGAGAATAATGGCTTTGGTCTTGCCCGAGCCGGTGGCGCCGACCACACAGATGCCCGTGTACAGGCCGCGCTCGGGAATCGACAGCCATTGTGGAACCGAAGACGGCTTCGGTTTCCGCTGATGGTGAAGCTCACCAACGATCAACTCTAGTGACTCTCGCTGCAACGGATCGGGATACGGCGGTAACGGCCCGGAAACATGATTCTTCCTTGGCGCATAGACGTGGACATACGCCAGCGAGAACAACATGGAGAACGCCAGAAACGGCGTGCTGTATAGAAAGAGGTTGTAGCTCCATACCAATCCTTGAAAGATCGCTGGCCGCTCCAGCGCCAACAAGCGCAGCAACGGATCGTCATAATGAACCGGATAGAGACTCTGCAGCACAATACCGCAGGCTGCGCTCAGTCCAAAGGAAAGCACAACGCGATATTCGATCAATGGACGACAGAGGTTCTGGACTTGCGAAGCAAGACGCATTTCGTGGGCTCCTTCGTTTACATACGGCTCGTTGAAATCGGGTCGGATTTTATCGCCGCTTCTGGCGTGGGTCTCGTCGGAGTTGGTGTGGGCTTGACACTGCTTGCGGAATGGGACGAGCTTGTCGCGAGTCCAGCCTTGTACCTCTGAAAATCTTCGTCCTGGGTAAGAGCGAAGCGCAGCAATTCGTTGACGATGTACTTGCGTTCGTTATCCGACCAGGTGGCCATCAGGTCGATGTCCTGTGCGATGCTATCTTCGATGTTGGTCTTGAGCAGAACAAGGTTCACCTTGCTCGCTCCATGTTCGATTTTCAGTTTGCTCATTCGCCGTCTCCTCTTGCTGCAAACGTGTTCTGTTTCCGGTACCTGTTTAAGTCCGAAGTTGGTACCAGATTTGGACCGATTCCAGTACCTGAACCAGACCGAATCTGATACCCGCACTTGGTCCAGCTTTGGTACCGGCTCTGATCTCAGGTAGTACGTGGGCGGGAGCGACGAGCGCGGCTTCAGCCCGCGCGGCAGCCTGACAAGGCAGGTCGCTCCCGCCCACGTACTACCCCACATCCAACCCTCTCTTATCCCCATGTCCCGGTGCTGCAACTGTTTGCGGAGTATTCATTAGCCCCGGCTTGCGAACGGTGCTTAGAGAGGGCATTTCCTTACGCCTCAGTTGCGGATAGTTGTATTTCAGAAGCAAGGTGCTGAACTTCGCATGAACGAGAGCTTGTGTCTTCATCTTTCCATGGGACTTCTGCTCCCAGCCGTCGGATAAGGAGCCCTGCACCTCCAAAGGCGGATCGCTGAACCGCTTCCAAAACTCCTCCTTTGCCAATGGAAAGGTGTATGCGGAATTCGAGGCGTAAATCACTTCAAAGCTCTCGATGGCACACAGCAGCCGCTCCGCTACTGCGAGAAATCGGCGGAACTTCTTCTCGGTCAGCAACGCTTCATCGGCGAACAAGAAACGCACTGGAGAGGTCGCAGGCTTCGTTCTGTCGGTAACGGAGGTAGGGAAAGCAGCCAGCAGTGGTGACAATCTTCCATCGCGGTCGGTGAACAGTTCGAGGGGAATTCTACGAACCTCGACAAAGAAATGTACTTTCGCCGCGTCCGAAACGAGATAGTGATCGCCCTCGTTTTCGAGGACATAATCGAGTGCCATCAGACGCGCGCGAATCGCCCCATCGCCTTTCCAGCGGCGGTGCTGCGAGTCAGCGTTGCCGACGAGACGGTAGATTGGTTTTGAATAGAGATGATAGACGTAACGTGATTCGCCATAGTCCACAAACTCCACATGCCCAAGCGAACGCGCCTTTTCGAGAAAGTGATGAGCAATGGCGCCACGCTGCCGGTCGATGAAGTAATCGAACTGGCGGCGCAGGAAGTATCCGGAATGCACGGCAACCAGATAAAGGAATGCAGCCTCGCGTTCCGTGTAGCCGAGAGATTCGAGTGCAAGAATCGGATCGGTCATGCTTACATCTCCAGAATGTTTTCCATCAGGCGGTGATCGTTTTCAATTTTCGCGGTCAAGGTTGCGCGATCGGAAGCCGACGCGTAGACATGAAACCCTGCCTGCGCTTTGGCGCGAAGATGACCGGGGCGATAAGCGGCGGTGAGAACCTCAATATCGTCGTGGCTGGAACCGGAGCCTTGATCCATTTCTTGATCGCTTTTTCTCTCAAGGTCATACTCGATACGGGCGTCGGGAATCTGGATGACGTCGTTGACGTAAGGCAGGTCGAACTGTTCGGCAACCTGTTGTTTAACCTCTGCCATATCCCGCTTCGGCTCCGCCTTACGGGCGGCGTGGATCGCTTTCTGCACATCGGACTTCAACTCAAAATCCAACTTCACCCGCAGGTTCGTGCCACCTTTCCGCTCGATGCGCTCTGCTTGGTTGCGATAGGCGCGATAAATCTGCGCGTCGTGTTCCACCTCGCGCGGCTTCACCAATCCGACATAGAGCCTCTGGTCGCGCGGCAGCTCCGATGTTTGGAGGACCGCATCTCTGCCCGCCCTAGTGAGCGTGACAACCTCAATGCGCTCCACCCTGCCGCCTCGGCCATCGCGGCGGCCATTGACGGAGTTGGTTTCGACAAGTCCGCGTTGTTGAAGGAACCGCAGGTCCCGCTGGAGCCGGGAATGGTTTCCGTCGTAAACCCCCTCGGCCAGGTCGCGGGTGGCGACGACGCGAAACTTTCCGATCTCGCCCAGCGTTCGCACTTCCTCAGGTCTTAGGGAAATACCGACGAGCTGTTGCGGAATCTCGCTTCGCCTGTTGCGCCGCGCGCTGTGCTGGTCATGGCGGGGTTCGTGTGGCCGGTCATCGCGGGGGGACGTGTGTGAATTCCCCTGGTCTCTCTCTGGAGGCGGAATATTAGGCGGGCGGCGGTCATCGGCGCGCGCGGCGAGATGTTCCCGCCGCTGTTCGACGGGAGACGGTTCGAGCGGCGGCGCGGAGTGTTGCCCTTCTGGCACACGCCTGCGCGGAAGTTCCTGGGGAAGATCGTGCCTCATCGGATATCCTCCTTCACAGCCAGCGCGGCAGCGCTTTCAAAGTCGAGCGAAGGCTGCGAGGGAGGAGCCGTCGCTTCTTCCTTCAATTGCCCCTGGATAATGCGGACGTCATACTCGGAGACATCGCCGAAGGACTCCATCTGGCGCTGCGCGGCCTCCTTGGCGGCGCGGACCCGCGCGACATGATCCATGGAGTAGTCCATGTACTTTTCCTCGTCTTCGCGGTCATCAATATATTTCCGCTCCGATTTCGGCGGCCTTATTTCGGCGGTATTCATCTCACTCTTCGCCGAATTGCGTGGTGATTTCTTCTGAGAGTTCCGAGTGTCCACTGTGAATCTCCTGGTCAAGGTGTCTGAGTTTGCGTCCCGTGTCACGGAGGAAGAACTTGCGTTCGATCCAGATGGCAAGGCCGAGGATGTTGGCAAAGAGCAGTGCACAGTACAGCTCAATACTCTTCGCATAGCTGTGGAGGATGAGGCTGCGCCACGGCACCAGGAAATGCAGTTCGTGCATGAGTCCGAAACCGAGCGCAAGGAAAATCAAGGTGGCAACAAAGAAGGCATTGGCAAGCATGACGGTCAGCCCCCGAATGCTTGGTCTTCGTGGACGTAGCTGATGACGAGACCTAGAGGATTGGTCAGCAACATCTCGTTAGGCACCTCGTCGCGGAAGCCATAGACCACATTGGCAGTCCAGCGCTCGCGGCGCTGTTCCTGCTGGTCTCCGAGAGAGCGGAAGACCTTTTCGAACTCCACGTGCGCCCGATAGGGAGCCTGCCGGGTGTCCTCCAGCACCACCGCTTTGATCTCGATGTCTACATTAGGCGCGCTGGGATCGAGCAGAAAATTCTCCAGCGACTTCGCCTTATTCACGCGCGAGAGCGTCGCGCTCTGCAAATCGTTGGAGAAGAAATCCAGAGACTCGGAAAAATCGCGGTGCAGCGTGGCATGGTTCCGTCCGTAGTACAACTCCGCCCAACGGGCGAGATAGTATTTGCCGACACGCTCCACCGGTACCTTTGAGAAATCGGCATAGTTCAGAACCTGGCCACGCCCGGCATCGGTGATGGAGATGACCAACGGCTTCAGCCGCGAGGCAGCCGTCTGCGCCCTATATAAAAGGAAGAGCGCGACGCAGGACACAACGGCCAGCACCAGAATCGCAATCTTCAAGTAGGTGTTGGTGACGACCGGCTCCGCATACAGCTCAAGAAATTCTTGTCCGGCATCGGTGATGGGAAATGCATTTTGTTTGTCTGTCACGATTAGCTCCCAAGGGGGTTGACCCAGCTACCGCTGCGTCCGCCGAAGATCGAAGCCGTAAGCTCCGGAATTTTCACCAGACCCAAGATGCAGACGGCAAGGGTCACGAACAGCGCAGGCAGGATGGTGAATGCATTGGAAAGATTGATCGGCCCAATCACGCCCAGCATCGCCAGCAGAACCTTGGCGAAGATGAAGATGAAGGCGGAGGCAATCACCTGATAGAAGCTGAAACCGATGAACGCCTTGAACCATCCCCAGAAGAGCCAATCCATCTTCGGCACGATGAAGAATGGAATGAAGATCGGGCCGATCAGGACGCATACGGCGGCAGCGACATAGCCGTATGCAACCACGGCGAAGGCAATGCCCTCCATTGCTGCCAATGCAACGGCGATGACGATGAAGGTCAGCTCCTCATGGAAGCTGAAGACTCCCGGTGGCGAACCCAACTGTTGTTCGGCATTGGTGACCGCATCGGCGATGGTTTGCGTCTGGTTCGACTCAATCTGCGCGGACAGGTGCAGCGCCTCCTGGGTGATGAGGTCGCTGAAGCTGTAGCTGGTGCCGGGAATCGGCACGGAGTAGTAAGTCAACATCCCCAAGCCGAAGGCGATCATCAGGATAAGGTCGGCGAACTTGGCAAAGTGAAAGCCGCCGCCATGACCCTGGGCGGCAGACAAAGCGGACTTCACGCCGAACCACACAATCAGGATCACTGCGAGCCCACGGAACATATTTAGTCCCGTGGACTCGATGGATGCGCTGTTGGCGCTCAGAAGCTGCGAGATCGCCTGCGCGAGGAACGTAAATGGATTCTGTCCCATTGCCTCACCTTCCGCTGATGCTGAGCGAAATGTTGTGCATGGAATCGCTCACGCCGTTGGTTACGTTCTGCATGGTGGTGGGAAAGTTCTGCTGAAAGTAAATCGCGTTGTTGATGGCGCGGTTTTGGGAATCGATCTGCTGCTTCTGCGCGATGAGTTGCTGTTGCACCGAGGCGGCAAGTATCTGGTTGGTGTCTTGCTGCGAATGGATCTGAAGCAGCGTTGCGGAATTAATTTTGCCGAGCAGAGCGTTCGAGGTCTGCTGTGCTGGGTCGGTGGAGAACGTGTCGGATTCGAGATTCGCGAGCTTGGCGGCGAACGCCTGCGCATCCGAGCGGATTGTGCCGAGTGTCGCCAGTGTGTTCGTGGTCGTCGTTTGCGCCAGCTCCGAGGTGGAGTATTGATTCGCGACGGTGGCCTGCGTTCTGGAATCGAGCGAGGAGTAACCGCCCGAGGGATAGCTCTGAACCTGCACGAAGGCGCTGCTATAACCCTGTTGTGCCTGAGGGAGACCGCCCAAGTTGAGCGCGTTCACCAGCGCTGATGAAGTGCCGTAGGCGTTCGGGGGCGCGGCCAGACTGGACCACTGCGCCCAGTCCGTCTTGTAGCGGGCAGCAAGATTTTGCGGCAACCGGGACATCTGGTAGGCAAGGTTGTACATGGTGACGATCTGGCTGCGGGTCTGGACGGCAGTCGTATAGATTTGCTGTTCCGTCTGGAGGTGTTGTTGCCAGTACTGCAACTCCTGCGCCCATTTCTGTAGCTGATTTTCGCCCTGCTGAATTTGCTGGATGGCATGGGCGCCTTGGGTCGGGTCGTACACGATGCCCGATCCGAATTGCGCATGGGCGGCTTGGGTGCCGCAGAACGTTGCAAACAAGAAAATGAGACAAAGAATCTTCTGTGACTTCATTTCCATACTCCTATCGGCCGCCTATGGGCGGCGTGGTTGTGGTTTGGTGTGAGCGAGCGAGTTGCGTAGTTGCTGCTCGCCGTCCGGTCTGGGCCGGATGGGAGACGGCTTGGCAGGTGTTGCAGGCACCGAGCACCCAGCCAGCAACAGACAACCGAAGAGGCAAAGCAATATGCGCCGCATCAGATGTCACCCGGAACCGTGTGGTTCTCATAGGCAGGCAAAAGCATGTCCTGGGTGATGTAGACCTTGATCCTATGGCCTTCTCGAATTGTGATCGTGGGTGGAATGTTAATGAACTTGTCGAGCACGTTCGCGCTGGACTGCGAAAGGCTCGAAGCAATACCTGCCCGATACGCTTCGCTCCCGGACATGTTGTACCCGGCGTTGTTATTGGTGGCCTCCGCTGCCCCGGAAATAATTCCCAGCGCGATGGAGGTGCCGAAAATTTGGAGATAGTGATTGTTGATCTTGTCCTTCAGGCCGGTGTCGCCGATCTGGTCTAGCCCATGGAACTGGTCGAGATCGACGGAGTAGCCATCGGGCATCAGGAGCCGATGGAAGGTGACGGCGAGGCGCTTCTGTCCGAGGCCGGAAACCTTCTGCACATCTCCGAGGATGAACGTGCCTTCCGGTATAAGCGCGTGCTGGCGGTCACGGCTGTACACAGGGTTCGTGACCATCACCTTGACCGGCCCAGCAAATTCTCCATCGAGGCGATTCGCCAGCACCGTATCAATGGTCGTGCCCTCGAAGACAACATAAGGTTGTCCTTGTGCGGAGTTAACACTCACCTCCGGCGCACGCTTGCTGCCAGCACCAGCGGCGGGCTGCTGTCCACCAGAAGCCTGCGGCGGCGTGTTGGCAGAGCGAGCCATTTCCGGGATGCCATCGGCATCCCGGCGAGCGAGTGTGTTCGCGGAGTCCGCCGAAGGGCGCGAAGCGCCCGCATCGGCGGAAACGAGATTGGAGGCAAAGCGAGCCTTGAATGCAAGGGCGCGTTCCGCGTCCGCGACCGGATCATGCGGTGGCTCGGTGGCGGGTGGCAGCGTAGCAGGAGCCGTGCCACTGGCCTGGACAGAAGCGGGGTTGCTGGCAGGAGCGGCGGAGTCAGCAGCCTTTTGTGCCTGCTGGGTCTTATGCTGATCGGCGCTCAAGTCCTGTTCCAGCTCCCGTATCTTGCGCTGGTTGGCGTCCGTGGAGACCACTGTTGGCGTCAATACAGCGCTTTTCGGAACCGGCTGGGCATGATTCTTGGAGAACATTACCGCCAGCAGAATGAGCACGGCGAGCCCGGCAATGACATACCCTTGGGCCTGCTTGGGTACGACGCCCTCCGGTAAGACGCGATTGTCGCGTACTGCCGGTGACGGCGATGGAGTTGGAACTTCAGGTATTTGTTTTGCCTCTGGCATCGGCGTCACCTACTCTCCCTTCCGCTGGAACTCCAGCCGGTGTTTGCCGATTTCGAGGTAGCCGTGATCGACCACCGTGGGAATGACGTACGTGCCATCTCTCAGTTGAAACGTGACGAGATCGGGCTTGCCGTCCTTGACCTCGTAGACAGAGAACTTCTCCGATGCCGTGGACTTGATGTACGTGAACTTGTCGTCGTGGTAGATCGTCGACACCTCGAAAGGCTTGTCGTTGCGAAAGGCGTAGCCGAACTTCAACGCCCGCGTGGGGTACTCCGAACGAAACTGTTCAACGGATTGCGCCGCGCGGCTCTGCGCAACCTGAGCCTGGGCGCGTGCCGCATCCACTTCACTGGCCGACACCAGTTTGGCCGCGCCACTGGCTGCGGCAAGCGAGGACTCGTCGGACGGCTCGATCACGACCTTCAGGTCGGGATCGGCTGTCTCTATGTCATCGAGGGTGAACGAGTACACAGTCCCCTTATCGGTGATCAGATTAAGGTTGCTATGGATGCCTGCCTTAGCCGGATGCAAGAAGCAATAGCTGCCTACGGCGTCGATAATCCAAAAATCCTTGTCGCCGCTGGCGACCTCCAGAATCTTTTCTGTGCTGGGAAGTTGAATGAGTGTCGTGTAGCGCATTTTTGCACGCACACTGACGATATCGTTGGCGTGATACTTCACCACACGGGCGGTCTGCTGGGCGAAGCTGTTGGCGGAAGCCAACAGCAGTGAAAGCGCGAGTACAAACTTCGTTTTCATTGGTCACCTTTCGTTGGGTTGGGATAGTCATGGGCCAGATGCAGGAGTCCCTGCTCCGGCCCAAAGCGGGCAAAGTAATCCTGCTTACGCAGGTTGTCGCGGGCGTTATTGGTGGCGATCCAATAGGTCAGGGCATCGACTTCGAGGACCAGTTTCTTAGTGCCACTCGGCTGCATCAGGAGCAGCTCGCGCTTTGGAACCAGCGACTCCAGCAGCTCAAGCTGGGTATCGTTCAACTGGAAGATTTCGCCGTACAACTTGCGGTCGATGTTGGGATTGGATAGGAAAATTTTAGTGGGGCAGGATTCGTTGACAATGTGCAGCATATCGGACGAAGCCAGGTCGACCACCGACTGAGTAGCCAAAATCATGGCAGCATTCTTTTTCCGCCACGTCTTCTCGGCCCGCGTAATCCAGTCACGAATCGTTTTGTTTTTGAGAAATATCCAGGCTTCATCGATCACGAACACCTTAAAGGTAGCGGTGTTCGTCGGCTTTTCGATTTCGGACGATGCCCGCTGCAACACATAAAAGAGCAGCGGCTCCAACACGTCCGGGTACTCGGACCATCCATCGAAGTTGAAGGTCTGGAAACGCGAGAACGTCAGCGTGTCGTCTACGTTGTCAAAGAGGTGACCAAACTGCCCGGCCTGGGTCCAGCGGTGCAACCGCTCTCCCAGCGGGCCGAGGATGGACGCGAAATTGGTCAGCGTCCGTATCTCGGCGGGCAGTTTGTAGGCGCGCTCAATCGCGGCAAACAGAACCTTTTCATCCGCTGTAGTCAACTCATAACGGCCACCGGCTTCAATCAGCACACGCAGAAAGAGATAGAGAAAGTTTTTGTTCTCGTCGCTGGGTTCCAGCAAAAACGGATTGATGGTGAAGCCGGGATTCTTCAGCCCGACGTTCAGATAGGTTCCGCCGAAAACCCGTGTCAGCGCCTCGTAGCTTCCTCCGAGATCGAAGATGAAGGTTAGCGGGTCATACTTCTGGAGGGACTGTAGGGTGAAGGATAACGAGAAACTCTTTCCAGAACCCGTTGCGCCCAGCAGCAGTGTGTGAGCCACATCGCCCGAATGCAGGTTCAAGTAATAGGGCGTGCCATGCGTGCTCTCCAAGATGGCGAGATACTCGCGTTCGAGATGCGGGTTCCACCGTGTGCCGGAATCTACCGTAAACACGAAAGATAGGTCGGCATAGTTTGAATTCAATGCCCACTGCTTACGGAGGTTGAACTGGCGGTTGCCGGGAACGGTGGCGAAGAAAGCATTCAGCAGGTTGTAGCGTTCTTCGTACAGCAGCCCATCATGCTGGGTGAATAATTTCTGGAACTCCGCGACGGCCTGTTCCACCTTCAGGCGGTCCTCGTCATAGATAACGACAGATAGCGTAAACTCGCCGAAGCTCTTGCCCTCCATGCCCAGCGCGGTCAGAGCCGAACCTAATTCGGCGATGGCCGCCTCTTTCGAGTCGTCCACCAACTCGTCGCGGGGACCAACGCTCTGCCGGTCTTGGAGATTCGAGACAAAACTGGTTTTAGAGTTATGGTGATGCCGCCTACGGCTGGCGATTTCCTTGCGCGCTTTGGCGTTATCGACCGGATGCCATTCGGTAACCACATGGACGTTCGCGGGAACATCGAGCAGACCTTGCAACAGCAAGGGCCGCGTCTCACTGGGAAGTTCCTTCAGCGTAAGGACACGGACATAGTCGTCATCCATGCGCAGATAGCCGCGGTGCGCCTCCAGCTCGGAATCGCAGACCTGCCAGTCGAGATGGCGCGCGCCGCTGAGCGGCGCCTCCTGAACTTTGAAGGGGCGGAAGTTGACGAGACGCCGGACAAGCCGGAAGGTCCTCTCCGCCCCTAGCAGCTCGACCTGGGTGAGGTCGTTGAGCTGCCCACTCAAACTCTGCACTTTCTGTTGCAACCGCAGCCGGTCGCGCTCGATCTGCTCATAGATCAGCGTGCGTTCTTTGCCGCTGGAAAACAGCGCGTGCAAGTCGCGGAGCGATGCGCCGGGCTGCTTCGGCAACTGCGCCAGCGCGTGCAGCAAGCTGGTCTTGGCGTAGCTGCCATCGATCATCACCACCCAGAAGATTTCAATCGAATACAACCGTTCGGACTTGGACTGAAGGAAGGCGCTGCGTTGCTCTACGGCTGCGCGCACCAGCGGGTTGTCATACCCGGCGTGCGGAATCTCCGGACGATTGCGCTTAAACAAAATCTGATAAAGCCGGGTCGTGTCGTCCAGGCTGCGGAAGGCGGCTTCCAGCCGCTTGACTGCATAGTCGCGCCCGGCATGGTCGAGGCTCTCGTAGTCGATGCCTCCGATGCGAAGCGCACAGCCGAGATCGCCGGATTTCGTGAGGAAACAGTGTTCGTCCCAAAAGCCGTACAGGTTGATTTGCGCGGCGAACGATCCTGCTTCTTTCCAATCTTTTGTAATATTGCTAGTTCTGAACATCGCGGCTCCTGATGCTGATTAGTGCTTGCTCCCATTTCATAGGGTCGTAACGTCGGCGGAATTTTCCGGAGTTAAAAAGCACCCGGAGGATTTCGACATCGTGCTTCGTCGCGATGCGGGCAACAATGACGCCGACAACGAAGAGCGCGATCCCGCCCAACAGAGAGTGCATGAGCGAAAAGATCGAGCCGCCCGATATGAGCGCAACAAAGAACAGGCGCCGCTCCGCGCCCAGGATGGTCAGTGGGCGGTTCATCGCCTTGAACACCTGGTTGTGCCTCCGTTCCTGCTGTGAACCGCCCTTCGCCATCGGCATCGCCTCCTTTCCTTTCCAGTTATCCGGGGAACAACCAGGCCATAAAGTTCACCGCGCTGATCGACATGCCAATGCCGAAGACGATCCCGGCCAACATCCGTTTGGACTGCCCTTCGCCGTAGGCGAACATCAGACCGCCGACCACGATAGCGACCAGTGACAGCCCTTGTGCAATGGGACCGGTGAATGAAGTTTTGAGGGCGTTGACGGCGTTCTCCCAGGGTGATGCGCCGGTGCTCTGGGCATAAGCAGGCAATGCCGCGATAAACATCGCGGATGGGAGCGCCAGCTTTCGAGCGCATTGGTGCAACTGCCGGAGACGGGGGGATGGTTTCGTTGGAAGTGTGTTGGGCATGGGTTCCTCTGTTTTCAGGTTTTCCGGCGAGCAGGTACTCCCGGTTGCAATGTCTGAAGCAAAAATCAGAGGGGGAACACACCGTCTCGCGGCGAAGAATTTCGTCAGCGGATTCGAACATTTCAGAGCTGCGCGGCGTCGATGGTGGGATAATGCGCGGCCTCAGCCGCGCCGAGCCCGTCGGGTGGGATAATGGCGACCTTCCGCGCAAGCGGAACACCGAAACAGGGTGGGGAGACGGGCGCAGTCAAACGAAAAAGGCGTCCGGCAGATACCGAACGCCCATAATGAATCACTCCGTTTCTAGGCCGCTTTACTGGCCTTTGCCGTGCTCCTCTTCGCGACCTGCTTCTGCTTCGCCGCGTGCTTTGCCTGTCTCGTGGCAAACTCCGCTTCCACGGTCTTACGGACCTTTTCAACGTCCACACGGTGCCTTTTGGCGGTTGCGATGAGGGCGTCGGTCCCTTCCTGCGAGGCCGATTCCACACTGCCAAGCAATGCGATTTCGACGATGAATTTGGATAAGCCGCTTTCGTCCAGCTGCCGCAGCAAGCGAGCTATGCCTTTCTGCACGTCTGGGTAAGTAATTTCGCTGGCTGAACCATCGACCATCTTATGCCGCCTTGCCAGTGTCTCGCGGCGTAGTGGTTCGGTCTTTTCCAGCATGGCGTTCGCTACGAGCCCGAGGTCGGCACGATCAAGCGGAGATGCAATTCTCTTGAGCACCTCGGCCAACGTACGGTGTCGCACAGTGGTTTCGAACTTCTGCGTTTCCAGTTGTTTACGGCGCTGTTCCCGCTCTTTGGCTAATTGCTGCGGGTTGGCCGTTTTGTTGGCCCGGTCTGCAAAGTGAATCGTGCAACTCGGTTCCGCACAGACTTTGACGCTGTGTCCGCGCTCGGCACCATCGACCACAATCGCCTCGGCCATGTGTTTGCATGGCTTCTGGTACGGCGAGAGCGGCTGTTTCGCTTTCGCCGTCTTGGTAAAATTCAAGGCAACATAGCGGTTCCGGGGAAGTACAGGTCCATCGCCGCGTGTTCCATAGGCGGTGGTGATCTGCACTAACTTTGGTTTTGCCGCGATCTGCTGTGCTACAAATTTTTCGAGCTTGTTGTTGTAGCAGGCCGCATCCGAGCATTGATCGCGCTGGCTCATTTCGCCAAAAAGCAAGGTGTTGAAACCAGTGCGTTTTGGGCACTCGGCGCAACTTCCCGCTTCCGGCACAAGGGTTGCATCGTTTTTGTCGAAAGGAACATGATCGAGCGAAAGCAAGATGTTCTGCTCGATCCACGCAGTGAAGTCACGTAGCGGCAGTACCACGCGAGACTCTTTGCCACCGTTCCATACGGTGCGGAATGCGGCATCGAACGCCTTGAGCTGTTGCGGTTGTGGCAGCTTCGCAATCTCCAGCGCATGCCCAACACCGATTTGGTCTGCAAGAAATGCCTCTGCAATCGAGGGTTCAAGTTCAATCAACCGAATCCGCTGAAGGACATATGCGGTCGATTTTCCGAGCCTGGAGGCTATGCTCGAAACATCGTGCTGCGCTCCGTCCAGATGCAAAAGCCCGGACAGCGCCAATGCCTCTTCATACGGGTGTATGTCTTCTCTTAAAAGGTTCTCCGTTAACTGGCTTTCCCGCACGGCAGCATCGGAGAGTTCCACCACGCGCACGGGAACCTCAGCGAGTGAGGCCAATTGGGCAGCGCGAAACCTGCGCGCTCCGGCAATGACTTCGTATTTGTCATCGCTCGCAGCACGGACAAGCAAGGGCTGTAACACTCCCTGGGTTGTAAAGCTGGCTGCGAGTTCTTCGAGCGCCCGTTCGTCGAACCGTCGGCGCGGATTGGTGGGTGACTCTTGCAACTGCGCGAGTGGCAGGTTGCGGTATTCGTTGTTGGTATCTGCAATCGCTTTCGACATGACGATCTCCTTATCGGTTGAAGGTGGAAGTCATGCGGACAGGCACACCTCACCTGTCCGCGTATGAGCGGTGGTGATGGAAGCGGCGGTTATGCCGCTTCCGGGGTGGCTGTCTGTTTCGTTTCCGGCGCTGGTTCCGGGGCCTCCGGTGAGACAGGTTCTTCCACTTTCAGCGCCGCAAGGATCACAGCGGCGGTCTGCTGAACGGCTTCGAGGCTTTCCATCAGCAAGGCAGCATTGCCGTGATAAAGCTGGATATAGCTGGCGCTGGCCGTGGATGTGGTCAGCCCGATTGCCTTGCCGATCACAAACGCCACGGCTTCGGCTTCGGTTTCGCGGATGGTTTTGGTTGTGGCCGTGCGCCGCTCCCCGTGCTTCAACATCAGGTGAGCAAGTTCATGCACCAAGGTGGAGAATTCCTCCGGCTGCGTCTGGCCGGGCAGGATACGAATCGTTGTGCCGCCCGCCATTCCGAGCGCGGGCGCGATGCTCTCGTCGTATGCAAGCGTAATGCCTTGAGCGTTCACATGATCGCGCAGACGGTCGAGATGCTCGCCCGCTTCGCCCGTTACTTTGTCCAGTTCCGGCAACGGTGCGCCTTCGGTCTGCGACACATCCCACACGTACACACGGCGGAAGCCAAGCAGGGAGGCCTGTTTTGCATCAGTCTCTTCTGTTTCGGACTGCTCGCGCTTTTTGCGGCTCTTGCCAATCATGGGCGCAAGAATGGCGATGCCTTTCTCGCCACGTTTCACGCGGCGGCCAAGCTGGTTCCATGCCCACATGCCCGCGACATTCGTGGCTTCCGGCTTTTGTCTCGCGATGAGCAAAACATTGCCAAAACTGTAGCTCGGAAAATGCACCATCGCGTCAAGGTAGGCAGTCAGTGTCTCGCTGTGTCCCGCCTCCAACTGCTCGATGAGATACTGCACGTTTTCGCGTACAAGTTGCTGTGCTGAGGTAGGCTTCCGGTTTTCACTGCCGGAAGCCGGGTTGCTGACGATGCTGCTGGCTGTGCTATTGCTGGCGGTAGTGGCTGCGCTGCTGCCGTTGGCGTTGCTCTGATATTCCATTGTTTTTCTCCATGTCGTCCCTGGCGGGCGAATTTGTTGTTCACCAAGGCGCAGCCGACAAATTCGACTGGCAGGACGACTGGAGGAAACGAGGGCGGCGAGGGTGGGAGTCCGGAGGAAGGGCGCGTCCAAGTGACAAACTGCTTCATCGTTTGGCGCGCAGGCGGCGCTTGCCCGAACGGACGGAAAAGGCCCGTTTTGTGGGCCGTCCACCGGAGCGGGCCGAAGTGAACAAACGATGCGCGTAGCGCCTCTTTGGTCCTGCCTGTTTTGGGAATTCAGCTCGGAAATTTTCGAACCGACATCCCAATAGATTCGCAGCGGAAAATGTCTGCCGCCGCCCTGTTCTTGCCTCAAACAGTGCACCCGGGAGTTCTGGCTCTCGGAAACCCTGATTCTTAAGGTGCCTATGCAAAATCCTCTGAGCTTGAATCCTGGTGTTAGTCCATACCGCATGCTTTCTGTAGTCCCAAGTGCCCATGAAGTCTTTCTGACAGCTTCTGAGGCGGGCGATTTTCTCAAACTTCACCCGGCGACGGTGCAACGGCTGGCTCGTCAAGGGATGATTCCTGCCCATCCGCTTGCCGGACGAAAAAGAAGACATTGGAGATTTCTTCGTTCTGAGCTTAGCGATTGGCTTCGCGGGCGGAATCTTGGCGAGGAGAATTCGCTATGACCATCATTCCCCGGACTGCCGTTTTGAGGTACATTTTGGGTACCGATGCATTCTGCGCCCTCAGCGGAAGGAGGTATTGATGAGGAAGGCGCGGAAACAAAATGGTTGTCTTTATCTGGATGTAAATGGAAGCAAGGTTCCGGTATGGAGGTTTAGCTGGTGGCATGTTCTTCCGGACGGAAAGCGCGTTCGAAGAAGAAGGCAGGTTGGTACTCTTGACCAGTACAAGACCGAAGCTGCTGCGGAACGGGCAGTGCGGAGCTGGCGGCTGGCCATCAACTCCAATCAGGTACACGCATTCAGTGGGATCACGGTGAAGGATGTGATCGAACATTTTCGGCTGAAGGAACTCGCAGGCAAGGGCGAGAATCGGCGCGCCTGGTCTACCCGTCACCGGTACAAGACCTATCTCGACCGTTGGATCGAACCACGATGGGGCAGAGAGGAACTGGAGTCCATCAAAGCGCCCGTGGTCGAGGAGTGGCTGGAGGATTTGCGATTCGACACGACTTGGCGGCTGAAGAAAGTTGTTCGCTTCGACCGGCACAAGCCCGAAACGCAGCCCTTGGCCCCGGCAAGCAAGTCGAGGATTCGCGGTCTGATGAGCGTGCTCTTCAATCATGCCATTCGCTGGGGCTTCACGGACAGGAACCCCATCTCAGGGCCGAACAAGGGCGCTGGCGTTCGCCAGAGCTCAAAGCGGCAGAGCATCCCGGACATCCTGGAAGTCGAGGAGTTCGTGATGATCGTGAACCGTCTCCGCCTGCGGGAACGGGTGCTGGTATTTCTGGCAATGGTGACCGGACTGCGGCAGGGCGAATTGGCTGGACTGCAATGGATGGACATCGATTTTGAGAACCTGCTGATCGATGTCAATAAGTCAGTGGTCTGTCAGGTGGTGGGCAAGTGCAAGACAGAGGCATCGAAAAAACCGGTGCCGCTCGACGCATACACCGCACAGGATCTGCTGGAGTGGTACCGGGAAACCCCGTATCGTGAACCGGGCGACTGGATTTTTGCCTCAGACAGCAGACTGGTTGGCAAAAGGCGCGGCAAGCAGCCGATATGGTTGCAGACCATCATGCGCTATCACATCCAGCCGGTGGTCAAGGCACTCGGCATCCACAAGCGGGTTTCGTGGCATACCTTCCGGCGGACCTATTCCACGTTGCTGAAGGCGAATGGCGAGGATGTGAAGGTGGTTCAGGAGCTTTTGCGGCACGCATCCGTTCGCATCACGATGGACGTATACGCACAGGCAATGACTCCGGCCAAGCGTGCGGCGCAACAGAAAGTGGTGGAGATGGTACGGCCAGGACGGCTTTTAGAGGCCGAAAACATGGCTTAACTGCTCCCCAAAAAGTTCCTCGACGAAAATGGGGGATTTCTGCTAAGTGCTTGATTAGATTTGGCGTCCCCGATGGGATTCGAACCCATGTTATCGCCGTGAAAGGGCGGTGTCCTAGGCCGGGCTAGACGACGGGGACGCAGCTAGGCAGGGTGTATGACCAAATTCATACTAGCAATCACAGAGCGGTGTGTCAAAGCGGAGCACACCTTGGAT
>Ga0255336_100737_pt1 | contig 38681 bp, 38 predicted proteins | sample MeOH1_35cm_T3_17_FD_189102 | JGI IMG/M metagenome (GOLD analysis project Ga0255336, IMG submission 189102) | Sandy soil microbial communities from University of British Columbia, Vancouver, Canada - MeOH1_35cm_T3_179 | ecosystem: Engineered > Artificial ecosystem > Sand microcosm > Unclassified ...
TGTTCGGCAAGGCGGGCAAAATCAGCCGACAAAATAGAGGGCGCAAGCTCGATCAAGTGGTTCTCTCTTCTGAAATTAGCTGTGGAAAATTTTACCACGCGAGCGGCGGAGGGACGAGGTTTCAAGGTTTCAAAGTTTCAAGGCGGGTGGCCCACTCAACGTTCTTTTCGTTGAGTGGGGCTGTTGCTCTTGCTGTTGCTCTTGCTGTTGCTCTTGCCGTTGCTCTTGCCGTTGCTCTTGCCGTTGCTCTTGCCGTTGCTCTTGCCGTTGCTCTTGCCGTTGCTCTTGCCGTTGCTCTGTGCTGTTGCCTTTGTCCTTGCTCTTAACCTTGAAACTTTGAAACCTTGAAACCTTGAAACCTGCTTCTGTTACGCTTCTCCCATGGCCCTTGTCCAAGCCGAACATCTTACGAAGGTTTACGAGACGGGAGATGCCTTCGGGCGCAGCTCCGGAAGCGGTCTCCGGGCGGTGGACGATGTCTCGCTCACGATTGAAAAAGGGGAGACCCTCGGGCTGGTCGGCGAATCCGGCTGCGGCAAGAGCACGCTGGGCCGCATGTTGTTGCGGCTGATCGAGCCGACGAGCGGAGTGGTGCGCTTCGACGGCTCTGAGATCACATCGCTCGGCTCGCGCGCTCTTCGCGAAGCCCGGCGCGAGATGCAGATCATCTTTCAGGACCCATTCGGCTCGCTCGACCCACGGCTGACGGTGGAGGAGATCGTCATCGAGCCGCTGATCATCCACGACAACCCCGGCAAACCCATCCTGCGCCAGCACGCCGCGGAGCTGATGCGCGCCGTCGGCTTGGAAGCCAGCGCCCTCGCCCGCTATCCCCACGAGTTCAGCGGTGGACAACGCCAGCGCATTGGAATCGCCCGCGCCCTCGCCCTGCGTCCCCGCTTCATCGTCGCCGATGAGGCGGTCAGCGCACTTGATGTGAGCGTGGCCGCGCAGATCGTAAACCTGCTCAAGCAATTGCAAAAAGAGTTTGGACTAACCTACCTGTTCATCTCGCACTCCATGCCCGTCGTGCGCTATCTCTCGACGCGGATCGCCGTGATGCGTAGGGGAAAAATCGTCGAAGTCGGCGATGCCGAGCAAATCACCAGCACGCCGAAGCATGAATACACGCAGGAATTGCTACGGGCAGTGGAGCAATAGGGGCTTGACGCTTCTGCAAATTCCCGTTCACGATGCGCTAATCAGAACGGAGCGCTTGAAAATTTGCGGAAAGCTACAAACGGTAAGGAATTACTACATCAACAAAGTTGCACAGTGACGGAAGCTGCTCCACTCCCTTTCTTCAGGCCGCTCACATAATTCGCGCTTCATCGGATTGCTTTGTTCGGGGACGGCGACGCTTTGGCGCGAAATCCCCAAAGGATGATTGCCGAGGTACCGACCATGGCAAGGCCGATTGACATGAATCCAATGGTGACGAAGCTCTCTTGCCAAGGCTGTCCGCTGTGACCCGCGCCCGTGATCGGAGATAGTGCCGCCGTCCCAAAAATTGCGGCCAGCGTGGTCATAACCCAGTTTCCATAAGTGCCATAGAGCACCATCCAGTAGGCGACGCGGCGCACGGTTGGCGACAATCTCACTTCGTTCCAAGCGGCACCCAGGGCGAGCAGGAAAATGCCGTTCATCACGCCTTCGAGGTGGGCGGCCAATCCCATGCGGATGTTGGCGAAGTGTAGTTCGGCAAAGCCTGTGAACAACCCAATCAGGAACAGGAAGATGCCGTGCCACATCAGACGCCGGTTTGTACCTTCCATCGAAAAACTCCTCCCGTTCGCGGATACAACCCGGTATCAGTGCGCGCTCTGGCCAGCACTGGAGGAAACCGATAAATGGACGACGCTTGAGTTCGATGTGCCGGGATGCGTCGTACTGGCAACGACGACCACCAGATCATCTCCAGTGCCGGAGGCGGTTGCCGCCGGTACCGTCAGTTCCATGCGGATCATCGCGGATTCGCCTGTGGCCAACGATATCTCCTTCGGCTCGACCCTGCTCACGAATCGACGCGTATCGGTGACCGTGACCCTGAAGGTTTCTGGAGCACCGTTGTTTCGCACGAGGAACGCGGCTTGCCGGGTGCTACCGGACGGCAGTCCATCGAAATCGAGCTTGGGAGAAACTTCCACGCTCGATGCATGAAACAAGCCCGCATAAAAGCGCTGATATTGGCGTCCATGGGAGTCAATCCCCTCTACGGCCACGCGAAACGGCACTTTCGGCAGATCCAGCGTTCCCACAAATTCGAGAAATTCGCGGTCGGAGTTCACCTGCTTCATGTGTAACGTTTGCAGGATGTCGCCGCGCTCGCTGACCAGGGAAAAATGCGCTGTCTTCGTCTCTGCCGCGGAGAGCGAAGCCTGCAGCGTGGCTGGCACTCCCGCGAGTGGCTGCCCCTGTATGCGAAACAGTCCCTCGTGACCAGGACGCCCGCCCGGCCTTACAAACTCAGCGCTGATGAAGTAAATATCGCTTTGCGCCTGGGCGTTCATCCAAAACGTCCCGGTGCCGGTGACTTCCGCATGCCACATTCCCGGCTGCGGCGAAGTCACGGTCACGATCCGCCCACAGTTCAGTTCCGTATCCTCAGTGCCCGCAACGCTTCCGGCAAGCGCTTCTCCAGAGGGACGGCGTAACGTGAGCATGGTCCCTTTCACGTTGACCGAGAATGCAACCGTGAGTGTCCGCGTCCCGGAGTCCACTGGGATTGCAAACTTCAGCGGCTTTCCGTCGAGGGGAGCCATCGCCCAAAACACCAGGGACACGTTGTTCTTCGTTGATTCGCGCACCAGTTGGAAGGCTTTGCTGGCCTCGGAGCGCTGCAGAAACAGGGGTATGCCTCCGGTTGCGCTCGCCGTGTGAATGTAGGACGGGTCGGCGGGACCGCAGGCGTCCGGGCCAAAGCTTCGAGAGGGATTCGCCTGACCGCGCACGCAGATCGCAACGCTCATCAGCATCAGCGCGACGAACACTCGTGCTCGCTTACTTCTTTCCATCCTTCTGCAACTCCCGGTAGACATCGCTCTTGCTGATTCCCATCTCTTTTGCGACGCGCTTCATCGCTTCCTTCTCATCGATCTCGCCGGACTTCATCAGTTCGCGGACGCGGGTGCGGGCGTTCTTTTGCGTTACTGCCGGAAGTCCATGTTGTTCCTCGGCTTTGGCGATCAGCAGGGTAATCTCTCCCCGCACCTCATCGCGTTTCTTGAAATCTTCGAGCACCTCGGCGGCCGTGGCACGCACGAATTCCTCGTAGATCTTCGTGACCTCGCGCGCCACCACCACGTGACGATGCGGCCCAAGCACCTCGGCAATATCTTCCAGCGTGGCCACCAGGCGGTGCGGCGCTTCGTAGAAAATCTGGGTGCGCGGTGAGTGTTGAATCTCCTCCAGAAATTTGCGCCGCTGGCCGAGCTTTGCGGGCAGAAAGCCATGGAAGACAAACGAATCCGTCGGCAGACCGCTGGCAACCAGCGCACTCAGAAAGGCGGAAGCTCCCGGGATCGGCACCACGGGAATCTTGTGCCGGATGGCCAGCACCGCCAGCCGGTAGCCCGGATCGGAGACGCCCGGCATCCCGGCATCGGTCACCACTGCAATCGACTGTCCCTGTTCGAGATGCATGATCAGTTCGGCCGAGCGCGTCAGCTCGTTATGCTCGTGATAGCTGATGGTGCGGGTCTCAATCCCGTAGTGGTTCAGCAATTTCGAGGTCTGCCGCGTGTCCTCGCAGGCAATCAGATCGACTTCCTTGAGAATGCGCAGCGCGCGCAGTGAAATGTCCTCAAGATTGCCGATCGGCGTCCCGACCAGGTAGAGCGAGGGTTGAGTGGCAGGCATTCTTTCTTCTCCAGAAGTGCGGCGGTGGCAGCGCCACGATAGGTGTGCCAAGCGCGAAGTGTAACAGAGGCGGACGTGCAAAATTGACCGCATCGCCCGCAGGAACCTAGAATCAAAGTACAGGAGTCCGAAATAAAACGCCGTGCCTACTCCCGCGGCAAGGATTAACCCGAAGGAATCATGCCTTTATACGAGTACAAATGCAGTAATTGCGCTCATCGTTTTGAGCGCATCGTGAAATTTTCCGACGCTCCGCTTACCACCTGCCCGAAGTGTCACAAGGAAACCATCGAGCAGCTAATCTCGGCCCCGGCCATTCAGTTCAAAGGCTCCGGGTGGTATGTTTCCGATTACGGCGGCAAGAACGGCTCCGGTCTCTCCGGATCGAACGCATCGGAAGGCAGCTCTGAGAGCGCCCCGGCCAGCAAGGACAGCGGAAGCAGCGAAGGCTCGACCGCGTCCAAGAGCTCTGATAGTCCAACCGCCAGCACGCCCGCAGCGGCCAGCGCCAGTTCCTCCAGCGACTCCAGCGGTAGCGCAAACGCAAGCTCCGGAGGGAGCAAGAGCACAGGCGGCGAGGGTAAGTAGGACAGTCCTTCTTTGAAAGAGGCCCGCGTGGAACGAGCCTCCATTTGCCCGAATCAAGCAGGTGGATACCACCGCGCCCTATTCCGCCTAAGCGGCCTTGCGATGCGTATTCGGCGGCACCTTTGCTCCAGATTTCCTCGCCTCTGAAAGCCCGATGGCGATTGCTTGCTTCGGGTTCGTAACTTTCTTGCCGCTGCGCCCGCTCTTGAGCTTTCCCCTCTTCATCTCCTTCATCTCTTCTTCCACCTGAGCGCTTGCCGAGGGATTGTACTTGCGGTGCGACGTCCTTGTCTTCTTGGAAGCTGTCCTTGTGGCAGCTCTCTTGGTCGATGCCTTCTTGGTGGACGATCTCTTCGTCGAAGCCGCGTTCATGGTCGAACGCTTCGCCGCCTTGCGTGCTGCCGTGTGACGTGTGCCGCCCTTTGCTGTTGCCATAAATGTCTAGCCTCCCAGCGTGTTGAGACGCGCGGCAGGGCAACTGAAGTTGCGCCGACCGTTGCCTGAATCGTTATTATCTGTTGCAACATCTAATTTCCAAGAAGGCTCGGAAACGACGACGCCAGGAGGTAACCAATGATCACAGTTCGGCCCGCAAATGAGCGCGGACACTTCGAGCACGGATGGCTCGACACCTATCACACCTTTTCGTTTGCGGCTTACCATGACCCGAAGCACGTTCACTTCCGCGCGCTCCGGGTGATCAACGAGGATGTGATCGACGCCGGTCGCGGCTTTGGCATGCATCCGCACGACAATATGGAGATCATCACCTATGTTCTGAGCGGCTCACTGGAACATCGCGACAGCCTTGGCACGGGCGAGATCATCCGTCCCGGTGACGGCCAGCGCATGAGCGCGGGATCGGGCATTGTGCATAGCGAATTCAATCCATCGCCGTCCGAGCCCGTGCACCTGTTGCAGATCTGGATTATTCCGGACGAGGACAAGTTGAATGTTGAACCAAGTTACGAGCAGAAAGCTTTCCCCGACGAGGAGAAGCGTAATCAATGGCGGCTGATCGCATCGCCTTCCGGCGAGAATGGTTCAGTGAAGATCAATGCCGACGCCAAACTGCTGGTGACGAAACTTGTGCCGGGAGAGAGCTTGCCCATCGATCTGCAGGCGGAACGACATGCCTGGCTGCAAGTGGCGAAAGGCGCGGTGAAGTTGAACGGAACGCCGCTCCAGCAGGGCGACGGCGCGGGAGTGAGTAACGAAACCGCGCTGAAGATCGATGCAACGGAAGACGCCGAAGTGCTGCTCTTCGATCTCGCCTGAGTTGCATCCCATGATCTACGGAATGCATGGCGAATCGAACTGAATCGGAAGACGTGGAAAGGCCGCAAGGCATGGCACTCGGCGAACGCTTCGTCGCGGTGCTCCTTGCGGCCCTTGCCGCGCTTGCCGCCGTTTACGGAATCTGCGTAGGGACTTCACTGTTGCCCTTCAATTCCGGAGCCTGGGTGGTGGGTGAAGATGTTGCGATGCGTGGATCGCTCGCCTACCTGCTCTCGGCTGTTGTGCATGCCATCGCGGTCTTCGGTCTGTGGCGGCGCTGGAGATGGGCGCATTGGCTCGCGGTCCTGCTGCTCGCTGCTGGTTTGCTGCCTGCCGTACCGGGAATCTCATCTGCCGTTGTCGAACTAAGAATCCCCGGCATCGCCCTTTGGGGCACACTGATTATTCTTCGCACCGCCGCGCTCTACGCAATGTTCAGCGAGGAGTGAACCGCGCCCTTGGTTCTACTTGGCCTTGATGGCGTCCGGTTTTGGCTGATCGCGCCAGATGTCGGAGAGGTGTTCGTTCACGATACGCAGGCTGCCATCCGAATTGAGGACGAATACCTGTGTGGCGCGGCCGTCACGCACGGCTTTGTCGAACTTCCGGGCGAGTACGCTGACTTCCATGTTCTTCGCCGTCCAACGGAAGGGGTAAGTCGCCACGGCAATCGTTTCGCTCAACAACTGCACTTCGATGGGCCCGGTAATCTCGGCATTGAAGACGGTTTTAGGGGTGAAGTACTCTCGCTCCTTGCGGGCGGCGGAGACACGTCCGGGTTCGGTGCGGGGCGAGAAGGGATTGAAGACCGTCGAATCGTAGGAGTAGAACTTCTCCATCTCTCCGGCGCTCTTTTCCATCAATACACGCCAATAACGCCGCGCCGCGGCTTCGACCTGCGATGTCAAAATGCTGGTTGTAGTCATTTTCACTGCCTGCGAATGTGAAGTGTTTGTATTCTGAGTCTTCCTGAAATCACCAGCTTTGTCCACACATTTTCAGCGCAAGAAAAACGCCCCGGACTTTACCCAAAGGGCGTCTATGTGCTCATGCGAAACCGTTATGCCATCTGCTGGGCTTCTTCCGATTGCCGCGCTGCCTCTGCTTCCTTGCGTTGCACCTCGAAGGTCAACTTATCGTTCTTCGAGTCCACTACAACGTGGTCGCCATGCAGCACCTCGCCATCGAGAATCTTCATGGCCAGCGGGTCCTGCACCAGCCGCTGGATCGCCCGCTTCAGAGGACGCGCTCCATAGGCCGGATCGTATCCGTTGGTGAACAGCGTGCGCTTGGCGACATCCGTGAGTTCGATGGTCACCTTGCGGTCTGCCAGCATTTTCTTCAAATCCTCCAACCGCAGATCCACGATCTTCGTGAGCTGTTCCTGTCCCAGCGGACGGAAGACCACGATATCGTCGATACGGTTCAGGAACTCCGGCTTGAAGTGTCCGCGCAGGGCAGTCATCACCTGCTCAGAAGCTCGCGCAAAACGCTCGGGAGCCGTCAGGTCTCCGGAAAGCGAGAGTGAGCCGATGTTTGAGGTCATGATGAGGATCGTGTTTTTGAAATCCACCACGCGCCCCTTGCCATCCGTCAGCCGTCCGTCATCCATGATCTGCAGGAAGACGTTGAACACATCGGGATTGGCTTTTTCGATCTCATCAAACAGCAGCACCGAGTACGGACGACGGCGCACGGCTTCCGTAAGCTGTCCGCCTTCCTCATAGCCGATGTAGCCCGGAGGCGCGCCGATCAATCTCGACACCGAGTGCTTCTCCATATATTCACTCATGTCGATACGCACCATGGCGTGCTCATCGTCAAACAGGAACTCAGCCAAGGCCCTTGCCAGCTCCGTCTTGCCAACGCCCGTAGGACCAAGGAAGATGAACGAGCCAATCGGACGACGCGGATCGCTCAATCCCGCACGCGAACGCCGAATGGCATTGGCGACCCTTTCGAGCGCTTCGTCCTGGCCGATCACCCGCTCGCGCAAGCGCGATTCCATCTGCACCAGCTTCTTCACTTCGCCCTCCAGCATCTTCGACACCGGAATGCCCGTCCAGCGGCTGACAATGCGGGCAACGTCTTCTTCGTCCACCTCTTCCTTCAACATGCGCGACTGGTTGCTCTCGGCTGTCGCAGTAAGCTCCGCCAGTTGATGCTCTGCCTTGGGAAGTTCGTCGTATTGCAACTTTGAAGCACGTTCGTACTCGCCCCGGCGTGCGGCTTCGACCTGCTGCAACTTAAGTTGCTCGATGGTCTCTTTCAGCGCGCGCACTCCGGCGATGCTGTCTTTCTCCTCGCGCCAGCGCGCCTTCAACGCATTGGTCTGCTCGCGAAGCTCGGCCAGTTCGCGCTCCACCAGCGCAAGCCGCTCTTTTGAGTTCGCGTCGCTTTCTTTCTTCAACGCCTGGCGTTCGATCTCCAAACTTGTCGAGCGCCGCTGCAACTGGTCGATCTCCGTCGGCATTGAATCAATCTGAATACGCAACGAAGCCGCGGCCTCATCGATGAGGTCGATTGCCTTGTCCGGCAGAAACCGGTCGCTGATGTAACGATGCGACAACATAGCCGCCGAGACAATTGCCGAATCCTTGATGCGCACACCGTGATGCACTTCGTACTTCTCTTTCAGTCCGCGCAGAATCGAGATCGTGTCTTCCACCGAGGGCTCGCCGACATAGACAATCTGGAAGCGCCGCTCAAAAGCCGCATCCTTCTCGATGTACTTGCGATACTCGTTCAAGGTCGTCGCGCCAATTGCGCGCAGATCGCCGCGGGCCAGCGCAGGCTTCAACATGTTGCTTGCGTCCATCGCGCCTTCGGCGGCACCGGCTCCTACCAACGTATGTAGTTCGTCGATGAACAAAATAATAGTGCCCGCGCTCTCTTCAATATCTTTGAGCACGGCCTTCAGACGGTCTTCGAACTCGCCGCGATACTTTGCGCCCGCCACCATCGCTGCCAGATCGAGCGATACCACGCGTTTGTTCTTAAGCTGTTCGGGCACGTCTCCGGAGACGATGCGCTGCGCCAGTCCTTCGACGATGGCCGTCTTGCCCACGCCCGGCTCGCCGATCAGCACGGGATTGTTCTTCGTGCGCCGCGATAGAACCTGGATCGTGCGCCGAATCTCTTCGTCGCGCCCGATCACGGGATCGAGTTTGCCTCGTCGCGCCAACTCCGTCAGGTCGCGCGCATAGCGCTCCAAGGCCTGATACTTCGACTCGGGATTCTGGTCGGTCACCGTCTGATTTCCACGAACCGCGGCCAGTGCTTTCAGGAGCGAATCCTGCGAAACTCCCAGTCCACTCAAAAGCTGCTGCGCCGGATCGCGCTTCATCGCTATCATCCCAAGCAACAGGTGCTCGGTGGAGACGTACTCGTCCTTGAAGTTGGCCGCAGCTTTGAACGCAAGGTCGAGCATCTCTGACGTCGTGTCCGACAAGTGAGGTTGGGCCGCCGCGTGCGCCAGCTTCGGTAGCGCCGCAACATCGCGCCGCACCTGCGCCTGCAGATTCGCGATCTGTACTCCGGCGCGCGTCAGCAAAGGCGAGACGATGCCTTCGCGATCCTCCAACAGCGCTGCCAGCAAATGAAGCGGCAGAAGCTCCGGATTGCCATTCTCGCTGGCCAGCTCACTGGCCCGCTGCATCGCCTCCTGCGCCTTCACTGTCAACCGATCCCAACGGATTGCCATAATAAATGCTCCTTGCGCCGTTGCCGGCTCGCCTAAACGGGAGCCTCTTCGCGGCGGATAAATCTTATTCTTAAAAGCTGGAAAAGGGAGCGCCGGAGGATTCCACAAATCCATCCAACGCTCCCCCTTTTGGATGCCTGCGGGATTCGGCGAGCCCCGCTGCTTCCCAACGTCAATTACTTGCCGCTGATTGCCTTGTCGGCGACCTCAGGCGTTACGTTCACCTTGATCTGCTTCGGCCTGGCTTCGACCTTTTTGCCCAGATTGATGGTCAGCACGCCCTTCGAGTAGCCGGCCTTGACCTCTTCCGGATTGACCGTATTCGGCAAGGTGAAGCTGCGGGTAAAGCTGCCATACCGGCGCTCAATGCGATGGTAATTCTCTTCCTTGGTCTCGCTTTCCAGCTTGCGCTCGCCACGGACGGTCAGCAAATTGTTCTCAAGCTGAATGTCGATGTCCTTTTCTTCGATCCCCGGAACTTCCATCTTCAACCGGATTCCCTGCTCGTCTTCATATACATCGACAGGCGGGACAAACGATCCAGCGGCCAGGGATTCCTGGCTCGCGACCGGTCCAAACTGGTCGTTGAACAGCCGATTCATGCGGTCCTGAAAGTGTGCAAGTTCTCGTACAGGTTCCCAACGGGTAAGTAGCGTCATGGTGATGATCCTCCATATTCAGAGATTTTGTCTGCCGGTGGCCGACCCGCTTGGGGTCTCGGCCTTCTACAGACTTCGATGCAATGTCAGTACGAAAGAATCATGAAATATGAGCGTCAGATTGTCAAGTATTCGCAAGCGGTTTTTTATGGTAGGTAACGAAAGTTGCAAGAGCTTTATTTTCAGTAATTTGATTTAACAGAAGAGAATACCGGAGCGCGAAGGACACCTGGAGGAACTGTGTTCTGCAAGACGATCAACCTCGAAGAGGGCTATCCGACGGTGAACGTCGGACTGCTCCGGCTTGACCGCGCCATCGTTGCCGCCAAAGCCGAACAGATTCCGGTGCTCAAGTTGATCCACGGGTATGGATCGACCGGGGTCGGCGGACGGCTGAAGGAAGAAGTATGGATAGCGCTCGACCGATTCAAGCGGAACGGATTTATCGCAGACTTCATTCCAGGAGAGGATTTCCGAATCTCCAACGAGGCGAGCTGGAGCTTGGTGAAGCGTGACAAATCTATCAAAGAGGATAGGGATTTCGGACGGCTCAATCGCGGCATCACCATCGTGATTCTCTAGCGCCGATTCCGAAGATTTCGACTACCCGACCCAGTGGTTATGAATCTGGATGGGGAACTACCCGGCGACTTGTACTCTCATGTTTTCGGGACGGCCACATTGTTGTTCTTGTCCGCTACCCACCAGCTCCTGCGCCGACTAGGTTGCCGCGTGTGCCGGGGGAAAGGCGAGTCCGTTGAAGCCGAACCGATCAACTCCCCCGAATTCTGCAGTATTCATGTTGACCCAGCCTACAACTCCAGACCTCAGTTTCACCTTTGCCCACCAGACCTTTTTTCCGAGATCAACATAGGTACCCGCGCAGTCAGTTCCGAGGCAGCCGCTTCCGTCCGGCCACTTAGCAAAGGTAATGTCATACTCGCGATAGAACCGTCCCTTGAACCAGACAGCCGAGAAGCCCTCGCCACGATATGTGTACGTGAGAATCGTGTCTCCGCGCTGTAAATCATCCTGCGGCAAATCCCTGTTCAACCGAACGACGCCGGGCTTGTAGGTGATGACTACTCCCGAAAGGCCTGTCGCAACAGCTTTCGCGGGGAGTGTCGCTATTTGCTTGCGGCTTGGCTTCCAAGTATCGAAAATTTCCACTGCTGCCGCCGCAGTCCATTTGCCATACGTGCAGCCCTCAAAGGGACAGGCATTCCAGTCGAAGAAGGGCAGCGTCGGCGCCGGTTGCGTTGTGTACGACAGTGATTCCGGTGCCTTCCAGAATCCGGTGAAATCGGCTGGCCTACTCTTTGATGGCTTGGTCTGACCGCTGCAGGTAGCGACAAGAAAAAACACGTAGGACGCCAACACGAGAAACCGCGAGAATCGGCCATTCAGATTCATGTGACCACTGTAGCGGGACATGTTGCGCCTTCTCAAGATTACCGCCGCGTATCCCTTCGAGAGTAGCCGGAGCGGCGTGAAAGATGCCGTCGCTGGTGCTAAGAAAAGGCCGACCCCGGTTGGGATCGGCCTTTCTGTCGAATACGAAGACTACTTCTTTTTCGCCGGAGCGATTGCGTCCTTCACTGCCTTGCCAACGTAGAACTTCACTACGGTCTTGGCAGGGATCTTGATCGGGTCGCCGGTCTGCGGGTTACGGCCGATGCGGGCCTTGCGAGCCGACTTCTTCAGACGGCCGAGGCCGGGGAGAACGAACACGTCGTTCTTTTTCGTTTCCTTCACGGCGATTTCCGCCAGGGTGGTCAAGAACAATCCAGCAGCCTTATTGCTGGTTTCCAGCTTTTCCGCCAGAAGACGAACGAGGGCAGTCTTGGTCAAGCCTGCAGCCATTGAGTATTCCTCCTTGAAGATGAAGCGTCGTAAAACGCCTCAGTCCCGCACATATTAACTCTTTGATTTTGTGCCGGACAAGCACTTTCGCCTTATTTTATGCGGGTTTTTCCACAGCTCTATCCTTTTGGCACTGTATCCATGCCCTATCCAGCCCCGCCCGCCTACCCAACTGATTGTGTTTTGCTCAATCCAGCCCGCAATCCATCACTATCTGTTGTATGTTCCGGCTTTACGTTCCGCCCAATGATTTCGCGCCTGCGGCTACAATGTTGAAAGCATTATTCTTCTGAAATTGCGGAGCGCATGGAGCAAATCTACTTATCACTGGGTTCCAATCTCGGCGATCGGCTCGCAAACTTGCAGCAGGCTATCGCCTCTCTGCGCAAAGTTGCGACCATCACCGCCCTCTCCCACGCCTATGAAACCGAGCCCGTTGAATACACCGCGCAGCCCTGGTTCGTAAACGTCGCACTCGCATTGCAGATGGGAACCGACTGCTCCGATGAAGCCGCGCCGCGGCAGTTGCTGGAGCGCCTGTTGGCGATTGAGCGCGACATGGGCCGCCAGCGCGCCTCCACCGGCTACATTCCCAAAGGGCCGCGCATCATCGACCTCGATATCGTGCTCTATGGCGACCGGGTCATCCGCTCGCCCGCGCTTACCATCCCCCACCCGGCCATGCATCAGCGCCGCTTCGTCCTCGAACCATTGGCCGAAATCGCACCGGAGATTGAGCATCCCTCGCTGCACAAGAGCGTTCTGCAACTGCTTGAAGCCCTGCCCAGCGAAGGCTCGCAGGTCCGAAAACTTGCATCCTTAAACGCCGCCGGATAAGCAAGCTCCCACACTCGGCATCGGCCTTCATGCGCCGCATGCCTGATTGAGTGTAGAGTGTGGGCAGCAGTCCTCGCCCTCCTTGGACGGCGCAGGGCACCGATAGAGCAAGTCACCGCACAAACGGAGGATGGTTTGCCGCAAAGTTTGAGATTTGTTTGGCGCTGTCGCCGCCCGTCCATATTCCTTCTAGCGATCTGTTCGGCAATCTTTTCGAATTGCGCTCCGAGAGCATTTGCGCAGCAGCCTGCGCCCACACCGCCCGTCGCCAGCGCGCCGAACGCTTCAACCCCGGTGGCTATCCCTGCCGCCCCGCAAGGAAGTCGCGGCACAACCGGCCAGTTGCAATTGCAACTGGCCAGGCAGCAGGGAACCGCTGACACTGCGGTTCTCGACTGGGTGCTTGCCAACTCCGGCCCCATCAAAGGCGACACTCGCGCGGGACAAATGCGTATTGCCTTTTCCATCACTCCCGCCGAAGGCTGGTGGGACAAGGCTGGCAACGGCAGACTTGCCTGGCACGAAGCTCCCGACGACGCCATTCACCTGCGCGTCTTCGTGCTCGATCTGGTGGATGGACGAATCGTTCCTGGCCTCACCCTTCGCGCCACTCTCATCGACGCTAACGGCAACGAGCAATCCGCCCCGCTCGATTTCGGATGGTATCCACTGATCAACGCCTACGGCGGCAACATTCCAATGGATACCGACAGCAGCTACACCCTTCGCATCGACATCGACCCCGTTGTTCCTCATCGCGAAGGCTCTCCCGCCGATCACGCCACGGTGGCGGAATTTCCGCCGGTGGAAATTTCATTGGAGGCCATCGCCGCGTTGCCCCGTGCAACCACCGTCGCAGTTGGCAATGAGGCCGAACTGCTAAAACCACGCAATGCCGCGTTCAGTTCGGCCATCACCGAACTCTGGCAGCGATCCGCCTCGGGGGCGGAAAAACCCGCGGGAGATTACTTTGTTGGTTATGCGCTCGAATCGTCTGGGGTAGCCATGCAGGTCGGTGGCGCAAGGCTTCATCCCAAGAATCTGATCGATTTCAGCGGCAAGGAAAACGTGCGCCTCTCCGTTCTGCCCCGCGATTCGCGAACCGGTCGGTTCATCCCCAATCTCAAGCCGCGCGCCAGCCTCATCGCGCCTGACGGCAGAACCTATGGTCCTGGTGAAATGCCTCTCCTGTGGCATTCGTGGATCAATCGTTATCAGCGTGACGCCCGCATTTCGCGCAACGGCTCCTATAAACTGCGGGTGCATTTCGATGCGCCCGGATTCCGGCGCTGGGGACGCGAAAGCGAACGCTTCGCCTCCTCGGCCGATGTGGAGTTCGACGCCGTCTCGCTGAAGCCCGAATCGGAAAACCTGAATCAGAAAAGCCCAACTCCACAGTGATAGAAGGATAGATTTCGTGAGTGCCGTACAAACGCCCGAGGAGATTGCCGCACTCCTCTCCGACTACATCGCGGAGAATCCGACTGCGGCGGTCATCGAAGACGGCCATACGCTTTTTGATTTTTCCGCCGCGCACTACTCCGCCACGCCCGAGCGCGACCGGTGCCTGCTGCAAGTCTGGTCCGAGGAGCGAAACGTCGTTCGCCGCATCGCCTCGGCTGAAATCAAGAATGGCATCCTGAAGCTGACGGCCATTCGCTTCGGTCAGGCCAGGCCCTCGCGACTGGAGATATGCTCGAAGGCCGAGCGGCGCTCGCCTTCCGCGCTCAAGGCCATGCGTTCCGCCTACCAGCGCTCGCTCGAACGCGCCGTGGCCATGCAGTTTCCGGGATGGACCTTTGATCGCCTCAGCACCTCTGCCGATCTCGAACACTCCTTCGGAGCGGTCTGCGCGCGCGGCCTCTTGCGCCGCGGTCAGGATCGAATTGCACTTGTCGGCTGCGGTGTGGGTGAGTCCCAGGCCACCATCGACAACGCCGTCGCTGTAACCATCCTCTGGCTCGACTACTGCCGCGAACATTACGCCGCAAAGTCCAACATTGGATCGGTCGCCCTCTTCGTCCCCGCAGACCGCGCACGCACCGCGCAATTGCGAATGTCGCACCTCAACCGCGAAGCCGCAGAGTGGCGCTTGTTTGCTCTCGACGAACACACCGAGCAGTCAGAGGAACTCGACCTGGCGACCGAGTTGAATCTAAACACCCGCCTCGTGCAGTGCCTGAATCGCGAGCAAACCCTCGAACGCTTCCAGAAATCCATCGCACGCATGCACGCCCTCTGTCCAAAGGCCGAGGCCGTAGCGCAAAGCTCTTCCTCCATCGGCTTCTGCTTCCACGGGCTGGAGTTTGCGCGCGCCACCATGGAGCCCGACCGCCATTTCCGCATTGCCGAGCGCATCACCTTCGGAGCCCCGCCCGCCGAATACGAATTGAACGACAACACCGAACCGCTGCTTGCGAAGTTAATCGAGCGCCTGATGCTGAAGCGCGTAGGCCGCGACCATACGCATCCTTTTTATCGACTCCAACCCGAGCGCTGGCTGCAATCGGTGGTCGAACGCGACATCTCTCTGCTCGACTCGCGCCTCGACCCCACGCTGCATTACGCACAGGTCCCCGCCTTCTCCGCCTCCGACCGCGCCATCATGGATCTGCTTGGCATCACCCGTGACGGACGTCTAGCCGTCATCGAATTGAAGGCCGCCGAAGACTTCCATCTTCCCGTGCAGGGACTCGACTACTGGGCGCGTGTCCGCCAGCATCACCGTCGCGGAGACTTCCAGCGCCACGGATATTTCCCCGGCCGCATCCTGTCCGAACGCGACCCCATCCTCATTCTCGCCGCACCTGCACTGCACGTGCATCCCTCCACGGCAACCATGCTGCGTTACGTCTCCCCTGAGTTGGAATGGAAATTGATCGGCCTCGACGAGCGCTGGCGCGACGGAATACGAATGGTGTTCAACAAACAGAAGGAGTAACAGACAGGCGAGAGTTCCGCTTCAGGATTGACGGAGGGGACTGTCTATCTGGGCCGCAAATGCGTGCGCACCGTGTTCAGTGTAGATGAGTTTCAGCCGATTGATTTTGGGCGTGATTAACAGAACAGCCAAAGTATGAACGGGATTTCATGAGATCTCCCTGTTCCTTGCTATGGCTTGCGCCGTTGATTTCGATTGCTTCCGCCTGAGTTGGCAGAACGTCGCGCCCCCACTCCGAATCGGGTTTTCTGATCGCGTAGCCGCCTTGTTTCTCGACGTTCAATAAACAATTCTTTGTCTCTTCTTCTGGCGCTATCGTGTAGCCGTGTCAGTCCTGTCAGTCTTAGGCAAAAGCTCTTTTACGAGGACGCTCGTAAGATCAAGACCTTCATGCATACGCATACTCCAAAGTCTCGGAATCAACTTCGAGACGATTAGGCTGCTCATCGCTTTCTTCGTTTATCACTTCGAAATTTCTGATGAGTCGTTCCGCCTCGTCCTTTAGACCAGGACCAATCTGGAGAGCGACCGCGCGAATCAATAGATCCGTCTTTGATCCAATCTTAATTGCGTCGTTCTCCCACTTGGAAACCGTGGTCTTATCGGTGTGCAACATACGAGCAAACTGCTCTCCATTCATGCCCGCATATTTTCTGAGATAACGAACTTCGCTGCCGGTCAGCGATTGTGGCTTTGCGATCATAGCCATCGCTATTACGCGGAACAACTCCGTCATATGGGGGATGATAGGGTCGACGTTCCCACACACAGGACACTCGATCAGTTCAATCCCTTTGAGAAGGACATTGTTGAGACCGCATTCTGCGAAGCGGTAGATCCCCTTCTTTACCGTTGCGTCGTTTCCGCAATCGCTACAACGTACTGCCTTGTTTGCCATGTGTTTTACGCCATTCTACCTCTCAGGGAGAGGGATGTTTATTCGGGCCTAGCCCCGAATACCGAAGACTGTAATCAAGAAACCCGATTCGTCTTCTTTGAAGGAAAAGACGATTGCCAGCTTCTTTCCATCTGGCTCGGTTCCTTCCATCCGATAGTTCCACTCTTGATGGCGAACATCGAACTCTGGTTCCCGAAAAACATTCCCGGTGCTCAAAACGTGGTGAGCATCGAGGATGTTCAGGCATTCCGCCTTCAGTTCGTCTCGAAAGTGCCTACCGGCAATCACTCGTCCTTCATCCAGACAGTGCCGAATCAGGGTTACTGCTTCGGATTTGGTGAAGCACTTTAAAGACACAGTAGTTGAAATTTATACAACTGATGAATAAAAGTCAACTTCTTTATAGACGACTATCGACCGTATTTGGTTGCATCTTTAAATTTTGGCCTCAGGAAATTTGGGAGAAGATATCGGACTATACCCAGAAGGTTCTTTATCTCAACACAAGTGTGGAAATGCCGGTGGAGAACTTTTTAGCAAATTGAAGCGATCCAGTGTTCATGGGCTGTTCTCAAATCTGCACTGGGGCGCGGTGCGCTCTTTAGAAGGCAGAGCTCTATTGCGGCCTTAACTGTGAATTAATTCTACAGCCCCGCCTCTTTGCTCCTGAAGATCCAGTAATCCCCCGCCGTCTCGCTCAAGTCTCCCGCTGGCTTTTCGCCCTTGAGCACGCGCCTTACCGCGCGCACTACTCGACGCATGGGCAGAAATCCGTGTTCGTCTTCGAGGAAGATTTCGCCAACCTTGTTGGTTCGGTAGTACCAGCGTTTCAGAATTGCCAGGTGTTCCATCCACTCCTGCGCGCTCTTTGGAACCACCGGCATGGCTGCTTGCAGCAGTTCGTTGATTCGCGCCTCCATGCTTTGCGTATGAACATGAGCGCTGTTTGCAGGAGCTTGCAATGATGTCTCACCATTCACTTCCGAATGCTTGCTGGAATCTCGCGTGAGCGCACGCTCCCGCAGGTCAAACGCAACGGGCTCCTGCAACATTCCTCCGGCAATACGAATCAGCGCAATGTGTCCGGCGAGGTGCGAAGGCTGCAGCATCAATCCGTTCAGCCGGTCGATGCGATGCACGATTTCAGCGATCCTGCTTTGCACGCCTTTCAGCTTTTCGAGCTTTGCATGGGCCGCCGCCGCTGCTTCGAACTCAAGTCGTTCGCTGGCTTCGTCGCGCGCGCGGCTTATCTCTACCTGGAGCGAGTGGCCACTGGTTTCGAAGTAGCGTTCGACACGCGCCGACTCTTCGGCATAGCGCTCATCGGTGCAGCCTTTAAAGCAAGGGGCGAGACACATCTTCATCTCGGAATAAACGCAGCCGGGAAACTTCGGGTCCGGTGCAAGCTCCTCCGTGCAGCGGCGCAGCAGAAAGAAATCGAGCGAGTCATTTGCATATTGCTCGGCCTCAGTCCGCGACGCAAACGGACCGAAGTATGCGCTCCCCGCACGCAACGACCTTATGCGCGAGGTAACCGTAACTCGCGGATAGGGATTCTCGCGCAGCAGGTTCACCAGCGGCGCAGGCCGCAGATGCAGCCGCTCGGAGTACTTCTCCGGAAACTCACTCCGCAGCAGACGGTACAAGGCAAATCCCGCCTCGAAGTCTCCGCCCACCTCCTGAAACTCGATGGACGCAACTCGTCCGCGCAAACTCAGCCGTCGCCCCTCGGCCGTTCCAAGCAGTCGCTGCAGGCGTCGACGAAGGTTCGAGCTCTTGCTTACGTAGCCTTCGGCTCCGGCCTGATGCGGACGCAGCACAAACACCGCCGCCGTTGCAGGAAGCGCGGCGAAGAATTCAGCTTCGTGCTCGGCGTCGAACTCAAGATGGGTCAACACAACCGTCAGTTTATCCCGAAGCCCGGCCCAGCGGCAGGCCAATGCTTTTTGCCCCATTCCCGTTTGGAATTACTCCTTTTACCTAAATGCAAAATAAATCATCACCATTGCCTCAAGAGCCGATATATTTTGTGACGCACCGAACATCCAGAGGCGGAACTAAATCACTGCCCTGCGGTTGCGTGTTTGGCACACTACGCGCATAAGGAGTGTGGGTGATATGTCAGTTGTAACCATGCCGTCAGTGGAAGCGAGATCGAGAAGAACGTTGGCCGCGACGCTTCGCGAGCTATGCCGTTTTCTCTCCAGCTTTCCCAGCATTCAGATGAGTGAAGAGGAATGTGAGGCTCTCGCCGTCGCTGCCGTCAGCGGACACCCCGAGGCCGAGTTCATGATTGGAAGCGTGTTCGACGCCGCCGACGAGCCGGACCGCGCCACGGAATGGTATCTGCGCTCAGCCAGCCGCGAATACCTTCCCGCAATGCTGCAGCTCTGCGCGATTCGATAAGAGCAGAGCCGGTGCCTGCGCCACAGTCGAAAAACAATTAATACGCCTTCGAACTGCCTTCTATCGCAAGCTCGCGCTCTTGTACTTCATGCGGAAGTCTTCACCCTCTACCCGCACCACGCGACACATTTCATGCAGACGCGAGCGCATGCGCTCACCAATGCGGTCCCCCAGCGTCTCTTCGCGCGATGCGCGCGCCGCACGGCCACTCTCCGGCTCTGTTCCCGCCGGAGGAAGGTCCTTGTAGTTGGTGGTAATGATCGTGGTCCTCTTATCGTTGTAGCGCGTGTTCAGAATATGTGAGACCGTGTCCCACACCCACTCCGTAGGCTTGGCCGCGCCCAGTTCGTCGAGCACCAGCACATCCGCGTCGAAAACCGGACGCAGCACTTCCATCTCGGTGACCTGCACCGATGCGTTGTAGGAGTTCTGAATCTGCTTCAGCAGTTCGCGATAGTCATAGAACAGGCACGCCGTATTTTTCCGGGCGATCAGTTCCTTGGCGATTCCCACCGCCAGGTGAGTCTTGCCGCAACCGATCGGGCCGGTCATCAGCAGGCCCGCACTCTCCAATGGAAACTCTTCCACAAACCGGAGTGACGCCATATGTGACGAGGCCAGCGAACGAAATGGTCCTTCGTGCTCGAAATTCGATAGCTCGCAGTGACGGTAGCGGCGCGGAATTCTCGCCGCCTCCAGCAATCGTTCACCGAGTTGTTTACGGATGCAGTCGCACCGCGTCGCTTCTTCGACGGTTCGGCCATTGTGCTCGCGGGGCACCATGCGCCAGCCAGTATCGGAGCAGATTGGGCAAGGGGCGGCGGCTGTCGATTCAGGGTTCGGCATACCAAAAGCTTGAAGCAGCCACGCTCAAGATGCAAGCTCCAAGCAGAGGCGAAGCCGGCAAACTCTGTGGGTAAGTTCTGGAAAAAGCAGAATATCGTTCGCCATTCCTTTTTTTTAGCGAGAGAATACACTGCAATACCCGTGGAATGAGCAGCTTACGATTTGGGTCATGATGAGCTACATTTCAGGCGATATTCACTGCAACCGTGACTACCCTCCTTGCATCAGAACGCTGGAAGACCAGTGTGCGGACCAACGCAATTCCGGCGCGCCGGGAATCCAACCGAAAGACCCGTTGACCTCTGGCCCCAGGCATTGTGGGCTCTCCCTCCGAACCGGCGTCAACCAGCGCTTCGTTCACTGGTCGATTTTCTTGGACTGAGCCTGCCTGCTGTTCGAAACAGGGCCGACCCCGTGTCGACTGTCCTTTAGATTTGCTATCCCTTTACGCAGCAGGATGTGCGCATCGGAAAGATCGATCCGTGTATCAACAACCGGAAGGCACTGCACGGACCCAAGTCCGGCGGCAGCCGCAACCGTACCAGAAAACAACGTGAAGCAAGCGATTCATCATCAGACGAAACAAGAAGGGGAACAACGACAGTGACTGCGAAAAACAACGGCTTCGACATCACACAAACCTGGAACACCGATGCCCGCTGGAGCGGCATTGAACGAACCTACACTGCAGAAGACGTGAAACGGTTGCGCGGCACCGTTCACATCGAGCACACACTCGCACGCCTCGGCGCCGAACGCCTGTGGCACCTGATGCAAACCCAGAGCCACATTCAGGCCCTTGGCGCGATGACCGGCAATCAGGCCATTGAAATGGTTGAAGCCGGACTCGACGCCATCTACGTCAGCGGCTGGCAAGTCGCCGGGGACGCCAACTCCGCCGGACAGGTTTATCCCGACCAAAGCCTTTATCCATCCGACTCCGTACCTCAACTCTGTCGCCGCATCAACAACGCCCTGTTGCGTGCCGACCAGATATGGCATCAGGAAGGCAAGTACGGCAAGCATTGGATGGCGCCTCTCGTCGCCGACGCCGAAGCTGGATTCGGCGGAACCCTCAACGCCTTCGAACTGATGAAGGGAATGATCGAAGCCGGCGCCGCCGCCGTACACTTCGAAGATCAACTCAGCTCTGCCAAGAAGTGCGGACACATGGGAGGAAAAGTCCTCGTACCCACCTCCGAAGCGGTCCACAAGTTAATCGCCGCCCGTCTTGCCGCCGATGTCTGCGGTGTTCCGACCATCATCATCGCCCGCACGGATGCGAACGGCGCCAAGCTTATCACCAGCGATATCGACCCCGCCGATGCACCCTTCCTCACCGGCGAAGATCGCACCAGCGAAGGCTTCTATCGCATCCGGAGCGGAATCGACACGGCCATCGCCCGCGGCCTCGCCTATGCGCCTTATGCCGACATGATCTGGTGCGAAACCAGCGAGCCGAATATTGACGAGGCACGCCGTTTCGCCGAAGCCATTCACGCCCGCTACCCAGGCAAAATGCTCGCCTATAACTGCTCGCCCTCTTTCAATTGGAAGAAGAAGCTCGACGATGTAACCATCGCTGATTTCCAAAAAGAACTGGCAACAATGAATTACAAATTCCAGTTCATTACTCTGGCCGGCTTCCACGCTCTGAACTACGCGATCTTCGATCTCGCGAAGAACTACAAGCAGAGCGCCATGTCCGCCTACTCCGTTCTGCAGCAGCAGGAGTTCGCCGCCGAAAAAGAAGGCTACCGCGCCATCAAGCACCAGCAGTTTGTCGGTACCGGCTACTTCGACGACGTAGCCCAGACCATTGCCGGAGGCGAGAGCAGCACCACCGCTTTCCACGGCTCCACCGAACAGGAACAGTTCCACGCGGCGGAAACCTGTGCCCGCGAATGCGATCGGCGTATTCCACTAAGCTCTAAGTAACGTGGTCTCACCCACAGCCCGGCCCTCATCGGCCGGGTTTTCATTTTTGGTCAAAATCAGTTCAAGCCACGGGCTTGCAGAGGTTGCAGGTTACGTTGAGCGCATCTAAATCAGGTGCGCAAATTGGAGCCGTACATGAAAAGACCTGTCCCGGTGGAATCTGCCTCTGCGTTAATCGACGAGAAGATCAAGGAACTTGGGGACTGGCGCGGGAAGACGCTCGCGAAAGTGCGCGAAATCATACACGAGACAGACCCTGAGATCGTCGAAGAGTGGAAGTGGATGGGGACTCCCGTTTTTTCCCATGGCGGCATCGTCTGCACGGGAGAGACATACAAGAGCGTCGTCAAGATGACATTCGCCAAGGGAGCTGCGTTGAAGGATCCTTCAGGTCTATTCAACTCAAGCCTCGACGGGAATGTCAGGCGCGCCATCGACATCCACGAGGGCGACGAGATCGACGAGGCGGCGTTGAAGGATCTCATCCGCGCCGCAGTGGGGCTCAATCTCAAGGCCAAGAGCGAGCCGAAGCCCCGGCGAGCGAGCAGCAAGCGGTCGGACAAGCTTTAACTCGCGATCATACATAATCAGAAAGCCCGGCCTACCATGGCCGGGTTTTTCGTTTCGTCTCTCGTTTTTTTATTGCTACGCGGTTCAGGCAACCGACCGGCTTTCGCCCGCACTGGTCACCGCTGCTTCCCCGGCGCCGTTCGCGCTCAGCAGCGGCCAGCCCTTGCGCAGCACATAGTCGAGCCATGCGCCCGCCGCCTGCGAAGTCAGCACCGCGGCCAGCACCAGCGTTGTGTAGAACTTCGGACTGATGATCCCAGCATCGAACGCCACCGAGGCCAGCACAATACCCGGTCCGCCGCGAGCGTTCGCCGTAATCGCCAGGTTCATCAGATCCAGTCCTCGAAATCCTGCAAATCGCCCGGCCAGCGACACAGATAAAATTTTCACCAGACAGCTTCCAAGCAGGAACGCCGCGATCATCCACGGCGAAAGCCCATGAAGCAAGTCGAGCTTCAGTCCCACAATCGCAAAATAAACAGGGATAAAGAACGCAAACGAAACTTTCCCGATCGCTTCCAGCGCCTCCGCAAACAGTCTGCGCTTCTTGTGAACCACTGCAAACCCTGCGAGGAATGCCGCAAACACCAGGCTCACATCCAGTGCCCCGGCGATTACGCAATACGTCAGCAGCACCGCAATTGCATACGCGACGGGTGACTGTCTCGCGACCACATTGAAGCGCGCCTTGTTGATGCGCTTCACAATTCGCGGCACAATTGTCAGCCCCAATACAAAGAACGCAACCGTCGTCAGTAGATGACGCGACATTTCGCGCCAGTTGAGCACCGTAGCTCCAGCCATTGCCGTCGCAACGGCCAGCGCCAGCCAAAGCACGATGTCTTCCAGCACCGCCACTCCGAGAATCAGGCGTGCAAAGCGAGTATGCAAGATATTCAAGTCCGCAAAGATTTTCGAGACCACCGGAACCGACGTCACCGCGACGCCAACCGCGAGCACAATAGTCAGCGAGATTCGATTCCCATGCGGTCCCGCCAATGCGGGATGAATCAGCCGCGAACCAAACACCAGCGCCAGGATGAAAGGAATTCCGGTGCCGACAATCGAGAGCCAAGCCACCTCCCGGCGTTCTTCGCGAGTGAACAACTGGCGGGTCTCCGCCCCTGACAAAAACATCAGCAGCAGCAGGCCCATCCAGTACGCAAATGTCAGAATCGTCCCCTGCCGATGCGTGGATTCCATCAACCCTGCCGCAAACGGCAACCGTCCGATCAGCGCCGGCCCGAGCACGACGCCCGCCGCGATTTCGCCGATCACTTTCGGCTGCCGCAATTTAACAAACAGAGTGCCCAGCAACTGCGCCAGGCCCACCAGCAGTAAGAGAATGAATAAAACCGAGGTCAGATCCGAGTTCGACACTCATGCACTCCTGCAGCATAGGATGTCTCCCGTGCGCCAGAGTTTGTCAGCTCCGCAACTCTTCCGTGCTATGCGGCGGCGGGCATATCCACACATCTCGCTACCATCAGCGTGCAGTCGTCCTCGCGCGGACAGCTTCCTGCAAAATCCTGCGCCGCTCCCACCACCGAGAACAGCATCTCTGAAGTGGACAGCGATTCGGCCTTCCGCACCTCGGCTATGATCCTCTCGGTTTCAAATTCCTCCGCGCTTTCGTTGCAGCACTCCGGCAGTCCATCTGAGAATGCAAGCAGCGTGTCGCCCTGCTCCATCGTTATCCGCGCGCTATGGAATTCCGCGTCGGCCAGCACGCCCAGCACCGGGCCGCCCTCACTCAGCAGTTGCGTAGTGCCGTCAGACCTCAACAGCAATGCCGCCGGATGTCCTGCGTTGCAATACAACAGCTCGCCGCTTTCGCAATCCATATACGCCAGAAATAAGCTGGTCAACGGAGGCAACGGGCTTCGCGCGCACATGCTTTTGTTCAGCGCCCTCAAGGCCATTCCCGGATCGCCCGTGTTCGCGCCGAACATCCGCGTCAATTCAAGAAGGTGGATCGACCACATTCCCGCCAGCATTCCTTTGCCGCAGATATCTCCAATCCCAAGCAGGATCATCGCACCGAGCTCTGCAACGCAGAAGAAATCCCCCGAAAGATGGCGCACCGGAAACATCTCCGCCGCAATCTCAAACGATCCTCTACGCATGAGTCGCGGCCCGCATAAATACCGCTGCATCTGTGCCGCCTCGTATAGTTCGCGGCGCAGCTCTGCGCTCTCCTGTCCGGCGGCGGCCAGCCGATCTTCCAGCACGGTGATGGCGCTCTGTGCCTCTGCTGCCAGCAGGGCCATTCCCCGCATTCTGATCTCCGAGCGTGATTGACTGCGACTGTTCATTGCACCACCCACTCTCACCCTACGAACCTGTATCCAATGCCATGTACCGTCAGAAAGTATTGCGGCTGCTCCGGAGTCGGCTCCAGCTTTTGCCGGAGATGCACAATGTGAGCGTCCACCGTTCGCGTCGTCGGATAGTGCTCGTATCCCCAGACATCTTCCAGAAGCCGGTCGCGGCTGATGTTTTCTCCAGGATGGCAAATGAAATACTTCAGCAGATCGAACTCCTTGCTCGACATCTCCAGATGCTTGCCGCCGCGCTTCACCCGGCAAGCCCTCAGATCGACCTCCACATCGTTGAACGAATAGCGGTCCTGTTGTCTGGGCAACACCCGCGCCCGTCGCAACACGGCTTTTACCCGCGCCAGCAGCTCGCGAATCGAGAACGGCTTCGTCACGTAGTCGTCGGCCCCCAACTCCAACCCGACAACTTTGTCCACCTCCTGGCCGCGCGCGGTCAACATGATAATCGGCAGCGAGGGACGCTTCGCCTTGAGCTGCTTGCAAACTTCCAGCCCGCTCATTCGCGGCATCATCACGTCCAGTATCAGCAGGTCCGGCGACTCGGCCAGCGCAAGCTCCAATCCCTCCACTCCATCGCGAGCGCTGATCACCGTATAACCCTCAAACTCGAAGTTGTCCCTCAATCCGGCAACCATGTTCGGCTCGTCTTCCACGATCAGGATGCGAGCCTTCGATTCGGCCATCGGCTGCCCGGCCGCATCGTGTTGAACTGCCGCCACCGCCGCTCTGCGATTTTGATTTGCGCTCATGCCGCCCCCGCCCTGGCTGACTTCGCCTGGCCTTCAATTGGCAACTCGATACTGAATTTGCTTCCCTTGCCCGGAACGCTTTCCACCCACACTCGTCCGCCGTGCGCGTCCACCACGTGACGCACCAGCGAGAGTCCCAACCCGCTGCCTTTCGTGTTGTGTACCAGCGGATCGCTGACGCGATAGAACTTCTCGAAAATCTTCTCCTGCTCCGGCCGCGGAATTCCTATTCCCTTATCGATCACTTCCATGTTCACCGAGCCATTTCTGCGGCTCACCCTCACTGCCACGCTCTTTTCGCTGGAGGAGTATTTCACCGCGTTATTCACCAGGTTCAGCAGCGAGCGCGCAATCGCCTCGCGATCTGCCTTGATCTTCGGCAGGTTTTCTTCAATGCTCTCCTCGAACGCGAAGCCATTCTGTTCGATCTGGTAGCGGTAGGAGTCAAGTGTGGTCCTCACCAGTTCCGCCACGTCCGTCTCGCGGAAGTCGTAATCCTTCTTGCCCGCTTCTATCTTCGAGAAGTCCAGAATGTTGTTAATCAGCGTCGTCAGCCGTTCGCTCTCCTTCCGAATGATCCGGTAATACTCCTGATACTTGTCCGGATTGTTCAGCCTGCCCATCTCCAGTGTCTCCGCGTATAGACGGATCAGCGACAGAGGGGTTCGTAACTCGTGCGACACGTTCGACACAAAATCGGACTTCAGCTTTGCCAGCGCCACTTCTTTACTCACGCTGCGATAGCTCAACACAATGCCGCCAACCATGAAGATCGTCAGACACCCAAGAATCAAATAGCTGGTCTGCAAAAAATGACTGCTCAACGCCTGAATGCTCGTGCCGTGATACTTCGTCGCCAGCACCAGTCCCGGAAATCCTGCTTCCAGCGTGTGTTCCACCTCTGGCTTCCCGCCATCCCAGTTTGCCGACTCAGCCATCGCCTCAACCTCGTGTTTGGGGTGAATCATGAATGCCGGGCGATTTTGAGCGTTATTGTCGGGAGCATGGTTTGTCGGGCAATCTGCCATGAAGTTCAGAACGCCGGGAAAAAAGTCATCTCTCAAATATTCAGCGTCAAATGCAAATCCGCCGATGGTTACGCGGTCCGTCGCCGCGTTCTTGATCGGAAAGAACAATGCCGCCTGGTACAGCTTCCGGCCCCTGCGAGGAACATACATGGCGTCGAACATGTAGGGACGCCCATCCTGCTTGTCCATCTTCCATAGCTTCTCCACAATCTCTTTGCCCTCCATCGGAAGCCATGTCGATATGCTGCTCACCAGCTTTTCGCGCTCCTGCCGGAAATCAGCATCTCCCATCCTTCCCGGTTGCGAGGCAAACACTGTCCCCGTGTGCTGGTCGAAATAGAAAACGTGAGCGACATAAGGATGCGTTTCCAGGATCTTGTGCAGCGCCACCGGCACATTCTCGCCCGGCTGCGGAAAGTCATTGCGCACTTCCGCTCCCATCTCGAATACCTTCGAGGCCATCTGCTTGTCCGTCATCAGCAGCATGTTCTGCAGGTCGCGCTCAATCGCCGCATTCACCGTCTTGTCGTGCCCCAGCGACTTCAGATGCATGATGCTGAAGGTGACAAGCGCCAGCGCGGGAAGAATGACGGCGAACTCCAGCGCCAGCAACCGGGCGCGTTGAGTCCATTCGCGAGTAGGCTTCATAATCGAGCCTCCATACTGCAAGTTCGATTCACACCCTAACGCGAAGGTCACACGTCCTGTGCCAAATCTCTGTAAAAAGAAGTAAAAAGATGTTGTTGCCGCACGATTGGCGTGCGATCAGCGGCAACGACAGTTTTCATTCGCCGAAGTTACTGAACCGGTTTGTCTTTCAGTTGATCTTTCCGGAACTGCTCTGAATACCCTTTGCTGGTTTGTGCGAAAGCGTTTGTGCGACAGCTCTCCATGCCTCGGGGCGCATCGTTGTTTGACAACGGTTGTTTGCTTCTCAACCTCGAACTCTTTAAACTTAAATCTCCAAAATTTTTCTGCATTGCGCACTTGTAAGCGCGAGCGGAGACCTACCCTATGTCTGATATAAAAGTTCAACTCCCCGATGGCAGCATTAGAGAAGTACCCCAGGGCACCACCGCCCTCGACATTGCGAAGTCTATTTCGCCGCGCCTCGCCGACGCCGCCTTGGCCGCTAAACTCGCGCCACTCCACCAAAATGGAGGCGGCAGCACCGCCACGGCAGTCGCCGATGCCCCCTTCGAGGTCGTCGATCTCACCCGCCCCATCGAGCAGGATTCCCGCCTCCGTCTGTTGACCGAGAAGGACCCCGAATCGCTCCAGGTCTTCCATCACTCCTCGGCCCATCTGCTCGCCGCCGCCGTGTTGGAGCTTTTTCCTGAGACCAAACTCGGCCACGGCCCAGCCACCGAGACCGGATTCTTCTACGATTTCCTCCGCGAAACTCCCTTCACTCCCGAAGATCTCGAAAAGATCGAGAAGAAGATGAAGGAGATCGTCGATCGCAACGAGCCCTACGCGCGCGACTACCTCAACCGCGACGAGGGCCTGCGCCAATTCAAAGACGAAGGCGACTTCATGAAGTGTCATTTCATCGAGCAGTTCACCAAGCCCGATGAAAAGATTTCGCTCTACAAGACCGGCAAGTTTGTCGATTTCTGCCGTGGTCCGCACATCCCGAGCACCGGAAAGATCAAGGCCTTCAAGCTGCTTAACATCGCCGGAGCCTACTGGCTCGGCAAGGAAGGCAATCCCCAGCTCCAGCGCATTTACGGAACCTCGTTCTACTCCAAAAAGGAAATGGACGAGTACATGAAGCAGCTCGAAGAGGCCAAGCGCCGCGATCATCGCGCCCTCGGACAGCAGCTCGATCTCTACTCCATTCAGGAGCTCGCCGGGCCCGGCCTCATCTTCTGGCATCCCAAGGGCGGACTCATCCGCACCATCATGGAAGATTGGCTCCGCGCCGAATACCAGAAGCGCGGCTACTCTCTCGTATTCACTCCGCACGTCGCCCGCCGCGCTCTCTGGCAGACCTCGGGACACGAAGGCTTCTACGCCGAGAACATGTTTGACACCATGGAGCTCGACGACGCCGAATACCGCCTCAAGCCCATGAACTGCCCCTTCCACATCCTGATCTACAAGGATCAGCTCCGCTCCTATCGCGATCTGCCCGTCCGCCTGGGCGAACTCGGCACCGTCTATCGTTACGAGCGTTCAGGAGTCATGCACGGACTCATGCGCGTCCGCGGCTTTACCCAGGACGACGCGCACATCTTCTGCACTCCCGCTCAGATCGAAAGTGAAGTGGAAGGCTGCATCGACTTCGCTACCAGCGTGTTGCATACCTTCGGATTCGAAGAGTTCCAGGTCGAGCTCTCCGCCTGGGATCCTGAAGACCGTGCTCATTACGTCGGCTCGCCCGAGCAGTGGGAACTAGCCCAGAACTCGCTCAAGACCGTGCTGGAGCGCAAGGGCATCCCCTACAAGTTCATCCCCGGCGAAGCTGCTTTCTACGGCCCCAAGATCGACGTCAAACTTGTCGACGCCATTGGCCGTCTCTGGCAGCTTTCCACCGTGCAATTCGACTTCAATCTTCCCCAGCGTTTCGACCTTGAATATGTTGGCGAAGACGGACAGCGTCATCAGCCTCTCATGGTCCACCGCGCCCTCTACGGCTCGGTCGAGCGCTTCTTCGGAGTCCTGATCGAGCACTATGCCGGAGCTTTCCCCGTCTGGCTCTCGCCCACACAGGTCGCCATCGTCCCCATCGCCGAGCGCCACATCGAGTACGCCAACAAGGTCGCTGATGCCCTCAAAGCCATCGGCGCCCGCGTCGAAGTCGATGGCCGCAACGAAAAGATGAATGCCAAAATCCGCGAGCACGCCTTGCAGAAGATCCCATTCATCCTCGTCGTCGGTGACAAGGAGTCCGAAATCGGCGAAGTCAACGTCCGCGTGCGTGGCCAGGAGAAGGCCGAAGGCAGCATAAAGATCGAAGCCTTTGCGGAACGCGTAAAACGACTGATCGAGTCACGCAGCACCAAACTCGACTAACTTCGAATGAGCCCAAGAGAAGAGGCGGGCTCCCATGCCTCTTCTCTTTATGCAATAGCTTTCCTCGGATAGCCCCATCCATACTGTGGCAGTGGCCACGACCGCCCGCTGTTGGCGATTGTGGGATCGCCAAACGATTGCGCTATCCAGATATTGAGCCGTGCATCCCTCGCCACGCTCAATCAAAAATACTTTCGCTCTGTTCGCCCTGCGCCCACCTCCCTGAACCACTACGGTAAACACCGGCGCCAATCCCTCTCGCATATACTCCGAAGCAACTTTGGGATGGTGCTATGTACCTCGGAACCAGAAAACAAGCGGAATCAGCAGCAGTTCCCCTGCAAAGCGTAGTCGTATGCGTTGAGTGCGAATCTGTCACGGATAGCCAATTTTCCCAGTGCCCCCTGTGCGGCAGTCGCGCGCTCCTCGGCGTTGCCCAAATGCTTGGCAACACGCTCCCCTTGCACAAAGCGAATCGTTCCAATAAGGGCGAGAACACCGAGCGCTTTGACCTGGAATTCACAATTGACTTGAAGCAGATGGAGCTCAAAGACTTGAACGCCGCCATCCAACACATCACCGGTCTGATTGGGGCAAAGCTCGTGCAAGGCCGAGCACACTGTCATATCAGTGTCGAACCAGTCGTCCGCCTATCTGACATCGACGAAGAGGTCGCTTAACTGGTATGAATGCCGTTTTCTGATTTCTTTCAGTACTCGTCGTCTTCGTCGTCCAAATCAAGCAGCGGAGCCATTTCCAGGGGACTTACCACGTAGTCTGCCTTCATCGCGACGTGTGCCGCAATGCACTGCTCGTAGCTGGGTGGAATGCGTGGCGTAAGACGGTCGAAGTCCTTCTCTGGCTGTTCTGCGTCCTTCAATATAAATCCCTCCAGATGCATCATGCCCAAAAGTCAGCGCCCGTGAAGCGCAATCCATCGCAACAAAAACATCCCGGTCCCAGATTGGTGTTCGATATTACATTTTGGGACGGGCGTGCGCCCCTGCCTTTCCGCAGTCTCAATCCGCCCTTTCCTCCCCGCTCCCGCTCTTCCGCTATGATGTTCCGGTGCTCAAGTCACTCGAACACTACGTGCGCAAGCATCGACTCGTCCATTCCGGCGAGCGAATCGGTGTGGCCGTCAGTGGCGGAGCCGATTCCGTCGCACTCTTGCGCGCCTTTGCCGAACTCGCGCCCAGCCTCGGCGTCGTGCTTTTCGTTCTCCACCTCAATCACGGCCTGCGCGGAGCTGACTCCGACGCCGACGCCGGCTTCGCGCGTGATCTTGCGGCTCAACTCGGCCTCGACTGTGCAATTGAAACTCAGGATGTCGCGTCCCTCGCCGCTCTTCTCCATCTCTCGCTCGAAGCCGCCGGACGCCGTGCCCGCTACGCATTTTTCCAGCGCGCAGCCGCCTCGCTTCACCTTGATGCCGTCGCCACTGCCCACACCCGCGACGACCAGGCCGAAACCGTGCTCCTACGACTCCTGCGCGGCACCGGAACCAGCGGCCTCGCCGGAATCCATCGCACCTTCCAACTCTCTGAGCTCGTCCCTGAGTCAACCGAGCCTCTCGCCGCCGAATCTCCGGACGACCATCCCACCCTCGCTTCGCCTCGACTCATCCGTCCGCTGCTCTCCACCTCACGCCAGCAGGTCGAGCGTTACCTGCACTCGCTCCATCAGTCTTTCCGCCAGGACGCCTCCAATCTCGACCCGCGTTTTCTGCGCAATCGCGTCCGCGGCGAATTGCTTCCCGCCCTCGAGCGTGACTACAACCCCGCTCTTCGCGAAGCCCTCTGTGAGACCGCCGAAGTCGCCTCTGCCGAAAACGCATTTCTCGAAGAGCTCACTTCCGCCTTTTTCGCCACCATTCCAGCAACTGGGACGAACGGCGCTATCCCGATCCCCGCGCTGCAGTCGCAGCCCGTCGCCCTGCAGAGGCGAATCTTGAGACGCCTCTGCCAGCCTCACGCCCTCGCGCTCGACTTTGCTCACCTCGAAGCCCTCCGCGAATTCGCCTTGGCTTCGCGCGCTGGACGCCTCAATCTCACGCGCGGCTTTGCCGCCGAAGTGCTCCGCGGGAAGCACTGTCCGCCTTCGCTCGTCCTGCTTCCGCACCAGACCGGTACACCGTCGGTCAGCCCGATCTCAGCCGGATTCTCCGTCCGGCTCCCCATTCCTGGCCATGTCTCTCTGGGAGATATGTGCGGTGGCCCCATGTACATTCGCGCGTCATTAATGCAAGGTAATTCAGCAGAGCTGACGTATAATCGCGTCACCCTTTTGAGCGCGGCCCGAGTTGGCGATTGTCTTTTGATTCGCAACCTTGAACCGGGTGATCGGGTTCATGCCCTGCACACCGGCGGTGAACGCAAGGTCAACCGCCTTTTGCAGGAGCTTGCTGTTCCGGCCGCTCGTCGTCGAAGCTGGCCTGTAGTTCTCGCCGCCGGGCGCATCGTCTGGGTTCCGGGATTGCCCGTAGCCGCACACGCCGCATGGTTCCCGGGTGACGGCGACGCAATCATTCTGGAAATGCACAGCGGAGAGGACTCGGCACCTTTATGGCCAACGAATCGATAGACAAGCCCCAACTGGTAATCTCTCAAGCTCAGTTGCACGAGCGAATTGCCGCCATGGGCCGTCAGATTTCGCACGATTACCAGGGCCGTGTCGTGCATTGCGTCGGAATCCTCGACAGCGCCTTCGTTTTTGTCGCCGACCTCATCCGCGAGATTGAGGGCAGTGTCCGCTGCCAGTTCATCAAGCCCTACACTCGCGAAATCCTCGGCAACAACACCGCGACTCGCGAAATCTTTTTCGCCCCGGAGGTTGACGTCGAGGATCGCCATATCCTGCTTTGCGAAGGTATTCTCTCCAGTGGCCAGACCGTCGATTTCCTGGTTCGCAATTTTCAGGCCCGCGGCGCGGCTTCCGTCGCTCTCTGCTGCCTGCTCAACCGCCCCTCTGACCGCCATGTGAACGTCGATGTCGCCTACTCTGGCTTTGAGATTGGCCGTCCATGGCTCTCCGGCTTTGGCCTGGGCACGCCGGCCGAGTACCTGGACCGCAATGTTCCCTTCATCTTTGCTGCCGGAGACCAATCCTAGGAGTGCTCGTTGATAGTGGCGCGAGAGCGGCGAGGGATGTATACTCTTTGATCAATAGGATACCCATCCGTTGTACTTTTCAGTCCCGGTACTCGCATCGTTAACTTCGGGGATCGCCCAGGCGGCGTGGGGCTGCTTTGTGTAACGGCGATTTCAAAAAAAGGGTAAAATCCGAGGGTGCGGGAAAAACCTGGTTCCAGCAGCCTTGATGGGCATCTAATCAGGTGAGGCGGTCTCGGTTGAGACGTTTGTCGCCTAAGATATAGGAGCTTTTTGGTGAATTCGACGGTCAAGCAAGTCGTTTTCTGGGTCGTGATTCTGCTCTCTGGCGTATTGCTCTGGTCGGTTGTCAAGAACAATAGCACGGGAGTCAAGGAGCGCGAAGTCAACTTCTCGCAATTCCTCGCCGAAGTGGATCAGGGCAAAATCAAGGACGTCACTGTCTATGGCCCCGAGGTCCGCGGCAACTACCGCGATGAGAAGGCGGGCTTCCACACCACTGTGCCGGCGAACTACACCGACATGTATAAACCCCTGCGCGACAAGGGCGTAAACATCACCGTGAAGGATGTCAGCGGCGGCGGTTGGCCTAGCTGGCTCTTCCAGATGCTTCCCCTCGTCGTCATTCTCGGCCTTTGGTTCTTCATGATCCGCCAGATGCAGTCGGGCGGAAACAAGGCGCTGTCGTTCGGCAAGAGCCGCGCGCGCCTGCTTTCCATGCAGCAGAAGAAGGTGACGTTTAAAGATGTCGCCGGCGTGGATGAGGCCAAGGAAGAACTGCACGAGATCATTGAATTCCTGCGTGAAGCGCAGAAGTTCCAGAAGCTTGGCGGACGCATCCCTAAAGGCGTGCTTCTCGTCGGACCTCCGGGCACCGGCAAAACCTTGCTGGCGCGCGCCGTGGCCGGTGAAGCGAACGTTCCATTCTTCTCCATCTCCGGTTCGGACTTTGTCGAGATGTTTGTCGGCGTAGGCGCAAGCCGCGTCCGTGACCTCTTCGAACAGGGAAAGAAGAATGCTCCCTGCATCATCTTCATCGATGAAATCGACGCCGTGGGCCGCCATCGCGGCGCCGGACTCGGCGGTGGACACGACGAACGCGAGCAGACCCTCAACCAATTGCTCGTCGAGATGGACGGCTTCGAATCGAACGAAGGCGTCATCCTCATCGCCGCCACCAACCGTCCCGACGTGCTCGATCCGGCACTGCTTCGCCCCGGCCGCTTTGACCGCCGCGTTGTAGTTGCCCGTCCCGACGTGCGTGGCCGCGAAGAGATTCTCCGCGTACACACCCGCAAGATTCCCATCAATGACGACGTCGATCTTTCGATCCTCGCTCGCGGCACACCGGGTTTCAGCGGCGCCGACCTGGCCAACATGGTCAACGAAGCCGCCCTGCTCGCCGCCCGGCAGAATCGCAAGACCGTTCTGATGTTTGACTTCGAACTCGCCAAGGACAAGGTGCTCATGGGTGCCGAACGCAAATCCATGATCCTTACCGACGAGGAGAAGAAGAACACGGCCTATCACGAGGGCGGGCACGCCCTTGTAGCCGCCAAGGTGCCGCACGCCGATCCCTTGCACAAGGTCACCATCATTCCTCGCGGAATGGCCCTGGGTGTGACCATGCAGTTGCCCATCGACGACAAGCACACCTACGATCGCGTCTATCTTGAGAGCCAGTTGGCGATCATGATGGGTGGCCGCGTCGCCGAGGAAATCTTCCTCAAGACGATGACCACCGGTGCCGGAAACGACATCGAACGCGCCACCGAAATCGCCCGCAAGATGGTTTGCGAGTGGGGTATGAGCCAGCTCGGACCGCTCACCTTCGGCAAGAAAGAGGAGCAGATTTTCCTTGGCCGCGAGCTTTCTCAGCATCGCGATTACTCCGAGGAAACTGCTCGCGAGATCGACGCTGAGGTTCGTCGCTTCATCGACTCCGCCTACAAGACGGCATTCGATGTTCTCGACGGAAATCGCGACGTTCTCGAGCGCATCGCCGTTGCCTTGCTGGAACGCGAAGTGCTCGACTCCGCCGAGTTGCAGTTGATCATCCAGGGCAAGACGCTTCCTGCCCAGGTGCAACCGCCTCAGGGAGATGATTCCGGAAGCGTGCAGCAGGTACTGCGTCCGGAGCCAAGCCGCCAACCCGGCCTCAACCCCGGCGAGCGTCCCAGCCCCGCATAGCCGTTCCAAGCTCGCACGAAAGGGTGGCCCTCGCGGTCACCCTTTTTACTTGCCTCTGGCGCGGTTCCAAAGTAGATGTGTCTGCCATCTGCCGCGAGGGTTATCGCTCCCAACGTGAACACTGTTGGCTCTCCGGAGGCTCGAAGTGAACTGCCTCTGCCACCCACTCGTCCGGCCCCACCAGCCGAGTTGCTGCAATGGCCGCCAGCGTTCCCTTTTCCACCGCGCAGATCAGGTACACGCATTCCGTCCAGTGTGCCTCCCGCCGATCCGTCTCCGAAGCCTCCACCGAGTGATCCGGATGCGAATGATAGAAGCCCAGTATCTCCAGACCTTCCTCGCGCGCCCCTTTCTGTGCCGCCATCAGCTCTACCGGATCGATAGAATAGCGCCGCTCCGGCTCCGGGGCGCGATTGCCGCACCGTGCGATCCGCACGATCATCAGGTCGCGTCCCTCGCGCCGTCCCAGCAGAATCCCGCACGCTTCTCGCGGATACGCCGCCTCCACATCCTCACGCAGTTCTATCTGACATTGATACGGAACGCTTAACATGGCACGATCTTCCCCCAGCCTCATCCATTTGGCAAGTTGCCGTACGGGCCAACGCTGTGCGACATTATTGTTATTGTTCTTGGTGCTCGCTTCGATGTTTCGCCGCGCAGTGCCCCGTGTAGCCGCTCCGTGGGGGAGTACACTTCAGGTCTGGCGGCAAACTTCGCCGAGCCACGCGACTTGCTCGACCAAGTCCGATTCGTGAGGAGATTATGTCCAATTTCGCTCCATTGAAGAACGTCACCCGAACCTTCGAAAAAGCGGTGCAATGGCTTTCCGATCACGAATTTGAGATCGAGCGTTCTGCCTCTGGAACTTGTCGCGTGACGAAGTACGGCTGCGTCGCCGAAATCGGTGCTGCCAAGGATGGCAACTCCCGCATCGCTGCCTTTCCCGCCTGCCTCGTCGCCGGAGAGCCCGCCGTTCTGCTGGATCGCGGATATCAGAAGTTTCTGAAAACCGGCAAACTCGAGATCGCCGCCACCTCCTTGCACCTTGAAAACCTGCATCATTTCAGCGAAGAGCTAAAAGAGGCTTTGGGATACACCAGCCTGTACAACGAGAGTCTTGGAACCGTTAGCGGCAGCTACCGTTATGACCGCGTGGCCGACCGCGATCTCGCAGAACCCGAGCGCCCCGCGCGGCCCTGGAACAAACAAAAATCTTCCTAGCCGGAAAACCTTTTTCTTATTCCGCACTCGCCTGGGCTCCGTAGAACTTCGACCCCGAAGCTTTTCGGAGTTCTGCGCCCAAGCTCGCCAATTTTCAGGCCCCATTGCTGCAAACCTTCCACGGCGTTCTCTAATCAAAGCTTAAGGAAGGTCCCAAAGCTGTTGGCTCAATTGAGCCGCGAGAAGGTTCGTGGCGGGAACCTGTCAGTGCCAACCTGCCAAGGGTTCGCGCTTAAGAGGAAAATATGATCAAGTCTGCTTTTAGTTTTCTGTTGTTAGCTGCGCTCGTCTCCTCCGTGCCCGCCTTTGCGCAATACGACAAGGACGACAACTCCAAACAGTCCGATAAGAAGGTCACCTCTTCCGGCAATCAGGACAACACCGAAGTGACCAAACGCCTCAACGAAGCGTCCGACGATCTCAACCGCCTTACCAGCGCGGAAGACAACAACATCCCGCAATCCGTCCTCGCCGACGCCAAGTGCATTGCCATCGTGCCCAAACTCGTCAAGGGCGGATTCGTTGTCGGAGCCCAGCATGGCCGCGGCGTGGCCACCTGCCGCGTTCAGAAGGGCTGGAGCGCTCCTGCATTCTTCGTCATCACCGGCGGTAGTTTTGGGGCTCAGATTGGAGTCGAGGGCGTCGACCTTGTCATGCTCTTCATGAACGATGAAGGAGCAGAGAAGCTGCTTTCAGCCGAATGGAAGATCGGTGCTGACGCCGGAATCGCCGCCGGTCCGGTCGGTCGCGACGCCAGTGCCAGCACAAACTGGAAGATGAACAGCGGCATCCTTACCTACTCCCGCGCCAGGGGCGTCTTCGCCGGAGCTACCCTGAACGGAGCCAATGTTCGCACCGACGTAGATTCCATTCGCTCCTTCTACGGACGCACCTACGACTTCCGCACCCTGCTCACCGGAAAGGTCACGCCGCCACCGGCCGCCCGTCCCTTCCTGGCTCAGATCCGCCAGAACTTCCACGAGGCCAACGCCTCCAAGTAGTCCAAATCACGACGGTGCCCTACGTCCCGCCCGGCTTCATCGGGCTGACGTGGGGTAGTTGACCTTGCCTCTGATCCTGCATTTCAGGACACCGCTCTCAGGGCCAATTCCCCTTGCTAAAATAGCTATCAAGGTTTCATCTACTTCATGGCTTTTTCCGAACATTTCGACGTAGCCGTAGTCGGTGCCGGACATGCCGGATGCGAAGCCGCCATGGCCGCTGCCCGCATGGGCCTGCGCACCGGACTATTCACCCTCAACGCCGACCTCATCGCCCAAATGTCCTGCAACCCCGCCGTCGGAGGCATCGCCAAGGGACACATCGTTCGCGAGATCGACGCCCTCGGCGGCATCATGGCCGAAGTAACCGACGCCGTCGGCATCCAGTTCCGCCTGCTCAACACCTCGCGCGGTCCTGCCGTCTGGTCGCCTCGCGCCCAGTGCGACAAACAGGCTTACCGCCTCAAAATGCGTCAGGTCCTCGAGTCCCAGCCCAATCTCCAGATTAAGCAAGCCGAAGTCGCCGAATTAATAGTCGAAGGCGAAGCCGAACCCCGCCGCATCGCAGGCCTCCGCTTGCGCGACGGACGCACCATAGCTGCCAAGGCCGTCGTCGTCACCACCGGAACATTCCTCAACGGCCTTATCCATTGCGGCGAGCAAACCTATCCCGCCGGGCGCAGCGGCGAACCGGCCTCGATCCATCTCGGCGAAAGCCTGAAAGCCCTCGGTTTCCGCCACTGTCGCCTCAAGACCGGAACCCCTCCGCGTCTCGACGGACGCACCATCGATTTCTCACGCTTCCAACCGCAACCGGGCGACGCCGATCCAACGCCCTTCAGCTTCCGAACGAAAAAGATTACTCAGCCGCAGGTCAACTGTTACATCGCCTACACCACGGCGGAAACCCATCGCATCATCCGCGAAAACGTCCACCGTTCGCCCATGTACAGCGGCCAGATACACTCCACCGGTCCGCGCTACTGCCCATCCATCGAGGACAAGATCGTCAAGTTTCCCGACAAGGAAACTCACCAGCTCTACCTCGAACCCGAGGGCCTAAACACCCACGAAATCTACCTCAACGGCATGAGCACCTCGCTCCCCGTCGAAGTCCAACTAGCCACCCTCGCCAGCATTCCCGGTCTCGAAAACGCGGAAATGCTCCGCCCCGGCTATGCCATCGAGTACGATTCCATCGATCCCACCGAACTTGAGCGCACGCTCGAAACCCGCAAAATCCGAGGCCTCTACCTCGGCGGACAGATCAACGGAACCAGCGGTTACGAAGAAGCCGCCTGCCAGGGACTCATGGCCGGAATCAACGCCGCCCTCGCCGTCAAAGGCGAACCGCCCCTCACTCTCAATCGCAGCGAAGCCTACACCGCCATTCTCATCGACGATCTCATCAGCAAGGGAACCATCGAGCCCTATCGCATGTTTACCTCGCGGGCCGAGTTCCGCCTCCACCTGCGCATCGACAACGCCGACCGCCGCCTCACCCCTCACGGACGCCGCATCGGCCTTATCTCGGACGAAGCCTGGGCTGCCTACGAAGCCAAGCAAGCCCGCATGTCTCACCTCCGCCACCAACTTGAGACCCAGCGCGTCCCCTCGTTGAATCAGCGCACGATTGA
>Ga0255336_100738_pt1 | contig 38653 bp, 43 predicted proteins | sample MeOH1_35cm_T3_17_FD_189102 | JGI IMG/M metagenome (GOLD analysis project Ga0255336, IMG submission 189102) | Sandy soil microbial communities from University of British Columbia, Vancouver, Canada - MeOH1_35cm_T3_179 | ecosystem: Engineered > Artificial ecosystem > Sand microcosm > Unclassified ...
ATTCTTGCCCAGGTCGATTCCTAACACTGCGATTTGCATCTGTCCGCTCCTGTTCCTTCGGGTTGGACTGCCAGCTTAGCGCGGCAGAAAGGGCGGCGGGCCATACCATAAAAATGCGTCAGAGCCCTTATTGCATGCCTAATCACACTTATGCTCGGTATTGGATGGAACCGGACTTGACTGAACACACTGAGGCACGGGCGGCATTTAGCCCACTGCCAGAACGCGGCGGGGTGTTCAATATGGTCATTGCCAGGCAACACGAAAACGATTCAATGCCCGATCCGGAAGACAAGGAGGGCTTAAATGACGTTGGCGCAAAATTGCCTGGCCGGGGTGCCCAGGTCCATTTCGTATATACCGTCCACGCCCATTTTCGCTTGCTTGAGAGGTTGTTATTGAAATCCGCGAAGGCGCGCTTTTTCATGGATCAGGATGAAACCTTGCGCGCTGGGTGTCTCTCCGCCTTCGCCTGGAAGGTCAAGATCGGCCGAGCTGACGCCTTCTATGTTCGCATCAACAAGCAGCTCGGCATCGACACAAAAAGGAAGATGGTTGTCAACTCGAAGATGAAGTCCGATGCCTTTAGGAAAGCTTTCAACCATCCGGATTGGCCAGATCATCGTGTCAGGCTGTATATGATCCGGGCCGCCTCACCGAATATTCAGAAGCGGAAGGGCTTCAGAGACGCCTGGCTCATGTATCCCGAATACACGATCAACGAGCCAGAGAAGGCCGTGGCCTACCTGACGGACCGAGGTGATTACGGTTTGGATCATTTGGCCGCGCTTTACAGTCGAGCAACCATGCATGCCATTGATCGCTATTTTATGCAGATCAGGCGTCTGCTCATGATGCTTGAGCGGCCGATCTCCAGAGCTGGCAAGGCAACATGGAGTGGGTACAGCCCCTACAATCCAACGATCATTCAGAAGCTGCTCGACATCTTCCGGGTCCACTACAATTACTGCAAGACCGAGGAGAGGGCCCGCAAGGATGCCGCCGGGAAGCTTCTGCCGAAGCGGACCCCGGCCATGAAGCTTGGCCTTGCCAAGGGCGTCATTCGCATCGAAGACGTTCTCTATTTCATTCGAGAAAAACACTCAGATTGAGAACTTCGTGGATAATCTTCGGCAGCGGCCAAAGGCCTGACAATATGTCTTGTCATCGGTTTGGCTCCGCAATTCACAGTAGCGTTTTATTCCTTTCTGTTCGTGCAAATATTTACTATTAATCAATGAGTCACGTGGTTTTTCCTACGGTCGATCATAAGAAAATCTTTCGTCCTCGACCTTGACAAAGGTAACCCAGTGGGTCATATATGAACCAAGAGAAATTACAGACGGTGGCGGAGACCACGATCTTCGCGAAACGAGCCGAAGCCATTCTCTCCCCTGAGGAGAAAGACGAACTAATTTATACGCTCGCAGATGACCCGCTGGCGGGCGTGGAGATACCAGATACAGGTGGCGTGCGAAAACTTCGGTGGGCGGCGCGGGGAAAAGGTTCCAAGGGTGGCGTGAGGGTCATCTACTTTTTCCACAATGAGCATTCGCCACTGTATGCATTGTACATTTTTGGCAAAGGTGAAAAAGAAGACCTCACGCCAGAAGAGAAGAGAGCGATGAAGCAGCTCGCTGCAAAGTTAAAAACAGCGGCAAAGGAAAAGTCGAGGAGAGCTGGAAGATGAGCAAGCATGGAAAGAATATCATTGCCTCAATGGAAGAGGCCCTGGCTCATGCGGAAGGCCGTCCGTCCAAGGTTCGCGTTTACAAGCTCACTCCGAATGAAATCCGTGACGCTCGCTTAGCGATGAAGATGAGCCAGGCGGAGTTCGCCGACGAATTTCGTTTTAGCCTCCCGACCGTTCGCAAATGGGAACAAGGTCAGCGTGAGCCGTCAGGACCAACGATGATTCTGCTTTCTATTATCAAGCATGCCCCAACGACGGTCCGTCGGGTTATGCGTGAAGTCGAGGCTGTCGCCTGACATTCAGTTTAACACCAGGTCACTCGTAGGAAGGGCGGCATTGAGCCGCCCTTTTTGTTGCCATTGTGCGCCGCGGTCAGCACTTTGCGATGAACCTCGTTCATATCGATGACACACTCTCTTTCACTCAGGAGCATCACCCCGCTTAAGAGAACAGGCAGGCAATTCGACTACCCGCCCATCTTCCACACTTTGGGCGAACCCCTAGTTAATTTGCCCCGCCTTTTCGTCTTGCAGCTCTTGTCTGTGTGTGAAGCAGCATTGAAGTGGGACCCTGACTAAGACCGCAACAACGCATTGACACTACCGCAGAAGCCAGCGGCGTGCTGGGGTCCCGATCGGCGCCGATCGGGACCCCAGTCAATACGAAAATCTTACTGTTGTCTCAATCTGTTGCGAGTGATTAAAGGTAGGGTCCAACTTCCGCACTGATTTACAGTAATTTGTGAGAGGCATAGCCATCGAGCCTATCGGATCCGGCCGAATCTGGCCAAAAACCGGATCCTCTATAGACGATCTTGGCCGTTGGCTGATTGCTGAGTAGGTTAGGCTATCGCACTGCGACAAGGGGACATTCTTGTGGACGAGAATACGCAGCACCAGCACGATAATGAACTTAGCGACATCGAGGCCAAAGTGAAGGCACTAGAGACCCTTTTGGTGGCGAAAGGTCTTGTTAATCCAGCAGCCCTTGATGCAATCGTCGAAACCTACGAGACGAAGGTCGGACCCAGGATCGGCGCTGGCGTGGTCGCGAAGGCCTGGACGGACTCTAAGTTCGCCACCCAGCTTCGTGAGAACGCGGATGAAGCGATCAGAAGCCTCGGCATCGGTGAGCGGCCAGGAGAGCGCCTTCGGGTCGTGTTCAACACGCCTGATACCCACAACCTGATCGTTTGCACCCTGTGCTCCTGCTATCCCTGGGCGCTCCTTGGGCTGCCGCCGACTTGGTACAAGGCTCCAGCCTACCGCTCCCGGGCAGTGATCGAGCCGCGGGCCGTATTGTCTGAATTTGGGCTGGATCTTCCGGAATCGAAGGAAATCCGGGTATGGGATTCGACCGCTGAGCTTCGTTACCTCGTTATTCCTGAACGACCAGCCGACACGGATGGTCTCAGCGAAGCGGAGCTGGCAGCTCTCGTCAGCCGTGACGCGATGATCGGCACGGCTATCGTCGATCCGGCGGAGGCGGCACGATGAACGGAGCACATGACCTTGGCGGGCTGATGGGCTTCGGCCCGATCAACGCTGACAAGAACGAGCCACTGTTCCATGCAGATTGGGAAAAGCGGGCACTTGGCATCACGGTCTGTTGCGATTGCCTCGGCGCCTGGACAATCGACGAGAACCGGTTTGCGATCGAATCTATTCCACCAGTCACATATCTCTCCGGCAGCTATTACCAGAACTGGATCCGGGCCCTTGAAAAGCTGCTGCTGCGGCATGGCTTCGTGAATGAAGAAGAACTCACAAGCGGTGCCAAGCAGTTTGATGATCATAGAGCCAGCAAGGCGATCCAGCCGGAGATGGTGGCAGGCATGCTTTCCTCTGGCACCTGTCAGAAGAAGATCGCCAGCCAGGCCCGGTTCTCTCCCGGACAGCAGGTTCGCACAAAGAACACCCATCCGACCGGCCATACCAGGTTGCCACGATATGCGCGGGACAAGGTGGGCACGGTTGAGGCGGTGCAGGGTTCCTATACGTTTCCGGACGACAGCGCCCACGGCAAGCCGGACTCTGTCCAGTGGCTCTACACGGTCGTCTTCTCAGGGACTGAACTGTGGGGAGAGGCGGCGGACAAGTCCCTGCATGTCTCCATAGATGCCTGGGAGAGCTACCTTGAAGCCTAGCGGAGCCCCTTCGGCCGTCGACATGGCAGAAATGCTGCGTGCCTCGCCCGAGAACGCCCCGCCATTTCCAGCGCCCTGGGCGGCGGAGGCCTTTGCCCTGACGTTGCATCTGCATGAACAGGGGGTGTTCACCTGGCCTCAATGGGTTGAAGCCCTGGCCAGGGAACTCCACAAGCCCGGAAAGCACGCGAACGGGGATGACTATTTCCACTCCTGGGTGGGCGCCCTCTGTAATCTTCTGGGCTCAATCGGCATTCTCGAACCAGCCCAGGTAACCGAAATGAAAGAGCGCTGGCAGCGTGCAGCCGAAGCAACGCCTCACGGCAAGCCAATCTTGCTTGAAAACGCGGACCAGCCCAATTAGCGCATGATTGATCTCCGATGGCAGTAGACCTTGATCTGAGCTTCACGTCGGCCACGGAGATCGCGCGCCAGGTCCGGACGTGCAAGCTCTCGCCAGTGGATGTGGTCAAGAATGCGCTTGTCAGGATTGATGAGATCGATCCGACGCTGAACGCCTTCTGCTTTGTCTTCCCCGAGGAGGCAATAGAAGAAGCGAAGGTAATGGAGCGGGAGGCGAGGGAAGGGTGGTTCCGGGGGCCGTTGCATGGTGTTCCCTTCGCAATCAAGGATGTAACGCCGACAAAAGGAAAGCGCACGACCTTCGGCTCCTATGCTTTTGAGCACCATGTGCCCGATCACGATGCAACCATTGTCGAGGCGCTGAAGCGGGCCGGTGGCATCATGATCGGCAAGACCACTACACCGGAATTTGCCTGCGGCAGCGCCACCGAAAGCCCGCTCTGGGGTATTTCGAGAAATCCATGGGACCCGGAGCGAACACCTGGCGGGTCTTCAGGCGGTAGCGCCATTGCGGTGGCAACTGGCTGCGTTCCCCTGGCGGAAGGATCCGACATGGGCGGCTCTGTCCGGATTCCGGCGAGCTTCTGCGGGATCGTGGGCTACAAGCCGAGCTTCGGCCGCATTCCCTTCACCATCCTGCCGAGCCAGTTCGATCAGATATCCCACTTCGGATCACTGGCACGGACGATCGATGACACCCGCCTTTTCCTCCAGGTCACACAGGGGCCGGACGAAAGAGATATCCAATCGATCAAGCCCGCCCTTGATTTCATCAATGACGGCCACCAGGACGTTGCTGGCTTGCGCCTCGGTCTATGTCTCGATTTTGGCAACCGTGTCTGGGATCCGGAAGTCGAAAGCGCGGTCCGGCAGTCTGCCGAGGTTCTGAAGGTGCGAGGAGCCGAGATCGTCGACGTTTCCCTGAGCTGGGGTGCCGACTTGGAGAATGCCTGGGCGAAACACTGGTGTGTCTACCTTGCGACGTTCCACGGGCATACCGTTGAAAAGTACCGGGAAAAAATCGATCCACGTGTGCTTGCCTATCTCGAACGTGGTCTCGCGATGCCAGCTGTCGAGTTCAAATCGATCGAAATCGAGAGAACGCGCGCATGGATGGAGCTTGCTCCCATTCTCGAGAGCTGCGACGCTCTGCTGTGTCCGACCATGGCGTTCCCGGCCGTTCGAGTGGCCGGCGCCGACAACGCCGACTTCTGGGTGACGGACGAGAAAGGCCGGTATCGCGGCCTTGACGTTACCTCTGTCTTCAATTTCGTGAGCCAATGTCCCGCACTCTCGATTCCCTGTGGCTGGGCTCAGAATGCGCCGATGGCCGATGGGTTGCCGATCGGCTTGCAGATCGTCGGTCGCCGGTTTGATGATCTGATGCCACTTCGGATAGCTTCCGTGCTTGAAGCCGAACTGCCCTGGGGACATCGCCGGCCGCCGATCTAGCGTCTCAAAAGGGCAGGTACGGCAGATTGGATTGGTCATGGAAGCGCGCCAACTCGCCTATTTTGTCTTTGCCTGCCAGCACCGCAATCACACCGAGGCGGCGAAGGACCTGCAGATCCCGGCTTCGGTTCTGAGCGATAACCTCCGGCTACTAGAAAAAGAGCTCGATACGACGCTCTTCCAGCGCGGCCCGAGAGGCCTTTATCCGACTGAAGCCGCCAGATGGCTTTATCAATCCATTGAGCCAGTCCTTCGATCACTGGAGGACGGAGAAGAGGTTCTGAAGGAGCGGGGCTTCACAGCGTCGCGGATGCTGGAAGTGACTTCTCCTCTGCGCTTCCTGATGGGCCGTCTGTCCCGGGCGACGAGCTTGGCCGCCAGGGAACTGCGAAAGACAGACCCTGATGTCTTGGTCAAAATTGATTTTGCTGCCACGATAGGCGCCTATCGCGACGGGGAGGATGTTTCGGCGGAGCCAGGAGAGCGTTTTGAAAAGCCGTCCAGCCTCGCTGGGAGAGTCCAAATCACGCACGGTTATGAGGCGGCCGATCCCAAATCTGTCCTGCTGCTCGAAGACCGCTGGTTGTGCGTCGCACCCATCGACCGGGTGATGAATGTTGGCCAGATGACGGACTTCGATAGCTTGCGGAGAGGCAGGCTTTACATCCCGGCACTTCGCGCGCCGCAAATCCGGCGGCTCCGTGACTACTGCGCCCAGCATAAACTGCCAGAGCCACTGATTTTCGACGACGATATTGGAACCTTGCCAAGGCTCACCCTTTTGGCGGAGCCGTACCATCTACTCGTTCCGGAAGCCATGATCGCTGACAGTCTCGCCCGCCTCAACCTTGGCTACACGGTCCTGCCTGAAGAGATCAAAAGCCCGATAATCGCCACGGCTTCCATTGATAGCCCAACTGCCCGGCGCTACGTCGATTTCCTGAAAGCAGCCGTGCAGAGCGATAAGCCGATACTTCGGTACGAACCAGGCATGACGCTGAAGCAGGTCAAATATTTCCTGGCGGTTTGCAGAGAACTCAGTATTTCCGCGGCAGCGAGGCAACTGGATGTCGCGCAACCGGCAGTTTCGGCGCAGATCAAGAAGCTGGAGGGTGTGTCATCGGAAGAGCTGTTCGTGCGGCATCGCGGCGGCTTGAAAATGACGCAGCGTGCAGAAGCCCTGCAGCGGGTCCTGGCGCCGACTTCCGCGGCAGTTGAAGAGGTGATCCGAGAAGCACCCTATGTGGTGGCAGCCCGGATGCGCCAACTGACGCTGGGCGTAATTCCCATGTCCAGCCACCTCGGCGCCCTGGAGATCTCCTTGTCGGATGCGCTGAAAGATTGGCAGGGGAGCCATCCCAAGCTCCGCTTGCGTCTAATGGAGGCGCCAAAGCAGGTACTCTATAGATGGGTGGAGGCGGGACGGATAAGCGTGGCTCTCGTCGAAGCAGAGGTTGACCAGCGCCGGCACCCCGACACCGGCAAGCTCTGCCGTCTCGGCGTCATAACGGCGGATGGCAGTGCGGCGAGTGGGGATATGCAGTTTACGGAAGCCGCAAAACTACCACTCGTGCTTCCGGACGACACATATGGTTTGCGACAGCTGCTTCAGAAAACTGCGGCCGAAGCCCATTTTCGCTTGGAGCCTCAGGCCGAGGTCAATTCCCTCCCAATCACCCTCGATATGGTCAAGCGGAGAGGGATGGCGACGATCTTGCCCCATTACGTGATCAAACCCTATTTGGCTGATGGGTCATTTCAATTCCGCCCGCTGAGCATGCCAGCGCTGGCCAGCAGGCTCACCTTTTTGCATTCCGCCAGCCGGGAACTGACCGAGACTGAAAAGGCGCTCATCGCAACGATCCGCTCCCACCTTCGGTTTGCCGAACTCGCCTGCGACTAGGCCGCTCCCATTCAGGCCAGTGAGGAGGGTCCTCCAAGCATTGCTTTATCCGTACTCGGCTATAAGAAAAGCCGAACGGCGGATCGCTCCTTGACCTTTGTCCGGGCAGGTTCAAATCATCCTTGGAATAGGACATTTGCTGCCAAGGAAGAGGAATGGACCATGAGCAAGCTCGATGTACGACCCTTGACCCCGGATCTTGGCGCTGAGATCCATGGCATCGATTTCCGCCAGACAGGCCATGCGGCTCCGGCAATCAGGGAAGCGATTGCCAGGTACGGCGTCCTCTTCCTGCGCGACCAGTCGCTTTCGCTCGATGAGCTGGTCGACGGCACTGCGGCGGTAGGCCCTATTTTGCGTGTTCCCTTCGTCAAGGGGATGGAGAGCCATCCAGATGTGATCGCAGTTCTCAAGGAAGCTGACGAAAAGAAGATTTCGACGTTTGGCGGCACTTGGCACAGCGACTTTTCCTTCCTGGCTGTGCCGCCTAGTCTGACGCTGCTCTACGCGGTCGAGCTACCGGAAGTGGGTGGCGACACGGTTTGGGCCAATCAGTACGCGGCTTATGAGGCATTGTCGGACGGAATGAAGGCCATGCTAGAGCCGCTCCGGGCCGTGCATGTCGGTACGCCACACGGCACGATGGGGCCGGCAGCAGGTAGTGCCACCAGCAAATCAATCCAGATGGTGAGAAACGATCCGGCCGCGGACAAGGAAATCCTACATCCGGTGGTGCGCGTCCATCCGGTGACGGGACGGAAGGCGCTCTTCATTAACCAGGTCTATACACAACGCTTCGAGAATATGTCTGTCGCGGAATCGAAGCCGCTCCTCGACTACCTCTATCGCCATACGACGAGCCCGGAATTTTGCTGCCGCTGGCAGTGGCATCCCAGAACCCTGGCGATCTGGGATAACCGTTCCACCTTGCACCTCGCGATCAACGATTACGACGGCGCCCGTCGGCTCCTTTACCGGACCACAGTTGAAGGAGAAGTGCCTCTTGCGGTAGATGAGGCCATGCCCGCGAAAGTCGCGTAAGAATACAGCCTCTGACATCGACCCCGTTCAAAAGGGCTTATTAATTTAGGCTTATCCCCCAAACTCAGAAAAATCAAAATGTATGGTCGGCCTAAAGGTCTGAAACGACCATTTATTAGTTGAATCTGTCGGAGGATATCCGGCCAAGCGATCGATGGCGCTCGCCGTGCGGCTCGGCGACGGTCCTGTATGCTCAGAAAGCTACCGAAAAGCGCCCTCCTCAAACCCAGCGTGCATTGCGTCGCGAATATCAGCTAGGCCGAACGCAGTCAGACACCCGGCAAAGATCGATATGATCGAGCCGAGCAGGACGCCGAGAATGCCGATATAGCGATGCGTGCCAAGGATAGGCTGAGGTCGCGCGATCATCTGTGGATGGCTTAGCGCATTGCGATCATATCGAGTGATGGCTGCAGCGACCGTCACTGGGCTCCGCCTTTTTAATTTGGAAGCGGCACTCACCTTCTGTCCGGCATCAATGGTTGCGACGATGTCCAGAAGCTACTGGAAATCTTTCGGGTAAACTCAACAACGCGTCGATCGGATTGATTTTGTGATTGGCGATGCATTCTGCATCTGGAGTTGACCCGGCAAGGTCGCGTGCAAACCGGGCCATTCATCGACCATTTGCGCGAGGCAGCGGATCGTGCTTATTCGGGCAATCCTGCCAGCCGCAGGTTCACGGCCAAGTGCTCGCGGTCCTTGTCGTCGCGAAATGGTGCAAAATTGCGGCTGGTCCAATATGAGACGGATGATTGCGGTTCGCTCGCCAGCAGTTTTGCGACAGCCGCTCCGGCTAATTCCTGATGACCGAGTGCAGCGTGGCTGGCAGCGAGGAAAACGAGCATCGTCGGTGTGCTGAGCGTCCGGATACCGTCGAATGTGCGGATGGCATTCTCATATTGTCGGGCATCGAAGTAGATTTGCCCAAGCTGGTCCGCGTAGTATTCGGGGTGGTGCGGATTAAGGCGCATGCCCTTCAGCGCATAGATCAGCCCTTCCTCTGCTTTTCCTGCGAAAGCGTAGAAAATACCCATATCAGTGAGGACATCTGCGTCACTGGGATTGAGTTCAAGGGCACGGTTCATGTCGCTCAATGCACGATCATGCTGACCACAGGCCATGGCACAACCTGCCAAGGCCCAGTGGGCCCAGGCTTCCGTATCATCGGCTTCAACCGCTGCATTCGCCGCCTCGCGCGCCTTCTCCAATGAAACTGTCGCATCGGTGCACCACCCGAAAATCCGGTTCATCAAATGTGCCCATGCAATCTTGGCATGGGCCTTGGCATAGCGGGGGTTGATGGCAATCGCTTCGCCCAAATGCATTAGGCTCAAGGCAATGGATTCCCGCGTGTTTTTGTTTAGTTCCTGCATTCCCTGAACAAAGTGATCAAAGGCCTGGAAATCTGTTGGGCCCGCTCCTGCCTTCACGTCGCTCGCCGCCCGGCGGAGCCGTCCGCCTTTGGTGGTTCCGAGCGCACCGACAACGAGCTCAGTGACATCGTCCATGACTGCAAAGAGATCATCCGCTGGGCGATCATATCGCTCCACCCACAGGTGCCGGCCGGTCGCCCCTTCAATCAACTGCGCTGTCACCCTGATGCGATCGCCGGTCTTCTGGACGCTGCCCTCAAGGACGTAATTGACCCCAAGATCGCGGCGGATGTCTTGCACGCGCGTGGCCTTGCCCTTGTATGCGAAGCTGGAGTTTCGAGCGATGACGGTGAGGTCGTGGAAGCGGGAGAGATCAGTCAGGATGTTTTCCGCGATGCCATCGCCGATATAGTCCTGCTCCGGCACGCCGCTCATATTGTCGAAGGGCAGAATCGCGATCGAGAGCGGGTTTTCGGGCTGCGACGTATCGGCGGGGAACTGGCACCTCACCCCATCCACGACAATGCGAAAGGCTCGTACCAGTTGTGCGATGTTTTTGAGTTCGACTTCGCCGAGATCCTCGACTGAAAGATCCAGTTTGGCGCGAACGACGTCGTAGACATTTGCAGAGATGCACAATTCGCCCGGTCTTGCGAGCCGCTCCAGCCGGGCAGCGATATTTACACCATCCCCGAATATGTCTGCACCCTCCGGCACGACATCGCCGAGATTGATGCCGATCCGTAGAACGATCTGGCGGAGCTCCGGCACGTTCTCGTTGGCCTCGGCCATGCGCTTTTGCAACAGGATTGCGCATTGAACGGCGTTGACGGCACTGGAAAACTCGATGAGAGCCCCGTCGCCCATGAATTTGACGATCCGGCCACCATGCTCGCTTACAAGGGGTTCAAGGATCCGTTTCCGCCGGTCCTTGAGGGCTGCAAGCGTGCCCGCTTCATCAGCCCCGATGAGACGACTGTAGCCAACGACATCCGCTATCAGGATCGTGGTTAGACGACGTTGCTCGCGAGTGTCCGTCACGGCTGGCAATACCTTAAAAACACTCAATGAAGCAGATGGTATTGGAATCTCGGCCCAGAGTCTATGCGGCCGGTTTATGAACAGGCTCGGAAGAATACCACCAAAATTCGCGCTCGTTTGAGAGTTAGCTTGGTAGTCGACGTTGGCGCCCAACGCCCAGTTACGGCTTGGCGTTAACTCTCGCGGCTCAGTTCAGGCAACAACGACCATCGGCAATCGGCCCGACCGAAACCTGCAGATTGGCCCTTCATGATGGCAATAGGCAGACCTAAAGGTGGGTCAGGATCGAGGATGTCCTCTATTGCAAACTATGACAGAGCTTTGGAGATCGTCTTTTCACGCTGACACTCAACTCGCATGAAGTTCTCACATCGGAATACCAGATTTGAGCAGCCCGTCTGCGAACCGCCTCCACCAAGGGGAGGACTGGCTATACATTCCCGACATCCGCGCGATTGTGGCGTCCGGCCAAATTTCGAAAATCATCGTCGCGGCGCTCTTCGCAGCCTCAATGTCTCCTATTTCAGCAAAACATGCTGCGGATAGTGCATAGCTCAGCCAGTAATCTGATTTCAATGCAACTGCCTGGTTAGCCCAATGCAGCGTCTTAGCATGTTCCTTCTTCTCGAAATTTGCCGCTGCAAGGGTAGCGTATCGAAAGAAGACGCTTGGATCTCGTGGATTGAGGCGGATTGAAATCTCAGCGAGGCGAATAGCTTCATCGGGCTGACCCAAAGCCAAATTCACATCTCCGAGGAGACCATATCCCGTCGCAAAATTCGGGTTGAGATCAAGAGCGCGCGTGATGAGCGCGAGCGCTTCACTCGGCCTGTCCATAAGATCCAACAAAGGCATCGCCAGCGTCACCAGCGCATATTCGTCGTTTGGGTCCAAGCGCAGGCCCTCCCTGGCTTCACGCATGATTTCATCCTGGAGTTCCTTGCTCCCGGGTCGGAATCCCATGATAACCTGATGATAGAGCACGAAAGCTAATAGCACGTGCGCCCTCGGTGCTGAGGGAAACCGGCTCACAAATTGCCGCGCGATCTCCTCGGATCTGCGCAGGCGATCTAAAGTCAATCGATAGAACTCGCGATAACCTTGAGTCATCAGCGTCCACTGATCGAGACTTGTTGAGCGCTCTGCAGCTTCGCCCTCATTAATGAGGAGTCTAACTTGTGTCGTAGCGGCGACAGCTCGGACTACCTCATCCTGGACGTCGAACAGGTCACGCATGTTCCGGTCGAATTTTTCAGCCCATAGATGCGCTCCGGTTCTTGCATCGATCAGCTGAGCGGTAATTCGGATGCGCAATCCCATACTCCGGATGCTTCCTTCGAGAACGTATCGCACGCCGAGTTCGCGCCCAACTTGGCTTACGTCGATCTGCCGACCCTTGTATGTGAAGACTGTGTTCCGAGCGATCACAAGAAAATCCTTGAGGTGCGACAACTCGGTTATGAGGTCCTCGGTCAAGCCATCGGCGATGAACTCGTGCTCCAGATCACGGCTCATGTTGAGAAACGGCAAGACGGCGATGGAGATGCCGCCTGACTGGGAAAAATTGAGCCGTCGATCGGCCTCCCGGATGGAATCCGGTGTTGCTCCAATCTGTGACACCAAGTTGTAAATGTGGACGGGTTGTTCGATGTTCTTGAGAGATTGCTGGCCGATGGAAGTGAACGATGCTGGAAGCTTACCAAGGACATCGTCTCTCACAGCCCCGGATACGGCTATCCCGCCTGGTTGTGCAATTGCTTCCAAGCGGGCCGCAATGTTTACCGCGGTGCCAAAGACGTCGCCGTTGCGCTCAATCACATCACCAAGATGGATTCCGATACGCAGTTGCAAGCCGCGGCTTTCTTGCGATTGCTGGACCAGGACCTCTTGGACGATTAAGGCGCAGCTGACGGCATCAGCTGCGCTGGGAAATATCGCGAGCACACTATCTCCGGCCGTGTTTGCAATACGGCCCCGGCGCAGTTCAATCTGCCCTTTGGTGATTCCCATTACCAGGCTCAGGGCACTCAGCGTCCCCGCCTCGTCCGCTTGCATGAGTCGAGAGTAGCCGGCTACATCGGTCACCATGACGGCGGCCAGCTTACGCTCGGGATTGATATCATCGCCCATCGAGAGTCCCCCATGGCCGAAATCCGTCATAAGAGATTACTCCAATTCCGGGGACAATCCGAGTTTGGAGAAACTGGCTGGGCCGATGGGCGCCAATCAACGGTGAGGCAGCTACAGAATAGGGAGTTTTTGCCGATGGGCCTGAACAATTTCACAAATCTCAATGTACGGAAGTGTGGGTTGTTACCGGCCGAGTAGGACGATCCAGATGACTAAAAAGGGTATTTTCGAAGGCCACATGGGCAAAATCTGGAGATTCAATATCTTGGGTGTTTCTGATTTTGGGGGATAAGTCTTTATTAATTACACGAAATTCCGGTTGAGTTTAGTTCGCGGACTTAAGGCTCGCATACAGGGGTATGCGAGCCTTAAGTCCGCTGAAAACTGTCCTTGAGATTGCTGGAAACGGATTTTAGGCTACCCCGATCAGGAGTTGACGTGGCCACCGGGGGGATTAATGGCGCGTTATATGGCATACGAAATTGAGCTCAAGCATGACGCGCTCCATAAATATCGAGTCATTCGGGGATCGGGCCGATATGAGGTTGAGCAGCGAGCCTCTGCATTAAGGCAGCAATGGAGCGAGGAATGGGGACGGCGCCAGGGGGTCGAGCGTCGGCGCGCTCTGCAGCTCCAGATTTCCAACAGCAAGCAGGCGATGAAAGACCAAGCCGCGGAGCAAACCTTAGCGGCAGCCGCCCATCTGGATGCTCTTAATTCAATTTTGGTCGAATGCCTCGCCGAGCCAGTCCCCTTTCGCTGGGAGCAGCTAAGGGATTCCGCTCAGTTTGCCGAGCGGAGACCTATAGAGCGGGCAAAATTGCCCTATCCAAAAGCGCTGGACGAAGCGAGTTTCTGGTATCAGCCAAAGGTTGGCTTATTGGAATGGATTTTGCCATCCCGGAAGGCTGCTGCGATCGCCAGGGCCAAGCAATTCTACAGCGACGATTTGGCAAAGTGGCGCGGTGAGAGTGAGCGCATCGACCTCGATAACGCTAAGGCTAAGGTACAATTTGAGGCAGACGATCTGGCCTGGAAAAAGCGCAAGGAGGATTTTGAGCGTCAGAAGGCAGAACAGCATGCCTCCGTTGACGCGCGCGAAGCGGCCGTCCTTGCGGGTGATGAGGCGGCCGTTGATGAATATCTCGACCTTGTTCTTGGAAGCTTAAAGTTTCCAGAAGGCATTAACGGCAATTTTGTTGTCGAATACTCTGCTGTAACGAAGTCCTGTGTGATCGACTTCGATCTCCCTAACCCGGATGATCTGCCGCGTTTGCGCGAAGTTCGCTATGTTGCTTCACGGGAGGAATTTACCGAGAAACTTAGCTCAGAAGCCGAGCACAGCCGCCTCTATGATGCCGTACTTTACCAGATTGCCCTTCGTGCTCTTATTTCTGTTTTCTCCGCGGACACCTCCGGTCATCTTCTTTGGGCCACGCTGAATGGCTGGGTAGATTATGTCGATCGCGCGACAGGAATGGATGAGAGATCCTGTATTCTTACGTTGTCTGTCGGCCGCGATGACTTCGCCCGTATCGATTTTGAGCGTGTCGATCCAAAGGAGTGTTTCCGCTCACTAAAGGGCGTTTCTGCGTCGAAATTGATCGGGCTTGCACCCGTCGCACCCCTTGAACGTCCGAAGATCGTCGACAAGCGATTCATCGAATCTCACGAAGTGGCAGCCAACATCAATGTCGGCGTAAATCTTGCCGCGATGGACTGGCAGGAATTCGAGCATCTCGTTCGTCAGGTTTTCGAACATCAGTTCTCGACGCCTGGCAGTGAAGTGCACGTGACACAAGCGAGCAGGGATGGTGGCGTTGATGCCATCGTCCATGATCCAGATCCCATCAAGGGTGGCAAGATCGTCATTCAAGCAAAGCGCTACACAAACACGGTAGAAGTAAGCGCCGTCCGGGACCTCTACGGAACCGTAGTCAACGAGGGTGCAACGAAGGGGATCTTAGTGACGACCTCACAGTTCGGTCCAGATGCAAGAAAGTTTGCACTTAGTAAGCCAATTGTCCTCATCGATGGAAGCAATCTACTTTCCCTTCTGGAACAGATGGGCGTCCAAGCCCGTATCGACCTGAAGGAAGCCAAGTCCCTGCTCGCGAACCAGGTGTGATCTAAGTTCTCGTTCCTTACGATTCGCGCAGTTTCCAACAGACGTCGTAGATTTTCGGTCGGGCCCTGCGGACAAGCATAGCATTGTGCAAGGCGATCAGCACGAGGTCGATGTTTTTGAGACCATCGGGGTTATAATCACTCTTTGTCGGCATTCTTTCGGAGCTCATTCTGCGGAAGGAAGAAAATGCGGCAGATCAGTCCGAGGATAAGTAATGGCTGAGCTACGAAGAAAAATATCAATACGCCCATGGGAGTGCACCTGTGACGAGGGAAAAAGACTTACTCCTCTTTTGATTTAGCGACAGCTTCGATAATTCCCAGTACAAAAATGGTGTAATACGAAGAAAGAATAGAGAAAACCAGACAATACAAGAATTGATCCAGAATGCGCGTATTCTCAAATTGGCCGGCGTCAACGACGATCCGGTAGATCATGCAAGAACCAATTAGAATGACAAGTTGCAGAGCAAACGTTCCATAGACGAATGCTTTCATCCACCAGTCTTTAATCGAACTAAAAAAACCCTCTCGCACAGCGTCAGCTACGGTCGCAATTGACACGGCCATAATTCCAATCCCGATGTCCTTCAGCCCTGGGAATGCCTGCATCTTGTTGAAAATGTCAGCAATCCGAAAGAAGCTCGCTTCTTTATAATCAAATACCAGCGCGATGCCGATCAGGTAGGCGAGAGTCAATGATACAAACCGATTGAGGACAATCTTGGTGCCCAGCTTGAGAATTTGCCACTTTCTCGCAATGTCTGCCCTTCGTTTGGCAACCCATTTGGGCCATTTTGACGCAGCGACTTTCCATTTGGTCAAAAGCCGCAGAGCGGAGGGGGCGGATACAGCAACTGAACCTTGGCCGTCATCGGCAGGGGTATTTAAATCTGTCATTGGGAAAGCAGAAGGTTGTTGAGATGGTGTTGCAGCTCTCTAACTGGCGCCAGAAACCGGACAGATGACGCCGGAGTCGGAGAGCAGACGACGCGTAAAAGGGAACCTATTGTCGACAGGAAACCAAGTCGTCGACGTCTCTTCGACTCTGGGCCAAGCGCGGTTATTTCCGTGTAACGAATGCAAGCAAGCCCAAGAGCGCGCCACCGAGGCAGACGGCGCCCCAGCCACCTGTAGACCATAGCATGCTCGAAAGGGCGGAGCCGATCGCGCCGCCGATAAAGAACACGCCGACGAAGATGCCGTTGATGCGGCCACGGGCTTCGGGTTTCAGCTGATTGATCATATATCTGCCGACTGTTTGGTCTCCGAGGACGCCCATATCGAGCATGAGGGCGCTTACGCCGAGCCCAATCAGCATTGCATAGGGCGGAATAAAGCCAGCAAATCCACTGAACGCAGCGACACCAAATCCAGCCATCATCACAAGATGTGCGATGGCTGTGACGCGGTTGCCGAGACCTTTATCCGACCATCTGCCAACCAGGGGCGTAATGATGGCTCCGCCGGCGCCGACCAGAGCAAAAATGGCAATCGTCTTCTGGTCAAGGTGAAGCGGACCACTTCCAAGAACGTAGGCAATTGTCGTCCAGAAGAAATTGAAGGCCGCCATTACGATGGCCGCTGAGATAGAGCGGTGACGCAAGACCGGCTCGGAAGCGAAAAGATGCCAGAGCGAGGCGATCAGGCCAACATAGGTGGTCAACTTCGCAGGGCGACGTTCGGGTAAGCGAAAGGCAAGCGTGCTGGCGAGCAGCGCCATTGTCGCGGCGCTAACGACATAAAATGCCTTCCAGCCCCATATGCCAGCCAGAAGGCTGGCGCTAGGGCGTGACAGCAGGATGCCCACCATAAGGCCGCTCATGACATCACCAATTACCCGACCCCTGTGTTCCGGTGCGGCCATGGAGGCCGCGATAGGCACCAGGACCTGGATGGCGGAGCATCCGGCACCTAAGGCAAACAAGAGCACGAATAGCACTGCCGCGTTAGAGACGAAAATGACGCCGAGCGTGGAGGCCACCGCGACCGCCAGCATCCTCAGTACCAATCGGCGATTTTCGAGGAGATCTGCCAGGGGAACGAGAAAGAATAACCCGGCTGCATAGCCGAGAAACGGGATCATGGCGATGAGGCCGCTCAGAGATGTCTTGACGCCCGCCGAGGTAGCCATAAGGCCGACCAATGTTTGCGGCGCAAATATGTTCGTAATGATGACGCCTGCGGAAAAGGCAAAGAGCCCTACTGGGACGCGCTGTTGTGGAGCGGACAATTCTTTGATGCTTAACACGGTGGCTTCCTGTGCGAGTGACATGCTGATCTCCGAACCTATGCCAATCATCCGGCGGTAGGAGCGCTGGACCGAGTAACCTCGGGGTAGTACTGCGGCGCCTCACGACGGTCATACATGCCGTAGTCGCGGATGACCCGCACGCGTCGAATTCTGACGCCATCTCTTTGAGATACAGCTTTCTCAAACGCTTCAGCGTCACCGTTGCTTCGCCAGGAAAGCAGCAGGATGATATCTCCCGGTGACAACACAGCATCAAAGACATCCCAGGAAACGAGACCCTTTGCATCCCCATCAAGGGCGAGCCATTTTGCTATGTTCTCTGCTCCGGCATTTTCTACCCACTCTGCGGGGCGCTTTCCGTCGATCAATGTGACCGTCGTCCCGTCGCCGACCTCGGTCTCGTCCAGTCGTTGTTCCTGGAGGCGAATGTCATTCGGTGGCGCCGTATCTTCTGTCAATTGGCCGACGCGGAGATGGTAATCACGGAATACCTCTGAACGGCCTTTTTCCTGAACATCGTGATGAAGGGCTTTTGTGCGCCAGCGCACCAACGCCTTTTCATCCTGCCATCCTGAAAGGGATAGCAGCCAGCCCTCGCGCGTGAGGCTGCGATACCGGATGTTATCGATGAAGCCTTCTACCTTCTCCAGCTCAGGACGCAGCAGCTTCGCGTATCCAAGGTAGGCATCCCACTTATCGGATTTGGGGTAAACTTCGAATATGACCGAGAACATGCATCAATCCTCCTTTAGTTCGGGTCACTTGGCTCTTGCATTGAAAGTTTCCTGTCGATATTTCAACTGGCTGTCGGTGTATCACTGGTCCATTTTATCCGCGGCCTTTCGGCTCAAGATCGCTCAATCGAACCTTGGCGAGGCGCTCTTTGGTGCGCACGATGATCGCGTCGAGGACCGTTGCATCGCCTCCACGCTGAAAGCACTCAATTAGAACTCCGACGAGCACGCTTTCACAAAGGACGACCACGTCGACAATTGTACCGCCGGCCGCGAGGGGCTCGCTCACGATTCTCGCCACGATCTCCTTCGCCAGGCGGTTATGCAGCTCTGTCGCCGCCAATTCATCGAGTGTTAGTTTCTTGACCAAATCTGCACCTGAAATCTCTATCTTGGCTGCCGCTACCTGCCGCGATGGCATTTCCTTCAGCCTTGCTGCCTACATAAGGCAGGCAACTGCCTGATCAAACGCTTCTATGTCTCTGTAAGCGCGCGAGAGCATCATTCCGCCCTCGAGTGTCGCCATGATGTGAAAGGCCCGTGCTTCTGCGTGCTCACCACCGATTCGCCGCGAGAGGTCCTCGATGCATCGCTGGAAAAATGAATGGATCTCCTGGGCAACCTCTGCCGAGAGGACGCCAGCCTCGGCGCCGAGGACGCCACACAAGCACATCCGTCCGTCCCGGTTGAGTGCATCCCTGAAGGCTGACCGGTAAGCCTCGATCGCGTCCTTGACCGTCTCTTCCGGTTGCCCGGCAACTGCATTGAGGAATCGGTCTCCATACCGGCGCGCCACAGCCACGGCCATCGTGGCCTTGGTCGGGAAATGGTGATGGACGCTTGCACTCTTGATGCCCATTTCCTCGGCAAGGTCGCGAAAGCTGAAGCCGGCATATCCGCCATTGCGGATATGGGCCTCGGCCAAGTCCATTAATCGTTCGGCGGTTTCGGACACGTTATTTTCTCCTCTCTATCGATAGATAGATCTTGACAGAGCAAAAGGCCAGCTTTATTTATCTGAATGTCTACCGATCGATAGGTAGATTTCAATTAGAGGAGAGAGATATGCGTTTCCAGGACAAGGTTGCCATCGTCACCGGCGGTGCTTCGGGTATTGGCAAGGAAGTCTCAGCCCGCTTCGTTGCCGAAGGCGGTTCCGTTGTGATCAACGGCCGTGATGCCGCTAAGGCGGCGGCAGCCGCCAAGGAAATCGATCCAACCGGCAAGCGGGTTCTCGTTCACGCAGGCAATATTGCCCTGCCTGCCACCGGTGAATCCCTCGCAAAGGCGGCGCTTGATCAATTTGGCCGCCTGGATGTGCTCTTCAATAACGCGGGCATATTCGCGCCGAAGCCTTTTCTCGAGATCACCGAAGCAGAATATGACAACTTCCTTGACAACATCCTGAAGGGGTCATTTTTCACCGCGCAAGCTGCCGCGAAGGCAATCAAGGCTGGCGGCCGTGGTGGCGCCATTGTGCAGACTGGCTCCATGTGGGCCTTACAGGCGATCGGGGCGACACCATCATCGGCTTATTCAGCTGCGAAAGCTGGCGTCCATGCGCTCGTCAAGAATCTTGCGATCGAGCTGGCTCCGGACAAGATCCGGGTGAATGCGATTGCACCGGCCGTTATTGAAACGCCTGTCTACGACACCTTCCTGACGCCCGAACAGGTGAAGGCCGTTCTTCCGACATTCAATGCTTTCCACCCGCTTGGCCGGAACGGCCAGGTAGCCGATGCGGCCGAAGCGCTGCTTTTCCTCGCTTCGGACAACGCGAGCTTCATTACCGGTTCGATCCTGCCCGTCGATGGCGGTGTCATGGCTGGTCGCCAGTAACCATCCCATTCCGAGCCTTTGGGCCCTGAGAAAATCCAAGACAAGGAGAATGACCGTGGTTTCCAAGACCGAAAAGAAGCTGTTTACGCCGGTGAAGATCGGCGCGATTACGCTTCAGCACCGTGTTGTCCTGCCGGCGATGAGCAGGCTCAGGGCTCATTGGCCAAGTGCCGTCCCGAGCGATCTTATGCGTGACTACTATAGCCAGCGTGCATCGGATGGCGGACTTATCATCGTTGAAGCGAACGCCGTATCACCATCGGCGCGCGCCTACCATACAGCTCCTGGCATCTATATCGAGGAGCAGGTTGAGAGCTGGAAGCGCATCACCGATGCAGTCCATGCCAAAGGCGGCACTATCTTCATCCAATTTTCCCATGCCGGACGGGCGACGAGCACCAAGCTTATCGGGATCGACCCTGTCGCCCCTTCGGTCGACCCGAGCTATTGGGCCAACAAGAGTGTCGTCGTCTCAGCACCCGAGGGCTTCATATTACCTTCTCCGCACCGCGCACTCGATGTGGCAGGAATCCGCGAAATCGTCGAGCAGTTCCGGGCCGCCGCCAAGAACGCCAAGCGTGCCGGTTTTGATGGTATCGAGATTCTGGCCGGCAATGCTCACCTTGTTGAGCAATTCCTCCATGACGGGTCGAACAAGAGGGAGGACAGCTACGGTGGATCATTCGACAACCGGGAGCGCTTTCTGATCGAAATTCTCGAGGCCGTGACGACGGTATGGAGCGCCGACCGTGTCGGTGTGCGGATATCCCCGAGCAGTGTTTTCGCCGCCATGGGAGATAGTGACCCGCACGCTCTCTATGGCCATCTCGCCGAACGGCTCAACGACTTTAGTCTTGCCTATCTACATATCATCGAACCGCGCATCAGCGGTGCTGATACGGTTGCCGAGGGTCAGGGCCCGGTTGCAGCCCTTCACCTCGGTCAGATTTTTCGTGGCATGGTCATCGCTGCTGGCGGCTTTTCTCCGGAAAGTGCCGAAGCAACGGTCACCAGCGGTGTTGCCAGCTTGATTGCCTTTGGCCGGCACTTCACCTCGAACCCCGATCTTCCCCATCGGATCGAGCATGATCTGCCGCTGACCCCTCACGACCGAAGCACCTTTTACGCCTTCGATGCCCGCGGCTATACCGATTTCCCGCCCTATGCGGGTGAGGCCGCTTAAAGGCGGACAACAGCACCCCTTCGCGAACTGATCGTACGGCGTATAGGCAATGGCACTGCCTCGCTACGGCGTGGCAGTGCCTCGTGGCCCTCCTGCGCTCCCCAAGACGTATGGAGGGCCACTCCTTCCGCCAGCAGAGAGAAAGGAGAATTGACGCCAAGACCGACAAGTGGACTTGACGCCCAAGAGGCGGAGCACTATCTTCATATTGATCTATCGATAGATAGATACACAATCTTATCAAGGAGGATGCAATGAGCGACAGAATTTTCCAGGAAGTAGTGATCGAAACTGAAACCCAGGACCCGATCGATGTGATCGCGGGGATCGGATCTAATGATGGATCCGACGAGCAGCCGAAAAGCAGCTTCGAGATTGCCTGGGACCTTACGCACTCGGCATGACGAATGCCGCACGGTGCTACGTATCGGCGACGAAGACCTGAATGAGAAAGCAGGTCGTCGCTGATACATGCGCCGGATAATCACTTGGCAAGGGCGTGACAGGGGTAAGGAGCGATACGCATGAGCCTTGCCTTTAAGAACCTTAAAACTCCAGTCGGCTGTCTGAAGGCGGTCGCAAGTAATGATGGCCTGGTGGCGATCCTGTGGGAAAACGACAATCCTCGCCGGGTACCACTTGGGGAGATGATGGAGCGTCCGAGCGATGCCGTCCTCAAACTGACCGAGCGGCAGCTCATGGAATACTTCGACGGAAAACGGCGAAGCTTCGACATCCCGCTTGATTTCGCCGGAACGTCCTTCCAGAAGCAAGTCTGGCAGGCATTCCTGAAAATCCCTTATGGCGAGACCCGTACCTATGGAGAGATAGCGCGGGAGATTGGCAAGCCTGTTGCCGGGGGTGCGGTCGGCGCTGCTTGTGGACGAAATCCGATTTCGATCATTGCACCTTGCCACCGCGTCATTGGGGCCGGTGGAGCTCTCGGCGGATTTGGTGGCGGCCTCGAGGTCAAGCGCTACTTGCTCGACTTTGAAAGTGGGGAGCCGGCACAAAGCTGAAGTGCCGTGTCGGATGGCAAAAAGAGTCTTGTCGTATTGCCAAAAGGATTTCTCGAGGACCTTGCCTCTGACATCTGAGGTAAGCGGCTCAGTGAGAGTTTTGGTAAGCACTGGAATGGCTGGCAATTCAAAGGGAGATGCAGGGTGAAACGCGAAGTCATTCGGGTAGAGCCAATATCTAGTTATTTGGAACGCTGGAAGGCGCCGACCTCAGTCGTCATCCGGCATGGCGATACGGTCTATGTGTCGGGTTTGCCGCCTTTTGATCCCGAGACCGGGGAGGTGGTAGATGCTCCCATCGAGCGGCAGACGCAACTTGTGCTGGAGCAATTGAAGCGTTGCCTCGAGGCCGCCGGCTCCTCCCTCGATAGAGTGCTCAAATGCAATGTCTATTGTACGTCGGTCGAAAAGTTCGCGGCGGTCAATGCCATCTATGCCCGCTTTTTCCCCAAGGATCCGCCAGCGCGCATTTTCGTCTGTGTCCCCGCCTGGCCTGGACACTTTGATATCGAAATCGATTGCATCGCCGCCATCTAGGCAAGCGGCGTTCCTACGTTGGTTTCTTGAAAGCCTTTCTCGCCCGAACGACTTCCTGGCGGGTCACGCAGTCCTCAGCATGGTCGTTGATGATGCCCATCGACTGCATAAAGGCATAGACGGTCGTAGGTCCGACAAAGGCCCATCCGCGCTTCTTGAGGTCTTTCGAGAGTGCGATCGATGCAGGCGAGGTCGAGGCGGTGAGGGGTGGGGCAAGCTCGTCCGGCCGTGGCTCAAAGCGCCATACATAGGCCGCGATAGAACCTGCCTCTCTCACCAGCTCTTCAGCGCACCTTGCATTGTTGATCACGGCTTCAATCTTGCCGCGGTGCCGGATAATGCCGTCATTCTTCAGCAGGCGTTCCACATCTGATGCGCGGAATTTCACGATGCTGCTGATATTGAAACTATGAAACGCCTTTCGGAAATTCTCCCGCTTGGCAAGAATAGTGCGCCAGCTGAGCCCCGACTGAAACCCTTCGAGGCAAAGCTTCCCAAAAAGGCGCCTGTCGTCACCGACGGGAAAGCCCCATTCTTGGTCATGGTAGGCAAAGAATTCGGGCGCCTGGGCGCACCATTTGCAGCGTGGCCGCCCGTCGGGACCGAGGACCGTTGCACTCATCTTGCTATACTTCCGCGCAAAGCCTTTAAGCCATCCTCACCGAATGACAATATACTCTTCAGCATGGGCTGGTGCGAGGGTCAGGCAGCAGTGCGCATCTCCCGCAATTCGCTCGTGGCGCGGTCAAAAATCGCCGGCTCGCCAAGCACGACGGCAACAACCATCGCACCGGTTATCGTCGAATAGAACTCAGCTGCAGCGGTTTCGGAAAGCCCAGCTGCAACGAGCTTGCTGAGGCACATCCGGAAGAAGCCCCTTACTTCGGCCGCGACTTCCGGTGGCAAGTCCAGTGATGCGGCACCAAGCACAGTGCAAGGACACATCCGTTCCGGCGAGAGCAGTGTACCGCGAAAAGCCTCTGTCCATATGCGGACCGGATCCGGGTCAACTTCTAGCTCTCGGTCCATGCGCTCCGAGAGTTCTTCCGTATAGCGTCGAACGACGGCTGCCGCCAGCTTCTCCTTGGTCGGAAAATGATAGTGGACGCTGGAACTCTTCACTCCGACTTCAGCCGCGATTTCGCGGAAGCTGAAGCCACTGAAGCCGCCGACCCGAATATGTCGCTCGGCAGCATTCATGATTGCAATCGCAATATCGGTCATGCTGACCTCCTATGACTATCATGTGATAGATAGAGTAATTCTACCAGAAAGGCAACAAATCAATCTATCGATCGATAGAAAGGGCAGGTGCGTTGAATTCTGTTTCCAAGCGTCGCGGTAATATTGATTAACTTCCAGGGGGATAGCCCAAGTCCGCACACCGCGGCGGCCCTCTCAGAAAAAATCGCTCTATCAGTAGATAGGTGCTTGACGCCAGCCCCGGACGAGTCTATTTCTTAGTTCATCGATCTACCGATAGATAGTTTAGCCACCAGCAAACGGGAGAACTACCATGGAAGACGGCAACAACTACCAGAACCTTGAGACCCTCGACTATTCGACTGAGATCGACCGGGACGAAGCTACTTCAAACAGTGATACAATTGCTACCTCGCCGGCAAAGAAGAGCCGGGTCAAAGTTTTGCTTGGTTCGGCCGCCGTGCTCGCGATTATTGCGACGGGCGTCGTCACCGCGACCTATTTCGGCGCCCCGCCGGTGCAGCAGGCAGCTGCGACCCCGACCCCGCCGTCAGTGGATGTGAGTGTGCCCCTTGAACGCAAGATCGAGCCTCGGCTCCAGTTCCTGGGCCAGTTCTCGGCCGTCGATAAGGTCGAACTGCGCGCTCAGGTGGGTGGTACGCTTGTTCAAATCGGCTTCAAGGACGGCGACGTCGTCCATAAGGGGGATCTCCTCTTCGTGATCGACCCGGTTCCCTATCAGATCGCGCTCAGCCATGCCCAAGCGCAGCTCGAAACGGCGCAGGCCAGGCTTGATCTCGCTAACCGCGAAATGGTGCGTGCAAAAACACTGAGCCAGACCGGTGCTGGCACCGAGCAGAAGGTCGACCAGCGGGCCGAGGAACAGCGCTCTGCTCAGGCCGCGATCGATGACGCTCAAGCGGCGATCCGTGACGCCAGGTTCGACCTTGACCATACTCGCATCGTGGCGCCGTTTACCGGCCGCATCGGCTCGCATCTCGTCTCCGTCGGCAACCTTGTGGCCGGCAGCCGGGCCGCGACCAGCCCGACCACCCTGCTTGCGACCGTCGTTTCGCTCGACACCATCTACCTCAACTTCGATATGAGCGAAGCCGATTACATGAAGTTCCAGCGCGAGCGCACAAAGCAGAGCGGCCCGCTGGCTAATAGAGTCCAGATTTCTTTGAGCGATGAGCAAGGCTTTACCCGCGAGGGGACACTTGATTTCATCGACAACAGCCTCGATCGGTCGAGCGGTACCATTCATGCCCGTGCGACAGTCCCAAATAGCGATCTCATGATGACGCCTGGCGGTTTTGCGCGCGTTCGCTTGGCTTTGTCCGAAGCGGCACCTGCCTTGCTGATCCCGGATGCCTCAGTTCTGCCCGACCAGTCGGAGAATTTGGTCCTGACCGTGGGCAAGGACAATATCGTGACTCCGAAGAAAGTCGTGGTTGGTGACCTCCGCGGCGGCTTGCGGGTCATCCAGTCTGGCCTCGCAGCTACCGATAAGGTCGTGATCGACGGCATTCCGATGGCTGTGCCGGGATCGAAGGTTTCGCCGAGCGCCGGCTCGATCAAGTTCCAGTCGGAGCAGGACTAAGTATCATGAAGCTCGCACACACCTTCATCGATCGTCCCCGGTTCGCCGTGGTGATCAATACTTTCATTGTTATCTTTGGCCTGGCGACGATGTTCTTCCTGCCTGTCGCCCAGTACCCGAACATCGTCCCGCCGACCGTCCAGATCACAACGACCTATCCGGGCGCCTCGGCGGAGACGGTGGCAAAGACAGTCGCGACGCCTCTTGAACAAGCTGTCAATGGCGTCGAAAGCATGGATTACATTAGCAGCCAATCGACGGGGAATGGCGCCCTGACGATTACGGTGATTTTTAAGGTTGGTACCGATCCGAATACAGCCCTCATGCTCACGCGAAACCGGGTGCAGGACACGCTGGCCCGGCTTCCCCAGGAGGTCCAGCTCCAGGGTGTGCAGGTGAAAAAGACCATCCAGGCATTACTCCTCGGTGTTCATGTTTATTCGCCCGACGGCTCGCGCAGTGCCGAGTACATGTCTAACTATATGCTCCATGTCAGGGATGAGATTGCGCGTCTTCCTGGTGTGGCAGATTTCTGGGCTTTGGGTGAGCGTCAATATGCTATGCGTATCTGGATCGATCCAGATAAGGCGGCCGCGTCCAATATCAGCGCCAGTGAGATATTGAATGCGATCCGGGCACAGAATGCCCAAGTCTCGGCGGGTGTCTTGAATGCGCCGCCGCTCGCGAGCAACGCCGCCTATGAAATTAACGTTGAAGCGCTCGGTCGCCTAAAGACGCCGGACGAGTTCTCGGACATCATTGTCAAATCGGATGAGCAGGGCCGTGTCACGCGCATTCGTGACATTGGACGGGTCGAGTTGGGCTCAGTCGACTATGGCTCCATCGCCTATGCGGACAAGCACATTTCCGCCCCATGGTGGGTGATCGCAACGCCAGGCGCCAACGTTGTCGAGGTCGAGCATGCCGTTTGGGACAAGATGGCGGTACTCAAGAAGAGCTTTCCGGCTGGCATCGACTATATCAACATCTATGACCCGACGACCTTCGTCAGCCAGTCTATCGATGAAGTGATCCTGACGATTTTCATTGCCATCCTTCTGGTCGTTGGCGTCGTCTACATCTTCCTGCAAAGCTGGCGAGCGACAGTCATCCCGGTGGTCGCAATTCCAGTATCGCTGGTTGGTACCTTTACGATCCTGTCGGCTTTCGGTGCCTCGATCAATAACCTGTCATTGTTCGGTCTGGTGCTGGCGGTCGGTATCGTGGTCGACGACGCGATCGTGGTAGTTGAGAACGTCGAGCGAAACATGGCCATGGGCCTATCGCCTCGGGAAGCGGCTCACCGTACCATGGATGAAGTGTCGACGGCGCTCATAGCGATCGCCCTGACACTTTGCGCCGTGTTCGTCCCGTCGGCTTTTATTTCCGGTATCTCGGGACTCTTCTTCAAGCAGTTTGCGATCACGATCGCTGCTTCGACCATCATTTCATGCTTCGTCTCGCTGACACTGAGCCCGGCCCTCTGCGCAGTTCTTTTGAAGCCGCACCATGGACACGCCAAGGCACGGGGCATCGCTGGAATTGTCAAAACGCTCTTTGGCTACTTCAATACCGGTTTTGACTGGCTGTCTTCGAGCTACGGCACGATGACGAGCCGCCTAGTCAGGGCGACGATGATTGTCCTTCTTGTCTATGGCGGCCTCATTGGCTTGACGGGCTTCCAGATGTCTCGCATGAGCACAGGCTATATTCCGGATCAGGACATTGGCTATCTCGCGATCGTCGTGATGCTGCCACCGGGATCAAGCTTGACCCGCACCGACGAAGTGGTCCGGCAGGTCAATGATATCGCTCTCGATACGCCTGGTGTGTTGCACACTTCGCCAACGGCAGGCTTCGACGTGACAACATCAACCGTTGCGCCGAATGTGGGAACAGTCTTCACCTCTCTACCGTCGCTTTATGGTCTTCACATGCCGGGGATCAACGCAGCCACTATGGTCCAGACACTCCGCAAGCGCTTGGCAGTGATCAAGGACGCCTTTGTCATCGTCATCCAGCCGCCTGCGGTCCAAGGTCTCGGGGCGGCTGGTGGGTTCAAATTGATGCTGGAAGATCGTGGTGGTCTTGGCGCCCAAGCCCTTGCCAAGGCAACCAACGCGGTGGTTGCCGCGGCCAATAAGGATCCAGCATTTGCCGGCGTCTTCACCCTCTACAATTCGGGTGCACCATCGGTTTTCGCCGATATCGATCGCCTGAAGGCGGAGAAGGTCGGTCTGACACCAACGGATGTGTTCTCGACCATGCAGCTTTATCTTGGCTCGCAATACGTAAACGACTTCAACTATCTTGGCCGCACTTACCAGGTGATTGTGCAGGGAGATGAGGCTTTCCGCAAATCGGCGGAAGATATCGCGCGGCTCAAGGTGCGTAATTCTTCCGGCGAGATGGTGCCGATTGGCACGGTCGCGGATTTCCGCAGCGAAACGTCACCTTACCGTGTGCCCCGATATAATCTTTATCCAGCTGCTGAGGTCATGGGTGCCGCAGCGCCGGGCGTTGCGTCAGGTACGGCTATGAAGCGCCTGACGGAGATTGCTAAGGAGGTATTGCCCCAGGGTATTGCCTTCGAATGGACTGATCTTGCCCATCAGCAGGAGCAGCAGGGTATTCCGACGATCGCCATCTTCGCGGCTTCCGGCCTCTTCGTCTTCCTCGTGCTGGCGGCCCAGTACGAGAGCTGGAAAATTCCGGTGGCGATCGTGCTCATTCTGCCGATGTGCCTCCTCACCTCGGCTGCCGGGCTTGATATGCGAAGCATGCCGATCGACATCCTGGCGCAGATTGGGTTTGTCGTGCTGGTAGGCCTCGCTGCGAAGAACGCGATCCTCATCGTGGAATTCGCAAAGCAGCGGCAGGATGTTGATGGCATCCCGGCCGAGCAGGCAGCTGTGCATGCAGCGAAAACGCGCCTACGCCCAATCCTGATGACCTCCTTTGCTTTCATCGCGGGTGTGGCACCTCTTGTCTTTGCACACGGTGCCGGTGCTGAAATGCGTCAGTCTCTCGGAACTACGGTGTTCTTCGGGATGCTCGGCGTGACCATCTTCGGCCTCCTGTTTACCCCAGCCTTCTACACCTTCGTCCGTAAGGTCGGCAGCGGGAGGAAAGCATAATGGCGTACGCATGGCGTAAGAACACGGTGACGGTCAGCGGTTTGCTATTGAGCGTCACCCTAGGTGGCTGCGAAGTGGGACCCGACTACACGGCGCCGAAGACTGATCTCGTTCAGTTCCACAATTTGAACGACGCCGTGACCAAAGATCACAAGGCCTCTACCCAACTCGAGAGCTGGTGGACCGGCTTTAATGATCCACTGCTTGTTAAAGTCGTCCAACGGGCACTCAGCCAGAACCTCGATCTCTCAGCAGCACTTGCCCGGGTCCAGCAATCCCGGGCCGGAGCTGAAGGGGCAGGGGCGGCACTCTTGCCGACCGCTGATCTTGACGGCTCGGTCAGCTACATCCATCAGAGCCTTAAGAGCCCGAGTGGCTCTGTTTCCAAGGATGCACCTGGGTTTCAACGTGATTCCTGGGCTAAGGCTGTAGGTCCGGTTGCAAGCTGGGAGATCGACTTCTTCGGCGGGCTTCGCCGTGGTGCTGCCGCTGCTGCAAACGATGCTGAGGCGGCGGAGGCGGAAGAGATGGGGACGAGGGTGATCGTTGCTGCCGATACGGCTGATGCCTATATGCAGGTCCGCGGCTACCAGGCAAGACTTGCAGTCGCTCAAGACCAGGTTAGAATTGACCAGCAGTTGCTCGATCTCGTCCATAACCAGTATGACAGTGGTGCTTCGTCACAGCTGGAGATCGCCCAAGCGGAAGCACTCCTCAAGGAGGCAAGGGCGACAATTCCGCCCCTGCGCCTCGCGCTTGAGCAGCAGCTGAACCGGATCGACGTGCTGATGGGTGCACAGCCGGGCACCTATGCGCACGAGCTTGGCGTCGCGCAGGAGATACCGGCCGTTCCAGCCTTTTCCGGTACCGACCAGGCGAGCGAGATTCTCCGGCGACGGCCCGATATTATTGCGGCCGAACGGCATCTCGCCGCGTCCAACGAGCGGATTGGCGAGGCGATTTCGGACTATTATCCGAAGATCTCCATCTCCGGTGCTCTCGGGCTTGATAGCATCAGTGCCTCCCATTTCTTCTCGCCTGCGGCCTTCCAGGCGCTCGGCTCAGGAGCTCTGAGGTGGCGGCTGTTCGATTTTGGCAAAGTCGATTCAGAGGTTGCCCAAGCGAAAGGTGCGAACAGCGAAGCATTAGCTACTTACCGGCAAACGGTTCTCAAAGCCTGTGAGGACGTTGAAAACGCCCTTGCCATGCTGGTTCAGACGCAGGTCCATATTTCTGAGCTGCAGGGCCAGGTTGAATCCTTGGCCCGCGTGCGAGCGTTGTCTCAGCAGGCTTATGAGGCTGGGTCGATCACGCTGACTGACGTGCTGGACGCGAGCCGCCAGTTGCTGGCAGCCGAAGACGAACTCGATGGCAATCGAGCTGATGCGGCACGTGCCTCGGTTGCTGTCTTCCGGGCCTTCGGCGGTGGCTGGGATTCGGGGATCTCCAAAGTTGCGTCAAAGTAACTGGGAACAAACATCGGATGGAAACGAACATGCTCGAATTGGGACCGAATTGCGAGTGCTGTGACAAGGATCTGCCGCCTCCTTCACGCGAGGCGATGATCTGCAGTTTTGAATGCACCTTCTGCCAGGATTGTGTCGAGACGGTACTTGGCGGCCGGTGTCCGAATTGCGGCGGCGAACTTCATCCGCGGCCGGTGCGACCGGAGGCGATGGTGGAGAAATATCCAGCGTCGACGAAGCGGGTCCTTAAGGAAGGTGGCTGCGTAAAATCTACATGAACTCCCGGCGCGACAAGCGCCGGCAGGGCCGGTCTTCGGCGTCTCCTCTTGCTGGTGGATGAAGACCGGGGATAGCCTGCCCCATCTTTCCCGGGATGGGGCAGGCCTTAATCCTGATGGAAATGCCATGCTTCAACTGCGACTGGATTGTGAATGTTGCGGTAAAGACCTTCCAGCGGACTGGCGAAGCAGTGGCTAACCGTTCTACCGATAGGTCGGCCTTGACGCCGACCGTCTGCGGGATTAAGTCTGTAGAACAAACCTATCGATAGATAGTATCCCTTGCGGATAATGTAGCTAGAACGGACCGGCGGGAAGAGGGAGAGAGATATGAACCAGGCTCAGAAAGCCGAGCAATTTGCGAAGCTTCACGTCACGGGATCACCGATCCTTCTGTATAATGTCTGGGATGCCGGCTCTGCGAAAGCAGTGCTCGATGCGGGCGCAAAAGTAATTGCGACCAGCAGCTGGGCGGTTGCGGAAGCGCACGGATACCGGGATGGTGAAGCGATCCCAGTGGAATTCGTTGAACAGGTGATCGCGCGGATAACTGCGACGATCGATGCGCCGGTTACCGTCGATTTTGAGGGTGGATATAGCGAGGATGACAACGTCCTGGCCAAGAATGTAACCAGGCTTCTCGATCTCGGCGTGGTTGGTATCAATTTCGAAGACCGGGTTGTCCAGGGAAGTGGTCTTTATCCAGCGGACCATCAGGCGCGCCGGATCGCTGCGATCCGCGAGGCTGCTGAGAAAAAGGGTGTCAAGCTTTTCATCAATGCGAGGACGGACGTCTTCTTTCAAAAAGGCGACGCTTCGGACTTTGTCGATGATGCCCTGGCGCGTGGGACCCGTTACACATCTGCAGGTGCTTCCGGTTTCTTCGTGCCGGGCCTCAAAGAAGATGCGCAGATCGAACGCTTGTGTGATGCCTTGTCATTGCCCGTCAACGTCATGATTATGAGCGGCGTGTCGCCAAATAAGAAGTTGGCTGAACTTGGCGTGGCACGCATCAGTTACGGCCCTATCCCCCACATCGAAGCGATGAATAACCTCAGGAAGCGTGCGGTGGATACTCTCGCAGGATGACGATATCCTCCTAGCATCAAGTTCCTGCAGCGATCAATTCGTGAGGGCGCCAATGGCTGATACGTCCGACTATGTACCACCGAAAATCTGGAGCTGGGCCAAGCCGAACGGCAACGACTACCCGGATGCAGTTCGGGAGCGGCACGACGCCAAGGATCTTGACGGCTAAAGAAACGCCGTCAGCCTAAAGACATTTTTTACATCAATTTCACAATCTACAGGAGCGACTGATGACACGCTTCAACAAGGACGTCTTCCTTGCTGCCGGCTTGCGTACGCCTTTTGGACGGGGCGGTGGCGCGCTTGCGAACTACGACGCCCTGAGCTTGTCCGTGCCGGTCGTCCAGGCGATGGCGAAGCAGCTTGCCAACCAGCGCCCCGACCTCGTCCTCTGGGGCACGGTCATTCCCAACCTCGGCTGGAGCAACCTTGCGCGCGAGGTCTGGCTCGACGCGAAGCTTGACGCAACTGTGCCGGCTTATTCCGTTGTTCTTGCCTGTGCAACCAGCATGACCGCGGCATTCTCGGCGGCCGGCATGATTGGCGGGGGAACCGATGTCATCATGGTAGGTGGTGCGGAGGTGATGAGCCGAGCTCCGATTGGGTTGACAGCAGCTGCAAGCGACCGGCTGCGCGGTCTTTTTGTCAAGGATCCAGGCGAGGCACTAGCTGCCCTTGGCAAATTGGCACCAACTGACTTCGTCTTGCCGGCCAAGGGCTGGGCGAACCGGATCACGGGCCGCACGATGGGCGACCATATGGAAGAGACAGCGAAGGAATGGGGTATTGCGCGCGAAGCGCAGGATAAATGGGCCTACCAGAGCCATAAGCGGGCCGTCGCCGGCTGGGAGCGTGGCTTCTTCTCGGACCTTATCATTCCACTCCCGGAGCTCGCGAAGGATGCCAATCCGCGGCCAGACACATCACTGGAAAAACTTGCGTCACTCCCGCCGGCCTTCGATCGTACCAGCGGAAAGGGCACCCTGACGGCCGGCAACTCTTCGCCGATTACGGATGGTGCCGCGGGGCTTTGGGTTGTTTCGGCTGAAGGGCGGTGGCGCCTGCCGGATGGCCTCCCAACCGTAAGGCTTGTGGATTATGAGATCGCTGCCGTGGATTTCAGGAAGGATGGACTGTTGATGGCGACGTCCTTCGCCATTCCGCGCCTTCTCGGCCGAAATAGTCTTGGTTTCGAGGATGTCGCTCTCTGGGAAATCCATGAAGCCTTCGCGGCTCAGCTGCTCGCCAATGTTGCGGCGCTGGAAAAGCCTGGCTGGATTGCCGAGCGTACGGGGATTAGACGAGATTTCGGGCACTTTCCCTGGGACCGTGTCAACCCTAACGGCGGCTCTGTGGCGATCGGGCATCCTTTTGGGGCCACCGGTGCGCGGGACCTCAGCCAAGCCGTCAAGGAACTCGCCGAAATGCCTAAGGGCTCGAGAGCGATCGTCAGCGTCTGTGCAGACGGCGGTGAAGGAACCGTGGCACTGCTTGAAAATAGCTAAGTTTGCGAGAACAGGCCGCCCACATGCTGCTGGCGGCCTGCCGGCCAAATGAGGAGGATGTCATGTATTATCGCTTAGTCGCGCAGTGCGTACAGGCTTTGAAGAATGTCGAGATTTGGCTCGATAAGGCAGAGAAGCATGCCAAAGAGAAAGATTTCGACGTTAATCTTCTCATGTCGAGCCGCCTTGCACCTGATATGAAGCCGTTCATCTATCAGATTCAAAGTGCTTCTGATTATACGAAGGGTGCTGCTGGGTGGCTGTCGGGTCAGGCGCTGCCGAAATATGAAGATACCGAGCAGACGATCGACGATGCACATGCCCGTATCCAGAAGACCATTGCTTTTGTTGAGAGCATTGCTGAAGCTCAATATGAAGGGGCGGCCGACCGGAAGGTGACATTCAGCTGGGCTCCGGGGAGGGTCATCGCTGGAGAGGACTACCTTGTCCAGATGATCATCCCGAATGTCTACTTTCATACCTCCACGGCCTACGCCATCCTTCGCCACAATGGTGTCGACATTGGCAAGATGGACTTTCTTGGACCAATCAACCTTGTGAGTGCGTAACCGGCAGGCCGCCGTCGCCTTAGGCGCGCCGACGGCCTCCAGCCTGTGTTTTCTTCGCCGGGGCCTCTGCGGGCTTGCGGACCGACTCAATTGCTTTCACCAGTTCGCCGGTCGCCCGGTCATAGTTCGAAAGATCATTGAGTGCATTGGAAACTACCAGTGCGCCGGTAATCGTTGCCAGCAACTCGGCCGCACGCTCAGACGAAAGACCTTCCGCCACAAGCTTATCAAGGCACATCTTGAAGAAGCGCTGAACTTCCACTGCGACCTCCGGTGGAAGATCGCCCGTTGCAGCACCCATGACGGCACATGGACACATACGGTCCACAGAATAGAGTGTCCCGCGGAATGCACGGGTCCAGACTTTAACTGGATCCTCGCCGGTTGCGAGCTCGCGCTCGATCTGCTCTGCGACTCGCTGGGTGTAGCGGCGAACGACTGCCGCGGCCAGATTTTCCTTGGTCGGAAAGTGGTAGTGGACACTTGAACTCTTGACGCCGACGTCAACAGCAATCTCGCGGAAGCTAAAGCCGTTAAATCCACCTTTCCGGATGCGCCGTTCGGCTGCATCCATGATGGCATTGGCAGCATCGCTCATCTCAGTATCTCCTGTGAACTATCTCCTGATAGATAGGCCTTGAAATGCCGAAATACAATGCTATTATTCTATCTACCGATAGATAGCAAAACAGTCCTTGGAAGTAGACCGGGGCTTGAAGTGGGGGTGCGGCATGGATGACGGGCATCAGAATGACCGGGGTTCAGCATGCCCCCGCCGAAGAGATAAGCGTGGACCTAGCTTGAACTCTCTTTCCAAACCACCGTCCGTGGAGGCGTGCCGTGTCTGATGAAACATGTGAGGCATCGCGCGAGGTATCAGAGGGCCGATATGCGGGCACCGCAAAAGGCCACTACCGCGTTTTGATCAATGGCAACCTGGCTGAGCGGTATGTGTCGTTGGATGATGCGCGCAAGGCTGCTTCGGCAATGGGTAGGTTGAGAACCGCCTCGAAGTCATCTTCCTTGCGAATATCCGTTGAGACGGCAGAGTGCGAGGAAGTCTACGTCCTCGTCATCATCAATGAATGCGCTGACTTGTCGAATCGCTAGGTGAGTTCCGATGATGATGGATACGATAGGTCTTCTGCAGTTCGCCGCAACGAGCGTTGTCGTTATTGGCCTGAAAGTAATGGTCCCGCGGGTGTACAAAGCGGTTCGAGCGCAAAGGCGGCTCTCAAAGCATCTTGCGCGGGCCTCTGAGGAACAGGGGAGGTACCTGCGTTATGACGAACGATCGCTTCTGAAGCTTCATGATCAGCTGAACATCTTGTTGGTGAGTGGGAGCGGGCTGTCGCAGCTCGACGAGGTCTACCTGCTCAACAAAGCAGGTGATGCTTCGCTTGAAATTGTTCAGCTCTTTAGCGCAGCTTTCCACAAGCTTCATGCGGATGACAGGTGGATTGTCGAACGGGCTCTCAGATACGCGACGCGAAAGAGCCGGATTACCTATCTGAAGAATGCCTTCGTCCATGCGGAGAGTTGTCGGCGGCGCACTTTTCTGAGCGCTAAAGACCGTTGTCCGTTTAACTAATCTGACGCCGGCCGAGCGGCAAAAGGTCATCAGGATAGAGCGGCTCACCAACGATGTCCTTGCTAATATGCTCGGCAGCAAGGAAGCGGCAAACACGATCGTCGTCGAGTAGGGGCAGAATTCCATATTCGACGGTTGCAGGACAGCCATATTTCTTTGGCCACGGATAGCGCCCAATCGTCGGTGCGTAAGCCCAAGCGGCATAGGCATAATCTTGCGTCAACAGTTCGTCGATACCGTCAGGCAGCCCAAGCCGGTCTAGGTAAGCCCCTTTACAGTCACCGAAGAGATCTGCGCTGTGCGAGCCGACGAGCCGGTACCTCACTCGAAACGGCCGCTGCGTGACGTCCGAGAGCAGAAGGTAGTGCAGCGCTGATCGCGGAATGCTAAGAGGATCTACTTCATTCGCCTGGGGGGGGCGGGCGGTCGCCGCGCAATGCGGCCCAACACGAGATGACGGCGTTGACGTGAAGCGATGTGACCTTGCGCTCAACTTGCATTGGCATGGATACCCCCGAGTGAGCTGAGAGCCGACATTAATGGGGCATGACAGCTATGGTTGAACAGCGCTTTGTTTACCTGGTCGAAGGAGGGTATTTCTCGTTCGCCTATCTATACGTGTTCGGTTCTGGTTAAATAGGGCACCACGACCGGCAGTTCGCAACGAAGAACAAATTCAGCAGGTGAGCGGGTCCGCTGGCCTGTTGGCCATCCGTCGCGAAGCCACGTTGCGTATGGCACAAATGTATCTCGGTCACGAGAAGCCGGCTTCCGCCGAGCATTGCCGCTGTTGATCGGGGAGACGAAAGCATCTTTCCCGAAATCCTTGACGATTGCCGGTACGCTAAAGGTAAGCAAAATCTGCGGGCGGTTCTGACAAGCCTTTAGGTGCCGCATCAAGCGTTCTTCATCTGCCCATAGAAAGACAAAACCATTCAGAAACTCATACCAGTCAGCCGGCTCGAGTCCTTGGCCGAGCGCGGGTGCGAGGGCAGCAGGCGGCATTGGCTTCTGATCGCGGATCATTACAGTCTCGGAAATCCGCATATTGTCCGGTCTGTGACTGCGCAGTAGCGCTCGGCATTTCTGTTTTGGCATACCGGCGTGCCGGAGCAGCTGGCTGGTGCTCATCAGGCCGTGCTCCACGATCGATGCGTAATTCGCCCTTTCGGCAAGATGGTAGAGGCGATCGATGCGCTTTATCATAAAAATGTCTACCTATCGATAGATCGTGTTTGACTCGGCCACGCCCGTATGCCATCTAATATCGCAGTTACCTATCGATAGATAGAATAAAGGCGAGAAAAGCGTGAGTATGAAGATATACGACCGTTCTGGTTTTCCCAATCCAATCCGGATCCGGGTTGTGGTGGCACAAAAAGGTCTCGAGTCCGAAATCGAATGGATTCCGGTTGATCTCATTGGTGCGGAGCATAAGCATCCTGCATTCCTGGCGAAGAACCCCTCCGGAGTGGTTCCGGTCCTGGAACTCGAGGATGGTACCTGCATCTCGGAAAGCACGGCGATCACCGAGTACCTTGACAACCTGGACGGTAACCCGGTTCTGACCGGCCGCACTCCACTTGAAATGGCGACGATTCACATGATGCAGCATCGCGCGGAGGCTTACGTTATCGATCCGGTCGGCAATTACTTCCATTATGGCACGCCGGGATGGGGCGACGTGCTACCGGCCTATAAGGCGCCCGAATGGAAAGGCCGTACCGAATGGGCGGGCCGTGAAGCCGCGAAGGCCCAGGAAGGTCTCCGATATTTCAACAAGGTGCTGAGAACAAGGCCTTATGTCGCAGGCGACAATTTCACGATGCCCGACATCACGCTCTTTGCTGGGATCTATTTTGCTGAGGCGACCCAACTGATGGTTCGCGGCCTGCGAGCACTTGATGAATGGCATCGCCGGGTCTCGGAGTTACCGGCGGTGAAGCACCGGACGGGCCAAGAATTGCTGCCCGAAGATCTTGCACGCATCAAGTAGACAGCTATTCGCCAATGTTGGCGGGATTTCCAGCAAAGCTGCTGGAACCTCTCACAGGTAATGTTGCCAGCCTAGGTAAATCGGCGGTGACTAGGGTCATGAAAAACAGCACAATTCCTGGCATCATCTTCATCTGTGCCTGCCAATTCATGTGGTCGCTGCACTATGCGACGGTGAAGTGGCTCGCCGGTGGCTATTCAGTCTTTCAGTTGCTCTGCGTGCGGAGCACCTTGATGGTGCTGGTCGTCCTCGCGACGAGCCCGGCGGCATTCAAGGGTGTCTTCAGGAGCCGCCACAAAAAATCGATGACTATTCGCAACTCATTCCAGGTAGTTGCGACGTTCTGCTTCTTTCTGGCGGCGAAGGGCATGGGGCTTGCAGAGGTAACGACGCTCAATGCGACCGCACCTCTCATTGTGGTCCTCCTCTCCATCACGTTTCTGCGAGAGCCGTCCAGCGGTTTCAAATGGGCCGCGGTGGCGATCGGCCTGATTGGAACGGCAGCTGCCGCGGCACCAACAGGCGATGTCAGCCTGGCACCGACATTCCTTGGCCTCGCCTCAGGGCTCCTTTGGGCGCTCACGGTGATCCTGACGAGAAAGGATAGTGCCCAAGAAAGCACTTCGGTTCAGCTGCTCGTTACCGCCATCGTGTTCGGCATTGCCAGTGCGGTCTTCGCGAACTGGAAGGCGCCTGTGTCTTGGGAAGATGCCGGGCTCATGGCTATCCTCGGCCTCGAAGTCTACCTGGCACAGCTCTTCTTCGTCGAAGCGTATCGACGCGCACCGGCGTCCCTTCTAGCACCCCTGGAATATTCGACGGTGGTGTGGTCGTCGATCCTCGGTTTTGCCCTCTTCAGTGATCTTCCTGCTGCTCATGTACTCTTAGGAGCATTTCTGATCGTCTTGGCCGGAATTGCGATCTGTCTTGGAGAGCAGGCGAATAGCCGCAAGCTGAAGCTTCAATCATCACAATAACCCCACATCCAGTTATCGGAGACCGGAATGTCCCTGAATGATCCAGAAATGATCGCAAAAGCGCTAATCCTCGGCCTGTTGTGTCTGTCGATTTTCGGCCGCAGGTTCCTCATGTCGCGTTTGAAGGCTCCAGCACCGAGCGCAAAAACCAAGCTCCTTGCGAAAGGGAAACGGCGGCCGCCGTCAGGGGTCTATTGAGCGCTGGCCACTGACATGGACTATCACCCTGATATCCTGGCGACCGGTCTCAATGTGTAAAATCGCGAGCAATACTGGCTCTGACGCACATTTGATGCAGACCTGAATTATTGCAAGATTTGGTGAGTTCCTGCAGCCATAACCGGAGGTTTGAGAACTCTGGTAGGCCTAAAGCACACCCATAATGCTGTTCCATCGCCATC
>Ga0255336_100739_pt1 | contig 38649 bp, 42 predicted proteins | sample MeOH1_35cm_T3_17_FD_189102 | JGI IMG/M metagenome (GOLD analysis project Ga0255336, IMG submission 189102) | Sandy soil microbial communities from University of British Columbia, Vancouver, Canada - MeOH1_35cm_T3_179 | ecosystem: Engineered > Artificial ecosystem > Sand microcosm > Unclassified ...
AACTGGGTTGCCTGCGCCATTGGCGTTTCGTGCCTGGGGACAATTGCATTGCTCAAACGGTATGCGGCTGCGCTTCCCGCCACCCTGATTGCCGTGGCCACGGCAACCGTGGCGGTCTGGCTCCTGGAACCGGAAGTCCGTGTCGGTATCGCTGTCGTAGGCCGGCTGCCTGAAGGTTTGGCGGCGGTTCGTCTTCCCGCCGTGTCGCTGCATGACGTACGGGAGTTGAGTGGCGCCGCGATCGCTATCGCTCTCGTATCGTTTGCCGATATGAGCGTGTTGTCGCGCGCGTTTGCCCTGCGTGGCGCCTACACGGTCGACCGGAACCAGGAGCTCGTGGCGCTTGGCATCGCCAATATCGCGGCTGGTCTGCTGCAGGGTGTCCCAGTCTGCAGCAGTGCGTCACGAACGCCGGTCGCCGAGGCAGCCGGCGCAAAAACACAGTTGACCTGCGTTGTGTCCGCGCTCTGTATCGCCTTTCTGCTGATCGTGGCTCCTGGGTTGCTAACGCACGTGCCGAACGCCGCGCTCGCCGCGGTCATTGTTTCTGCCGCACTCTCGCTCTTCGATCTCGGAAACGTGACACGTCTTTATCGAATGCGCCGCAGCGAGTTCGTGCTGTCCATGGTTTGCTTTGCAGGCGTTCTCATGGTCGGTGTCGTACAGGGCATCTTCATTGCTATCGGCCTGTCGCTGCTGTCATTTGTCTGGCGCGCGTGGCACCCTTACGACGCCATTCTGGGCAAGATCGAGGGGAGGCCTGGTTATCACGATGTTGTACGGCACCCAGACGCAAAACAGGTCCCTGGCCTTCTGCTGATTCGCTGGGATGCGCCACTCTTTTTCGCGAATGCGGAGATCTTTAGCCAGCACGTGCGACGGGGTATCGCACAAGCGGCGCAGCCACCTGAATGCTTGGTCGTTGCCTCGGAGCCGATCACCGATATTGACGTTACCGCTGCTGACATGCTCTCCAGGCTTGATCACGAGCTGGAAACTGCGGGGATCGCACTGTATTTTGCAGAGATGAAAGGCCCGGTGAAGGACCGGCTGCGAGCCTATGGGCTCTTCGAAATATTTGACGATACACATTTCTTCGAGACTGTGGCGGATGCCGTTCGCAGTTATACCGCACAGCATCGCGTTGACTGGCCGGGCGAGTGATTGGCCGGCTCGGTCGCCATCCGCCCGGTCTGCAAGGAACGGCGTCACAACAGGCCATGTCTGATGACTGGTCGCTGCGGCAACTCGTGCCGGTCAACTTGCCGGTTCGCTCATATGTGTATGTCACATCCTCGTGCGCGTGGGGCACTTATGCGGCTTCGCCGGAACTCACGGTGCGCATTGCATCCCGGTAGCCGCGCTCGATCCGGCGTCGTGTGGACGAGCGGGAAAAGTCAGTCGCCGCACCAATCGATTCCTGCCCATCGCCGGATATCAGCACGAAACGGTCGATTTTCCGGTGCGCCATCGGGCGTCTGTACGCCGGGTGTTGACGCAACGGGCTCGCTGGCGGCAGTTCCTGATCGAGATGTTCAATCAGGTCGAGATAGCCGTTGAACTGTTCGAAAAGCTTGAGATCGAGCCGCAGCTTTCCAAAAAAATAGATCTGCAACAGACGGCCCACCTCGTCCGAGGTGTCGACGGCGAGATATGACTTGCATCCATCGCGATCAGTTCGCGTTTCACCTCGGGATCATCCGCGTCGATCTGCTCCAGCGCGTTGATGGCGCACCGCAACGGAGTGTTGGAGACAAGGCCACCATCCCAATACGGCTTGTCGTCGATGAAAGTCATCGGAAATGCCGGTGGCAAACTCGAGCTCGCGATGACATGGGCGACAGTCAAGCCGTCCCTGTTATCAAATTCCTCATAGGCGCCCGTGGCGGCATTCACCGCGGTGATGATCACTCGCGTCGCACTTGCGTTCAGCTTGTCGAATTCTACCGACTCCGTCAGCCATTCTCTTAGCGGTGCCATGTCCATAATACTGGTAGCGATCAACGGCGCCAGGAGAAAAGTCGGGGCCACGCGGATCATTCCGTGCGCGCCGAACGTCGCCAACCATGCGTCCAGACCTGGCATCGACGGAAGAGCGGAGACGGAAAACCTTTCCCACATGTCCTCCAGGGTCTCAAGAGGATCGCCCTTTGCTCCGGCGAGAACAGCCGCGGCCAGAGCGCCGATCGATACGCCGGTTATCACATGCGAGCGGAAGTTCTGGCGCTGGAAGATGGCTTTGATCGCGCCGAATTCGTATGCTCCCAGTGCGCCGCCGCCCTGCAAGACGATTGCCGTAAGCGTGCTAGACATGGCGACACCGCCAGGCCATCGAGCGTCGATTAAAGTCGGGAGGGTTGAGCATGACACACTTCCAGGTCGGTGGATGGGCAATCACTTACCACACTCCCGGAGCGGGCCCCGCTTGTAGTCTTGACTTCGCTCAATTCCCATTCCTCATTTCTCGAGCTGCGCACGAATTGACTGCAATTCCTTTCTGCGTTCAGCGCTTGCCTTCGGATAGGTCATTTCAAGTTCGTCAAGCGTCTCGAGTACGATCCTCGACACGATCAGCCTCGCGTTCTCCTTGTCGTCGGCCGGCACGATGTACCAGGGAGCACGCTGGGTGCTGGTTGCATTGAAGCATTCCTCATAGGCCTTCATGTACTGGTTCCAGTACTGCCGTTCCTCGACATCGGCAACACTGAATTTCCAGTTCTTCTCGGGGTCGTCTATGCGCTGCAGGAAGCGTTTGCGCTGCTCTTCCTTCGAGATGTGAAGGTAGAACTTGACGATCCGCGTGCCGTTTCTGCAGAGGTGTAACTCCAGATCCACGATCGAACGATTGCGGTCATGCCACACGGCCTTCTCGTCGAGCAGTGCATCCGGCAGGCCCTCGTTACGAAGAATCTCCGGATGGACGCGGGCAATCAACACCTCCTCGTAGTAGGACCGGTTGAAGATGCCGATTCGTCCGCGCTCTGGCAGATCGCGTGTGGTGCGCCAAAGAAAGTCGTGCTGCAGCTCAATGGGGCTTGGATGTTTGAAGCTGTAAACCTGACAACCCTGCGGGTTCACGCCGGACATGACATGCTTGATGGCGCCATCCTTACCGGCCGCGTCCATTGCCTGAAAGATAAGCAGAACAGCATAGCGGTTGACGGCATAGAGCAACTGCTGCAGAGAGCTCAGGCGGGCGACGTGCTCACCGAGCAATTGCTGGTAGTGTTCCCGTGACCTGTACACGGGCTCCACTTTCGTCGGCCACTTGTCGAGCTTGACCCTTCCGCCTTCCGGGACACGAAAATCTCGCGAGTTGATTTCCATGCTGATCCTCGTAACCGCTCAATGTCGGTAGGCTTGTAGCCAGGGGAATCCGGCGAAGCAGATTTGCGCCGCAAAGCCGATCCCCCCAGCGATCGACCAGATTCCTGAAACATAAAGTGCCGGAGATTCACCGAACGCGAACACAGCGACACCAAGTTCTGCGACCATCAGAACGGTGAAGGCCGCGATCCCCATCAGGAGACGACTGCGCCTTTCGGGTTGCAGATTGAACCGTTGCACACTCCATCGCGCAACCTTCCAGCTGGCCGCAAGCATGATTGGCGTTTCCAGTACCACGGAGGCAGTTGCGCCGAGATGTGGCACCAGCACCAGGACGCGTATTGCACCGAGAGCGAATCCGATCGCAAAGACTATGAGAGCATACGCGGTCCCCGCCTTTACCCATGAGGCGCGTCCCCGTACGCCGAACGGAATGGAGTTCATGGCAGTTACATCCGCGCGGCAGGAGCCAATTTAGCACCGGCATTTCGCATGCCAGGTCTGGCAGGGCGGCGGATCCGTCGACGGCGATGCCGTCCGGACCCGCAGCAACTGATCATTACGGTAGTCGTGACCGCGGGTTAGGGGATTGATCTATATCAACCTGTTCGGCGGCCCTTCCATTTGAAGGACTGTTTCCGGTTTTCCAAATCTGCACTCGTCGTTATCTCTCCGGTGTGAAATTGCGTGATCGGATTCGTGGCGACGCGCACAGCGAAGGGTTGACCTTGATCATGGGTGCGCACGCAAGCGGGGAAGACCATGCAGGAATACCAGCGAGCAACGACCTTCGCGTGCGGACAGAACCGGTCCGCCGCAAGTGAGTCTCTTGCGAGCGACGGAAAACCGAAGCCGGGTTCGCTGAGCCAGACATCCTGTCTGGAGAGGTTGATCCCGGTCGGCAGCAATCAGGCGCGACAAGTTTGCGGAGGTGTGCAATGCATCGAGGCGTTACATTGATTATGGCAAGCGTGATCAGCCTGCTCGCTGCAACAACTGGTGCGGCATATGCGGATGAGCCGACGCAAAGCATCACGGAAAACGGCTTGAAGGTCCACTACGGCGTGATGCCTGCTACGAAAGCGCAAACGGTCGAGCGAGGCGCCGATGCCTCCCAAAAAGGCGCGGAGGCCACCCCAGGATCGTCCGGTTATCACCTGGTGGTTGCACTCTTCCGTAGCAACACCGACGAACGCATCAAGGATGCGACCGTGCTCGCTACGGTCAAGGGACCCAAGGGGCCAAAAGGCAACGCCCATTCACGACCCGTCACGAAGCAGCTTCGGCCCATGGTGATCCGCGACACAGTCACCTACGGAAACTTCTTCGACATGCGCTGGCGAGGGATGTATCACGTAAGCCTCGCTGGCACGCGGAAAAATGAGTCAAAACCGGTGAAGGTCAGCTTCGACGTGGATCAGCAGTTCTGATTCCAGCGTTACCGGCGAAGTCGACGCGAGCACTTACCTATCTGGTGGGCATCCTGGGACCTGCTGGCAACCGGATCACATAGATGCGACCCGGCAAGTCACCCGCAACCTCGTCTTCGTTGTACGTGAAGTAGACAAGGGAGTGACGTTCAGTGTCCAGTACCCGGATTATATGGAGCGAGTCGAAAGTTGGATCTGACTCGGCCGTGAATACCTGCGCCTGCCGGGGAACAGTTCCGGCAATGTGGATGCTGCCTGTCTGATGGCAGGAAGCCGTCAGTTCCGTCCCATGGGTGATGCGTGCACTTCCCAGTGCGCCATCGGAATGCGACTCTGACACATAGCAGGTCACGCCTTTTACGAGAGGATCGTCGTAAGCCGAAATGGCGATGTGAGAACCATATCGCTGGGTATGCGTTTCGATCGTCGCCAGTTCCTTGGCTACGACAACGGAAGACGAAAATATCAGCAGTGCACTCAGGGTGCTCCACCGCCCTCGAATCAGCTTGATCATCATCCACCTCCGGGTATCCGACAGTCAGATCTTCGGCCGCGCAACGCTGCAACAACGGATCGCTGAGTTCAGGCTATTTCACCCGGAAGTCCGCTGCTTGATGTAGGTCAACGCCTGCGTGTCCGCCGGGCGTCATTCTGCAAATGGATACGTTGTCCGCGCAGGGCATCTGTGGGCAGAGCGGATTGAACACTCCTTGTCGAGGCGCCAACAAATCACGGCTTCGGTCGCCTGCGTCGCCAGAAAGTTCGCATATCGAGGATTGCCATGTTCATGAACGCCCGCGTTTCGTTGCTTCTACCTCTCCTGTTCTGCGCCTGGGCAAGTGGCACTGCGCTCGCGCAATCGCTACCGCAACCCGCTTCGCAAAACGGCGTCAGCTACATAACTGGCGGTGTGGGCGAAGATGAAGTTCAGGCATTTCGCGCCGCAGCGCCAGGCTACAACCTTCGCATGACGTTCGCCTCGAAGACAGGGAACTATCTGTCCGACATCGATGTAACGATAACGTCGGGCGCCGGGCGACCCATCCTGTCCGTTCGGACAGGGGGCCCGTTCCTGTTTGTCCGGCTACCGGCAGGGCGCTATCAGATTCAGGCGCAAACGCGTCACATCACGGAAACCAGAAAGATCCAGGTGCGCGCACATGGCGGCGTTGATTTGCGCTTCTACTGGGAAGATCCGGATCGTCACGGAGTCATGCGCATCTGTAAAACCTGTCCAGATCCGGCTCGTCCCTGAGCGGCCTGTTTCGTCACTCGATCCGCGTACTGATGGACACCAGAATGCAGACAAATCCCGTTGAGCCCGGCCCGGCCGTAGTCTCTGGCCATGTCAAATTGGCGCCGTCGGCCGGGCATGCCGACATGAAGCGTGGGCTGTCGAGCGCGCAGGTGGAGGAGCAGCGTGCCAAATTCGGCCGCAACGTCGTGGACTCAACGGCGCGGCGCACCTGGTTGCAGACCCTGTGGGAGGTACTCCGTGAGCCCATGTTCCTTCTGTTGCTCGCGGCGAGCGCTATCTACTTTGTGCTCGGGGACGTTTCGGAGGCGCTGACACTCCTCGCGTTCGTGATGGGGATCGTCTTTCTCACGGTGTTTCAAAGTCACCGCACCGCGCGGGTTCTCGACTCTCTTCGCGAGCTGTCCGCGCCCCGCGCGCAGGTTCTTCGGGACGGGCAACGGCAACTCGTTTCCGCTGCCGAACTGGTGCCCGGCGACGTGGTTTTCGTCGACGAAGGCGCACGCGTGCCCGCTGACGGCTCCGTGACGGAAGCTCACGAACTGAGCGTCGACGAGTCGCTACTGACAGGCGAGTCCGTTTCGGTGAGCAAGTCCGTGGCACGACCCAATGCAAATCGGGAGGAAAATTCTGGCGGGCAGCTTTTCTTCGGATCAATGGTGGTGCAGGGCCAGGGGCAGATGGTCGTGACTGCGACGGGGCCGAATACGACACTCGGTCGCATTGGCAAGTCGTTGACCGGCATCACAGAAACCCGCTCGCCGCTGCAACTGGAGACGAGAACATTCGTAAATCGCTTTGCGCTGGCTGCAATCGCACTGTGTCTGCTGCTCGTCGTGGCCTATCGTTTGCGCTCCGGGGAATGGCTTCCGGGCGTGCTCGCCGGGATCACGCTGGCCATGGGGATTCTTCCCGAAGAGATTCCGGTGATACTGACCGTGTTCATGGCACTAGGGGCTCGCCGCATCGCCAATGAAGGCGTGCTGACGCGCCGCATGAGCGCCATTGAAACGCTCGGCCAGACGTCAGTACTGTGCGTCGACAAGACGGGCACATTGACGCAAAACCGCATGTCGGTGCGTGTGCTCTTCGCACAAGGAAAGCGGCAAGTCATTGATCAGGCCACGCAGCGCATTGACGAGACGTATCACGAACTCATCGAATATCTGGTGCTCGCCAGCGAAATCGAGCCTGTCGATCCAATGGAGCGCGCGTTCCACGAAACAGGCCGGGTTGGGCTCGCCGGCACCGGACGTCTCCACAAGGACTGGTCGCTGGTCCATGAGTACGCGCTGACACCGGAGTTGCCGGCCATGTCCCACGCATGGCACTCGCCAGAATTCAATCATCACGCAGTGGCCTGCAAGGGCGCGCCGGAGGCGGTCTGCGCTTTGTGTCATCTGGACGAGAGAGAAACGCAGTCCGTCCTTGATCGGGCTGCGCAGATGGCGTCGGGCGGGCTGCGGGTGCTTGGGGTGGCAAAGGCACGGCACTCACATCCTGACTGGCCGGACAGGCAGCATGACTTTGAGTTCTCTTTTGTGGGGCTGGTCGGCCTGCTGGACCCGGTTCGGCCGGAGGTCGCAGGTGCCATCGCAGAATGCCAGGCAGCCGGCATCCGCGTGGTGATGATCACCGGCGACTATCCGTCAACGGCGCGGGCTATCGCGGCCGAAGTCGGCATCGACGGCGCGCGGATCGTGACCGGCCAGGAAGTGGCAGCGATGGACAACGCACAGCTTCGCGAGGCCATAAAGAACGTTGACACATTCGCCCGCGTCAAACCGGAGCAGAAGCTACGGCTCGTCAACGCGCTCAGGGAAAGTGGCCAGGTGGTCGCGATGACGGGCGACGGTGTAAACGACGCGCCCGCGCTCAAGGCGGCACACATCGGCATTGCGATGGGGCTGCGCGGCGCCGAAGTTGCGCGCGAGGTAGCCTCACTGGTCCTGCTACGTGACGACTTCGCGCCGATCGTATCAGCGATCGGGCTGGGAAGGCGCATCTACGCCAATCTCGTGCAGGCGATCAGCTACACGGTTGCCGTTCACATTCCGATGATAGCCGCCACCATGATCCCGGTTTTCGTCGGCTGGCCGCCGATGCTTGCGCCCGTTCATATCGTTTTTCTGCAACTGGTTATCGATCCAGTGTGCTCGGTCGTGTTCGAGAACGAGCCTGAACGCGAGAACCTGATGCGTCTGCCACCGCGCCGTGCCGGCGCGCGGCTGCTATCGAATCGCGCACTGGCTCAAGGGGCGGCGGCAGGCGCTTTGGCCGCCATGCTGGTGCTCGGGCTCTATGCCGGCTTGCTGACTCACGGCTACGACCTTGCCTTCGCGCGCACATTGTCATTCGTGGCGCTCGTGGCGTGCAATGTGGCGTTGATCTTTGTGATCAGACTATTTCCGCGGTCGGGGGTCCGTGCCCGCGTACGTCAGCAGAATCGCTACCTCTGGATTGTTCTGGGTGTCACCAGTGCGGGGCTTCTGCTTCTCATGACCGTTCCTGCCCTGGCGCGGCTGTTTGGACTGGTTGCGTTGCTGAGCGCCTGAGGCTGCAGATGCAAAAAACCTGGAGAATGCTTCTGTGATCACGATGGCGGTGCTATTTGCAGCAATTTTGCTGCTCAACGTCATCCCGGCCTTCGCCCCTCCCACGTGGATGGCAATGTCGTGGATCGGATTCAACCAGCCAGACCAGAATCCCTTCCTGCTTGCCGTCATTGCTGCCTGTGCGGCCACAATGGGGCGTCTGATTCTCGCGCGATGTTCCACATGGCTCGTACGCGGCCATCTGATGCGCGAAGCAGACCGGCAAAACATTGATGTCGTGAAGGCCTGGCTGGAAAAGAGGAAGGCGGTGACTGCCGGTGCGCTGCTACTGTATGCATTCAGTCCATTTCCATCGAACTATCTGTTCATCGCATACGGGCTAACCCGGCTGAGACTGTGGTTAATCGGCGTGCCCTTCTTCTTCGGACGCCTCGCGAGCTACGCGGTCTGGACACATTTCGCGCAGGTCGCGCACTCGTACCTGGACCCGGAACTGGATCTCGAGGGAGGGTACCTGGGCGCTTACTTCGTTCTTACCCAACTGGCATTGTTAGGGCTTGTTTTCGCCCTGATGCGGATCGACTGGAGCGTTGCACTTAACGAGCACAGGCTCTGCTTCAGGCGCCCCAGGCCGGGCGAGAATGCCCGTACCTGACTAACGCCACCGAGTTGTCGCTTGCATCACCCAGGCGAACGCACAGAACTCAGGAGTGGATCAGTTTCTGCATGCGTCATGATAAAGATGAAGTATTCGGGTGGGGGCGAACCATCAACAGCGGGGTTTGAGTAATGCGGGCCGTTCGGCCTGCGACGCTTCCGAGAAACCAGCGTGAGAAGCCGCGCCGACCATGCGTGCCGACGACTATGAGGTCCGCGTGCCATCGCTGAGCCTCGCGAACAATCGTGTGGGGTATGTCGTCGCTCGCGGGGTCTGTGTTAACCAGGCCCAACTCTCCGGCGTTAATCTGATTGGCAAAAACCTCGGCCGCCGCGGCGAGCGCCTTATCTCCCTCTTCGATGAACGTCTTCTCGAGAAATCGAACAGCACGATCGACGACGTAGACGGCTCGTGTGGACGAATCGGGTCTTGCCAGATGCAGGCCAGACCGTAGGGCATTGAATGAAGTTTCGCTGCCGTCGAGCGCGAACAGGATTCGCCGGGGATAGGCATGTATCGTGGCCACGTAGCTGGCAGGCACGATGAGAATCGAACACGGAGTCTGGCTTGTGACGAATTCGGATACCGTTCCTTCGAACCAGCGCAATATGCCGTGATGTTGACGTGCGCCGACTACGAGCAGATCGGCGTGCCACTCACCGGCAGCATCGATCAGTGCATTTCCCGCGTAGCCACCTAGCCTCGAAAGTTCAAGCACGCGGGCGTCGACGTCGATGTTCGCATCAGCGAAAACTTCTTGTGCCTGTTTCACCGCCTCGCTGGCATCCCCCAAAAGCTCCTCCCGAATGGTCTCGAATACGGCATCCGCCAATGATCCAAGCGGCACGAGCGCCCGCGGGTTCTCGGCGACACTTACGATACGCACCTCCATGCCGGGCCTCACGAGGCCGCATACATACTTCGCCACGCGTGCGGACATAGGCGACGAGTCAACACCGATTAGAATCCGCGCGAATCCTGATTCAGGGATACTACTGGCACTCGATGCAGTCATGATTTGTGCTCCGTGCAACGCGTGATCTCACACGCATTTGTGGTGTCTGGAAATCAGACCAGCGTACGCGATTGGAAAAACACAAAATCAGAATACTCAAGCGGGCGCCGCCAGTCTAAGACTGGTTCCATAGCGATCTGATTTCTAATGTCGAGGTCTCTGTCTCTTCATGGTTCTCTGCCTGATCGGCTGCTGCCCGAACGAGCAGCAGCCGCGTTGCAGTGATACGCGCGACGCGGCTTGACACGCTGCCGAGCACCCAGCCTGCAACGCCACGTCGTCCGTGCGTGCCCATGACGAGCAGGTCTGCCGGCCAGCGAACAGCCTCGCGAACTATCGCGTGTGCGATATCGTCGCCGGTCCGCTTCGTATGCAGAAAACCGGAGTCGGTGGAAATACCGGGGGCAAGCGACGTAAATACTTCAGCCACCGTGGCGAGCGCCCGTTTCCCCTCGTCAACCAGGTCCGCCTCCCGTACTTCCATTGGAACGAGATCGGTGAAGCGGATGGTCCGATCTACGACAAACAGAGCCCTTACATGCGCCCCTTTCGCGGCGAGCGTCACGCCTGTCAGCAAAGCCTGATGAGACGCGGGGCTTCCGTCGATAGCGAAGAGAATCTTCGTCGGTCCATGCTGGAGTTGCGGCTCGTAGCTCTCCGGGACGACGAGCACGGGGCATTTGACCAGCTTGCTCACGGGTCCTGAGACGGCGCCCTCAACCCATCGCAACAGGCCATGATGTTGTCTCGCCCCAAGGACAAGCAGATCTGCATTCCATCCCTGCGCTTCCGACGCGAGGGCATGGGACACATCGCCTCCGTACCTGGCGAGGTCTATCAGTTCGGCCTCGACCGTCAAACCATGGTCTTCAAAAATGCGTCGGACATTCGATAACGCGACGTTCGCGGATTCCCGCAATTCGTCGGAGAATGCCGCGATATTCAGCCCGGTCGCCGAGTGCGCGGAGAGTATCGCCCGGGGGTTTTCGAGCACGCTCACGACACGGACCTGAACGCCAGTGACGCCGAGTTGACAGGCGTAGGTAGCGGCATGGATGGACGCGATACTCGAATCTACGCACAGCAGAAGCCGACTGAAACAGGCTAAATGTGAATCGGAGCTGACTTGCTGGTTCATGGAAAGACTCCGTGTTGATCGCGGAAAACGCCGGCTGAAGCGCCGTGTAGGCACAGCCTTCGAAAGGCAATCGATGTCTCAGGTATAAGACCTCCTGCTTTACTTTCATTTGATTTACGTCAACCCCCGGCGTGTCTGCATGACTAGACTGGGTGTGCAGTGGCGGTCCATGGATAGAGGACGCCGCCTCTTCGTTTTCTGGCGCGTCCAGTGGCAGTCCGCACCGGTAAATGACGGGACCGGAAAGAAGCCAGGCGTTCGGCAAAACTACGACGATACCGGCCACGTTCAAAGGGTGCCAGACAGTCAGGACCATCGTCACGCTGCCTGCACACACAACATGCCATGCCGCATAGTCCCGCATGTTAGGCAGGACAACGATAACGGCCGTAGAAGAATCGGTGCGTGTGGCCCACAAGGGATCCGTACTGCGGTGCATAGGGTCAGCGCTGCGGCGCGTGGTTCAATTCGAAGCGCAGCACGGGACTTTCTAACCAGCCCGACGCATACCGGGTGCAAGCTGGAGAACGCAAATGGGCAAGAAATCCGAGTCTGATGAGGCTATCAATCTGAACGAATCGACGGAAGCGACGCTGACGGCACTAACGACGCAAATCAACGCGTTTGTGCGCGAAGGCACCCTCGATAGCCGTTGCGCAGCGAAGCTGGTCAAGCGGCTGAAAAGGGAGGCTGACATGATTTCGGAAAGCGGCAAGTCAAGCAAGCCCGAACGGAAGAAATTGAATATCGCCTTCGTCGAAATCGAGGCCGCGCTCCGCGATCACGATGCCGGCCTGCTGGTGATAGCCAACGCGGCTTTGCGCGCGGCCGATGACGTGGTCGATGTCAGGACGCGCCGATAGATAGTTCCAGAAGGTAAGGGAGGTGCGGGGTTATGCGGTCAAGGAAAACCTCCTGCAACATCGATTTCGCGTAAGGACAGCCTGTGATGCGGCTCTCTGTTCCAATATGAAACTGAAGAGGTGTCGCGTCGACCGGTTGAAACTGCCGTTCAGCTTCCATCGAACTACCTGTTCATCGCTTCCCAGCTGGTGTTGTTGGGATTGGTACTCATCCTCATGAAGGTCGACTGGGCACATCTTTTGAACGAGCATAGGTTCTGTTTCAGGCGGCAGCAAAAACGAGCCGGAAACTGGCGGACTTGAGCGCCGGATCGGACCTGCAACCAATGGCGAACCTTGGAGACACTTCCAGGCGAACATGCCCAACTGCGAAGTTTTCAATCTTTGCGTTTGCGGCCGGTAAGCATCGCGCTGACCAGATTCTCCCGGTGACGCCAGCTTGCCAGCAAAACGCCTCCAACATGAACTGCGACACACACCAGTACTGCGTTGGCGCATACCCCGTGGAGAGTTTCCAGCGCCTCGGAACCCCAGAATGCATTGGTCGTCAGCAACCATCCAGTCACGCCTGTCGCGGTGAGTAGCATAAGAAGGGCAATGATCATTGCTCCACCCGCGGGGTTATGCCCGAGATACCGTCGCTCGCGTCCCGCCGCCATGGCTCTCGCGTATTCCGCAAAGGCGCGCGGCGTCGGTACGAAGTTGGCGAAGCGGGCGTGGTACGTTCCCGCGAAGCCCCACACGATACGCGCGGTCACCAGTCCAAGGACCGCGTAGCCGAGGGCATGATGGAGGGTCCCGCCGTCCTCGCTCAAAACGTATGCCGCGCCAAATGCACCCACAAGACCCCAATGGAACACCCGTACGAACAGGTCCCACACGAGCGTTGATCGGGAGGCGTCGCCTTCCCCTCGGCTCAGGGAACTCATTCGTTGACCTCCTCGCTGACAGGCTTGCCATCGACAGGATTGACAACCATCTCGTGATGATTACCCTTCTTGTCCAATGCATAGACCTCATAGCAGCTTCCCTCAGTCTTGACCCGCTTGACCTGGTAACCCTGTTTCTCCAGTTGGCTCGAAACTTCCTTGTCCTGCATCCACTTTGTTTTTGGTTCGGTGGTGCAGGACCCAGTTGCATGTGCGGCAAACGGCAACGCAATCAGGGCAACGGCAGCGGCGAGGCGAACATTCATCGTTTTCACTTGGAACTCCATGGTCAGGTGGGTTGAATCAATATCGACGGTGCTATTTACAGATGCATGCTGCAACGCGAGCCTGAAGGGAATCTTAAGCAGAACACCCTCGCGCAGGCATGCGGAGCGGGATTAGACTTGACGATCGAAGCTGATAGTCACGACGGTTACTATGCAGAGAGCTTTGCTGCCTGTTCCTTTTGGGGTGCGACGAAATGCGTGTGTTACTGGTCGAAGACGATGATTTGATAGGAAGCGGCGTCGAAGAAGGTCTGCGCGATGCCGGAATGACGGTCGACTGGGCTCACGATGGCCGGGAGGCGATGCTGGCACTGACTACAACAGAGTACGAACTTGTGGTGCTCGATCTCGGTTTGCCGAAACTATCTGGAACCGAGTTGCTGGATTGGCTGCGAGGCCGTCGCGACGATACGCCCGTTCTGGTCATGACGGCGAGGGACACCGTAGCAGACCGGGTAGGAGGTCTGACTGCGGGCGCCGACGATTACCTCGGCAAGCCCTTTGATCTCACTGAACTGATTGCGCGCTGCCGGGCGCTTTTGCGCCGCGCGCATGGTCGCAGCGTCGAGACGATCGAGTATCAGGATCTCAGCGTCGATCCCTCGACGTTCACGGTCACACGGAACGGTCTGCGCCAGCCATTGACTTCACGGGAATGTGCTGTGCTGGTCGAGCTGCTGACGCATCAAGGGACTCCGCTATCCCGCGCCCGCCTCGAGGAAAGTCTTTACGGCTGGCAGGAAGAGGTAGAGAGCAATGCCATCGAGGTGCACGTCTCCAATCTGCGCAAAAAGCTCGGACCTGGATTGATCAGGACGATCAGGGGTGTTGGGTACGTTGTGGAGAAGACATCGTGACAGGGTCAATCCGTCAACGCCTGATGCTACTGGTGCTAGCAAGCGTCTCGGTCGTCTGGGTGGCAGCCCTCGTTTCAAGTTACAGGCAAGCCGTCCATGAAGCCGGCGAATGGGACGACGCGCGAATCGAACAGGCTGCTCGAACACTGACGCTGGTGGATACCAATGATCTGGCGGCGCTCACCGAAGATGGGTTTCATGCGTCCGACGATGACGGCGACGATGACCTGTCACGCCGGCTCCTTTATGAAGTGCGCGACGCCGAAGGGCGCCTGCTTGCAGCGAGCCCCGGTTTGCCGCGTGCCGCCGCGAAGGAGCCGCCGTCGTCTCAGGCGGCGGCGGGCGCTGTAGCGAAATACGACTCGCTCAAATGGAATACCTACGTGCTCCATGACGCGGCGCGTGGCAGGAGTGTGCGGGTATTTGAACGTAGCGATAGCCGCGCCGATCTGGGCGCCGGAGTGGCGCGCCGCATCGCGAAGCCGCTTGCTTATGCGCTGCCGGTTCTCGCATTGTTGATCTGGGTAGGCATTGGCGGCAGCCTCGCGCCGCTTAAAACACTCTCGCGGGCCATCGGTGCCAGAAACGCCGGCAATCTGGACCCCATCGATATGCGTCGCACACCTGCCGAAGTGCGTCCCTTGGTCGACGCGCTCAACGTTCTGTTTTCGCGGCTGCGAGGGTCACTCGACCGTGAGCGGGCCTTCACGGCCGATGCTGCACACGAGCTCAAGTCTCCGCTGGCGGCAATCAAGGTTCAGGCGCAGGTCGCGCTTACCACCCGTGATCCGGCAAAACAGCGCCTCGCAATGCAGCGGGTCGTTGAAGGTGTCGACAGGAGCACACATCTGGCGGATCAACTTCTGTTGCTGGCGAGACTTGACGAAGGTGTACCCGCACCAGCGTCGACCGTGGAACTGGATGCCGTTGCCCGCGAATGCATCACTGCTCACGAAGCGAATGCGTCGTCCAAAGGCATCGGGTTAGTCCTGAACGGAGATGCACACGTGACGATGTTAGCGGAGCCCGCACTCGTGCGTATCCTGCTGGACAATCTGGTGGACAACGCTATCAAGTATGGCGAGACGGGAGGTTGTGTCGAGGTCGTCACCCGGCGAACGTCGGAGGCGACCCTACTGCTTGTGCGAGATAACGGCCCAGGTGTGTCGGAGCAGGACCGGTTGCGTCTGAGCGATCGCTTTTTCCGGGCTGGGGGAAGTCGTCAAAGTGGTAGTGGATTGGGTCTCTCGATCGTCGCTCGGATTGTGGTTCGCCTCGACGGACATCTAACCTATACATCGGGCATTGACGGCCGGGGGTTGGGCGTCGAGGTCCGCTTCCCGGTCACCCGTTCCCCCAGCTCGCCATAAACGCGCAGCATTGCACGATCCATTGGAGCAGGCTGGCATATCGCTTCATACGCAGTGCCTCGTCGACACGTTGTGTCACGAGTCTTGGGCATGAACGAGCAGCAAGGGCGTCTGCGTAATATGCGCGACACGGCCCGCGACGCTGCCCAGCAGCCATCGCGCTACTCCACGTCGGCCACGCGTGCCCATGACCAGAAGGTCAGCATTCCAGTGACTTGCCTCGCGAACGATCGCGTGGGCGATGTCGTCTCCTGTCTGCTTGGTACTGATGAGTGCGGTATCGCAGTGACAGGACGAACCCGCAAATACTTCCGCCGCTGTGGCAAGCGCCGCTTTGCCCTCTTCGATAAACGTAAGCGCTAAATCCGGTACACCGAATGGAGAATCGTTTGCAACTGAGGGGCGAGCGTAACCGCATCGCGGCGGTCTGGCGTGACCGGCAATGTCCACAACTGCGTCTTGGGGCTACGCGCCGACTTGATGGCCAGCGCGTGTTCGGCAGATCAGCCCACGCTCGCTCCGGCTTGCCATTTCGCGTAGTTAAATGGCAGCAGGTCGGAGATGTCGGCGTCCGGTGCGCGCTGGGGCAATTCTTTCAATACGTGCAGCAGCCAGGCATGGGGTTCAACGCCGCAGGCCCGGCACGTGAGCATCAGGCTGTACACCGTAGCGCTCGCCTTCGCACCATCCTCAGTATCACTAAATAGCCAGCTCTTTCGACCTGTGACGAATGGCCTTATGTCGCGTTCTATGATGTTGTTGTCTATGGCATGGCGACCATCGTCCACGTAGCGGCTCAGGTATGGCCATTGCCGGCGACAGTAGCCGATCGCCTCGCCGAGCAGGCTCTTGGGCAGCACCTTCGGCGCCAGCTCGTCGAGCCAGGTTTTGAAGGCGGTCAACAGCGGCACGCTGTGCTGCTGCCGCAGTTGGTACCGGTGGTCGGCCATCGTCTCGCCATCGGGCAATGTCTGTTTGGCGAGCGCCTCGACCTGGTACAGCGCCTGGAAGAACTCCAGTGCCCGGGTGATACGTGGGCTCGGCTTGTTCTTTTGCCCCTTGAGCGCGTCCGTGAACATCCTCCGGGCATGCGCCAGGCATCCCAGATGTGTCGCCTTCTTGAGGGTCCGCCACGCGGGCCAGCCGTCCGTCATCAGCGTACCCGCATAGTCACCAAGGAAGGCTTTCGGATGCACCTGGCCGCGCCCGGTCTGATAGTCGAACAGCACCACCGGCTGTTCGCTATCCTCTGCACTTCTATACACCCACATGTACGAGGTGTCCTGTGCCTTCCGGCCTTCTTCCTTGAGAACCTGGACAGTCGTCTCGTCGCCGTGGATCAGGCCCTGAACCAGCAGAACCTGCTTGAGTGCTTCGTACAGCCGGCTGTAATGCAGCTCGGCGGGACGGATGATCCAGTTCGCCAGCGTACCGCGACTGACCGCAATGTTCGAGCGCGCGAGCACATCCTCCATCCGGTACAACGGCGTGCCATCGACATACTTGCCGAGCGTGACGGCGGCGATCATCGATGGGCTCGCGTGGCTGCCCGGCAAGGGCTGTACCGGCATGGACGCGATCACGATCGGCGTGCGCATGCCATGATGCTCGCAGTGTCGGCACGCATACTTGAAACGCGCGTGCTGCAGCACCGACACCTTGACTTCCATGTGCAACTGCTCGCTGGTTTCCTCGCCCATGCGGTGCATTGCCTTGCCACAACACGGGCAGCTCTTGCGGTCCTCGGGCAGATCGTACTCGATGCGCTCGCGCGGCAGATCAGCAGGCAGCGGCTTGCGCCCGCGCTTGCGTGTTTCGGGGGGCTTGACGTCGGGCAACCCGGTGTCCGGCAACCCGGGCACTTCGCCGTCGTCCTCTTCATCAGGTTCAGCCTGGGCGGCCTGTTCAGCCTCGTTGAACACGCGGTCCTTGCGCTTCTCACTCTTCGGTGCGTACTGCCGGGCCAGCGCGAGACGATATTGCTCCTCAAGCGCATCCGGGCGCCGGGTCAATTCGTCAATCCTGGCGTCACGCTCGGCAATGAGCTGCGCATCAGCCGCTACCCGCTCCTCAAGGTCGTGGATATAGGCTTTGGCGGTGCGTGGGAGTCGGGGGAGATCGGGAGGGGACATGCGCTCCACGATAGCGAATCGCGGAGTCAAACAGGTTTACGCGAATTTGTAACAGCTGGGGCCGCCGTTGTTTACTGGCAACGGCGGCAATACCACCCTTCAGCTCGCGTGGCAGTAATGCCGCGTTGGGTGGCGGCGCACCGCGTCAACATCGACGCCGTCAAGCAGCAGGTGAAGCTGTTCAGTCGTGAGTTCGATCACGGCCTGCTGGCGACGGGGCCAGGCAAACCGGTCTGCCTCAAGTCGTTTCATCATGAGCCAGAATCCGGCGCGATCATAGAGAAGAAGTTTCACGCGATCGCGTTTGCGGTTGTGGAACGCAAAGACGGCTCGTGCAAGCGGGTCAAGCTGCATCGACTGCTCGACCAGCGTCACCAGCGTGTTCAGTCCAGCGCGGAAGTCGATCGGCTCGCGATGCAGGTAGACCAGAAGGTCATCATCGAAGCGGAACATCAACGCCCCTTCAACGCCGCGATCATCACCGTCAAGAGCGCAGTGTCCTCGCTCATGCATTCGAGCTCGAGGCTCACGCCATTAGGCAACTGGGCGACCAGTCGGGACGGTAACGGCGCCCGTTACGATGCCTTCACAGCTTCCGGGCTTACTGGCGCTGGCAGTGCCTCGGGCCTCTCCGGCCGCTGCGGTACAACCAGCGTGCCAGTGTCCATCACTTCCACCACTGGCACGAATGCTGACGGCAGGCTCCCGGCTGCACTCGTCCTGGCGCAACGACTCGCCTCCGCGGCACGCGGGGCGTTGTGTTTGCGGACCCAGCGCCAAAGCACGTTCGCGTTTACGCCGGCCTTGAGTGCCATGCCTGCAATCGATACGCCTGGTTGCAGGCATACCTCGATCAGGCGCTGCTTGTCGTGTTGGTTGAAACTCCGTTTGCCGTCTGCGTTGATACTTGTCACTCGCAGCGGCAGGAAATCGTCCAGGTTGTCGTGCATGAGGGTGTGTCCACTGAATTTGGGTGCGGACACACATGCTGCGCCTCCAGCTTACGAGAAACCACGTGCGCTAGAAATCGCGCTTACCGATAAACGCGTCTTCAAGCACACCTTACTCAAGGTACTACGTCCCGTCGAGTCGACGCCTTTAATAGCGCGGAGTTGCAGGGGTGGGGTGAGTCCGGTTGCCCCCTCGCGGCTTGTCCACAGCGCATTTTCCGGCACACTATGGACAATTTCGCTCAGCCCCATATTCCATGCCCAATTCGTTCAAGCCTACCGCCGAACAGCGCGCTGTCGTAGACACGGTTGTCGGAGGCGGCGACCTGAAGATCAAGGCATACGCCGGTGCAGGCAAAACTTCAACGCTACGGCTGGTTGCCGATTCCCTCACGGGTCGCCGTGGCAGCTATCTCGCCTTCAACAGAGAAATCGCCGAACACGCTCGCCGCCGCTTTCCGTCGAATGTCAGCGCGCGTACGGTGCATTCGCTCGCGTACAACTCGGTATCTTCCGCCCTGACCGCGCGTGTGAATTTCCAGGCGGAGCCGTCGCATGAATTGGCGGCCCGCTTTGGGCTCGGACCGATCCAGGTGCCCACCATCACTGGCAAAACAGTCGAAGTTACGCCGTTCGAAATTGGCCAGATGATAGTCGACGGTCTGGGCCGGTTTTGCCGATCGGCGCAGCGCGATCCCGAGCCATACCATATCCCTGTCGACGAAAAGGTCCATGACAAGGCGGCCGACTGGCTGCGAGAATCGTTGCTTCCCTACGTAGTGCGCCTGTGGCAGGAAAGCACTCACCCGCGCGGGCGCAGCGCGATTGCGCCGGACGTCTATTTGAAAGTTTGGGCGCAGACTGAGCCGCATATCGACGCGGACTTCATCCTGTTCGACGAGGCGCAAGACAGCGATGGCGTCATGCTCTCGGTGCTTGGCCGCCAGCGCCACGCGCAGATCATTTACGTCGGTGATCCCTACCAGCAAATCTACGAGTGGCGTGGCGCTGTTAATGCAATGGCGCAGATCGACGCGCACGAGCGGGCGCTAACCGAATCCTTCCGCTTCGGACCCATGGTCGCTGCGCTCGCCAGCCGTATTCTGGGACTGCTTGACGAGCGCACACCCATTCGCGGCCAGGACACAATCGGTTCGATTCTGGTGGACGACCCTACTGTCTCTCCACCCGTCGATGCCATTTTGTGTCGGAAGAACGTGACGGCCATCTGGCAACTGGCCGCGGGCGTCGAAGCCGGTTACAAGCCAGCGATCCGGATGAATCCCGCCGAGATTGTGGCGTTTGCGAATGGTGCCGATCAGTTGCAGGCGGGAAAACGAGCGTTCCGGCCAGCGGCGTTCTCCCTGTTCGAAACGTGGAAGGACGCTCAGGCGTTTGCACAGAGCGCGGTCGGGCGCGACCTGCATCCGATCGTACGAATTGTCGACGAGTTTGGCACCGACTATCTGCGTGCACTGGCGCGGCGAATCACGCCCGAGGCGTCCGCTGACTACGTAATCTCTACCGTTCACCGCGCGAAGGGGCTGGAATGGAAACGGGTGAAAGTAGCCAATGATTTTCGCTTCAAGACCATCGACGGACGCCTGATGCTGGAGCAAGACGAGATGCGCCTGCTGTACGTGGCAGTCACGCGGGCACGACATGTTCTGGACATCTCTGAGCTACGCGAAGAGCTTATACGGTTGTTCAGGTCGCGGCGGTGACAGGCTGACGACTGTTCGCGCCGCACCAGTGCGACTCTCAAGGCCGAGGCTAGACGGTCACCGGACACTTAATGCCGGCTCAGGCCAGCTTGCTGGTCTGCCCGTTGGTAGGGCTCGCCTGCCTGGAAGCGGTCGAGCCGCTCGCTCGCTTCGGCGACAGCCCACAACGGCGCGCGGCGCAGCTGCTCGTCATAGGTTGTGACGATTGCAGCGAACTGACTTGCGGCGCCTTCATCCAGCCGCCATTCGCCCGTATCGCGGCCGCGGTCGAACGCAGCCGAGATGGCCGCCTCCGCGACGACCAGCTGCTCGTACGTGGCCGCGCCGTAGCCTGCCTCGGCGATAAAGCCCGTCAGGATCATCGTCTGCGTGAGGGTCTGCGCGTCACGCACGCTGCCAGCGCCGGTCCGCATGGTTGCAAGTGCAAGGTGTACCCGCAGCGCGAGCTCGTCGGCGGTGGCGCGAGGCATCGGCAACAGCATCGTTTTCGCGCGCCGTGCTCGTGGCGAGTTGGGGTGGCGCGCGAATGGGAGAGTTTTGGGCATCAGGGTTCGTTGGTGAGCTTTGCAATGAGAATATCGGCCACCGTCAGGCTTCGCTTAAGCCCGATCACCAGGCGATGCGGCGCGGCGATGCGCGATGAATGCTTCGACATACCGGATTGCCTGCTCGCACTGTTCGAGTGAAAGGTTGTGGATCGATCCTGGTACCGGCTCGAAGCCGAGTTCGCCGGCGACCCATCGGATGGCTTTCGCGCGGGCCTCAAACGGGTTGACGCAATCACGCCTGACCTTGCCCACGACCAGCGGCTCGAGCGTGTCGTGCAGGCGGCTCTTCGCGTCGCGCAACGCGCCGTCGGCGAGACGCCCCAGCGGCACGTTCCGCGTGCTACGCGAATGGATGCCGATCCACGCCTGACACGCTGAGCAGACCCATAGCGCGCCGTGGTCCTCGCGGTAGGGATACGACGCCTCACCGTATTTCACGAGCACGGCGTGAGCGCCGCAGTAATCGCACAAGGGCTGGGGTAATGCTTTGATCGGGCGACCAACACGCACCGGATACTCCTTCTCTCTGAACGCAGGTCACATTATCCGGCATCGTCGGGACGCGAAAGCTGTACGATTTTCGCGATCATTTGTAACTGAGACAGCGCGCCCCCAGCCCAACGTGGGCTTAGTGAATGGCCGCAAACAGGCAGGCACGACCGCCTCTTGCCGGGACCCGGAGCTGCCCTTTGACGTGTTATCCCATCAACGGCGGGTTTCGAGGCTAACACGGACGTCTGCCTGCCCAAGGAGACTCGACAGCAATTTTTAGCCGGAGCAGTCAACCGGGGCAACATCTGGAATTCCCAGAAGCCTTAGGAAATGCAAATGTTGATCTGCGTCAATGCGACAGCGTTGGCGCATGCTCATGCTAGATAGTAAGTGCCCTTCATCCGGTGATCGTCAGTTCAGCCCGGCAAGAGCGCATTCTGCGAGCGACATTCATTGAATGTTTGACCGCCCGCCAGATCGTTCCGGGTGTGACAGGATGTGAGGGCGCTTGCTGGCGAGAAGGGAGGCGATATGCAAGCCATGCATCACTTTCGTCTGGAACTGTGGCATGCAACGATGCCCACGTATGTTGCCAGCTATCTGTTCCCGTTTCTTTTATTAGTCTACGAAACTCATCGCATCGGCAGGTGGATTTTCGACTACGGGATGAATTTCTCAAACTACAAGTTTATGGGCTATGAGTATCTGCTCATGCTCGTGTTCGTGGCACTCCAGATCATTGTCGGAGCCGCTTTCCTCTTGGGAGCCTGGTTGGGGCGACATCACGATCTCGATCATCAAATTGCAAATGTCCTGGCTGGGGTGGGGTGTTCCATTGGCATCCTCGTCTTCGATTTTGTCTTGCAATATGCCCTCTAGATCGGGCGTGTCGTCTTCTGTCGGTGAGAGGTGATGCCATGGTCCAGGCGAACGAAGTAACCCGCGATCTTGCGCAGCAGATCATTGGCCGGTTTTACCGCGCGCACACTCAAAAAGACGTTGCGCTTCTGCGGACGGTTGTTACGCCCGACTGGCAATACGTGCCTGCGTCTTTCGGGCCGATCGCGGGGCCAGACCAGATGATTCCAGTATTTGTTGACTTGGCTTCTGCGCTGCCGGACATGGACATTCAGATCTTGGATGTATTGATCCACGGGAACATGGTTGGCGTGCGGGCAAAAGTCAGGGGAACGCAGTCGGGGTCTCTGATGGGCATCGCAGCCACATCCAAGCCAATCGAGTTTGCGATTCACTCTTTTCACGAGTTCCGCGACGAACGTATAGCGAAAACCTGGCATCTCGAGGACTGGCTAAGTGTCTTCCATCAGCTCGGAACGCTGCCGCCCAGTCTCAATTGAACAAGCATTGTCGGCAGGTACGCCGCTTTTGTGAGCATTTCCGTTGCCCAGCAAGTTCGGATTGCATCGAGACTCTAACGTTCGACTACTGTTGATCTTTCATTTGCGCGACCGAGGTCGTCACGGGGGATCAATTTTCTTCCGGTAATGGTGGCGAAATTGCGTGACGCCCGCGAACGGCAAGAAATCGCTCGTGCACAGACGAGGCGTATGGCACACACTGCCACCGAACTTGATCGCAGGGAAAGAGGATGCTTGAGTATTTCTAGAATACCGTGCTCGATGAAGTTGACGTTGCCGACCATAGGCTCGGCGTAAACGAATCCGATCCAGGCTTACTCGGGAGCTTGTCATGAAGCGTACGTTTATCGCAGTCCCAATGCTGTGGTTATGCGCCTCGGTCGTGGCTGCGCCACCAGACGGGAAAGCCCTCTACCAAGAAAATTGCGCCAGTTGTCATGGCCAAAACGGCAAGGGCGACACGGGACCGAAGCTCGTTGGCGATGCGAGTGAATGGAAGACAAAACTCTTTGAGAGGGCGGTGCTAAATGGCATCGACGATCAGGGAAAATCGCTCAAATCCCCTATGCCACACTGGTCAGGCGCCAGTTTCAAAACCGACAGCGGTGTCGCGCCAAGCAAAGCTGAAGTCGACGCGATCCAGCATTACCTTCGCACGCTAAAGTAGTGAGCACCCACCTTCCCGGGCTGTGACAAGCGGCAATACTGGCGAGGCGGCCGCCACGGAAGTCATGGCGTCGCGGCGTCGCCCCTGGCTTTTTGGGGGGCGCGCTCGGCTGGGAAACGCCAATGAGCTTGGCCATACTTTCTGGCAAGCGGTGGATGCCGAGGCTGTATCGGCGGTTGCCGCGCAGGGCATGAAGTACGCTTTTCGCCGTGCGCGCCGGACAGGGGCCGAACGCGTGGTTCATGAGCGGTGGCGACAGCTTCCCACGCGGAGAAGCAACCGCGCAGGCGAGCTTCGTCACGCCGCTTATCGTGAACGACATTACCCCTGGGTCTGGGCACTCGAACTGTTGCCTGCCTGTGACGCGGTGGCCCGGATGAGGGCGCAGGCGCACTGGCTAGCAGACGTCCTCGCGGGGTTGGGCGCTGGGCACCGCAGTCGGCTACCTGGCGACCACATGGGAGACGCCCATTTTCGTTCAGATTCTTCCGCACGGCCTGACCGGGAGCTTGCTGGCTACGCTGAAGCCCATCGGGGCTCGGCGATCCGCCGTGGAAAACGGTGCGGCTGCGCGTGCCGGAACGCATCCCGATGGACTTTACGAAAGCGGTGAACGGGGTGCTCGAGCATGCGCACGCTCAGGACGCGTGCTATCTGCGGGGATGGTCCGACAGGATCGAAAGACCATGGAGCGCTGAATTTCCTCAACCTCGACGTTTTGGTTCACCACTTCCAATATGACCATCGACACCGGGCATGCCGCCGCCGTACACCTGCAGGATCCGGCACATTATGCGAGTCCGGGGGAGTCGCCACCGCCGCGTCGTGCGCGCATGGCGCACGACGTGCTCGCGGGCGTGTCGATCGCCGGGCTTCTGTTGCCTGAGGCCGTTGCCTATGCGGGGATCGCAAATCTGCCGCCCCAGGCGGGCCTGATTGCGTTGCTTGCGGGGCTTGTCGTCTACGCGCTAACGGGCAGCAGCCGGTTCGCAATTGTGTCGGCGACGTCATCATCGGCGGCGGTGCTGGCGGCGACGGTAGGGGCCGGCCCGGATAGCGTCGGCGCGCAGACTGCTTACGCCGCAGCCCTCGTCGCGACGACGGGCGTCCTGTTCATACTTGCGGGCACGGCGCGTATGGGCGGCATGTCGGACTTCATTTCGAAGCCTGTCCTGCGCGGCTTTGCGTTCGGCCTTGCGTTGACGATCGCGATCAAGCAACTGCCGAAGATCCTCGGTGTGCCGTCGCACTACGGCGACACCCTGCGTATGGCCTTTGATCTCTCCAGCCAGGCGCCCAACTGGAACCTGCACAGCGTCGCGCTCGGCGCCGCGGCACTCACGATCCTGTTCGCGCTCGGTCGCCGCGCCCGCATGCCGGCGGCGCTAGTGGTCATGGTGCTGGGCATTGCCGCGGGTTACTGGGTCGATTGGCACCGGTACGGCATTGCGGTGGTCGGCACAATCGATCTGCAGAACGTAAACTTCAGCTTTCCTGTGTTCGACCGGGCGCAGTGGCTGCAAACCACGGAACTCGCGTTCGCGCTGATGCTGATTCTCTATGCTGAATCGTATGGTTCGATCCGCAGCTTCGCGCTGAAGCACGGAGACGCAGTGTCGGCGAACCGGGATCTGGTTGCGCTCGGTTGCGCGAATCTGGTCGCCGGGCTGCTGCACGGGATGCCGGTTGGTGCGGGCTACTCGGCGACGTCCGCCAACGAAGCAGCCGGTGCACAGAGCCGCCTCGCCGGGCTTTGTGCTGCGATGGTGATCGCGCTGATTGTCCTGTTGCTGCGGCCGCTGCTTTCGCGCACGCCCGAGCCAGTGCTCGCGGCGATCGTGATCTTTGCGGTCAGCCACTCACTGCATCCGGAGGTGTTCACGCCTTACTGGGCGTGGCGACGCGACCGGCTGGTTGTGATTGCGGCGCTGCTTGCTGTGCTCGTGCTTGGCGTGCTGCATGGTTTGCTTACGGCCATCGGCGTGAGCTTGCTCCTGACGCTTCGCAAGCTGTCTGAGCCTGCAGTATCGGTGCTCGGCCGCCTGAGGCAGACCCGCGATTTCGTCGACGTGTCCGCGCATGCGGATGCGGCACCCATTCCCGGCATCGCCATCGTACGACCGGAGGTGCCGCTCTTCTTTGCCAATGCGGAGCGAGTGCTGAGCAAGGTGCGCGGGATGTTGCGCGGGCAGCCGACGCCGGCGCATACGGTGATGCTGAGCCTCGAGGAGACGCCTGATGTCGACAGTTCGACCATCGAGGCCCTGCGCATATTTGCTGCGGAACTGAAGTCACGTGGACAGCGGCTGCTGCTCGTGCGGCTCAAACCGCGTGCGCTCGCCGTGCTCGAACGTGCGGCCAATGAGTCGCTGCCTTGCGACGCGCTGCGGGAGTTAAGCGTCGACGAATGCGTGCAGTCGATTCTTGGCGAGGCGTCCACGGCCTGAACAATCGAACCGGTCATCCCCGTCCTGACGATGCGCTCGGAGACGGCTTACGCTACCCGGGCGTTCAACGCTGGGGCATCCGGCTTCGTTACCAAGTACAGTCCAGCGGCGGACTTTATCGAAGCAGTCAGCAAAATTGCATCGGGCGGCGTCTACGTGGACTTTGCGACGGCGCATGAGTTTGCACAGAGTTTCGACCAGGCGGCCGCGCTGCCCCCAACCAGCGCCTGTCTGGTCGTGAACACGACATATTTCGGCGACTCGGTCACGGCGATCACCCATATCAATAATGAGTGGGGAAGATTCAGTTTCCACAATGGGGATTATTGAACTCCGACTGACAGTTTTCGACCAGAACGAACAACACCGCGAAATGTGAGGCCGCACATCGCGCCCGGAGCCTCGAACTATACAAAAGCGCGCGGGGCCCCGCAGGCGATTGATGCATAGACGAAGGGCTTGTCGCGTCACGATCACGCGCTCACTACCCAGGTCATCGCACGGCCGGTGGTTCCGCGTCGGTCGGGACGCCGGCCAAATACCGGAACAGTGCCAGCGCCCGGTTCGCCGTAGAGGCCTCGTGTCCGCTCGCAATGAAACTGCTGGCTTGCCGGTCGATGCGCGCGAGAATGTACAGGCCCCATACGTCGTTCGCCTGGCGCTGTGCGAACACCACCGTCTGCAGCGCAGACGGCTGAAACAGTGTCAGTCCGAATGCACGGACCGGCGACACATTTTCCTCGGCCAGCGCCACCCGTTGCGGACTGTGCTCCAGCACCCGCACCCGGTACACCAAGGGGCCGGAGCGGCTGTCGTTCACCCAATAATATAAGGTCCGACCGGCTTGCAGTTCCGACGGGCGGAAATCACCCCGCCGTTCTCCGCCCTCGGCGGGTCCGACCAGCGCTGCTGCATCCAGGAACAGGGGACGCCACTTCTTGTCAGTCGTGGACCAGTAGCGCACGGTGCGCAGGTTGGAGACCGCCCCGGCACGTGCCAACAGCGTCTCGGGACCGCCTGCGACGTGGACCAGCCCTGCGACCGCGACGACAACCCGGGAGCGGGACGCGGCAGGCCATCCGGTGCACGAGGACGGTCGCCACACGTTCGTATCGAGCTCCTCGGCGCGCAGGATCGCCATTGCGGGTTGCGCGCCCAGCGACGCGAAGGGCGGCACCGGCGCTGTCCCGCACGGCGGCGTTGGCATCGGGGTTGCCACGGCGAAGCCGGCGGCAGCCGCCAGTGGCACGCAGCGGGCGGCTGCTTTCAGGCAATTCGTACCCCGAGGACGCGTAACGTTCATCCAGGCTTGCCTCCCAGCAGCGGCCAGGCCAGAAACTTGACGGCGTAAATCGATGCGGCTCCGACGTGAAAATACCCTCCGCGACGTAGTGGCACACCAAGGGCCGTGGCCATTTGATGGACAGGAACGCGGCCGGTCCGAGCAAGGCGATCAGCGCGGGTCTGTTGATCGCCTCCAGCCGCTCGGTCTCGCCGCCGCCTTCGACGCATCGGGAAAGCCGTCCGGTGCCGGCGCGGAAGCGAAGCAGTAAGTGAGGTGCGCTTTCACGACATGAAGTCTAGTCGAATAAGGGGCGTATTGAGATAGAAGAGTTTTCGCAACCACACAGCTACCGAGCGCATTCACTACGTCAGTCATTGCAACCAGCTGTTGAATTTAAATCGCCAGAGCGCCACTGGCTCTTGTCGACCCGACTACAGCCCCCTGCGATCGGCTGAATTCGACCCCTTTGAGCCGTTCGGAAACGACTCGTGAGCGGCAGCTTCCGGCCCGACATGAGCCATTCGTTTCACGTCAACTGCAGCCTGCACGTTGTAGCCAACCGTTCCCGTGTGTGGCGCGTGCCTTCCCGCACGGTACCGTGAACCAATGTGCAAGACTAGCCTGGCTTGCCTTCGTGTTCGTCAATCGCAGCGCAAAGCCGATTGAACCCGTCTGCGAATGCAGCCGACGCGTCACGGAATCGAGCAATTGGCATCGGAACGTTGCGTGCGCCGCCGATCTGCCGATCGCCGCGAGTTGTATTTATCTGCGCGGCGATGTAGAACCCGGTAAGTGCGTCACCACCGACTGCGACGTCCAGTTTACGTTTTAGGAGGAGTGCCATCAGCTGTATTTTGGTACAGCAAGCTTCCGCAGACCGTGCAATTCCAGTTGCTGCTGATTTTCGTGATGTGGCTCGGCGGCCCGACAGCACTGATGCCGGAGGCGGCGAGATCGCCGTGCGGCGGAACGCTGGATGGCTTGCCAGCTAGTTCGGGACAGGCATTGCAAGGCTGCATAACTGTCTCCAATGATCTGATACGAGGTGTCACATCGCACGGCCTACGCCGAATTCTCGTCACGCCGCTGGATCACCCAGCGCTGCGCCGCCTCAATAGCGACTGCGTCGGTAAAAGGAAATCAGTATTGATGTCCGCGCATCAATGACGTGACTGGCCGCCCTGCCTGGGCGCTCACAGGTTTGTGCCAAAAGCGGTTACCGACGTTGAAACTGGTCACCCTCGTTCAAGTGCCTTTTCTACGACGGCGCTAGAGTTTCAGCGCGCGCAGGCGCAGCGCGTTCACGATCACGGAAACGGAACTGAGCGACATCGCAAATGCGCCGACGATCGGACTGAGAAGGAGTCCAAAGGCGGGATAGAGAACGCCGGCGGCAATCGGTATGCCGATCGCGTTGTAGGCGAATGCAAACACCAGATTTTGTCGAATGTTGCGCATCGTCGCCCGACTCAGCACAATCGCCCGGGCAATACCAGCAAGATCGCCTTTCACCAGGGTGATTCCGGCGCTCTGGATCGCGACTTCTGTTCCCGTCCCCATTGCGATTCCGACGGCGGCTTCGGCCAGTGCCGGGGCGTCGTTCACGCCATCGCCAGCCATGGCAACAGTGCGCCCCTCTGCCGTGAGCCTTTTGACAATCTGGTTTTTGTCCTGCGGCAGGACGTCGGCTTCGACTTCCTTGATGCCGAGCTTACGGGCGACGGCTTCGGCCGTTGTTTTGTTGTCGCCCGTCAGCATCACGATCCGTATGTCGTAGCTCCGCAGGGTATTGAGGGCTGCTTGCGTTGTCGCCTTGATCGGATCAGCAATGGCGATGACGGCGCCCGGCTTGCGGTCGATCGCAAGATACAGGGCGGTCGCCCCGTCGATACGAAGCTCGTCGGCCTTCTTCTCAAGATCTCCGAGTGTGATGCCGAGATCGGTCATCAATTTCGCATTGCCCAGTGCGACCATCCGGTCGCCAATTCTTCCGGAAACGCCTTGGCCCGTAATGGACGCGAAGTCAGTTGCTTCCTGGATTGAAGCATTGCGATCTCGCGCGGCGATGACGATGGCCGCGGCGAGAGGGTGTTCACTGGACCGCTCAAGACTGGCCGCCAACGACAAAATCTCAGACTCCGACAGTCCTGCCGCCGGAACGATGGTTGTTACCCTTGGTTTGCCCTCCGTGAGCGTGCCCGTCTTATCCACGACCAGGGTGTCTACCTTCTCCATCCGCTCGAGCGCCTCCGCCGACTTGATCAGGACGCCGGCACCTGCGCCTTTGCCGACACCCACACCGATCGACATCGGAGTGGCCAGGCCCAGCGCACAAGGACAAGCGATGATGAGCACCGAGACCGACGCAATCAGCGCGTACGAAAGGGAGGGAGCGGGACCCCACACCGCCCACGCGACGAACGTAATGACGGCCACGCCAAGTACCGCCGGGACGAAGTAGCCCGATACCATGTCGGCCATGCGCTGAATGGGTGCCCGGCTGCGCTGAGCCTCGGCGACCATTGTCACGATACGCGCGAGCATGGTGTCTGCGCCAACCTTGTCGGCACGCATGACCAGGGAGCCGGTGCCATTCACCGTGCCTCCGATAAGCTTATCCCCGGGTTGCTTGATGGCAGGCATCGATTCGCCTGTCACCATGGCCTCATCCACTGCACCGTTGCCCTCAAGCACTTCGCCATCAACCGGCACGCCGTCGCCGGGCCGTACGCGGAGATGATCGCCGACCTCAATCAGCTCCAGTGCCACTTCCTCATCCTCACCCCCAGTCCTCAAGCGGTGCGCAGTTTTTGGTGCCAATTTGAGCAGGGCGCGAATCGCACCGCCGGTCTGCTCGCGAGCGCGTAGTTCCAGTACCTGGCCTAGCAATACGAGAACGGTGATCACGGCAGCGGCTTCGAAGTAAACGGAGACCGTGCCGTCCATCCCGCGAAATCCGACGGGAAAGATTCCCGGCGCAAACGTCGCGAAGAGGCTGTAGAGGTAAGCCGCACCCGTTCCGAGAGCGATCAGGCTGAACATGTTCAGGCTGCGATGCACCACTGACGCCCAGGCGCGTTCGAAGAATGGCCATCCCGCCCACAGGACAACCGGCGTGGACAAGGCGAATTGAATCCAGATGGAAATGCGCGGCGGGACAAGATGATGCAAGCCAAGTCCGGGAATATGCCCCCCCATTTCGAGGAGGAAGACCGGCAAGGCGAGAGCCAGTCCAACCCAAAACCGCCGGGTCATGTCCACGAGTTCGCGCGTCTCGCCAGGCTCCGCCGTGGCCTTTGTCGGCTCGAGCGTCATTCCGCAGATAGGACAATTTCCGGGTCCCGCCTGACGTATCTGCGAGTGCATCGGGCATGTGTAGATCGGAGCAGCTTCTATCTGGTCCGGCGGAGAAACTGACGTTGCGTCGCGAACCGAGATGCTATGCATGAATGGTCACCTCGGTTGTTTGTGAATGCTCAACTCATAAAGCGCGGCGGCGGGTGAAATCATGCAGTGCAGTCAGTACCCGTCAAGAAAATGGAAAGCCCATGTCGAGATCCTGCGATCCGGTCAATTACTGATGAAGCGCTTTCAGAAAAGCTATGATCGAATCAACCTCCTGACGGCTCAGACGCCCTCGCCAACGGGGCATTACCGGGTCAAGAGGAGCCCCTTCTTCGTTCTTGCCTTCGAGAATGGCACGGCGAAGCAGCGCGTCGCTTTTATGGTACGTCTGTTCAAGTGCCGGTGCCCGCAGGTCGGGGGAGATGAGAGTCCCCGATTTGATGCCACCTGAACCATCCGACTTGTGGCAAACGGCACAGTGATTTTCGAACAGATGCGCGCCCATCATGCCTGAGCCGCCGCCCATCATGCCGGGACCGCTGCCTGCGCCAGGCTTTCCGTCCATCATGCCAGGGCCGCCGCCCATCATGCCTGCTCCCTGGGCCTGATCCGTCGTTGGCTGAGCGTCAAGGTCGGCGGCAAAACCGGCCACGATCACAAGTACCAGGCCAAGGGCGGTCCGTCGTCTGGGTTTGTACTCCATCGTGTCCTCCTGGCTCTTATTCACGACCTGCATTTTCATTTGGACTGGGGGAAGGTCTTCGCCGTTCACGACAGAATCCGCATTTATTCCGTCGGTGCTTGCAGCCCCATCCGGCACTGTCGACGGATCTCGATTTCATGCAGTAATGGTGGTGGCCTGAAACTCTCACCCGGACTGGTTACGGACCGCTCAAGATCTTCCGCTGTTCCTCATATTCGGCGCGATTGATGTCGCCGCGTGCAAACCGTTCCTTGAGGATGTCGAGTGGAGATGTCCGTTTGCGATCGGAACCCCATCCAAGGCCCGTCGCGCGCAAGGTCCATGCGACGGCCAAAACCGTTAGAACCACGAACGCGACCATCATGATTGGCCCGATAATCATGCCGCCCCACCACATCGGAGAGCCACCCACCCAACCATACATCATGAAGCGCTCCCAGAATCTAGACTCCGCAAACCAGGCGCGACATTTAGTCCGTCGTTGCGACAATCACATTGATCAGGTTTAGAACGAGTCCGAGATGGAAGATCTCGTGAAGCTGAAAAAGTCATGTTGATAATGCAGTATGTGACACCCTAAGGAGGCTCTGTTGACATGGATCAATCAGGCACTTCCTGCCTGCCGGCATGCCGCTGCTCAGCCGAACCGGGATCGAAAACGGGACGGTTCGACGGGTAGCGCTGGGCTTGCCGACCGCCCCATAGCACTGTCTTACTGGAATGCCGAGGGGCAACGAGATACGGATTGGCCACCCGCACACGCTGCATTTCTGTCACCCAGCATGATTCGCCCCGAAGTTTGATTCTTTCTGTCTATGCTTTCTGATCTGGATACCAGCGAAAATCGCATCGGCTTGCCCCTGAGGCAATGGTGCCGGTAGTTACAAGCCGGCCTCCCCATTGCGCGGCGAGGAGAAAGTCCAGCTTGCACCAAGTTTCGACGCACAAGGCGGACGCGTCATGGTGGGCAAAGTATTCGGCAACGGGACATTTCGTACAGTCGAATGCGACTGACCCGTCGTAGGTCGGTACATCGCGCCACTCATAGCCGGGCGCGCCGAAGGGAAAAGTTCGGAACAGGCGGGTGCTCAATTCGAGACGCTTGACCGGGTCACGTGTAAACGCGCTGGCCAGCAGATCTGGAATCGTCCCCATGCGTGTGTAGAAGCGCCAGCCTATCTCGTGCAGCAGCGCATGCGAGCGGGCCAGGTCAATGCCGTGACGCAGCAGCGTCTGGTGCATCGCCAGCGTAGCTACTGCGAGATGTGTTGTGAATACCGCACCGATATTTGGCTGCATCGATTCCTGCGGCTCCAATTCGTAGTAGCGCGACCAGGTGTCATCGAGCACGGCATCGAGCGAAGCGCCCGAAAACACGGCGCCAAGCACAACGCGTGCGTGCGGTTCAAGAAGCACCCGCCAAAGCGCGGCGTGATGAAGTCCGCTACGAAGCACGGTGCTGAGACTTGCGCGACACAGCGCAAGAACTTCGCCCGTTGCTCCCCGATCCCAATCGTCATCAATCGCGGACGCGGGCAGGAGTTCGCCGGTCAGGAAGAACTCGGGAATGAATTGCGAGAATCGTTGCCCGATTTGGTCTGCCCGGGTCGTGCGCCGCATGAATTCCCGCACGATCGCAGGTCGCGAAATTTCCTCGAATTTCGCCGTTGGTGCCAGCACAAACAGCAATGCTCCTGCTGTAGTCAGGGCCTTCGCGTGCAGCATCAATTCGCTGGGAAACACATAGCCGTACCGGTAGCCGGCCTTGATCATTTCGAGGTAGACGCGCGTGACGCTCGTTTGCACGAGACTCGATGTGTAGAAGCGTTCACTGAGCGCTTCGAAGTACTCGAAGAATGCTTGCTCGTTTGCGTCTGGCAACCTACGCGTCTGAGCCTTGAAGTGATAAAACGCCCGTCGCGGTTGACGCTGCACGACGGCGAACCAGTAAAGGATGAATCGGTCGCGCTGCCTGGGCGACAGTTCGCCGTACATGCCGAAATCCAGAAGCGTGAATGAGCCGTCTTCATGGAACAGGATATTGCCGGGATGCAGGTCAGCATGAAACAGACCGTCCGAGACGAACATCTTCATCATGACATCAATGAGCTGGCGAACGAGCAGATTGCGTGCGTCGTTGTTCAATACCTGCGACGCCTCGCGTACACGCATTCCGTCGATCCAACCCATAGTCAGCACGCCGCGCGCGGTATGGTTCCAGTAGACGAGCGGAAAGTGCACGCCTGGTTGCGCCGAAAAATTGGCACGAAACCGTTCGATCACGCGCCCCTCGTTGACGAAATCGAGTTCCCGGAGCGTGTAGCGGCGGAATTCGTCAAAGAATGCGAGGACATTGGTGCGCGCCATACGCTGCGGGGCCAGATGCGCAGCCAGACGCAGACCCATGTCGATCGCGTCGAGATCCCGATTGATGAGACGGTCAATATCCGGACGCTGGACCTTGACCGCGACTGACGTGCCATCCGGCAGCAGGGCGCGATGCACTTGTGCCAGCGAAGCACAGGCGACCGGTTCGCTTTCGAAGCTGGCGAACAGCGTCGAGATGGACTGACCCAGATTTGCCTCAACGATGGCGCGGGGGGCGTCGGCCGGCATCGGCCGCCCGTGCTCCTGCAGACTCGACAGGGCGTTGATGTAAGCGTCAGGAAGAAGGTCCGGTCGCGTGCTCAGGATTTGACCGAGCTTGACGAAGGTCGGCCCCAGATCGATCAACCGTGCCACACATCGTTGCGGCGTCGCGGGATCAGCTCTGCCGGCAAGAAAGCGGCGAAGCGCGCGGTACTCCACTGCGAACGACCACCCGAGCATCAGCAGCCGCCGCCACCGAGTCTGCGCAGTGACCAGGGAATGCCACATCGCCGCTTTGCGGAAATTGCGTTGACCGGTGTCTCCAGTGCCCATCGCGTCTCCCTCCGGGTTCCCGCCTTAGGCGTTGAGCCTCAAGCAGTACTTCGCCGGCAACCCGTCAGCAATGCACGCTGGTCCGCCCCCGAAGACAACAGCCCCCCGCGCTGGAATCATATTGCTTTGAGATCAGGCAACAGGCGCTCGAATTCCCGCTTCACCACCCGGTAACACTCGCATACGCGTTTTTCCAGTCCTGGTCTGTCAAGCACCTCTATATGGCCGTGGCTGTAGCGAATCAGACCGGCATCCTGCAGTTTCAAGGCCGCTTCCGTCACGCCGGACCGGCGAACGCCGAGCATGTTGGCGATCAGTTCCTGGGTCATCTTCAGTTCGTTCGACGGAAGACGGTCGATGCTCAGCAGCAGCCAGCGACACAACTGCTGGTCGATCGAATGATGCCGGTTGCAAACGGCGGTCTGCGCCATTTGTGTGATGAGCGCCTGGGTGTAGCGCAGCAGCAGACGTTGCACCGGACCGGCACGATGGAATTCCTCTTTCAGGACCTGCGCGTCCAGCCGATAAGCAATGCCGGCGCTTTGCACTACGGCCCGGCTCGGCGTGGTTTCCCCGCCCATGAAAAGTGCTATTCCAACGAGCCCTTCATTGCCGACAATCGCGATTTCCGCAGAGGCTCCATCTTCCATGACATACAGCAGCGAAATGATCGACGTCGTTGGAAAATAAACATAGCGGAGCCGATCGCCCGACTCATACACCACTTCCCCCAACGGCATATTGACCTTCACCACGTGCGGTGCAACACGCTCCCATTCTGCCTCCGGCAACGCTGCTAGAAGGTGGTTCTCGCTTCGATGACGTTCGTCTGCCATGGCCGTTCCCAGGATACCCGCGCAAGGACCGCGCAAAAGTGCATGTTGGCATGCGTCCGAACAAGGACAAGCGGCCGATCGCTTTCGAACCACAGGCGCCGGTGACATGCAAAAACTGAGCTGACGTTCTTTGAGTGCGGAGCGTGCCAGCCTCGCTTTCTGGATTATAGGCTTCAGGCTTGGCGGAGGGCTTCAGCGTCCGCTAATCCGCACCAGGCAAGCGCCACGCGTGCCGGTGCTTGCCGCCCGGAACGTGGTGGACCGGTCGCCAGTGCCCGCCAGGCCCGGTACGGCACCGTACCGACCTTCGTCCCCATTCCGCGCACTGTAATCGCAGGCGACCTGGCGCTGCGGCTCACGTAGCGCAAGACGGCTAAAAGGGAGCGAGCATGTTAACTGTGGTCAAACACGCCGATGACGCGTCCTGCAGGTCGCGAGCATCGTGCCCGGTCTACGCCAACGCAGCCTCGGTAACGAAGGAAGCTTTCGCGCGGTACTCCGAATGTGCGATGGGCGCGATATGCAAGCGGCAAGACCTCCGGCCGCCTGAGTTCGCGTTCGGCAGCTCAGTCATCTGCGCCACGCGCACCGTCAGGCATGGGGCGACGCTTTACCATGCGGGCGATACGTTTCACAGCATCTATACGGTCTGCGCAGGATCTTTCAAAACCGTTCTCATGCATCGCGACGGCGTCGGGCAGATCACGGGCTTTCACCTCGAGGGAGAAACGCTCGGGCTCGACGGCGTATTTGCCGGACAGCATAGCTGCGATGCCATTGCTCTCGAGGACAGCCTCGTGTGCATCATCCCGTTCGACCTCCTTGAATTGCTATGCCGTGAGGTCAAGGCGATGCAACGCCACGTACACCGGATGATGAGCGGTGAGATCGTCCGCGAATCCGGTGTCATGATGCTGCTCGGCACGATGTCAGCCGAGCAACGTGTCGCTGCGTTCCTGATCAACGTGTCGCAACGCCTGAGTGCGCGCGGCTATTCCGCCGCGGAATTCAACCTGCGCATGACGCGCAACGAAATCGGCAGCTACCTCGGGATAAAGCTCGAAACGGTGAGCCGCATGCTGTCAAAGTTGCAGAAGGAAGGCCTTGTCGATACGCGAGGCAAGCGGATTCGGATTCTTGATCTCGATTCATTGACTCGTCTGTAGGCGGGGTTGCGTAGCGCGGGCTGGCGAACGAAAGCAACGCGTTTTCATCGGCGACCGAATCGGGAATGAAGCCGTTCTCCGACTTTCAATGTTCGTGCCGCGTGAAATCGTACAGGCGATGTCCATGCATCGCGCGGGTCAAACGCTGTCGAAGATGCTCTCGTCTACGCCGCGCCGCGACGAAAATCATCGCGAGCGTGAAAACGGCAATTCCGACACCGACGCCTACGAGTGTCTCGCCCATTTCCTGGATCTCCTGGGAAAGATCGTTCCGAGGACGACCTGTCCTGATGAGAGGCCCCACCCGCGGTCCCATCAGGATTTACACATGCCGCATTCTTCGATGATCAGTGCATCACCTACGGTCGGCAGAAGCCTCGAATAAAGCGGCCGCCACATTTTGATCACAACACCACTGGCGCTTCAGCTAACTCGCTTTGCGTGTCGGTCGACGCGGGAAAGTGTTTTCTGAGGTGCTGCGCTACGGCCTGGATCCCGCTAACGGCCCCCGCGCGATACTCGCCTCGCCGGAAGGCCGTTTCCATCATGCCGCATACGCTTCTCCAGTCCTGCGGGCTAGTTTTGGCATGCACGCCACGGTCAGTGACGATCTCGACAGCGCGATCCGCGAGCAACACATAGATCAGAACACCATTGTTGTGTTCGGTGTCCCATACACGCAGTTGAGAAAATACGTCGACGGCCCGCTCTCGCGCAGTCTGGTCGTTGAAAAGAAGTGTGCTGTGCAGCGCACCTTCCACGGCAAAACGAATCTCCCCGACATGTTCAGAATCGCAAGTCTTGATCGCCTTTTCGATTGCGATCAAGGTGCCACGCGGGAACGCCCGATTCACCTGCCAGTGGGTGAAGAGTAGATGTCTGATCACACGAATCATTTTCATCATTACCACCTTCCCGAAGCCCCACCGCCGCCAAATCCACCGCCACCGCCACTGAACCCGGCTGTGCCTCGTCCGCCCCTTCCAAATCCGCCGGCGCCGAGACTGTATGCGCCGACGTATCCGGCCATTCCCCCACCTGCTAGCGTCAACAGAAACGCTGCCGCTCCGGCCAGCGCCGTTGCCAGGATACCGCCTGCAACAAACCAGGCAATCAGGGCGACTGCTCCGCCTGCGACAAGGGCACCAGGCAACCTGCCCAACACGGTGCGCAGGACACCGCCCAGCGCAATCGCAAGCACAAAAATGACGGGCGTAAATCGCCAGAAGTTCGACAGGTCTCCACCCGGACCGGTCGACGGCGCCGGTAATGGCTCCCCATCCGCCACCCGTACGATTTGATCGACTCCCGCCGTAATGCCACCGTAAAAATCGCCCTGCCTGAACCGTGGCGTAATAATTTCACTAATAATGCGTTTGCTCGTTGCGTCATTCAGCGCGCCTTCGAGGCCGTATCCCACGTCAATGCGCATCGCGCGGTCGTTCTTCGCGACGACAAGCAGAGCTCCGTCGTCCACCTGTCTGCGCCCAAGTTTCCATTGTTCCGCGACCCGCAATGAGTATTGTTCGATCGCCTCGGGCTCCGTCGTCGGGACGATTAGCACTGCAATCTGGGTTCCCTTCCTGCTTTCAAAGGTCTGGAGGGTCTGATTCAATGCAGCCGTCTGGTCGGCAGTAAGAGTAGCGGTGAGATCCGTGACGCGCGCCGTCAATGCCGGCACCGCAACCTGCGCGATGCCGTTGTTCGACGAGATAGCGCCAGTGACAGCTATAACGAGCGCCAGAACTGCCTTGATCAGGTTCAATTTGTCACTCCCGCGGACGCGGGTTGCGGGCCCGCAGGAGTCGCAAGGAAATCAACGCGCGGTGGTTTAGCGATTTCCGCCTCGTTGGTCACTGCAAAGTTAGGCTTTTCGTTGTAGTTGAACGCTTTCGCAGTCAGATTCGAGGGGAACGACCTCACAGTGACGTTGTAGGCCTGTACGGCTTGAATGTACCGATTCCGGGCCACGGTTATGCGGTTTTCTGTCCCTTCCAGTTGCGCCTGCAGGTCGCGAAAGTTTGCATCCGATTTCAGCTGCGGATAACTTTCAGAGACGGCGAGCAGTCTGGAAAGAGAGGCAGTGAGTTGTCCTTGCGCTGCCTGATATTTCGCAAATGCTTCAGGATTGTTCACAAGTTCCGGTGTTGCCTGGATGGACCCGACGCGAGCGCGGGCGTTGGTCACCTCGATAAACACGTCGTGTTCCTGTTTGGCATAGCCCTTCACCGTATTCACGAGGTTGAGGGTTGACCGGGATTCGCAAAAAATCCGCCGCATCTCGGCCTAAGATGCTGATATAAAAGAGAAATCGAGAGTGGCTTCAGAGGAGGCGTTCAGTGCTTCGTCACGTGTGCTGGTACGTCTCC
>Ga0255336_100740_pt1 | contig 38629 bp, 29 predicted proteins | sample MeOH1_35cm_T3_17_FD_189102 | JGI IMG/M metagenome (GOLD analysis project Ga0255336, IMG submission 189102) | Sandy soil microbial communities from University of British Columbia, Vancouver, Canada - MeOH1_35cm_T3_179 | ecosystem: Engineered > Artificial ecosystem > Sand microcosm > Unclassified ...
CATTGGGCGCATCTGCCGCATGAGCTGCTGGGGCATGTGTCGAACCGGATCATCAATGAAGTGCGCGGGATCAACCGGGTTGTTTATGACATTTCGGGGAAGCCGCCGGCGACGATTGAGTGGGAGTGAATTGACGTCCTTCGAGGACTATCGCCATGCGCAGCGGTGAGCCCGCGTCGACACACCCATCGCACCAACTGGGTCGTCATCGCTCACCGCATCGCAACAACAGAGACCTCCATGCACGGCGCATGGAGAGTTGCTCAGGACGCGATGCGTTGAAAGCAGGTCGCGCAAGCCATGGCGGCTGGCGACCATCACCCGGGCGCCGGCCATAAAGAGACGGTCAGCGATGCGCTTCGAACGGCTCCTCGCTGGCAACTGCCGCCATACTCCTTGTCGTCTTGCTATAGGCGAGCCATCAAAATCCGGATTATCGGGTTGCATCATTGGACGTCTTGTCAGATGTAACCTGACGCATATACTTGCAATTGCCTGAGGGTAATCCGCTGCGCGGTGTGCGTGTCTCTGTACGACCGCATGGTGCCGTGTCCGGCGCGGCCGTTCACGCGTCAATCGCTCGGCGACGCGAAAAACCACAGCAATATTGCCGGAGACGGGCACATGAGTACGACTTTCTCATTCGAAGAGCCGCCCCGCATCATCGGGACCGTGACCAAGGTCTACTCGGGTTTGCTCGTCATTGGTTTTGCGCTCGTTCCGGCCTTCCTGATCGCTTATCTGGCGTTCTTTCAAGACCCGGGCCTGAAGTTCGAAAGCCACGCGTTCCACGAAATCGCGATCGCAGCGGCGACCCTCGAGGGGCTGTTTGTCACCTATGTGACATGGCGTTGTTATCTGTCGTCGGGTGAACCACTGTTGCGGTGGCTGACGTTAGGCTTTCTGGGCTTCGTGCTGGTCTATGCGCTACACGGCGCGTTCACCGGCATGGCTCACCATCATATCTGGCTATTCCTGCTCTACGGACCGGCATCGCGCCTGGTGATGTCGGTGCTGCTGCTGATCGGGCTTCTCTCGTACCACCGCCCGCCGGACGCGGTCGAGCGGCGTTCAAAGCCGCGCCCGTGGCTGGCGTGGGTCGCCGTGTTCGTCCTGATCGACCTGCTCGTCGGACTCATTGCGACCTCGCCCATTGCGGGCAGCCTCGCCGTGCGGCTCTCGATGGAGGGCGGGGCGCTCGTCTTCTCTACACTGAACGTCATGGCGCTGATGCTGCGTCGCATTCGCTCGCCGCTAATGGTGATCTATGGCATCTCGATCACCTCCTTCGCGCTTGCGTCGCTCGCGTTCATTCTCGGCAAGCCCTGGAATCACATGTGGTGGCTCGCGCACGCGATCTTCGCCGCCGGATTTTTCCTGCTGAGTTACGGCGTCGTTCAGGCGTTTCGCACAACGCGGGCCTTTTCGACGATCTACACCCAGGAAGAACTGATGGCTCGCCTCGCCGAGGCGATGGCACGCACGGAAAACGCGCTGCAGGAGCTCCAACGCACCAATCACAAGCTCGAGCAACTCGCCGCGACCGATCCGCTGACGGGTGCCGCGAACCGGCGCGAGTTTATTCAACAGGTAGAGGCGGAAATCGCACGAGCCAGGCGAGGCGGTGCGCCGTTCTCACTGCTGGCGCTGGATCTCGACCACTTCAAATTGATCAACGACAACTACGGCCATCAGGTGGGGGACGAGGTGTTGCAGCGATTCGTGCAGAAATGCCTGAAGGCCATTCGCCCCTATGACGGCGTGGCGCGTGTCGGTGGCGAAGAGTTTATGGTGCTGCTGCCCAGAGCCGCGCTAGACGTGGCACGTTCGATCGCGGAGCGCGTCCGGGGTGCCGTGGCTACCGAGGAGTTCCATACTGGAACGGGGCGGGCCGTCGCCGTTACCGTCAGTGTTGGCATCTCCGAGTTCGGCCGCGACGGCGACACCATCGACACTCTTTTGCGAGTCGCCGACGAGCGACTCTATCAGGCCAAGCACGCTGGCCGCAACCGCGTGGTGGCACGATAGCAGCGGTTGGCTATCCATCGCTGTAGCAGCTTGCAATCGACGGCGGCCATGCCCGTAATCAGCGCAGTTATCGGCTCAGAATAGTTGCAGCTGAGATAGTTCGCGCCTGAAGGGCCGGTGTCCGCGCGCAGCCGACGTTCGACCGTCCGGATGAAAGCGGGAGTCGACGACCGCTCCTGGCCGGTTATCGCCGGATGGTCCCGCGGGCCGGGGACTGCGAACAGTCGGCTGAGATGCCATGACGGGTTTTTGTGTGCTACAGCACCGGCGATAGCTCAGGAACGAATGGTAGGCGCAAGGCCCGTCAGATACGAGCTGCTACCGCTTCGCAAAGACCTGGCAAAGTGACGTTGAACGGCTCAGTACGGACCAGGTTGGCGTCACCTGCAGAACGCCTGCGGCGGCTGCACAGCATAGCTTGTGACGGGTTCCTTCCGGCGGTGATGTCATTCTCCCGCCGCTTCTCCCGCTGCTGTCGCACTTCTTTCCCAGCAGCGGGACACAGCCAATTACTTACCAGCGGTAACCGACGCCAGCGCCTGCTCCCACCGAGCCGTGACCCGAAACAGCGGTCGTGATCGAGCCTTTGAGCATCCCAGATTCCGGTCCGACTGACTTCGGGCAATACTCGTCCTTGATGAGATCCGGCAAGGCGGCTTCGAAGCCATCGTCCTTGACACATCGGTGTTCGACGCACAGCAGCTTCGCGTTGAAACCGATCCGTCCGGCGGGTCGCGCAGTTCCACGACGGCGCGATTCGGGTGCGGTCCCTTCCCACAGGCTCTTGTCGACCACGAAGAGCATCCGTCCTTCTGCCATTGACTGTTGTCGCAGGGACAACACCGTGGGTTCCCTCGCAGGGCTACCGCCGCAAGACGACCGCTCTTACGCTTCGTTCCACGGTGACGGCACATGCTGTCTGATCCAGTCCGTCAAACGATGCGCCCGCGATTCCAGTGCTGCCCCGGATTGCCGGGGGGGGGCGCGAGATCGAACGCTTCGACGTGTAGACGGCGATCTGCGCCTGGCGTGTCCGTTTGCTACGTGTCCAGCAAACATGGCGGCAGTCCGCAATTACCCATCGAAGATTTTCCCTCGCCAACCATCGCCAGGCGACGGCCGGCGGGGGATGCCGTCCATTCTTCGACAAGTCGTTCCCCGATGCGCTTGCGCAAAGGCATCGGTATGCCGGAAGTCATCGTTCGCGAAGATCGTTGCTGTTTTGTAGGTCCCGAACCCGTTTTCATCACGCAACTGGAGAAACATCTCGTGTTAAAGAAATTATTTTCAACCGTTGTCTTCTCGGCGGCGGCTTTGCTCTCGGCGCCGACGTTCGCTGCGGACGAATTCCCCGTTCCGGCGGGATTTGCCAGCGACTATCAGACGGTCGATGGCGTTCGCCTGCACTACGTCAAAGGCGGCAGCGGGCCACTGGTGTATCTGGTGCATGGTTTCGGCCAGTCGTGGTACGAGTGGCATCAGTTGATGCCGGTGCTTGCGAAGGACCATACCGTGGTGGCGGTCGATTTGCCGGGCTTGGGGCAGTCCGGCGTTCCGGCCTCGTATCGCGCCACCGACGTTGCTCCGTTGCTTTATCAATTGGCGGAGAAATTCAGCGGTGGCCGGAAGTTCGATCTGGTGGCGCACGACATCGGCATCTGGAATACGTATCCCATGCTGGTTCGGCATCAGGACAACATTCGGCGTGCCGTCTACATGGAGGCTCCAATTCCCGATGACAGCATCTATCGTTTCCCCGCCTTTACGTCCAAAGGTGAATCGCCGGTCTGGCACTTCAGTTTCTTTGATGCCGATGGCCAGCTTGCGGAAACGCTGATCACCGGCAAGGAACGCTTTTTCCTGGAGTACTTCGTCAAGGTGCATGCCGCCAACAAGGCGGTGTTCACGCCGCAGCTTCTGGACCTGTACGGCAAGTCATATGCGAAACCGCAGAGTTTGCATGCCGCGTTCGAGTACTTCCGCGTGCTGAATCAGGACGTACTCGATAACAAGCAGCTCTCCAGGCAGAAAATAGAGATTCCGATGCTGGCGATTGGCGGCGGCGGAAACGGTGGAATGGGCGAATACGAGAACCAGACGGTCAGCCGCTATGCGGACCATGTCACCGGCAAAGTGCTTCCCGATTGCGGCCATTGGTTGCCGGAGGAATGCGCAGGCCCGTTGAACCAGGCTGTAGTGAATTTCCTGAACGCGCCTTGAACGGCTATCCGCCTAGGCAAAGCAGGACCGAGACAATGGAGTTTCGACACCACCGCGTTTTCTGGCTGTAGTCGAAGCACTCCATTCGGACCCGTGAAGACAGTGAAAAGACCCACGCGAGGCTCCGCAATGATTGCGCTGCCTGGTTCATCGCAGGACCAGGTGTTGGTCGACGTTGCCGGCTCCTCGTAGCGGTTGCGCGGTGAGGCGTGGCGGAGCTGTGGCAGCGACGGAGATCAGCTGGAAAAATCAGCTTATACAGCGCGGCGCCGGCTGCTTCGTAGGGCGAACGCCGGCCTGCAGAGACCAAAGCCCTCGACGTTGAAGTTCGACCAGGTTAGACGATATACAGCGGTTGTTTATTGAACCGACTCGCCCACAAAAATGCGGACAGGTTTGCGTGATCGCCATGATGAGTTTGAGGCAAGCATCGATCCGATCGCAGGCGAGCGACAACGTCGCTCGTGCCGTCCTGCATGTGTTAAAGCCATGCGCTTTTACTCCTGGCCGTCCAAGCCGCCGGTGGATGAAACCTTGACGCCAATGGCCCCAGCATGGAGTTGCTCGGTGCCCAGCGCCTCCTGAGGCAGCCACATCCCCGCAGACCACACTGCTTCTAGTTCTGCAGCCAGTTCGGCGCCGAGCCAGGCAGCCGCCAGTCCTGCTACATAGGTTGCACATTCGGGCTTTTCACGCCGCACCCCGTTCGCAAGCAACCAGCGGTACAACGGGAGCGCCGCAGAAACGGTCGGATCGCCTGGCTCGATGGAACGGTTGAAATCCAAGGGAATTGCCAAGCCCTTCGGGTCCAGGTCGCCGAAGTACTCCGCTGAAGAAGCTTCTGTTTCATGCATCGCTTGGCGCAACGCTCGCCCGGTAAGCCTGAAATTTTCGCCCCCGCCATAGATGACCGCCGTGTATCGTCGCGTGGTCTCGTTCCATTCCGCGAAGCTCCAATACGTGTTGTGGTTTTCGACAACGAGTACGGGCTTGCCCGGCGTGTCAATCTTGCGATACGGTAGCGGCTGGGGCACCCGGAAGCAACCGATGACGGAGAGTGGAAGCCGCCCGCTAAAAAGGAAGTCCCCGGCGCACATGTTGTCGAGCCGCTTCTCGTCGCCGAAGATTTCCAAGGAGCGCTCCTTGATTGGAACCGGGGAGAAATGCCCTCGGCGTCGGAGCAGGAAGTCATTGATGGGCCGTAGCGCTGACAACTGCGATGGCCTTAACTCCGGCCAGAACCCCAGCTGCGGCGCCCAGGTCACGTCGGCATGGTTCACAGAAGCCTTGGAGTGAGGTGAGCTCTTCAACGTGACCCAAAGTGGAAGAGCGGGCGAGCCGGTCTGTTCCCAACTTCCGGTAGCCGGCAGCGAGATGGCGCCGTCAGCTTCCAGCTCCTTCAGCGCCCTCAGCAGCAGCACACCACGCTCCGGGCTGTTCTGGACGTCTGGGTACAGCGAGAAGTAGTGCCGGCGCAGCTCGTCGAGTGGGACACGCTTGCGCGGCGATGACAGCAGCGCTTCAAGGAACTCGCTCAAACCAACTCCTCGGGTACGTTGTTGAGCTTCAGGTTCGCGAACTCGAGGTGCCAGCGTCTCGTTTTGCTGTTCTGTCCGGCGCGGCGCAGGCGGATGAACCGCTGGAACTCGCCGAGCGCGTTGAAGTCCTGAAGCGCCGTGGCGAATATCAACTGGACGTTCATGGCCTCGGCCAGCAACCGTTGGGCGCGCCACATGCTGGGGCTGGTGGCCTTCGCGAACGGGTTGTCGAGGATCAGCGGCCCACCGGCGATGCGATGTACCTGCGCATGGTTCTCGGCGCGCAACTGATTGATGACCAGGTACAGGAACATCGCCATGACGACGCCTTCGCCGCCGGAGTTCGAGACCCGCTCAACCGGTACGTACTGTTCTGTCTCTTCGATGGACATTTTCAGGACTTGCAGTCCCAGCGGACGCCCATAAACGCGCGCCACAGCGTCGGCGATGAGGTCTGTGCCGCGTGGAGGAAACACGTTTGTATCAACCAACGTGTCGAGGTAGACGCTAAGAGTCTGGCGTCGCGTCTCGACTGGCACCGAGCCGAAGTTTGCTCGCATCTTCAGAACTTGCTTGCCGCCGACGTATGGGGCGCCCACCGGCACTGACTTGTCCTTGCTCGTCGCGCGATTGAGCGTCGTAATGGCTGAGCGGACGACGGCGAGCACCTCCTCGACGCAGGTATCGAAGTCAGCTTGCATCGACCGCAGCGTTGCCTCGGTCGTCGCGATGCGGTCGTCCAGATGTTCGAGGAGCCGCTTTGCGTCCGTACACGCGGCACCGAACTCGTTGGCGACCATCTGCTGCGCGACATCGGGGTCGACCTCGCTGAACGACGGCTCCGACGCCGTTGCCTTGACGAGGTCGAAGGCAGTGCGGGCCTTGCTCTGCAGTTTGCCGACGCTTTGGTTCTTCCCCGTATAGTCCTTTAACAGCGCGTTGACCCGGTTGCTAGCGTCGGCTTCGAGAACCAGGCTGTTGGGGTCCGGCACCTCAAGGGCCATTCCCACCTGGGCGCCGATTTCCGCTGCGATGAGAATTGGGTCGGGCTTGTCTTCGAATCCCATGCTGCTGCGCAGGAGCGCCTCAAGCTTTCCGTCGGCCTCCGCTGCCGCGTGCTTCCGACTGGCGCGTTCCGCCGCCTGGTTCGCGGCTTCGTTGGCCGCACGCATCCGTTCCAGCGCCGCGGTCACGCGGTTCTCCGCTTCCGCCATGAGCGCGGCTAGGGCATCCAGGTCCAAAGCCTCGTGAGCGGGTATAGCGGGGCCGAGGTTCGTTTTGTTCAAATCGAACCACTTCTTCGATTCGCCGTTCACGACCTGCAGATTCGAAGCGGCGTTCACCTGCTCTGGTTTGGCCTCCTCTAGCGCAGTTGCGATGCTCGCCAGCGCTTCTTCATGGTCCACGTCCAGGAAAGGCCGGAGGTCCGCCATTTGAACACCCTTGAACTCACGGGTGAACTCCCTGGCTTTGTCCCCCCGGCGTTTGCGCGCATCGTCCAGCTTGTGCGCCAGGAGTCCCAATCGTTCCTTTTCCTCGGCCAGGTAGGCCGCTTCTGCATCGCGGTAGATGCGACGCAGCGTGTCCAACGGCCGTGGGTTCTGCAGCAGCTGTTCGTGAGCTGGATAGTCCCTGTCGTAGTGGGCAACGCTCGCTCGCTCTTCGCCCGCGAGCTTGAGTTCATGGTCAGTGCTCACACGCAAGCCCTGGCCGTGGTCGTGCTCGCCCTGCAGCCTCTCAAGGCCCTCGTCGGCTGCGGACTTTCTCTCCTGTGCCGTGGTGATACCTTGCGCTAAGTCCGCCAGTCGACGGACGCGCTCCGCGTGGCCGGCTTCGTGTTCGCTATGAAACGTGCCGACCGCTGCGGAAGACAGCAGTGCAGCCTGGCGTCTCGCTTCGGCTGCCTGGACTCGCAGATCCAACCCTTGAGCCGCCTCATCCAGCTCCAGCCCCAGCGATTCGAGGGACTCCGCGCGTGCTGTCGCCGTGGCAACGTCTTCCTCGAGCGCTACCTTGTCGGCTCGCGCCTGTCCGAGTTTTCCGTCACCGAATTCCTTCACATAGGTATCCAGTTCGTGAACTGCCTTCAGCGTTTGGTCGTGGCGCTCCCGATACGCGGACCGCCGTTTATCTTCGTCGGCGACGCGGAGTTCGAGGTTCAGGCCCAGCTTGGCGGCAGCCTCGACGTTAAAGGCCGAATCATCCGCAGCCGGGACCACCACACGCTGCGCCAGTTGCTCTGCGGGCTCAAGGGTCGCCGCTGATACCACCACAGGACGCGTAGGCCGGCGCGCCTCCCAGGAGACGGCCTTGGCCTTATCAAGTTCCGTGGACGCCACGGAGACGCCGAGGAAGCGGGCGGGGTCGCCGGCGACGAGCGCCCGCGCCTCGGACGCATCCGGCAGGGCGCGTGAGATGTACTCGTTATAGGCTTTGGCGGAGCGTACGCCTGCCTGTAAAAGTGTCTCGACGACGAGTGCAACGTCGATGCTGTAGCCTGCAACCCCGGTCTCATCAATAGCCTGCTTGGTGGCGCGCAGCTCCGCTAGGCGAACGTCTCCCAGAGACGTTTGTCTTGCCGACTCCGAGACGACCTCGCGCAGCCGGGCGGGCAAGGCTGCGGACAACGGGTCGACGCGGTCGGATTCGACGGCATTCAGAAGAGCAGGTAACTGTGCCAGGCGCTCGATCTCGGCTTCCCCCCGTGCGATGAACTCGCCGAGTGCCCGTGCCTTGCTGGCCAACCCGGCTGCGCGGACGTTCTCCGCCGCGGCGGCCTGTCGATGCTCTCGCGCCTCCCTGGCGCAGCGTTGCTGCGATGCTCGATGCAGGTCGCGCTCGGAAGCCGCGGTTGCAGCTTCGATATTCAGTCGTTCAAGCGCCTTCGCGGTTGTCTCGTCGGGTTCGAGAAAGGTCCTATCCACTTCGAGCGCTTGCCTACGTCGCGTGTAGGACTCCTCGGCCGCTTGAAGCTTCGAACGCTCCCCTACCTGGCAGAGCTCGTCAGCTTCGGCTTGAGTTCGTTGCTTGCGAAGGGCCGTTCGTTCTTCCTCCCGCGCGGTAGCTCGCTCATCGAGCACCTGGAGCGCTACCTTCAGTCGCTGCTCTTCGTTGAACAGCGCTCGGCGCAGCAGCGCCCCTTGAATCTCGACGTGATCCTTCGTCGGTTCGAGATTCGAGCGCTCGGCTTCGGCCAGCGCGTCAAGTTCCTTAAGCTCTTCGTCGACGCCGACGATATCCTTTTGCAGCCGCGCGGCTCGAATGAACCGTTCGTCCCGCTCCAGGTGCTTCACCTGGCCATCGGCCGCCTCCTTGCGCGCCTTCGCCAGTGCGCTGCGCTTCTGGTGCCAGGCCCAGGCGAGCGTCGCCTGCTCCCTTATGCACGACGTTGAGTCCCCGAGTGCAACCGAGGCCAGTCCTCGCTGGGTCCGCTCAAACTCCACTTCGCGGTCGTGGTCAAGGCACAAGGAGACGGCCCGGGCCTGCAGAGCCAGGACCATCTGCGCGCCCCGAATCAGCATCGAGCGCTGCGCGGCAAGCGTCTCAAGGTACAGATGCGCAGCCTCGGCGAAAGCGTTCAGCGACGCTCGGAACTTGGTCAGCTCGTCACGACGCTTCTGGAACTGAGGCTTGCGGCGATGCTTCTCGCATACCGCAACTACCAGCTTGCGCGCCTCGTCGGCCTTCGTTGTGTCGCTGGTCAGGTGCAGGAACTTGCGCAGAAACTCGCCTTCCGTCTTGAAGTCGAGGAAGCCCGTGTCGAAACCGCCTTCCTGGGCCGAGAAGTTGACCTGCATACGCAGCATGTCCAGGTCAATGAGACGCTCGTCTTTCAGATGCCGCTGCCATTCCGCTTGGCGGTTGTGGCAGATGAAAACGTCACCCGGGTACTTTTTCTGCTGCGCGTGTAGCCAGCGAGAAAACTCCTGCATGGACGACGGCGTGGGTTGCGCCAGACCAGGGGCGGGGATGTCCACCAGGCCAAGGTCGGCGTGCTCCTCGAATGAGAAGAACATGCGGTCGACTTCCGGCGGCTCGGTGTGCGACCTTACCGCGACCGCCTGACCGGTCACCAGACGGTAGGGCTTGCCTCCTGCCGTTCTGGAGGGCATGAGCCATTCGACGATGACGAAACCAGGCGCGCCATCGTGAGTGAAGTACTGGGAGAACGTGTTGTGCTTGCTCTGAATGTGCTTGAGAAACCTTTCTTGAGCTGTCTCGAAGCACGAGAACACAAGCCCGATGAGCGTGGTCTTGCCGCCGCCATTCTCCAGGTTGATGAGCGTGTCGATGGGTTGGCCGCTGTCGGGGTCGGTTAGCTCAAAGGTCATCCCTTCGTACCATGCGGTGCGGTAGCCACAGTTGCCTAGATGGATGCGGGAAATCTTCTGCATGGTCACGCTGCCTTGCGCTCGGTCGTAGCCAGCTGCGCCATCTCGTAGAGCCGCCGCAACGCGAGTTCTCGCAGCTGCACACGCAGCCGGAAGGTGGGCGTGTAGGTCGCAGCCGTCTCGTCTTCCGCGTCGCGGTCAAGCCGAACAAGGCCGCTCTGCGCCATCTGGTTCAGCGCAATCTTGACGACGCCGACGACCGAGGCGTGCGACGCTCGCTGACCGGACGGGATGGCTACTGGCAGTGCTGAAATCGCCTCCCAGCCAGGAGCGAGCTCAGGTGGCACGTCCGGCGGGATGTCAGATGTCTCCTTCAGACGCCACGCCAGTGCGTAGAGCGTGTCGCGGCAGGTGGCCACCGACGCCGGAGGCGGGGAGTAGTTGTCGTCGTCCAGCCCATCGGTCGTTGGGAAGAAGACCGCGGAGATGGCGATGTGCGCAAGTACGAGCGCGGCCTTCTGGTCCGGAGTCATGCCGCTGCGGATATCCGTGAGACGCACTGCGAAGCGGCTGTCCTTGGAGGCCGGAACTACGATGAGCCCTCGCTGCTCGCTCAAGTCGAGAATCTGCAGTTCCATGCCGGCCGCGACATCCTCGACGTATCGTCTGAATGCCGGGTCGGCCCTGCACAGGGCAAGCAGTTCGCGGTACTCCGAGTCATTGATGGGTGACAACGTCGTGTGCAGCGCCTTGTAGGTCAGTCGCGCGGCGTTGCGCACGGTAGGTTCTGCATTCATTCTGACTCTCCTTGGGGAACGAAATCGAGCGCGCTGCCCTGAGCGATGTCGAGATGGAAGGTGTCTCCCGTGAGTTCGGCGCTCACGTTCCGGAACTCGCTGTCAGACCGAGCGAACGAGCGGAACAGGATGAGAACGAGGCACCGCCGCATCGTCCGGTCCAGGCCTTCGTCCTCGGCGGCATCCAGCAACTGGTCGATGCGCAGCCGTTGGCCGGTGGAGAACTTGCCGGCCAGCCAGTCGTTGGCGCGCTGTACGAGTTCCTTCGAAAACTGGTCGGGCAGGGGTTCGAGCTTCTCAATCGAGCCTGGGTCGGTCTCGACCTCCGCATCTTCCCCACGCCGCTCTAATAGCAGGGCGAACACCGCGTTCAGGTCGTACACCCTCGGCCACACCGGCGGGTATAGCGCACTGATGAAGACGTCCGCCTCTGCCGAAAGTACTCGGGTCGGAAGGTTGACGAGCTGGGGAAGGAGTTGCGGCTCAAGGTCTGGGAGACCGGTGGGCTTGCGTGCACGGAAGACCGCGCGCTGCGCCTCGATGAAACGCTCGGGCGCTACGTTGATATCAGTGACAAGCTGTAGTCGGATGAGGCTGGCGCTACGAATCGTCTCCTTCAGCTGTACGAGGCTCTCGCGCGTCCTCGGCTCATCGGCGCCAAGCAGGGCCTCGCCAACGGCTTCCTCCATTCGGGCGTCTTCTGCCTGGCGCTGACGAACATGCGTCCGCGCCTCGTCGAGCCGCCCGGCCATGTCGCGGCTCCAGTTGACGCTGCCTGGCGCTCGATAGGCTTGATAAAGCCGGTCACGAATCAGCTGGCGGTACTCGATGGAGTACTTCCGGGCTCGCCGGGCAATCTCGACCGCTGCTTCGAACCGGCCGCGGCGCACGAGCAGGTCGAGCATCTTCTCCATCAGTTCTTGCGAGTCCTCCGGCGCGAGGTCGAGCATCCCCAGGTAGACGAGGTAGCCTTCGGCGGTGGGACGGTAGCGGTAGACGTCGTCAGCATCTGGTTCGAAGCGGACCAGTCTGTATCGGGCCGACCTGGTCGTGCCTGTAGATGCGTCGAAGAACTCCGCTGTGAACTCCCTATGGTTGTTGGCCTTGTTGTCGAGCGTATCGAGGACCACTTCCGCGATGCGGCGCGCTTGAGACGACGTGAGGCCAGGCTTCATGCGACCGGCGACGTACCCTAGGTGAATCACAACCTCGATCGAGGTGCTACCGCTGGAGACTGTCGTCGCTTCCATCATCAGGTCAAGGGCGGACAACGCAAGGTAGTGGGTGTCGATGCCGTCGAACAGTGTCCTGTCCGTCCCGCCTTCGTCACCAAGCATCGTCTTGTAGCGCTCGAGTTGGAAGATGGGGCGCAGGAGTAGCAGGTTGCGCTGCTGACGCGATAGGTCAAGCAGGTCTGCGCAGCCGCCGTCCAATGGCACGCTGCCCTCGGAGGATGCCTGCGGCCGAGGCTCCGCCGGGACTATCTTGCGCGAGGCAAAGTCCTGTTCCGAGTGCAACGATGGCGCCTCCTCGTGCGGCACATTTTCCTCCTGAGAACATCTAATAGTCTAATAAGTGTACCGAACAAAAAGAAGACACGACTACTTTCGATGCCGCGGGCGACACGGCGGGCTGAGGCGCCTTCGCCCATCGCAATGGCGGCTCCTCAAACGAAACCATCGTCGGATGCCCCGGTTTTCGAGGAACGGGCGCGCCACTTCGCTGGCGTCATGCCTACCTGCCGTTTGAACACCCGCTGAAACGCGGCTTCCGATTGATATCCCACCGCTTCGCCAATCTCGGCGACAGACATCCCCGTTTGCGCCAGTTTGCGCCCAGCCAGCGCCATGCGAATTTCGGTGAGCACGTCGCTCGCCGAGCGGTTGATGGCTTCTTCGAAGTGGCGTGCGAACGTGGCGCGCGACATGTGACAGAGTTCAGCCAGCTTCGGCAAAGTCCACGGCTTCCCGGGTTCGTCGAACATGGCGGCGAGAGCCGGTTGCAGGCGCTGACGCTGCGCAAGCGCAAGCAGGCCGCGCGGCGCTTGATCGGTATCGGAGGCGCAGCGCAGGGTCAGCGCAAACAGCGCGCCCGAAAGCTGATTCACGACCGTCGCGCTGCCCGGGCGTTGCTCGAACGCTTCCTCGCGCATCAATTCAATGAGTCGGGCAAGCCGGGTTGCTGCAAACGCGGCGTCGCGCGCCTGTCCGTCGCCCTCGCTCACGCTGCTCACCAGCAAACGTCCCGGCAGATGATCGCGCAGCAGTTGCTGCGGCACGGCCGGCAGCACGAAGCGCCCGCACAACACATCGGCGCCTCCGCGTGCGTTGCCGTTCGTGGCAATGGTCAATCCGTCCTTGTGCCGCTCGCGTGCCGCCCGGGGGGGCTTGCCGCTGCCGTCGTGCAAGCTGTGAGCGCTGCCGGAGGGAAACAGCACGATATCGCCGGCTTTCATGCGAAGCGCCGGTTCGCTGTTCCCTCCTGTGTCGCTTTCGACGACAGCCTTGCCGCGCAACAGCACGTGATAGGGGAATTCCCACTCGTTCGACTCGGGATGGTCGATGCGCCACGGCGAGCCGAAGTGGCACCGCACATCCAGCCGTCCGGTGACCGGCATCAACGAGAGCAGTCGGTCCAGCAGTTCCATATGAGACGTTTGAGCATGAAGTTGCGGAAGTATGGCATTAAAGAACTCGCCGCACATCCCTACACTGACTCCCATGCCATACGACATGGCTAAGCAGTTCAGCCCTCAACCCTGAAGGAAGGAGTCGATCATGTCCCGTCTGACCACCATTCGCCCTGAAGAAGCAACCGGCGCGGCCGCTGAAGTGTTCGCGAAGATCAAGAAGGCCGTCGGCAAGGTACCCAATGCTTACGCGACCGTCGGCACGCACAGCCCCGAAGCGCTCGGCGCCGCGCTCGCGTTCGACGCAGCGGTGGCTGCCAGCACGCTTGGCAAGGCGGACATCGAAGTGATCAAGCTGGCCGTCAGCGAACACGTGGGCTGTGACTACTGTGTCGCCGCGCATACGTTGATGGGCAAGCTTGCCGGGCTGTCGGGCGATGACATGAAGCAGGTGCGTGCCGGCGTTGCAACGGGCGACGCGAAGCGGGACGCGCTGGTGACGTATGTGCATACGCTGGTCGGTACGCGCGGCACGGTGCCCGAAGCGGTCGTCGATGCGGTGCGCGCGGCGGGTTACACCGACCGCCAGATCATCGAAATCAACCTCGCCATCGCGTCGATTACGTTCACGAATCTCGTGAATCGCGTGAACGACACGACGCTCGACTTCCCGGCGGTCAACTAACCCGTAGCTCCCGCACACAGCCTCGACAGGAGAGATCGCCATGCGCACCATTCGTACAGACGTCGCCGTTATCGGCGCCCGTCGGACGCCTCGTGGCGCGACTACGGATACAGCCGGCCGGACACTGGTATCGAGTCGGCCATCTTTTGCGAGTATGCGGCGGGGAAATTCCGCCTTATACGGCACGTGTCCTCGGCTGCTCCGCACTCACATACAGGTTGAAATACCGCCGCCGGGGAAATGCAATTGCAGCTTTCGCCGAATTTCAAATGCGCGGAGCAATCCGTAGCAAACCCGATTTCGATGTTTCTACCCCGTCTTTCGTCAACCTAAAAGTGGACCCCTTTCAATCGATGAATCGTTTCAGCCGCGCGCCGCTTCGGCGGCGTGCGGCGTTTCGCCGTGCAGGAGTCCGCGCGCCAGCAAACGCACCGAGGCGATACGTTGCGTGGCGTCCGTCACCGGGTTGTCGACGATGAATTCCTCCACGCCATAGCGGTCTTGCAGTTCGCCGAGCGTGTCATGGACGGCGTCGGGCGTGCCATGCACGATGTGCGTCTCGCGTTCGTCGATGCGATGGGGGCCGCCGCCTGCCTGGCGAACGAACTCTTCGGCCTGGGCGATGCTGCCCACCGTTACCGGCTGTTGATCGCCGACTTGCACGCGAAAGCGCCGTGTGTCCGATGCGAGCCGCGCTGCTTCGTCAGCGCTTTGCGCTGCGATGACGGAGATGGCCAGCAATGGCTTGCGTCCGTTCGATGCCGCGCGATAGCGCCCGAAAGCGCGCTCGATCTCGTCCGGTGCGCCGTTGATGTGCGCCGCGTACACGAAGTCCCAGCCAAGCCGGGCCGCGAGCGCCGCGCTTTCGATGCTCGCTCCGAGCAGGAAAGGGCGCGCAGGCGACGGCGGCAGCGGCGTGGCTCGCAGAACGGAACCGAACTGCTCTTCGCCGTCCACGGCACTGTGTTCAGGATTCCCGGCGGGGTGATCGACGAGATGGCCGTTCAGCTCGAATGCGAGCGCCGCGAAATCCGGTTTGTGCGCCGGGTCGTGCGCGGATTGCAGCGCGCGCGTCGAGAGCGGCAACCCGCCGGGCGCCTTGCCGATGCCGAGATCGACGCGGCCGGGAGCGAGCGAGGCCAGCAGATTGAAATTCTCCGCGACCTTGTACGGACTGTAATGCTGCAGCATCACGCCGCCCGAACCGACACGTATGCGATTTGTGCGTGCAAGGATATGAGCGATCAGGATTTCAGGCGAAGGGCAGGCGAGTTGACTCGTGTTGTGATGCTCGGCCAGCCAATAGCGCCGGTATCCCCACGCCTCCGCATGGCGCGCGAGGTCGATCGTGCGCGTCAGTGCCTGGGTCGCTGTCTCGCCTCGTGCGATAGGGCTCTTGTCCAGCAGGCTCAAAGCGTAGGCGGTCATTGGAAGTTCTGGAAGTACGACATGGGTCGGGCTCGCGCGGCCTGGTGAGCCGATCTGATTAGTATGGCGATGGTATTTCTCCGTGAACGGCACGGTCAAACAATCAAGAAGAATAAGTAAAGGCAAAAAGATTGGTTCAATGTGGCCACGCCGACCGATGTTTGGTGAAGCCAACATCGATACACTCGAAAGCCGCGCCTGATAACGCGGGTCACTCTCATCGGCTTTGGAAGACAATCGCATGCATGATCGAATGAACTCGCTTGTTCGCGGACAGTGCGAAACAATGAGCGGCGCAGGCAACGGGACGATGCCTTGTCACGCAGTGAGGTGCGGCTGATGTGCGCTGCGAAACGGAGAAAACTGAAGACGCTCGTCGGCGCGGGCAGCGTGTTGTTCGCGAACGAAGACGCCGAGCGGCGGCGCGGCGCGAAACGTGCGGCCGATCTGGCTCGCAAGGCAGAGGCCGCGAAGATCACGGGCCTCTTCACCGCCGATCTTCTCCAGGCCGATGCCGAAGGATTATCGGGTGGAACGGGCAGTCAGGAGCCGATCGTGGCGCTGGCGGGTTTGAGTCAGGTGACCTCGGACATCGGGCTGGTCGCGACCGTCTCGACCACGTACCATCATCCCTACAACATCGCGCGCATGATCGGTACATTGGATCATCTGAGTGGCGGGCGTGCCGCGTGGAATGCGGTGACGTCTTCTGTCGGCGAAGAGAACTTCGGCGATTCCGGATTACCCGATCCCGCAAGGCGTTATGCGCGCGCCGCCGAATTCATCGAGGTCGTGAACGCGCTGTTCGATGCCAACGATACGACGGCGGCGCGGCGCACCGCGAGCGGCGCAGTTGCCGTCGATCCTCGCAAGCTAAAGCGTATCGACTATCGCGGCCAGCATTTCCAGGTGCAAGGGCCGCTCAATGTTCCGTCACCGCCGCAGCGCCGTCCTGTGCTGTTTCAGGCCGGCCAGTCGAAGCAGGGCGTCACGCTCGGCGCGCGTTATGCCGAGGTCGTCTATACATCGCAACCCACGCTGACCGACGCGGAGGCGTTCGTCACCGCATTGCGTCGCGAGGCAATCGAACTGGGACGCGTGGACGGCGGACCGTTGATCATGAACTCGTTTCACTCGGTGATCGGTGAATCGGATGCGGACGTCGCACGGCGCTTGCGCGAGAAGCATGAGCGCATCGACTTCCACCAGGGGCGCCTGAAACTCTCCGACATGCTCGGAGGTGGACTCGATCTGAGCGATTTTCCTCTCGATCGGCCGCTGCCGGCCGAGGTACTTCCAGATGTGGGGAACGTCAATCGCCGGCGCGGCCGCGTGGAGATCTTCCGCCGATATGCGCTGCAAGGCATGACGCTGCGAGAACTGATCATAGAGGCACAGGAAACGGGACACTGGTTCGTGGCCGGCACACCGGAGCGCCTCGCGGATGCCATAGAGGAACGTTACCGCGCCGGCCTCGTGGACGTCGTTTCGCTGCACGGACTCGGGCAACGGGACCAGGAAGATCTGCTTCTGAACGGCCTGTTGCCGGAACTGCGTAAGCGCGATCTGCTCGACGCGGATTACCCAGGTGGCGACTTTCGCTCCAACCTCGAGTTGCCCGCACTGCCATAGGAGGTTTCATATGCACCTGAATCCGATCGTCAGCGAAATCGATTTCGACGTGCCGGGCCGGCACACCGGTTATCTCCGTCTCCCGCACTCGGTGCATCGTTCCGCATACGGCTGGCTGCCCATACCGGTTGTTTCGATCCGAAATGGAAGCGGGCCTGTCGTGCTCGTGATGGCCGGCAATCATGGCGACGAATTCGAAGGGCAGATTCTCGCCGCGCAACTCACGCGCGAAATCGATCCCGCGCATGTAACAGGTCAAATCATCGTGTTGCCGGCAGCCAATGCGCCCGCGGTGGAACAGGGTCTACGGACCTCCCCGATAGACGACGGCAACCTCAACCGCGCGTTTCCCGGCGACCCGCGAGGTTCTCCCACGCAAATCATCGCGCATTACATCGAGCACGAACTGCTCGCGCGTGCCGACTATCTGATCGATCTCCATTCGGGCGGAAGTTCACTGCTCTATCACGGCGGCAACCTGCTCGCGATCGAGCCGCGCGACGAAGCCGAGAAAGCGCGGCTGATCGATTTACTGAATGCATTCGGCTTGCCGAACGCATTCATTCATCGCGAGAATTCTGTGCATGCGGCGGCAGCGGCGCGCCGTCGAGGCGCGGTATCGATCACGACCGAACTGGGCGGTGCGGGAACGGTCGACCCCACGCTGATTCGCGAGGCGCGCCAGGGGCTGCTGCATTTCCTCGGCCATGTGGGTCTGCTGCATGGACCGCTCGTGCCGGAATCGCCGCCTGCGAGTACGCGTTTCAGACGCGTCGCCGGTGCGCGGCACTACGTTTATGCCTACGACAGCGGCGTTTACGAGCCGCTTGTCGAACTCGGCGAACGAGTGAGTCATGGGCAACCCGCTGCGCGAATCCATTTCCCCGATACGCCATGGCGCGAGCCTGTGATTCGCCATTTCGACAGCGACGGAGAAGTGGTCTGCAAGCGCGTGCCCGCGATGGTCCGACGAGGCGATTGTCTGTTTCATCTTGCCGAGGACGACGCGTCGTTCTCCGCGGCGCCCGCGCGGCGATGATGTTCTATTGACGGATACGATGCGCCGATAACCGAAAGCGCTGCGCGGGCAATCGAACGGACATCAAAAAACATTCGCCGCAGCGGCACCATATTCATATACCAATTGCTTGTTTAGCCGTCGAACGACGGCGCGCTATCGTGTGAGCTCCCGAAGACAAGCCGGCACGTCCGGTCGATCGTCATGAGCCTTAGCGTTGTCGATACCACTCCGCTCGATCCGCTCGCCGCGCCTTTGCTGAGCGCTTTACAGCGCGAGTACGCCACGCGCTACGCGTCGTTTCACAAGGACAACGGCGAGTCGGCCGCGCAGGAAATCGCGCGTTATCCGGCCGAGGCGTTTGCGCCGCCGGAGGGTGCATTCATTCTGCTGCTGCGGGACGGCGCGGCGATCGGCGGTGGCGCGTTCAAGCGCTACGACGCGCGCACCGCGGAACTCAAGCGTGTCTGGACGCGCGACGATGTGCGCCGCCAGGGTCTCGCGCGCCGCGTCGTGCAAGAGCTCGAACAACGTGCGCTCGCTCAGGGTTACACCCGCGTTTATCTGACCACCGGCTTCCGGCAGCCCGAAGCGTGGGCGTTGTACACGAATACCGGCTACGCCAGCCTGTTCGACATGTCCTTGCCGCCCGAGGTGCATGTTCATTTGCGCTACGGCAAGGATCTGCTCGCTCCGGGCCGCATCGATACCCTCGACGATCTTCGCGCGAAAGAAGTCCACCTCGCAACCCGATAAACCGACCTGCAATTCCCCTAGAGAAAATGACGATGAGATTGCGCGCGCATCTTGCAACGCTTCTATTGGCGAGCATGGCCGGCATGACGGCCGGCATCGCTCCAGCCCTCGCCGCCGCGCCGGGCTTCGATCTGAGCCCGGCGCAACAGAACCGGATTCGCGGCACGCAAGACCCGGCCGCCATCAAGGCCATACCTTCGAACTTCGGCTTCGTCGCGAAGAATGCGTTGACGGTGGGCATCGTCGTTGGTCATCCGCCGATCAGCACCTACGCGAGCGACGCGAGGACGGTAGTCGGATTCGACCCGGACCTCGCGCAACTGATTGCGGACAGTCTCGGCAAGCATCTCGACGTCGTGATTCTCTCGTGGCCGGACTGGCCGCTGGCCCTTGTGTCGGGCAAGGTCGACGTGGTGATTTCCAACGTCACGGTGACGGAAGAGCGCAAGGCGAAGTTCGACTTCTCGACCTACCGGCAGGATCAGATCGGCTTCTATGTGAAAACCGACAGTCCGATCAGGCAAATCGCGGAGCCGAAGGACGTTGCCGGTCTGCGGATCATCACCGACGCCGGGACCAATCAGGAAACGATCCTGCTGGAGTGGGACCGGCAGAACGTCGCGCACGGACTCAAGCCGGTTTCCGTGCAGTACTACGACGACGATGCGGTGAAGTCCGTCGCGCTGCAGTCGGGACGGGCGGACGCGATTTTCAGCGTCAACGCGGTGCTTGCCTACGATGCGGCGAGGCAAGGCAAGACTCGCCAGGTCGGCACGTTGAGCGGCGGCTGGCCGCGCACGGCGGAGGTCGCGGTGACGTCGCGCAAGGGCAGCGGTCTCGCCGATCCGCTCACCATCGCGCTGAACGATCTCATCCAGAACGGACAGTATCGTTCGGTGCTCGCGCGCTGGCATCTCGAGTCCGAGGCGATCGGGAAGGCGGCGACCAATCCGCCGGGTTTGCCGAAGTCGTGACGCGCGGGGCGATCCTCTTGCGAGCGCGAACGCATCACCCGCTTCGATCTTTTTCTTCTGTGTGGCGAACGACATCATGAGCAAGCACATCCCATTCGGCATCATGCTGCAAGGCGCCGGCAGCCACATGAACGCGTGGAAGCATCCCGCCGGTCCCGCGGATGCCAGCGTCAACCTGGATTTCATGATCGGGACGGCGCAGAAAGCCGAAGCTAACGGCATTGCGTTCGCATTCGTCGCGGACGGTCTCTACATCAACGAGAAATCGATCCCGCACTTCCTGAACCGCTTCGAGCCTGTTTCGATCCTGTCGGCACTCGCCACGGTCACGTCGAAGATCGGTCTCGCGGGTACGGTTTCAACGTCGTATAGCGATCCGTTCACGGTCGCACGGCAGTTCGCCTCGCTCGATCTGATCAGCGGCGGCCGCGCCGGCTGGAACGTCGTCACGACGCCGCTCGAAGGCACCGCCAGGAACTACGGCGGATCGCATCCGGAACACGCGTTGCGCTATGAAATCGCGGACGAATACCTGAGCGTGACACAAGGGCTGTGGGACAGTTGGGATGACGATGCATTCGTGCGTGATCGCGAGCGCGGCGTGTTTTTCGATCGCGACAAGTTGCACGCGCTGAATCATGAGGGAAAATTTTTTCAGGTAGCGGGGCCGCTCAATATCCAGCGTTCACCGCAAGGGCAGCCGGTGATCTTCCAGGCCGGCTCGTCGGATGCGGGCATCGCCTTGGCGGGCAAGTATGCCGATGCGGTGTTCACGCATTCGGTCTCGGTCGAGGAGACGCGGCTCTTCGCGCAGCGCGTCAAGGACAGCGCCGCGGCGCAGGGGCGCAGCCGCGACCACGTGAAGATCTTCCCCGGCATCGGCCCGATCGTCGGCGCGACGCATGAAGAAGCCGAAGCGAAGTACCGGGCGATTCGCGATCTGCTCAATATCGATGAAGCGCTCGCCTATCTGGGCCGCTTTTTCGACCATCACGACTTTACGCAGTACCCGCTCGATGCCCCGTTCCCCGAACTCGGCGATATCGGCAGAAACAGCTTCCGCTCGACGACCGACCGCATCAAGGCCAATGCGCGCAACCAGGGGCAAACCTTGCGCGAAGTCGCGCTCGAAGTGGCGACGCCGAAGACGCATTTCCTGGGAACGGCCGAACACGTGGCCGATGAGCTCATTCGCTGGATAGAAGCAGGCGCCGCGGACGGATTCATTCTCGGCTTCGCGGTGCAGGCGCAGGGCCTCGACGATTTCGTCCGTTACGTGATTCCCGAACTGCAGCGGCGCGGCCGTTACGAAACGACGCTCACGGGCGCGACGCTGCGCGACCATCTTGGCTTGCCGCGCAAGGAAAGCCGCTACGCGCTGACCGAGACTGCATAAACAGACACGAACGGGCACCAGACGGGCACCAGAACGAACACGGTACGAACGATGAACGAAGCCGCTAAAGTCGCCGTACAGGCGCCGGGTTCCGTGCAAGGAGAATTGCAACGGGACCGCAACCGATATCACGTCGTGCCCGCGAAGCATCGCGCGCGCACTGCCGGCGCGGCCGTCGCGGCGATCCTGATCGCGCTCGTGCTCGACTCCGTGCTGGGTAATCCGCGCTGGGGCTGGGGCGTTTTTGCCGAATGGTTTCTGTCCGAACCGGTGCTCTCGGGACTTGGGCGAACACTGCTGCTCACGGCGCTGGGTGCGTCGATCGGCTTCGCGCTCGGCATGCTCATCGCGCTGGCAAGAGTCTCGCGTTCTTCGCTTCTGGCAGGCAGCGCGTGGGTCTTCGTGTGGTTGTTCCGCTCGATTCCGCTCATCGTGCTGCTGCTTATTCTGAACAACCTCGGCTATCTGTACGAGACCATCAGCTTCGGTATTCCCTTTACCGGCATCGCGTTCGCACATTGGCCGACCATCGAGGTCATCAGTCCTTTCTGCGCGGCCGTTCTCGGCCTGACGCTCAATCACGCCGCTTTTTCGGCGGAAGTGATTCGCGGCGGGATTCTGTCCGTCGATCAGGGGCAGCTAGAAGCGGCTGCGGCGCTGGGGTTGCCGCGGCTTCGCCAGGCGAGACGCATCGTGCTGCCGCAGGCCATGCGGGCCATCGTACCGACCGCGTTCAACGATCTCATCTCACTGACGAAGGGATCGGCAATGGTCTATGTGCTGGCCATGCCCGAACTGTTTTACACGGTGCAGATCATCTATCGGCGCAATCTCGAAGTCATCCCGCTGCTGATGGTGGCGACCGTGTGGTATCTGATCATCCTCACGGTGCTCTCGGCGATTCAGGTGTATGTCGAACGCTATTTCTCGCGCGGGGCCACGCGCGGCACAACGTCGTCCCCATTCGACGATTTAATCAAGGCGCTTGCAGGGTTTGTTTTGCGTCGGCGGCCGCGCCGGCGCGAAACCGCGTTGTCCGGCGAGTCGCGGCCTGCCGTCGCGCCGATTGATTCGAAGATCGCCGGCGATGCGAATCCTTGGATCGATCAGCGCGCAGGCGGCGAGATCGTCATCCACAACGTCTCCAAGAGCTTCGGTGCACTGAAAGTGCTCGACAACGTTTCGCTCACCATGCGTCCCGGCAGCGTGACGGTGATCCTCGGTCAATCGGGCTCCGGCAAGTCGACGTTGCTGCGCACGATCAATCATCTCGAACGCGTCGACGACGGTTTTATCGATATCGACGGCGAACTGATCGGATACCGCCGTGAAGGCATGACGCTCCACGAACTGAAGGAGAGGGACGTGCTGCGGCGTCGGGGGGACGTCGGCATGGTTTTTCAGAACTTCAATCTCTTCCCGCATCTGAGCGTGCTGGACAACCTCGTCGAGGCGCCTGTCGCGCTTGGCCGCCTGCCGCGCAAGGACGCGGAGCGGCTCGCCCAGGGTCTGCTTGCGCGCGTCGGGCTGGCGGATAAGGCGCACGCGTGGCCGCGGCAATTGTCGGGTGGCCAGCAGCAACGGGTCGCGATTGCTCGCGCATTGGCGTTGAGGCCAAGGGTGCTGCTGTTCGACGAGCCGACATCCGCTATCGATCCCGAACTGGTGAACGAAGTGCTCGACGTCATCGAGGAACTGGCGCGCTCCGGGACCACGATGGTGATCGTCACGCATGAGATCGGCTTTGCGCGGGAGGTGGCCGACACCATCGTGTTCATGGATCGCGGGCGGGTGATCGAAGTCGGTCCGCCGGCAAGCGTGCTGAACGAACCGCAACATTCCCGCACGCGCGAATTTTTGTCGCGTGTGCTCTGACCATTCCTTCTTCGCGACAGATGATCAACAGGCGAACATTCGTTATGACGGGCATCGCGGCGGGGCTGGCGGCGATCGGCGGCGCTCAGGCCGCGCCGACCGGCATCGACCTCAGTCCGCAACAACCGGGACGTTTACGTACCGGCAAAAACGAGCAGGCGATTGCGGCGCTCGCGAATCGCTACCGGTTTGTGAGGGAAGGGTTCTTTACGGTCGCCATCTCGCCGCACGGCCCGCCCACCGCGACCTATGCGACGGATGCGCGAACCGTCGTCGGGTCGGATGCGGACTACGCGCAACTGATCGCCGATGCGCTGGGGCTCAAGCTCGACATCGTGCCGATTGCATGGGTCGACTGGCCATTGGGTTTGACGTCGGGGAAATACGACGCGGTCATCTCGAACGTCGGTGTAACGGAGCAGCGCAAGGAGAAGTTCGACTTCACCACGTACCGTCAGGGCTTGCACGGTTTCTATGTGCGAACCGCCAGCCCGATACGCGGCATCGCGGAGCCGAAAGACATTGCGGGCCTGCGCGTGATCACCGGCTCGGGGACGATTCAGGAAAAGATCATCCTCGAATGGAACCGGCAGAACGTCGCGAAAGGTCTCAAGCCCGTCGAGCTTCAGTATTTCGACGACGACGCGGCGAGCCGCGTTGCGCTGCTTTCCGGTCGAGCGGACGTCGAGTTCAATCCCAATGCGCCGCTTGCGTACGACGCCGCGCGAAGCGGCGCGATTCGCCAGGTGGGAACCGTGAATGCGGGCTGGCCCGCGAGAGCGGACGTTGCGATTGCAACACGCAAGGGCAGCGGACTCGTCGACGGGCTGACACTCGCGACCAACGGTGTGATCGCCAACGGGACTTACGCGCGCTCGCTCGCGCGCTGGGGGATTCAGGCCGAGGCGCTGAACCGTTCCGAAAGCAACCCGCCGGGCCTGCCAACATTCTGACTCAACGCCAATGACCTTCCGTTCCATTCTTTCCGGCGCGCCGTTGCGGCGCGCCATGTTGCGTGTCTCGCGTCTCGTCGTCCCGGTGGTGCTGGTCGGCGCGCTGCTGATGAACGGCGCGCCCGTCCACGCGGCGCCGACAGGCACGCTCGTGTTCTGCTCCGAAGGCAGCCCCGCCGGGTTCGATCCGGGCCAGCACACGACCAGCACCGATTTCGACGCGAGCACCAATACGGTCTATAACGAACTGGTGCAGTTCCGGCGCGGCACGCTCGATCTCGAACCCGCCCTGGCGACGAGTTGGGACATTTCCGCGGATCAGCGCACGTACACGTTTCATCTGCGCGGCGGCGTGAAGTTCCATACGACCGCATGGTTTCGCCCGACCCGCGACTTCAACGCCGACGACGTGCTGTTTACGTTCAACCGCATGCTGCATGCCGACGATCCGTTCCGCAAGGCCTACCCGGCCAGTTTTCCGTATTTCAGCGATCTGGGCTTCGACAGGAACATCGAGAGCATCGAGAAGGTCGATGCTCTCACGGTGCGCTTCCGGCTCAAGGAGCCGGACGTGATCTTCGTGCGCAATCTTGCGATGAGCTTCGCGTCGATTCTGTCAGCCGAATATGCGGAGAAGTCGAGCGCGGCGCATCGCGAGGCGGACATCAATCAATTGCCGGTGGGAACGGGCCCCTTCGTATTCCGCTCGTACCAGAAGGACGCGCTGATCCGCTACGACGCCAATCCCGGCTACTGGCGTCCGGACGACGTCAAGCTCGCGCATCTGATCTTTGCGATCACGCCTGATCCGGCGGTACGTATCCAGAAGCTCGCGAGCGGCGAATGCCAGGTGTCGGTATTTCCACGTCCCGCCGATCTGGAGGTTCTGAAGCGAAACGCCGCGCTTACCGCCGTTTCGGGCGTCGGCTTCAATGTGGGCTTCGTCGCCTATAACACGCAACATGCGCCGCTCAACCATGTGGAAGTGCGCCGCGCACTCGATATGGCCATCGACAAACCCGCGATCATTCAGTCGGTTTTTTCGGGCAATGCGACCATTGCGTCGAATCCGATGCCGCCTGCCCAATGGTCGTACAACAAGCAGTTGAAGGACGCGCCGTACGATCCCGCAAAAGCCAAGGCGCTGCTTGCGCAGGCGGGCTTTCCCAACGGTTTCGAGATTTCGCTGTGGGCGATGCCGGTGCAGCGTCCATACAATCCCAATGCGCAATTGATGGCGCAACTGATCCAGCAGGACTGGGCGAAGATCGGCGTGCGCGCGAAGATCGTGAGCTACGAGTGGGGCGAATATAACCGCCGCGCGAAGCAGGGCGGCGAACACGACGCAATGCTGTACGGCTGGTCGGGCGACAACGGCGACCCCGACAACTGGCTTGGCACCTTGCTCGGGTGCGATGCGGTACACGGCAGCAACGTGTCGAAATGGTGCGATCCGGCGTTCAACGCGTTGATCGACAAGGCGCGCGCGGCGGCGAACGTCGACGAGCGGACGGCGCTCTATCAGCAGGCGCAGGTCATCTTCAAGCAGCAGGTGCCGTATACGCCGATCGCGCATTCCATCGTCTCTCTGCCGGTGTCGAAGCGTGTCAAGGGGCTCGCGTTTTCGCCGCTCGGCAGTCATCGCTTCGAAGGCGTGTGGTTGGAGTGAGGGTGGACAGACCGGCATGCCCGATTCGCGATCCGAACAGTGATTCGACGTGGGCCGGCCTCGTTTGGCTTGCGGGCGGTGGCAGCGGATGACAGCAAGGTTTGGACGTCGGCGCAGTTCATCACGTTGGAGTCTTCCTGCGATACCGGGTAGCAGGTCTTGACCTTCGCGCAGCGATGACTGGCGGCTCAAGCAGCGGGCAGCGCCGCGCCGATACCGCTCAGCAATTCGTCTCGCACGCGGGCTAGCGATGCGTCGCGCCGGTCGCGCGGCCGGGGCGCGGCAATCCCGACGTCTCGCGCGAGACAGCCCGCGCCGTTCCTGCCGGATGGCGCGAGCAACAGCACGCGATCCGACAAATACAGCGCTTCGTCGAGATCGTGCGTGACGAGCAGCGCCGCGGTGCCGTGCGCCCGCGTGAGCGATAACAATAGATCCTGCAGCCGTGTCCGGGTGATCGCATCGACGGCGCTGAACGGTTCGTCGAGCAGCAGCAGATCGGGCCGTGGGAACAGGCCGCGTGCCAGTGCGACGCGCTGCGCCATGCCGCCGGAGAGCTGCTTGGGCAACGTCTTCTCGAGACCGGCGAGACCTACCTCGCCGAGCAGTTCCGCCACGCGCGGATCGGTGCCTCGTTGCGGCCGGGTGGAAAACGCGACATTGTGGCCGACGTTCAGCCATGGCAACAGGCGAGGCTCCTGGAAAATCACGCCAACCCGCGCCGATGGTCCGCGTTGCGGCACGCCGTCGAGCAGGATTTCGCCATCGAAGTCGCGGTCGAGACCCGCAATCGCGCGCAGCAGGGTGCTCTTGCCGCAGCCGCTCGGCCCCACGAGGCTCACGATTTCGCCGCGTCCGATTGCGAACGTCACGCGTTCGAGCACGGTGCGTCCGTCGTAGCCCTTGCTGACTGCGCGGACTTCGAGCAGAGTTGGTGCGTTCGGCTGCATCAGCGCGCGCTCCGCGAAGAACGTTGATCGGTTGCCGTGTCGCGCCACGACAGCGTATGCGCCTCGATCGCCTTAAGAACACTGTCGCTGAGCTTGCCCAGCAACGCGAGCAGCAGGATCGCGCCGAACACGAGGTCGGGGCGCCCGGTCTCGCGCCCATCGCTGAGCAGATAGCCGAGTCCGCGGGTGGCCGCGATCAGTTCCGCCGCCACCATGAACATCCAGGCAAGACTCAAGCCCGTGCGCAGTCCGGTGAAGATCTGGGGGAGCGAGGCGGGCAACAGGATGCGTGTGAAAAGCGCACGCTGATCCAATCGATTGACTTCACCGAGTTCGATCAGTTTTCTGTCGACGTCGCGAATCCCCGCCACGACGCTCAATTGCACCGGAAAAAACGCGCCGATCGCGATCAGCGTGATTTTCGGCGCCTCGTCGATACCCATCCACAGCAGGAGAATGGGCACCCACGCCAGCGACGGAATCGCGCGCAGTGCCTGAAACGCCGGATCGAGCAACGCGTCGAGACGTCGGCTCAAACCCATCGCCGCGCCGAGCAGCAACGCGAGTGCGGCGCCGAGGCCGAAGCCTGCCAGGACGCGAACGCAGCTTGCCCCGATATGACGACCGAGGCGGACGCCGCCGAGCTCCCACAGTGTCTGCGCGATAGCGCTCGGCGCCGGCACCAGATGCTCCGGCAGGACCGACAGGCGAACCAGCACTTCGACAACGGCAAGGAAGCCGAATGGCAAGGCGAGGCCGGCGATGCGCCAATGCCTGAGCGGGTCGCGCGGGCGCGCGAGCGCGCGGCGAACGGGTTCGGCTGAGCCGCGGTTGGGGAGCGCGAGCGAATCGTCGGCGGCTATGCTGATCTGACGGACTGTGCGGCTCATGTATCGTTACTTGCCGCTGCTCGTCGCGATGACCGGCTGTGCTGCCTTTACGTCGATCAACGCATCGATCACGGCATTCAGATCGGTGCCGGGTTTGACCAATTGCTCGCGCACGAGGAGCGGCGCGGCGGCTTTCAGCGCAGCCAGTTGCCGTTCGCCGGGCTGAGGTTGACTGAAATCGTTGCGGCTCAGTTGCAGTCTCGCAACCGGCAGCGACAGCTTCGAATCCTCCGCGACGATTTTTGCCGCTTCGTCCGGATGGGCGGCGATCCACAGGCGTGCTTTCTCGTATGCCTTCAGCACGTGAGCCAGCGTATCCGGATGCGCGGCGATAAAGTCTTGCCGCGCATTCAGAAACCCCCACGTGTTGAAGTCCACGTTGCGGTAAAGCAGGCGGGCGCCGTCGTCGATCTGCGCGGCCGCCATATGCGGATCGAGACCCGCCCATGCGTCCACCTGACCGTTCGCCAGCGCGACGCGTCCGTCCGGGTGTTGCAGGTTGACGATCTCGACATCGTCGCGCGACAGGCCCGCAGTGTGCAGCGCACGCAACGTGAAGAGGAAGGGATCGGTGCCCTTGGTTGCGGCGATCTTTTTGCCTTTCAGATCGGCAAGCGTCGTGATCGATGAATCCTTGCGCACGACGAGCGCCGTCCATTCGGGCCGCGAAAAGATATACACGGCGCGAATCGGATTGCCGTTCGCCTTGGCGAGCACCGCGGCGAGGCCCGCGGTCGAACCGATGTCGATGGCGCCGCTGTTCAGATATTCGAGCGCGCGATTGCTGCCGAGACTCAACACCCATTTGACTTGCGTATGATCGGGCGCGAGTTCCTGTTCGAGCCAGCCATTGCGCTTGATGACGAGGCTCTCGGGCGAATAGTACGCATAGTCGAGTTTGAGTTCGGCCGGCGGCGCAGCTTGCGCTGCAAGAGGCGTGAGGGCGGCAATACCGGTGATAGCGGCTATAGCGACCGCGGCAGACGCGAGAGAAGCGGCCAGTCCGGCCAGCAGACGGCGCGGCTTCTGAACGAATGCACCCCGGGAGACTGTCATTGAATGGTCCTTGAAACCGTATCGTTGTGACCGGTCAATGTAATCAATGCACAGGCGCAAGCGAACCAATAAAAGCTCACAACCAAAGCACGGCGTCCGCAATAGCGGCAATCATCTGCGTCTGGTGAATCTTTCCTTTGTCGATCGCCCGGCGATCCTGGACCATCAATCAATTCTGGTATCGATATGTCGGCGGAGACTAAGCCCGGCGCCATATTCAAATCACAAATGATCGTTTCTGCCGCGCTCGAATCGCCGCTAGCATGGTTCGATTGAAGGCTGCTGTGATTACAGGCTAGTCGATCGCATCGTTCAGGAGAGCGCCACGGAAAACGCAACGCACCAACGGATTGCCGGCGTCGCGGCGCAGCCGGCAGGCAGCGCTTCGCGCGCACCGCTGTTAAGCGCCACGGCCGTGACGAAACGCTTCGGCGCGACGCTCGCGCTGTCGAACCTCGATCTGTCGATTCATCCGGGCGAGGTCGTCGCGTTGATGGGCGCGAACGGAGCGGGCAAGTCGACGCTCGTGAAGATCTTGAGCGGCATTTATTCACCCGACAGCGGCGCGTTGACGCTCGACGGCAAACCGTACCGCCCCGCGTCCGCGCAGGCCGCGAAGCAACTCGGCGTCGCGACGGTGCACCAGTCGATCGCCGATGCGGTCGTGCCCGCGCTGTCGATCGCCGACAACCTGCTGCTCGAGCGCCTGTGCGATCCGGGTTCGCCGTGGCGCGTGCCGCCTGCCGCGCGGCGCGCGGCGGCCCGACCGCTCGCGGAACGCGTCGGTCTGCGGGTCGACCTCGCGGCGCCGCTGAGTTCGCTGTCGCTCGCGAATCAGCAACGCGTGACGCTGGCCCGGGCGCTCGCCTCGCGCCCCAGGCTGCTGATTCTCGACGAACCCACCGCGAGCCTGTCCGCCGCCGAAGCCGAGCGGCTGTTCGCGCAGCTCGAACCGTTGCGGGAGGAGGGCGTCGCGATTCTGCTGGTCTCGCATCGCATCGGCGATTTGCGGCGCATTGCAGACCGGATCGCGGTGGTGCGCGATGGACGCCTGGTTGCCGACCTTCATCCGCCGATCGATTTCGACGCCGCCGTCGAAACGATGATCGGGCGCCCGTTGCCGGATGCGCGCAATCGGCGGACGGCCGGCACGCTGCCGCTCGAACCGTCGTTCAGCCTGCGCGATTTCCAGTTGACGCCGCACAGCGTGCCGTTCGACCTCGACGTGCGACGCGGCGAGATCGTCGCGATCGCGGGTCCGGTCGGCGGCGGCAAGTCGCGGCTCGCGAGCGCGATCTTCGGTGCGACGCGCGCGAGCGGCGGCCGCATGCTGCTCGACGGACAGCCGTGGCGTCCCCGTTCGCCAGCCGCGGCGATTCGCGCGGGCGTGTTCCTCGCCGGCGAAGACCGTTGGCGGTCCTCGCTGTTTCCCGACAGCGTGCCGTTCGCGTCGATCGCGGGCACGCTCAGCTTTCCGTTCCTGTCGCGCTGGTTCCGACGCGGCACGGTGAAACGGGCGACGGAACGCGAAGTCGCCACGCAGGCGATCGCCAGTTTCGAGATTCGCTGCACCGGCCCCGACGATCGCCTGACGCGGTTATCGGGCGGCAATCAGCAGAAGGTCGTGCTGGCCCGCTGGCACGTCGAACCCGCGCGGCTGCTGTTGCTCGACGAACCGTTTCAGGGCGTCGACGCGGGCGCGCGCGCCGACATCGCCGATACGTTGCGGCGCCATGCGCCACGGCGCGCGACGATCGTGTTCGTCAGCGATCTCGAAGAGGCCTTCGAGATCGCCGATCGCGTGGTCCGCTTCGATCGCGCGACGCTCGATCATCATCCCACCCACGACCTGAGTGCTCTTTCCGATCGATGAAATCCGTCACCCCTTCCGTTGTGCGCGATGCGGCCGGCAACCGCCGTGCGCGTCCCGCGCTGCGCGGCCTACGTGGCTTGCGTGGCTTGCGCGATCATCTGGAGCGCACCGGCATCCTGCTGGTGCTTGCGATCCTGATCGCCGTGTTCGCGACGAAAGAACCCGCGTTCCTGAACATCGACAACCTGTTCAGCATCCTCCAGGCGGTATCGATCGTTGCGCTGCTCGGGATCGGCGTGACGATCACGCTGGCCGCGGGCGGCTTCGATCTTTCGGTCGGCAGCGTGGCCGCGTCGGCGCAGATGGCGGCGAGCTACGTGCTGATCGTCTGGCATGGCGGGATGCTGGAAGCGGTCGCCGCGTGTCTCGTGCTCGGCGTGGCGGCCGGCCTGTTCAACGGCCTCCTGATCACGCGGCTGCGCGTGCCGGATCAACTGGCGACGCTCGGCACGCTGTTCCTGCTCGCCGGGTTGCAATTGATTCCGACCGGCGGTCGCTCTCTTGCCACCGGCACGATCTTGCCCGACGGCTCCGAGGCGAGCGGGATGTTCCCCGACGCGTTTCTGGCGCTCGGCCGCCTGCGTCTGTTCGACGTGGTGCCGTTGCCCGTGCTGGTGCTCGCGGTGCTGACCGTGCTCGCGTGCATCGTGATGGAAACGACCCGCTGGGGGCGCGTGATCTATGCGATCGGCGGCAACGAGACGGCCGCGCGACTCGCGGGCGCGCCGAGCGCGCGTTACCGGATCGCGGCCTACGTGGCGTCGGGCGCGATCGCGTCGCTGGGTGGCGTGCTGATCGCCGCGCGGGTCGGGCGTGGCGATGTCAGCGCCGGTCACTCGCTGCTGCTCGATGCGGTGGCGGCGGCGCTGATGGGTTACGCGGTATGGGGCGCGAAGCGGCCCAACGTGTTCGGCACGGTGGTGGGCGCGGTGTTCGTCGGCGTGTTGCTCAACGGGCTGACGATGCTCAACGCGCCTTACTACATGCAGGATTTCATCAAGGGTGTGCTGCTGGTGCTCGCGCTGGCATTCACGTTCAGTGTCGGGCGGCGCGCGGACTCGCACGCGTAAGCCGCGCGGGAGCGGCCACGGCCGCGGACGCGCTGCGCGCAAATCCTTTGCATTCGCCAAGGAATATCGATTGCGGAATCGTTCAGTTTGCGCGCGTGATGGCCGCTGATAGATTGAGCGAACGGTCATGCAAACGGAGACTCCCATGGCAGAAGTTGACGAAGCGGTTTCCTCGAAAACGTTCGATGCAAACCGGTCCGCGGCGCATGTGATTGCCGACGACGCCGAAGCGCTCGCCGTGGCCCACGAACTGGCGGCCCGTCTCGCGAAAGGCGCCGCCGGGCGCGATGCGGAGCGCCGTCTGCCGCACGAGGAAATCGAATGGTTCTCGCAGTCGGGCCTATGGGCGATCACCGTGCCGAAGGCATACGGCGGCGCGGGCGTGTCCTTCGTCACGCTGACCGAGGTGATCAGGATCATTGCAGCGGCGGATTCGTCGCTCGGACAGTTGCCGCAAAACCACTTCGGTCTCGTCGACGTGGTCGCGCTGACCGGCAGCGAAGCCCAGAAGCAGTATTTCTTCGCGCAGGTGCTGGGCGGCAAACGCTTCGGCAACGGCTTTTCGGAGAAGGGCACGAAGAACGTGCTGGATCTGAAGACGAGCGTGACGCGCGACGGCGAAAACTACGTGGTGCACGGCACGAAGTTCTATTCGACCGGCGCGCTGTTCGCCGACTTCGTACCGGTGCTCGGACTCGACGCCGAGCGCAAGGGCTGGCTCGCCTATATTCCGAAGGGCACGTCGGGGCTGAGCGTGATCGACGACTGGTCGGGCTTCGGCCAACGCACGACCGCCAGCGGCACGGTGACGCTCGACCACGTGCGCGTGCCGGCATCGCACGTGTTGCCCGCGCATCGCGTGACCGATTTTCCGACGCTCAACGGGCCGATCTCGCAGATCATCCAGGCCGCGATCGATGCGGGCATCGCCCAGGCCGCGCTCGCCGACACGCTCACGTTCGTGCGCGCGCGCTCGCGGCCGTGGATCGACAGCGGGGTCGAACGCGCGAGCGACGATCCGTTGACAGTGCGCGAAATTGGTCATCTGCATATTCAGTTGCATGCGGCCGAAGCGCTGCTCGAACGGGCGGCGCGCGTGCTCGACGCGAGCGCGGCAAAGCCTGAAACGACCGAAGACGACGTCGCGCGCGCGTCGGTCGCGGTCGGCGAGGCGAAGGTGCTGACCACGGAAGTCGCGCTGCTCGCGGGCGAAAAGCTGTTCGAGCTTGCCGGCACGCAGTCGACGCTCGCCGAGCACAACCTCGATCGCCACTGGCGCAACGCGCGCGTGCATACGCTGCACGATCCGGTGCGCTGGAAATATCACCTGGTTGGCAACTACTATCTGAACGGCGTCAAACCGGTGCGGCATCCGTGGAATTGACGGGATGACCGTGCTTCGCGCTATCGCTCGCGGCCGGCTGTGCCGGCGCGCCGTCGTCATCTTCCACTGAATCCGAACATGGCTAGAGAAATCCGCCTCAACGCTTTCGACATGAACTGCGTGGGGCATCAGTCGCCGGGCTTATGGGCGCATCCACGCGATGCATCGTGGCGTTACAAGCAGATCGACTACTGGACCGACCTCGCGAAGCTGCTCGAGCGCGGCAAGTTCGACGGCCTGTTCATCGCCGACGTGCTGGGTATTTACGACGTCTTCAACGGCAACGGCGAGGCCGCGATCCGCCAGGCCGCGCAGGTGCCCGTCAACGATCCGATTCTGCTGGTGTCGGCGATGGCGAACGTGACCGAGCATCTCGGCTTCGGCCTGACCTGCTCGCTGTCGTACGAACATCCGTATCCGTTCGCGCGGCGCATGTCGACGCTCGATCATCTGACCAACGGCCGGGTTGGCTGGAACATCGTCACGTCGTATCTGGATAGCGCGGCGCGCAATGTCGGCTTGCCCGCCCAGGTGAATCACGACGAGCGCTATTCGCTCGCCGAGGAATATCTCGAGGTTTGCTACAAGCTCTGGGAAGCGTCGTGGGAAGACGATGCGGTGGTGCGCGACGCCGGGCGGCGCGTGTTCACCGAGCCGTCCAGGGTCCACCCGATCAACCACCGCGGCCCCTATTTCGACGTGCCGGGCATTCACCTCTGCGAGCCGTCGCCGCAGCGCACGCCGGTGTTGTACCAGGCGGGCGCCTCGAAGCGCGGCAAGGATTTTGCCGCGCAGCACGCCGAGTGCATTTTTATCGCCGCGCCGTCGCGCACGATCCTGAAGCATTTCGTCGCCGACATCCGCGCGCGTGTGAAGTCGTTCGGACGCGATCCGCACGACGTGCTGATCTTCAATCTGCACACGGTGATCACCGGCAACACGTCGGCCGAGGCGCACGCGAAGCACGCCGACTATCGCCGCTATACGAGCGACGAGGGCGCGCTCGCGCTGATGTCGGGATGGACCGGCATCGACCTGTCGAAATACGACCTCGACGAGCCGCTGCGCTATGTCGAGAGCAATGCGGTGCAATCGGCGGTGGAGGCGCTGTCGAGCGCCGATCCGACGCGCGTGTGGACCGTGCGCGAGATCGCGAAGTGGGGCGGCATTGGCGGCCTGGGGCCGCTGTCGGTCGGCAGCCCGCAGGAGATCGCCGACGAGTTGCAGTCGTGGGTCGAGGAAACCGACGTCGACGGCTTCAACCTCGCGTATGCGCTGACGCACGAGAGCTTCAGTGATTTCGTCGACCTCGTCGTGCCCGAACTGCAACGGCGCGGCGTTTATAAAACCGACTACGCGGCGGGCTCGTTGCGCGAGAAGCTGCACGGGCGCGGCCCGCGGCTCGCCGAGCCGCATCCGGGCACGGCTTATCGGAGTCAGGCGCTGAATCAAGCGCTGAATCAGGCGAGTGCCAATGGGCAGGCCGATGCGCCGGCCCACACACCGGCACATGCCGGATAAAACCTATCCATCACTACGCTGTCCTTTTCCGGTCTGGAGATCGCTGATGAAATCATTTCCGCGTCGCAAGTTCGAGACGAGCCTGAAGGCGCGCGCGCTTGCCGTCGTCGTCGCCACGGCCGCCACGATGCTGGCAGGCGCCGCCGCGCACGCCGCGCCGCTCAAGGGCGCGCCGGCGCCGTTCGACAAGGGCGGCGTGAAAGTCGCGCTCGTCAACTATCTGTCCACCGGCGATTTCTTCCAGGCCTACGAGGCCGGCGCGCAGAAGCAGGCGAAGGCGCTCGGCATCGATCTGCGCATCTACGAAGGCCGCCAGGACGCGGCGGAGCAACGCGAGCAGATCCAGCAGGCGATCAGCCTCGGCGTGTCGGCGATCATCGTCAATCACGGCTTGCCCGAATCGCTGAAGGACGTCGTGCAACGCGCGCTCGACAAGGGCATCAAGGTCGTCGCGTTCGATGTCGACCTCGGCAATCCGAAGGTGCCCCAGATCGAGCAGAGCGATCACGACCTCGCGGCGCTGCTGCTCGACCAGGCGGTGAAAGACAACGGCGACGCGTTCTCGGCCGGCTACGTCTATGTCGCCGGTTTTGCGCCGCTCGACCGGCGCGATGCGGTGTGGCGCGACTTCAAGGCCGCGCATCCGAAGGTTCAGGAAAAGGCGCGCTGGGGCACGGTCGACAATCCGATCGCGCAGTCCGTCGCCAATCAGGCCGCGGCCGCTTATCGCGCGCATCCCGAGATTCGCGTGGTGTTCGCGCCTTACGACGAATTCGCGCGCGGCGCGAAGCTCGCCGCGGACGAGGCGAACCTCGCGTCGAAGCTGCGCATCTACAGCGCCGACATTTCGACGTCCGACATCGAGGCGATTCGCGCGCCGAACAGCGCATGGGTCGCGACCGCGGCGACCAACCCGGTGGTGGTCGGCGCGGTGTCGGTGCGCGCCGCCGCGCTGTTGCTGGCGGGGCAGGAGCCCGAGCACCGGATCGTCGTCAAGCCGGCGTTGATCACGCGCGACGATCTGCTGAAGAACAACATCAGGACGATCGCCGAACTCGGCCAGAAGTTTCCGGCATTCCGCGCCAGCGACGCGGCCACCGCTGCATGGATTCCGGCGGCCGACTGAGCATCGCGGACCTCGGCGTTGGCACATCGCATCGAGCACGGAATCAACACCTCCTTCACGCAATGCTCGCGTGGCCGCAAAGGCAACGTGTCGAAGAAGAAACCGATCGTCCTCAGCGCCTTCACGATGAACACCGTGTCCGGAAGAAGGCCATCATGAATCGCGGCCTCGGGGAACGGCCTGGTTCAGCGCGGCCATCGTTTGCGGGAGACGACGGCGAAGCTCACGGCGATGGCGCCCGCCTGAACGTGGCCATCGTCTGCCGAGAGTACGCCGGCGAAACGAGGGCGATGAGGGCGGCGCTCCCGACCCGCCAGGAGATCCTGCGTAGGATCGGGATTGCAGGCGCGGTCGTCAACTGGGACATCTGTGCGCGGCAGCCGATGTAGATGACGCTTACGGTTTGTCGGGGCCATGAGTCATCGCATGTGGAAAGATTTAATCCCGTATTGAACGACTCGATCATCGATTAGTAAAATGAATGATTTGATCGATACGATAACAGTACGGAATGGAACTCAAACTGCTGCGAACGTTTTTGTCGGTCGTCGAGTTGCGTCATTTCGGACGCGCGGCGGAGGCTCTTCATTTGAGTCAGCCGGCGTTGAGCAAACAGGTTGGCGCGCTGGAGGCGAGCCTGGGCGCGAAGCTGTTCGAAAGGGGGCGGCATGGCGCGGAGCTAACGCGGTTCGGGGAAATTTTCCTGCCCGATGCGCAAGCGCTCGTCTGCGACGCGGACGAGATTCTCGCGCGTGCGCGAGAGGCGGGCAGCGGCAGACGTGGGCATTTGCGGATCGGCATTTGCCTGTCCGTGCTGATGATCGCGCCGCAGATCATTGCCGACTTCCGCCAGCAGTATCCGGGCATTGCCGTCGCGTTGAGCGACCTGTCTTCCGCTGAGCAAACCCGACGCCTTTTGGCGGGGAAGCTGGATGTGGGCTTTATGCGGATGCCCTCGGTCGAAGGGCTCTCGTCTCTTCGCGTGATCGACGAGACATTGGCGCTGGCGTTACCCCCAGGCCTTGAGCGCGTGCGTCTTCCGTCCGACTTTGGCAAGCTGAATGAAATGGGTTTCCTGGCCTTGCGGCGTGCGCGTGGGCCCGGACTCGCGGCTCAAGTCGACGCCTGGTGCCGCGAACAGGGCTTTGTACCGAACGTGACGCAACAGGCTGATGATGTGCAGTCTGTCCTGGCATCTGTCGCTGCTGGCGTTGGCGTCGCGTTCGTTCCCTCGCGTGCGCAACATCTGCTTCGGGACGCTACAGTCCTACAGCTTCGCGGAAGACACGCGAAATGGCGCGTAGGGCTTGTGTGGGCGGATGCGCAAAAGAATCCTGTTACGTCACGGTTCGTCCCGTTTGTGCGCGCCGCGCTGAAAGGCGTTTGATTCTTCTTTGTGGCGTCCACGGTTGTTTCTGAATTCGCGAGGATTGTCATGGCGCGGCCGCTGGTGACGGTATGACGTGACAGCCTGTAGCCGACCCTCTCCGGCCTTTGGGAGCCGCGAGAGTCGAAGGGCGGCTCTCGCTGGGCAACGGACGACGAGACGAGTAATGACCCTATGGCAAGTTCGGTGCCGACCGAATACAGCCGGCACCGTGAGTTAATTTGATCCCAGTCTCCCTATTCCCAAGGGGAGCCAACTAGATCTCCACCAAAAAGCGAGAGACCTGCGCCAGCGAAAAGTGATGCCCCACGTTACGTAACCAGTCGCGACCCCAACCGCGGCTGCGCCTAGAACGATGCCGCGGGTCTCAACACCGAGAAGTTGTGTTTGAAAATAAGTCGATAAAATTCACGATCAAACGACATTCAAAAGCGGATTTGCGTCTGCAAAGAAAACACAGGCGAAATTATTTGGTGTTAACGCCTCGTCCTTTTCGTAATCGAGAGATTTTAGATATGTCTTTTCGGATGCGGACAATGCTTTTAATGTGGCGTTAATCGTTGTTTTCCTTCCCATTGCGCTTGTCATGCGCGTAACGGAATTTAGAAGTATATCTAAGTAAGAATGCAAATTCTCAACCAAAACATCGAGATCGCCATGCGCCGTTGCACTATGCATTAGCGTGTTCCGGGTGATATATATCCGCCGTATTTGCCACTCCAACCTTTTTCGGTGTCTAAGAAGCTCGTCCTTCACCTTTCCGCGTGTTGAAAAATTTTCGAACAGAGAAAACATTCTATATCGCAGCAATGGAGAAACGGATGGCAGCTTTAAAAGCTCATCGAGCTTATCTGAAAACTCAGGGCATACGATAAGCGCCACGACATTTTTCTCAAAGACGTCGCCGCACGGGAGGCTATTTACAATGGCAATGGCTTGCGCGCCGGCATTTTTGACGCCCATCGCAACATACCTGAATTTTTTTTCCACATATACCAATATCTGGGGCGGCAAAATATGATCGAGCACCGAGCCAATTCTGGGGCTTTCGTCAATAGGCTGAGGTACGAAGCCCTCCAATGCTGCCCATAAATCGATCAGCTGGTTCTCCAGAGAACTTGAATCTAACGCCTCCTTATGAAACCGAAGCGCGGAAATCAATGATTTTCTTGAGGACTCTGATAAATTTCCGATGGCAGAAATCAGATCCTTAGTTTTAATTTCGTCGGTAATCGTAAGAGTTTGGAGAGTCTGGCCGCGTAGCATAACATTGGTCGGGCGTTTAATCCGTAACTCTTTTCCAGAATCTAAATCTTTAACAGGCCGTTGAAATATCCGTCGTTGATGCGCTCAGATGCATTACGACGGATGCTGGGTTTGCACTTTTGAAACGCGGAACACGATTGCGGGCATTCGGCGTTACTCGGGGGTTCACCATATCGG
>Ga0255336_100741_pt1 | contig 38596 bp, 31 predicted proteins | sample MeOH1_35cm_T3_17_FD_189102 | JGI IMG/M metagenome (GOLD analysis project Ga0255336, IMG submission 189102) | Sandy soil microbial communities from University of British Columbia, Vancouver, Canada - MeOH1_35cm_T3_179 | ecosystem: Engineered > Artificial ecosystem > Sand microcosm > Unclassified ...
CTAGCTTGAACTCTGCACATAAACTCTGGTGACTTAGTCCGCTTAAGTGCGGACTCATTCACCTGCGGCATGTGCTGTCCAGAACCGCTGAATCAACCGCAGGCGCGCGGGAGGAATTCCTTCCGGCTGGCCTGCAAGGAGCGTCAGAAATGAAGAAGCCAGCACTGGTCTCTTTGTGCTTTCTGTTGTTCGCGACCGCCACAGTGGATATGGCGGCTGAGAACGCGAAGAAGGAAAACAAACCCGCGCACCGGAACGTGATTATCTTTATTGCGGACGGACTAAGGCCCGGGTCAGTGAATTCAACCGACGCGCCGACATTGCTGAGCGTCCGGCAGAATGGCGTATTCTTTGCAAACAGTCACTCGATGTTTCCGACCTTTACGACCGCCAATGCAGCGTCTATCGCAACGGGACACTACATCGGAGACACGGGTGATTTCAGTAATACTTTGTATTCCGGATATCCCGTGTATAACTCGGGAAATTTTGGAAACCCGATCGGAACCATCACTCCTTTTGTTGAGAACAATCAGATACTCTCGGATCTTGACGACCACTACAACGGCAACTATCTGAACGAAGAAACGTTGTTGAGCCTTGCGCGCAAGGCTGGTTACAACACGGCGGCGATAGGGAAACTTGGACCGGTTGCGATTCAGGATGTATCGCAGCTTGATCCGGTTTCGAAGGCTTTCACCGTGCCCAAGACGGTCATTATCGATGACGCGACTGGGTCGGTTGCGGGCGTTCCGCTAAGCTCCAACATCATTGCTGCTCTCACGGCAGCTGGATTGGGAACGGTGCCGACTCCGCGCAACCAGCCATCGGGGAACAACACCACGCCGGGAACTTTAAGCGCAAATGTAGGCCAGCAGCAATGGTTCGCCGACGCGACCACGAAGGCAGTCCTACCCGCTTTTGCGGAGACGAATCAGCCATTTGCGCTGGTCTTCTGGTCTCGTGATCCCGATGGATCGCAGCACAACCAGGGCGACAGTTTGAACAAGCTTGCGCCGGGCATCAACGGTCCGACTTCAAAAGCAGCAGTGAAGAATGCGGACAACAACCTCAAGCAGATTCTGGACTACCTGAGTAGCAATCCGAAGCTGCTCGCGAATACGGATGTGTTCGTGACGGCGGATCATGGTTTTGCCACCATCAGCAAGCATGAGGTAAGTGCAGCCGGAGCGACGACCAAGAGCTATGCGGCCAGTTTCATCTACAAGAACCTGACTGGAGTGCAGGAGGTGAATACCGGGTTCCTGCCGGTGGGCTTCCTGGCGATTGATCTGGCTCACGTGCTCGGACTCGCTCTCCACGATCCAGACAACCAGGTCGTCACGAATAACCATGCAGCTTATATGCCTGTGGACCCGACGATTCCGCAGCAGACGGCGACGGTACGGCAGCATCCGGGCAGCGGCGACGGGTTGATTGGCGGGACTGGCGCCATACTGGACCAAACCGACGCCAAAGTGATTGTGGCTGCGAATGGCGGCTCCGATCTGATCTATGTTCCGGATCACGACTACAACACTGTCAGGAAAATTGTTTCGTTCCTCGCAGGTCAGGATTATATTGGCGGCCTCTTCGTGGACGACAGTTTTGGAAATATTCCGGGTGCGCTGCCGTTGAGCGCGATTGGCCTGGTTGGTTCCGCGAAGCTGCCAACTCCTGCGATCGCCGTGAACTTTAAGACTTTTGCGCTCGACTCGCGGAATCCGTTGATGACCGCGGTACAGATTGCCGATTCAGCTCTGCAGGAAGGGCAGGGAATGCATGGAACACTGAGCCGCGACAATACGTTTAACAATATGGCTGCGATGGGGCCGGACTTCAAGAGCGGCTACATTGACAGACTCCCGGTCAGCAATGCTGATATCGCGCGCACGCTGGCCAGCATTCTGGGATTCAGATTCTCTGACAATGGGGACTTGCAGGGCAGGATTGTAAAAGAAGCCCTCTCAAGCAACAAGGGCTGGGTCGAGCCGGCTTCAGATTTGCAAATCCTGGTATCGGCTCCAGCAAGCAGTGGCAAGGTATCTGTACTGGTGACGCAGAAACATGGACCACAACACTACTTCGATACTGCCTGTCTGGTGGATGCGAGACTGGTACGATGGGAGTGGAAGAATCCCTGCCAGTAAGAACCTGAATAATTTGCCAAAAAGTGGGCCGGGCCGCGTGATGCGGTCCGGCCTACTTGGTTTCAGCAGTACTGGTTACAGGCGGAAACGAGTCTACCCTCATCTGCTTTCGAACGATATAATCAATCAACATCCGTGCACGAACAATTTGGAGGATTCCTTGGGATCTCAGCTCACGCCAGTACTTACCGATTTTAAAGTTGCCGACCTATCACTCGCCGAGTGGGGACGCAAGGAAATATCCATTGCCGAATCAGAGATGCCGGGACTGATGGCGATTCGCCGGAAGTATGCCGCGGAGAAGCCGCTGAAGGGCGTACGAATTACCGGTTCGCTGCACATGACGATTCAGACCGCGGTGCTGATCGAGACGCTGGTGGAACTCGGCGCCGATATCCGCTGGGCAAGTTGCAACATCTTCTCTACCCAGGATCACGCTGCTGCCGCCATCGCCGTGACCGGGGTTCCCGTATTCGCCTGGAAGGGCGAGTCGCTGGAAGAGTACTGGGAATGCACCTACAAGGCGATCAGCCATCCGGACGGCAAAGGGCCCGAGTTGGTCGTGGACGACGGTGGGGATGTAACCCTGTTGCTGCACAAGGGATATGAACTGGAAAACGGTTCCGATTGGGTCAATTCGGAATCCGGATCGCATGAAGAGAAGGTCATCAAGGACCTGCTCAAAAAGATTCATGCGGAGAATCCGCAGCGCTGGCATCAGATTGTTGCCGCTTGGCGAGGCGTCTCCGAGGAGACGACGACGGGCGTTCATCGCCTTTATCGCATGAAGGAAGAAGGCACGCTGCTGGTTCCGGCGATCAATGTCAACGATTCGGTAACCAAGTCGAAGTTCGACAACTTGTATGGCTGCCGCGAGTCGCTGGCCGACGGCATCAAGCGCGCGACGGACGTAATGGTTGCAGGCAAGGTTGCCGTCATCTGCGGTCACGGGGATGTGGGTAAGGGTTCGGCACAATCGCTGCGCGGCCTTGGCGCTCGCGTGATCGTTACCGAGGTCGATCCGATCAACGCACTGCAGGCAGCAATGGCCGGCTACCAGGTCACTACCGTTGAAGACACATTGGGCATCGCCGATATTTACGTTACTTGCACCGGCAACGTGGACATTATCACCTTCGAGCACATGTCGCGCATGAAGGATCAGGCCATCGTTTGCAATATTGGCCACTTCGATAACGAGATAGAAGTCGATAAGTTGAACAGTGCTCCCGGTGTGGTGCGCACGAACATCAAGCCGCAGGTGGATATGTACACCTTCCCGGACGGGCACTCGATCTTCCTGCTGGCGGAAGGCCGGCTGGTGAATTTGGGCTGTGCGACGGGACACCCGAGCTTCGTGATGTCCAACAGCTTCTCCAACCAGACGCTGGCGCAGATTGATCTCTGGAAGAATCGCGACAGCTACGCCAAGGATGTCTATACGCTTCCCAAGAAGCTCGACGAGGAGGTTGCGCGTTTGCATCTTGAGAAGATTGGCGTGAAGCTGACCACGCTCAGCAAGAAACAGGCTGACTACATCGGGGTTCCTGTAAGTGGCCCCTACAAGCCTGACACGTATCGTTACTAATTTTGAGGACAGCTTTCGAGGGGCAGAGTTGGCCCCCCGGAAGCGTGAAGTTCAATGCTTCAGCGGAGTCAGGTCACCTGTTGTACTGCGGTGTGCCTGGCTCCGCTTTCGTTTGTACGGAATGGGGCGGCTGGTGGTAGGATTCAGGAATTCTCTATCTTTTTGAGGGTCTATGAAGGCAGTGATCTTGGCGGGCGGTCTTGGAAGCCGTTTGAGCGAAGAAACAACCCAGCGCCCCAAGCCCATGGTTGAAATCGGCGGGTTTCCGATGCTATGGCACGTTATGAAGATCTACTCGGCTCATAACATCAACGATTTCATCATATGCCTCGGATACAAGGGATATTTCATCAAGGAATACTTCGCCAACTACTTTCTGCATTCCTCTGACGTAACCTTCGATCTAGAAAAGAACAGTATGAAGGTGCATAAACACTTCGGGGAGTCATGGCGAGTCACTTTGATCGACACCGGGGGAGAGACGCAGACGGGCGGACGCATCAAGCGGATTCTGCCGCACGTTAAGGACGATGAAGCTTTCTGCCTTACTTATGGCGATGGCGTCGCGGACGTGGATATTACGCGCTCGATCGAATATCACAAGCAGCACGGGCGACTTGCAACTCTGACGGCTGTGCAACCGGCAGGGCGCTTCGGATCGCTGGTGATGAGCGGAGATGTGATCCAGGATTTCCAGGAGAAACCTCCCGGCGATGGGCAGTGGATCAACGGCGGATTTTTCGTGCTCTCGCCAAAGGTAGGCGACTATATTGCGGGCGACGCAACGCCGTTCGAGCAGGATTCATTGAAGAGAATTGCGAAGGACGATCAGCTGCGTGCCTTCCATCATCGTGGATTCTGGCAGCCGATGGACACGTTGCGCGATAAGAATCATCTTGAAGAGCTCTGGGCCTCTGGAAATGCGGCGTGGAAGTCATGGACATAAACTTCTGGAAATCCAGAAAGGTCTTCGTAACCGGCCACACCGGCTTCAAAGGCAGTTGGCTTGCACTTTGGTTACTGTCGATGGGAGCAGAGGTTTGCGGGTACGCTCTCGATCCTCCTACGGAACCAAGTCTTTACAAGCTCCTCGATCTTGATGGCCAGTTCAAGTCGGTGCGTGGAGACATTCGCGATCTGGCTTTGCTGGAAACCGCAATGCGCGACTTCCAGCCCGAGGTCGTATTCCATCTGGCGGCGCAACCACTGGTGCGTCTCTCGTATCAGAATCCGGTTGAGACTTATTCGACCAATGTTCTCGGAACGGTACATATTCTTGACGCCGTGCGCCGCACTCCCAGTGTTCGCTCGGTAGTGATGATTACCAGCGACAAATGTTATGAGAATAATGAGTGGCACTGGCCGTATCGTGAGCAGGACGCAATGGGTGGCCACGATCCCTATAGCAGCAGTAAAGGGTGCGCCGAGCTGGTGGTTTCGGCCTATCGTCATTCCTTTTTCCCGCCCGAGGGCGACGTAGCAGTGGCTTCTGCGCGAGCAGGAAACGTAATTGGCGGAGGGGATTGGGCGCTGGACCGGCTGGTTCCGGACATTGCGCGCGCATGGGGCTCCGGCAAGCCTGCAATAATTCGAAATCCTGACGCTGTGCGACCGTGGCAGCACGTTCTGGAGCCGCTATCGGGATACATGGTGTTGGCGGAGCGTCTGTTTCTCGATGGACCGGCATTTGCCGAAGGTTGGAATTTTGGCCCTGCAGACTCGGAGGCGCGTTCTGTGGGAGATCTCGTCTCTAGCCTGGCAAAGCTTTGGGGACACGGCGCCTCATGGAGCGTCATCAAGCCGGAAGAGGTTCAGCATGAGGCGCACCTGCTGCGGCTGGACTCGTCAAAGGCTCGAGCCGAGCTCGGCTGGAGCCCGCGATGGAACTTCGACGAGACACTTGCCCACACGATTGAGTGGTACAAACGTTTTTATAGCAGTGAGAAGATGCAAAACTGCACGCTTGAACAGATCGAGCTATTCGTAAGCAGAAGAAAACATCAAAAGTCGTCGGATGTGAGTGCATGACAGCAGAAGAGCTACGCCAGCAAATCCTCCAGCTTGTAACGGAATACACGAAACAGCGGCACGCACAGCGCGAATTCGTTCCCGGTGAATCTGTAATTCCTCCATCGGGCAGGGTATTCGGTCCCGAAGAAGTGTGTAATGCCGTGGATGCTTCGCTGGATTTCTGGCTCACGACCGGGCGCTTCAATGCTGAGTTTGAGCGCAGGCTGGCGGAGTTCCTGGGGATTCGCTGGGCGGTGACCACGAATTCCGGTTCATCGGCAAATCTGCTGGCGGTTGCTGCTCTTACGTCGCCAAAGCTTGGCGAGCGGGCGTTGCGTCCGGGCGATGAAATCATCACGGTTGCCGCGGGCTTCCCGACCACCGTCAATCCGGCGGTGCAGTATGGGCTGGTGCCTGTCTTCGTCGATGTGGATATTCCGACCTATAACGTTCAGGTGGAAGAGATCGAAGCTGCGGTCAGCGAGAAAACACGGGCGATTATGATCGCTCACACGCTTGGCAATCCATTCAATGTTGCCGAAGTCGTCCGCATCGCAAAGAAATATAACTTATGGCTGATTGAGGACTGTTGCGACGCCCTGGGAGCGAAGTTTAACGGACAGGGCGTCGGTACGTTCGGCGACATCAGTACGCTCAGTTTTTATCCGGCGCACCACATCACGATGGGCGAGGGCGGGGCGGTATTCTCCCAAAACAATGAGCTGAAGGTTCTGGTCGAGTCCTTCCGCGACTGGGGACGCGATTGCTGGTGCGATCCCGGGAAAGACAATACGTGCGGAAAGCGCTTCCAATGGCAGTTGGGAGACCTTCCGCAGGGATACGATCACAAATACGTCTATTCGCATATCGGCTACAACTTGAAGATTACCGATTTCCAGGCCGCGGTCGGACTGGCGCAACTAAATCGCGCGAAAGAGTTTATCTCCCAGCGATGCGCGAATTTCGCATACCTCTACGAGTTGCTGAAGCCGTTCGATGAGTTCCTCGTGCTGCCGGAAGCTACGCCCGACTCGGAGCCATCGTGGTTTGGTTTCCCGATCACCGTGCGCGATGAAGCGCCGTTCTCCCGGCTGGAGCTGCTGAAGTTCTACGACGAGAGCAAAATCGGCAGTCGATTGCTGTTCTCCGGAAACATCGTCCGGCAGCCTGCCTACAAAGACGTCACATACCGGATCTCCGGCACGCTGAAAAATACGGATACGATCATGAACCAGACCTTCTGGCTCGGTATCTATCCGGGTATCACGCGGGAAATGATGGATTTCGTTGCCCAAAAGACTGGCGCGCTGATCAAGACCGCCCTGGCCCGCCCAGCAAAAATTCTTTAAGCAGGGAAGTGCCGGGCCATCGTCATACTCTGGAAGGCCAATTGGAATTGCCATACGGGCGTGGTGTGACCCCGCAGCGTCCGATGCAAGCTTGATAGCACCTCATCCCGTGATTTCCATCACCGCGCCGGGCTCTGTCCGGGACTCTAATCTGTGCCATACATAGCGAGGCCCTTATGCTGGTCATGGAAAATGATGCTGCGGTTACGGTGGTTTGCGTTCTGTGTGGAGGCCCAATCCTGCCAGGGCAGCCATATGTCAAATATGAAGGCGATCCGGTTCATTCCGAATCGGGCGACTGCGATCCCGAAGAAGGCTGGAATCCGCACATGGAAACTGAGTGATTCCATCTACGCGAAAGCGGCAAATTCGCCGGTTCGCGAGCTTTGCTGGTGTTCGAAGCTGGTAGCATAGGAGACGAACCTTTTTACGGGAAATGTGACTTGGACGTTCTAGCCAGTAGCTCACCGCGCAGGCTTGCCTGGACTGCGGTGCTTGTTTTATTTTTCGCCATTTACCTCGGCTCCGCCTTCTCTCCTGCTCTTCAGGATGATGTCGACACCTCTCATGCCGAAGCTGCACGCGAGATGATCTCGCGTGCAGACTACGTAACCCTGCATATCAATGGCGTGCGCTATCTGGAAAAAGCGCCCCTGATGTACTGGCTGGTCGCGGGATGCTATCGCGTTTTTGGCATCAACGAGTTTGCCACTCGCCTGCCAACTGTCACCGCCATGTTTCTGCTGGTGCTGTTGGGGATGGCTTGGGGGAAGCGCGCTTTTGGCCCGCGTGCCGGACTCTATGCGGGTCTGTTCACGGCGACCGGAGCTGGATGCTTTCTGTTCACTCGCGTGCTTATTCCGGAAGCGATTCTCAGCCTCTTCATCGCAGCAACGTTCTACTGCCTTGTCTCGGCACTGGATCGTTCCAGCTCGCGCTGGCAGTGGTATGCCGGATACGCGCTGGTCGCGCTGGCCGTACTGACCAAGGGACTGTTGGCGCTGGTCGTGATTGGCATGACGCTGGTTGCTTATCTGGCGATCACCGGAGAGTGGCGGCGCTGGCGTGAGTTTCACCTAGCATCGGGGCTGCTGTTGTTCTTCGCAATCGCCGCGCCGTGGCATATCCTGGCGGGTCTGCGCAACCCGGCTGTAGGCGATCATCACGGATTCTTCTGGTTTTATTTCGTCAACGAACATTTCCTAAGATTCTTAGGCAAGCGGGTTCCTCGAGATTACAACAAACTGCCGGGCTATCTATACTGGGCGCTGCATCTAGTCTGGCTGTTTCCGTGGAGCTTGTATCTGCCGGTGGCTCTGCGCAGGCTGATCGCCGATCTGCGCCAATCCCGTCGGGACCATGCGCCGTTGGATTTCCGGACCCGCACTCGCTGGATTTGCATTCTTTGGGCTTCGGTAACGCTGTTGTTCTTCTCGCTGTCTACCAATCAGGAGTACTACACTTTTCCGGCGTATCTCGCGATCTTCCTGCTGCTGGCGGCCTCGGTGGCCGGAGAAGAGAACGAAGCGGAAGCGACGCGCGGACGGCAGAGCTGGCTGCTCGCGACTTCGGCGGTGAGCGTGGCAGTGCGCCTGGCATTTGCCGTGGTGCTGATCGGGGGATTGTGGTCTTCGCGGCATTTGCCGTTTGTGCCGGATATCGGGGAGGTGCTCGCACAGACCAATATGGAAAATGACACGTTGTCCATGGGACACATCCTCAATCTTACGGGACAGTCCTTTGCCGCTTTGCGCTTCCCGGCCATCCTTGCCATCATTGCCCTGGTCTTCGGATCGCTTGCAGAAATCATCCTCCGCGTCCGGCGCAAGAACTTCGCCAGTACCTGGGCGCTTGCCATCACGATGACGGTTTTCCTCATGGCGGCGCACGTTGCCTTGATCCGCTTCGATCCTTTTCTCGGATCGCATGTTTTAGCCCAGCGTATCGAGCAGCAGCTCCACCCGCAGGATCGCGTCCTTATCTACGGAGATCAGTCGTTCGGGTCTTCTCTGGTCTTCTACCTGCGTCACCCCGTCGAACTTGTGAATGGCCGCAGCAGCTCTATGTGGTTTGGCTCCAGCTTTCCGGATGCGCCCCACATTTTTCTAGAGGATGCCGACCTCGTCAGTCTCTGGAACTCCAACACTCGAGTCTTTCTCTTTGTACCGCAGCAGAATCAAGCCAAAGTAGAAGCTCTGCTTCCGAATCACACAATCTTTACGGAGAGTTCCGGCAAGAGAATCTACTGCAATCACTAGGAATCCGGGTCCACATAAAAGGCCGGAAGCGTGGTGCTTCCGGCTGGCATTGTTCAATATTGTCGTTTGTCCTGCCCTACGCCCGTTGGGTTGTTATGATGTTGCCATCGCGATCCCGCATTCGCACCCGCCCATCGTTAAGCAGTTCAAAGCGTCCGTCCCTCCATGTGATCTTGCGGCTGAAGTAGCTGGCCGTCCACACGGCAAAACCTAGCAGATCGCGTACTGCGTAAATCCAAGGCCGCTGAAGACATTCGCGATCTCGCGTGATTCCCCAGCCGATCACCAGGGCCTCTACAATACGATTCAGCACGGTCCAGCCTAAAACTGTCGCGCCCACCACCGGATGTCCAAGGAGAATGCCAGCCAGCAATGCCAGCAACCCATAAGGCACCGCATACACCAGTCCTGTCCCCAGGTGTCCCAGTGGACGCGATCTCCGAGTACCTGCTGCCCAGCGTACCTGCCGCCGCCACATCATCTCGAAGCTCATCGGCGGTACAACGTGCGAGATAATCTGCCGCGAGATGGCAATGTCAAAGCCTTTGTCGGCAATAAAGCTCCCGATTACAAAATCATTGGAAAAATACTGTCCGATTGCCTCGTAGCCCCCAACCGCTTGCAACGCATCGCGCCGGACGACGATGGTTGGCCCGAGACCGAATCTCATGCCCTCCATCCAGTTTGCAATGACCACTCCGGCGGTCATCTCGACGCTCATGCCGACTGCATCCATCAACGACCAGAATCCACCTGTATTCTGGCCGCGATACACGCATGTCAGCATTCCAGTTTTCTCATGCAGCAGCGGCGGAACCACCTGTCGCAGATAGTCGCTACCGACAATGACATCACTATCACTCGTAACCAGAATCTCTCCGCGCGCCACCTCCGCCATGCGAAAAAATGAGTATGCCGGAGGATTTGGCCATGGCGGTTCGCCATTGATCAGAATTCGCGAATTCCGTTCCGGATGCCGTCCCATCACGCGCTCTGCCGTGGCGATCGCTGCATCATCGTCGTGATCCACGGCAAACAATACCTCAAATTCCGGATAGTCCTGGACGAAGAAGCTCTCCAGATTCTCTTCGAGTTGTGGCTCCAGTCCGTGCAGGGGTTTCAGAAGCGAAACAAAGGGGAGCTGTTTATCACTTAGAGTCGATTCAAAAGCTCGTTGCCCCCTGCCGATCTCGTGAAAGCGTCGCGCTCCGATCATGGCCAAGACCAGGAACACGGTGGATGAAACTGTACCTATCGCCGCAAGTGAAGCAATTAAAATCGCAAAACAATGCATGAATTCATCTTTCAGCCGCCACTATTTTCGGATGCGCCATTTTTTCTTGAACAATGAAGCACGCCGCCGTCAGCAAATCGTCGAACACATAATCCGGAGGAGTGCTGTAACGCTTGTCTCGCCCGCCAATCCCTGTCCGCAGCAATACTGAATGAATACCGCAATTATGGGCCATTTGCACATCGCCCGTTCGGTCGCCAAGCAGCCAACTTTCGCTCAAATCCAGATTCAGCTCGCGCACCGCCTGGCGCACCATTCCAACGCTTGGCTTGCGACACTCGCAGTTAAACTTCAGCTCCGGCAGCTCGCCCTCAAATCCCTTGTCTGGATGATGGGGGCAATAATAGATTCCATCGATGAATGCGCCTTCGCGGCTTAATTCCATCTCCATGAAGTCGTGAATATGCAGCAGCTCTTCCGTTGTGCAATCGCCTCGCGCAATAACCGGCTGGTTGGTGACCACGACAATCCGATAGCCCGCCTTCCGTAACTTTCGTATTGCTTTGCCGACGCCAGGAATTATCTTCAATTGCTCAGGACGGGTGAGATAGGAGACCTCTTCGCAGATCGTTCCGTCACGGTCCAGAAATATCGCCGGACGGATCACATCCAAACTACCGCGCTCCACTACGCCAGAGCGCAAGTCTTCCGCGACCCGGTCCAACCGCTCCGGCGTGCCAGCGTCCTTGATGTATTCCGCGCTGCGGTATCCATTCAAAGGTACGCCCTCCTGGAGTAACTGTGGAAACACATGTTTGGCGAAATCCAGCGGCTTGTCTGGCACGGCAAAGCCACGGAGTGCAGAGGCCTTCAAAACATACAGTGCTGCGTTGACCTGATTTGGCAGTAGCGCGCCTTCCGGATGAGGATAGCCATGGATCGCAACGACGCGCCCATGCTCGTCGGTCTCCACCAGATCGGAATCCTGCGGATGATCATTCGGATGAAGAAACAGCGTCGCCGCAGCCCCACTCGCCGTATGGGCTGCGAAGAAACGCTTCAACTCCACGTTCACCATTGTGTCGCCGTAAAGGACAAGAAATTCGTCCGGGAGTCGCTCCAGTGCCGCGATGACCGCGCCAGCCGTACCTAAGGGGGCCACCTCGTCGATACAGTTCACGCGAAGTCCCCACCGCGAACCATCGGCGCAGAAGTCGCGTATCGCCGCCGCGCCATATCCGCAAAGGATCGTGGTTTGCGCAACGCCATGCCGGGCCAGCAACTCCAACTGATATTCCAGCAGTGTTTTTCCATTCACTGGCACCAGCGCCTTGGGTAATCCGTTGCTGCGCGCGGCAAGCCTCGAACCCTTTCCTCCGGCCAGAATCACTGCTTTCACGTTTGCTGCCTCTCTGATCCCGCACAATCTGTTGAAACAACTGCCCCCAATTGGCGCTTGTGGATTGTTGCCATTCTTGCTGCTTTGTCGGGGTTCTTGCTTTTTCCCGAGCGTTCAAAAAACATTCAGAGTCCGGAACGAACCTGATAGTCCCTCTCCGCGCGCTCTGGATCCAGTGTCGTTGGATTATAGAAGATGATCTTGCTTCCTTCACGCTCGAAGCGGAAGGGAATTTGCCGAAGCTGGACGAGTGCCTGCTTAACTTCGGACTGCCGCTCTTGCGGCACATAAAGCAGCATGAACCCACCGCCACCCGCGCCCAGAATCTTTCCACCCACCGCTCCTGCCTTGCGGGCTGCCTCATACCAGCCATCGATGGTTGAGTTGGAGATACCATCCGTTAGACTTCGTTTAAGCAGCCAGCTCTCGTGCAGTATTTTTCCAACTCCATCGGGATTGCCGTTCTCGATCTCATATCGCACTGCGTAGGCGTGCTCTACAATTCGATTCATCTTCTCCTTTGCAGAGCGCTGCTCGCCCAGCACTCGAGTCTGTTCCTTCAAAATGTCCCCGGCGCTGCGCGTAATACCCGTGTAGAACATCAGCAGATTGCGCTGCAGTGTTTCAATGGTTTCCAATTTGCAGATGAGCGGCTCCACGTCGACGGAGCCGTCCGGATGGAAGCGGTACATACGCAGGTCGCCAAAAGCCGCCGCGAACTGATCCTGCTTTCCAATGGGGTCGCCGCAAAGATCAATTTCTACATGGCAGGCCTGCTCCGCGAGTTCCTGCGGAGAAACGTGCCGCCCCTGATATGCGTAGAGTCCGTTCAGCAGGCCAACGGTGAACGAACTTGACGAACCCAATCCGCTGCCACGTGATGGAATATCGGCATGGGAGGTGATCTCAATGCCTTGCTGCGGCCCGAGCATCTTAAGACAGTGGCGCGCAATCGGATGTTGAATCTCATCGACCCGCTCCACCTCTTCCGTGCGCGAATAGCCGATGCGGATGTGGTGGTCGAATTTTTGCTGCAGGGTAAGGTAAACGTATTTGTCGATGGCAACGCTGACTACCGCTCCGCCATGTTCCCGATAATAACTTTGAATGTCGCTGCCGCCTCCGGCAAAGCTCAGGCGGCACGGCGTTTTGCTGATAATCATGCGCGCCTAGTTCGCGGCCTGCGCCTGTGCTGGTAACGCGCAGGCGCGCTTGAGATCAACAACTGCATGGATCAGCGCAGTGTGCGCCACTTCAACAATGCCGTATTCGCTCATGGTCACGTGGAAGTTCACCTCGCCCAACTCGCGCAGAGGATTGTCTGGGCGGAATCCACTCATGGTGACCACAGTACAGCCAATCTCGCGCGCGACCGTCACTGCTTTCAGAATATTCGGAGAAGAACCAGAGCTGGAGATTGCAAACAGCACGTCGTGCTTGTGCGCATGAAAACGGAGTTGCTGCGAGAAGACTTCGTCATAGCCAAAGTCATTGCCCAGACAAGTCAATGCCGCTCCATCATTAAAGCAGAGTGCGGGCATTCCGCCGTTCTTGCTGAAGTCGATCGCCATATGGCTGGCGATTGCGGCCGAGCCTCCGTTGCCGATAAACATCAGTTTGTTGCCACGGTTGGTAGCATCCAGCGAAATCTGCAACGTCCGTCCATAGGCATCGGAACGGCTGAGCGCCTCTCCGCGCGCTCCAGTACACTGGACGTTCTCCAACGCGTCGGATAAATCTCGAAAATACGAATTGACGAGGTTCTTCAAAACACAGCCCTCCCGCAGGCTTCCTAAGAGCGGGTTTCCCCTTGGTCCCAGTTGAAGATTATATAGTAAGCACCTTGTCGAACCTCGGTGATTGCCCGTTTTGAGCCCATTTTCCCTGCTAAACGAAAATTTCGTCTGACCTGTGCAAACTGTAGCGCGGGTGTTGCGACTCAGCGGCGCTGTGCGTCGTGTGCGCCAAGGATGAGTGCCGAAATTGTCGCCGTTGAAACCTGCCGGTTGCGGACTGCGATCCACTGCGCAGCCTGGTGAAAGCGTCCGGTAGCCCAAACCAGATATCCGATGAAGGCCGAGCAACCGGTAACCGCCAAACACTATGTACGGAAATTCCACGTGAAAATGGTTTCGTGATGGCCGTAAATAAGTATAAAGTAGTTGGGCTCGGGGCAGGGGATACTCGCTCTGAGTATCTTCGCTTGATGTACCGGATACACGTTTAAAAAGAAGTGCCAGAATCTGTACCTGAAAAAATAGGGGGTCGAAATGCTAAAAGGTCGCAACGCAGTTGTTACGGGATCTACAAGCGGCATTGGAGAGGGTGTTGCCCGCGCGCTTGCCGCGCAAGGTGCAAACGTCATGCTGAACGGCTTTGGAGATGCCAAGGCGATTGAAGAACTTCGCTCTGGCATGGAAAAGCAATACGGCGTTAAGGTCTTCTATAATCCGGCTGATCTTTCCAAGGCGGAAGATTGCGAGACTCTGATTCGCGATGCCGAAAAGCAACTTGGCGCAGTCGATATCCTCGTCAACAACGCGGGAGTCCAATTCGTCTCCAATATCGAGGACTTCCCGGTCGACCGTTGGAACCAAATCATCGCCATCAATCTTTCCTCTACTTTCCACACCATTCGCGCCGCTCTTCCGGGAATGAAGAAGCGCGGCTGGGGACGCCTTATCAACACCGCTTCTACGCACGGCCTGGTTGCCTCGGCCGGCAAAGTTGCCTATGTTGCCGCCAAGCATGGAGTCATCGGCATTACGCAGACAGTCGCGCTGGAAACGGCAACTTCGGGAATCACCTGTAACGCTATTTGTCCGGGATGGGTGCTGACACCGCTTGTGCAGAAACAGATTGACGATCGCGCGGCACGGGAAGGTATCGACCAGGCAACTGCCAAAAACAAACTGCTCGGAGAAAAGCAGCCTTCGCTTCGATTCACTCAGACCAGCGACATCGGTGCCCTCGCCGTCTTCCTTTGCTCGGAGGGAGCACAGAACCTGACTGGCGCGAGTTTGCCGGTGGACGGTGGTTGGACCGCGCAGTAGGGAGATTTAATGTACAAAAGGAATACGCCAGAGGCTTCGGCCTCTGGCATTTTTTTGGTGGTGCGCCAGGCATGGCACGTTGCGCGTTAAGCGCAACTGGAGTAGCTCTGGTGGCTACTTAGGAGACTTGGGGGTGCAAGTCCGCTACAGGCCCTGATGGTGGGAACTGTTAGCCGAACAGCAAAGGTGTCCGTCGTGAGGCGGAATCTGAAGTAAGCTGTAAGCAAAACCGCGCCCGACGAACAGGAACCAAATAAGGGAAGGTCGCGCGTCTTATCTTAGAGCTTGCTAAATCTCTTCGAGCAATCCCTTGCGTATGGCTCGGATGGCAACTTCGATTCGGCGATAACGAACCCAGGTCCCTTCCTTGCTCGTCTCAATCAAGCCTGCGTTCTTCAGAATCTTCATGTGATGTGAGATCGTCGGCTGAGCGAGCTTGATCCGCTGCTCTATGTCTGAAGCGGTCCAGCCGTCCGGTGTACTGCCTTTGCGTATTGTGCTGGGATGAAGCAGTCGTAAAATCTTGCGCCGAGTAGGATCGGCAACAGCTCGCAGCGCCAGACTCAGCTTATCGGTTGCAGCCTTCATGATAGTTCAATCATCATAGAGCATCTGAAAGTAGGACAAGCAACAAACGTAACCCAATATTACTTTTGTAACTCACTTCGGATTCACATCGACAAATATCAATCTAGCGTTTGAGGAAAGCGTTGTAACCTGCGCTGACCAGGCGGGAGCGAATCGCCTCGGCATCCTTGATGTCAGCATACGGCCCAACCTGCACGTGAAAGAGTTTGTCTCCGGGCTGTGCGATGATGACAGGAAACTGCTGCTTCTGGAGAGCATTGCTCAACAACCTGGCATCATCCTGATTGCGCACGGCGGCAATTTGCACCAGATAGCCGGTTCCGAGCGTGGTGCGAACTTCGGCGGGATGGGCCGCCGGGTTCGGAGCCGCGGCAGGCGGAGCAAGTTGCGGATGCGCTTCCTTCTGCTGCACCGATTGATAAAACGTGAGGTCGCTGGTACTCGGTTCCGACGTCTGCTGCGGTGGGCAGTTGTCGCCCGCTCCGGGCACGGAGCAGTCCTGTGCTTTCGGAGCGGCTACCTGAGATGCTCCCGGCTTCGATGTCGAGGGTGTTGGAGTGGCGGGAGCGGTGGTGTTTGCAGTCTCGGTTGCGGCGATCGCCTGCTTGGCCGAATTTCGCCCAAGTGTATAGCCAACGCTAAGCGAGATGCCGCAAAGGATTACTAGTCCGAAGAACAACCCGAGCAATTTCCCCACTCCCAGAGTGATCTCGGTATCGTTGCCTTCGACGTCTGACATTGTTTCTCGTTCCCGCGTGACCATTTATTCCTCAGCTCCCGGGACTGGCCCGCTGGCTGGCGGCGTTGGTTTTGCCATGCCTCCAGTTAGCTTTTGAATGCCTGAAAGCAGGTCGATCGGAACCGGGAAGATGACCGTGGTGTTCTTCTCTACGCCGATTTCAGTCAGAGTCTGCAAGTAGCGAAGCTGAATTGAGGCAGGCTCGGTCTGCAACAGATGTGCGGCATCCACGAGACGCTGTGCCGCGGAAAATTCGCCCTCGGCATGGATAATCTTCGAGCGTTTCTCGCGCTCGGCTTCGGCCTGCTTGGCCATGGCGCGCATCATGCTCTCGGCCAAATCCACCTGCTTGACCTCTACGTTCACCACCTTCACGCCCCAGGGCGCGGTGTGCTGGTCAAGAATAGATTGGAGGCGAAGATTGATCTTGTCGCGATGTGCCAGCAGTTCGTCGAGCTCCACTTCGCCCAGTACGCTGCGCAAGGTGGTAAGCGCAAACTGCTGTGTCTGATACTGATAATTAGTGACCTCGACGACCGCGCGACGCGGATCGATCACGCGGAGGAAGACCACGGCATTCACCTTGAGGGTGACGTTGTCGCGGGTGATCACATCCTGCGGAGGGACGTCGAAGGCAACCTGCCGCAGGTCGACGCGTACCATGCGATCCAGCGGCGCGAAGACCAGAATGAGACCGGGACCCTTGGGATCGTCCAGCAAGCGGCCAAGCCGGAAGATGACACCGCGTTCATATTCACTGAGAATCTTAATGGAACTGAACAGATAGAAAGCAATGATCACGAACACGATCGCGCTGAGGGGAAACATGGTGCCTCCGAACCTGTTAGCAGGGTCAGAAGGATTCTACCGCAGTGGATGCAGCTCTGAAAGTGCGAAGGTCACAACGGATGCACTGATGTACAGGGCAAGAAATCGCTGAGGTCGTGGCTAGGTGATTGCCGGAAAGTTCGCACTAGGTGTAATCTAAGTTCTGCTCGTCCGTGAGCGGGAGTAGTTCAGCGGTAGAACGCCAGCTTCCCAAGCTGGATGTCGCCGGTTCGATCCCGGTCTCCCGCTCCAAACACTTCAGAAATCGATCCGATGAGCGCCGGTAATACGTGCAAGCATCGCTGGTGCAGGACAACAATCCACCGCACAGAAATCGGGGCAGGCGCCGTAGAGGCCTGCCGTGGGTCGCTCCGCCGTATCACAGATGCGCTCGACAATCAGTTCACGGATCATGCTGACAAATCGAGGATGCGTGCCAGCGGTGTGACCTCGTTGGTAGGTGAGGCCGAGTTTTTGGCAGCGTTCGCGAGCCTGCGTGTCGAGATCGAAGATAATCTCCATGTGATCGGAGACAAATCCGATTGGGACTACGACAATATCTTTTGCCCCTGATGAATGCTCTTCATCGATGACATCGAGAATGTCTGGGCCTAGCCACGGCTGGGATGGTGAACCGCTGCGGCTCTGGTATACGAGGCGGCAGGCGGGGTGCCCAAGACTTTGAGCGAGCAGGCGCGAAGCCTCTTCGAGTTGCTCGACGTAGCGAGACGTGCTCGCCATGGTCATTGGAATACTGTGCGCGGTAAAGAGTAGGCTTGCGCTGGAGCGGCGGTCTACGGGTAAATTTGCAAGCGCCTCGGCAGCATGCGAAGCGACTGTCTCGATATATCCGGGGTGATTGTAAAAAGCGCGGATCTTGTCCACCTTCGGCGCGCCTTCGCCAACGAGTTGCTGTGCGGTAGCGATGTTTTCGCGGTACTGGCGGCATCCGGAGTAGGAACTGTAGGCCGAAGTAAAGAATGCTAGCGCGTGCTTGATGCCGTCGCGCTTCATCTCGCCAAGCGTGCCGGTGAGCATGGGGTGCCAATTGCGATTTCCCCAGTAGATCGGCAGGTGAATTCCATGAGTATCCAGTTCGGAGCGTAGAGCGGCGATCAACTCACGGTTTTGATCATTGATGGGACTCTTGCCGCCGAAATGATAGTAGTGCTCCGCAACTTCGAGAAGCCGCCCGCGGGGAACTGGTTTTCCACGCAGGACATTCTCAAGGAAGGGAAGGACGTCGTCAGTCTTCTCAGGTCCACCGAAGGATACAAGCAGGATCGCATCATACATATATTTGCACCCACTTAAGATGCTCTGCCTTGGAGGGAGATTCAGCATTCGCCGGCAATCCATCAGGGTTCAAAAAACGCTCCGGATTTTGTCCATACAATAAAATACGCGAATGGCAATCGGAGTCATCAGCGACACGCATGGGTTGCTAAGGCCGGAAGCAAAGGAAGCATTGCGCGGCAGCGAACTGATCTTGCACGCGGGAGACTTAGGCTCAGCCGAGGTGCTGCGCGATCTGAAGCGTATTGCACTGGTGATAGCCGTGCGCGGCAACGTGGACGTGGAGCCGTGGGCAAAACAGTTGCCAATGGTGGAAGTGGCGGAGCACGACGGCAAGAACTTGTACATGCTGCACCGGATTGCTGATCTCGATTTGAAGCCGCAGGCTGCGGGGTTCGCAGCCGTGATCTACGGGCACTCGCACAAGCCCATAATTGAATGGCGTGATGGCGTGTTGTTCTTCAACCCCGGCAGTGCGGGACCTCGTCGATTTTCGCTGCCGGTGACCGTTGGCAGGATCGAGCTAGTGGACGGCGAACTTCGTCCGGAAATCATTCAAATCCTGTAACGCTCACCAGATTCCCTTGTCGCTGCCCGTGAGTTTGTAGCTGATGGCGGCGGCCGATGCCAGGTATGGCAGCAGGGAAAGTCGCAAGGTTCCGGCGACGTCTCCGCGTAGGGCGGCGGTGGTGACCTGTGCGGTGTAGAGTTCGGCTCCCTGAGGCATGATCGGCACGCGAATGAATCGCGACCTGATGTACACCTTCTCTCCGCCGAAAAGCGCATCGGCGAGAACTTCAGAAGGTAGCACTACGGGCGTTCCGCGATACTGAAGAACATAGTCGCTCACGATGCGGAGGAGAGAGCAAACGCCTTTCCAAACGCCTCCAATAGACGCGGAGCGATGCAGTTCGACAAAGTCCACGACCCCGGATTCGACAAGCGCGGCGATGTTCACGATGTCGCATACGCGGAAATAAAAGTGCCGGTACATGCGCTGCAAAGTTGCGACGATGATGCGTTCTTCCGGAGCTGGAACCTCAAAATCAAAGCCGAGCACTTGCTTATTGACACGTCGCGAAACGAAGCGCTGCGCCATGGTTGTATGTTCGCCGGTCTGTCCGAGCCGCTGAACATGCACCTCTACGGCTTCTGGTAGTCCCGCGATGGCGAAATTCCATTTGTTGGCCAGACGGTCGCCCCAGCTTCGGGGTTCGATGTGCGCGTGAAATCGCGAATTCATTACATCGCATACCTGATGGGCTGGGGCCGTGGTGTAAAGATCGAGATCATTGCCGAGATCGGGCCAGTGATCGAGCGACTTCATCACCGTCGTGGGGCAGTTAGCGGCTTCGAGCGCTCCGGTGATGACGAACAGATGCTGCACGGCATTGCTTATGCGAAGCTGCTCCTGATTGATGCGAGCCTGGCATCGCGCAACGAGAGCGGTATCGCCGAAATGCGCGGCCACGCTTTGCAAAGGGAGAAGGGCGCGCAACACAACATGGTTGGAATCGGCGAGCGATGTGAATGTGCTGAACTCCTCATTGGTCAGCTCGCAGAGACGCGGATAGACCTCCTCGGCGCGCGACGGAGCAAGGGTGAGGGTTAAGAGCGCTTGCATCATTGCATTTTCTTGAGTAGCTGAAGTTTTCATAATAATTAGGAAGGCTTTACCTGACAGCTAAGATGAAGCAGAAGCGCCGCGAGTTGCAGGAGTACGGCTCCGTGATGGAAGGGGATTGGATTGTTTAGCGATTAGCAGAGTGGTAAATCGTTTTGGTGAGGGAGGTAACGGACTCATCAATCGTTATGCAGGGGGTTGAACGATTAGCAGATGAGTTAATAGTTTGTGTCCGGCCAGAAGAGCGATTGCGAGAGGATTCGGCCTACATAAATCGTGTTCTGTTTTTGGCGTCGACCGCGACTCAACGAGCTTTGCGAGTTGCGGCTGGGCGCGAGGCGGACGCGCCCAGTTTGTGGAGGCGCTCACGCGCCTGAGTGGCTTCGATAGTCCGGGGGTAACGCTGGATGAGGGCGTTCAACTCGCGGACGCCTGCGTCCTTGCGTCCGAGTTCGAGGAGCGAGTACCCCTTCTTGAGTTGAGCTGCTGCTGCCTTGTTGCCGCCGGGGAACTGTTCGAGGACTTTGTCGTAGTCGGCGACGGCGGCTTCGAAGTTTCCGGCACGATACTCGACATCGGCGACGTAGAACTGGGCGTTACCGGCAAGGTCGGTGTTGGGATAGAACTTGATGTAATCCTGGAACTGCGAGAGTGCGAGGTCGTAGCGGCCTGAGTTGTAGTCGCGCAGGGCGTTATTATAGAGAACGTCGGCGGGAGGAGCGGACGCAGCACCGCCGGGAGCGGCGGATGCTCCAGCGGGCTGGCCGGACTGGGGCAGGTTCTGCTGCTGGTTCTGGATGTCATCGAGCTGCTTACTGGCCTTGGCGAGGCGAGCTTTGAGTTCGTCGATGGAATCGTTGAGGGTCTGGATCTGTCCGGAGACCTGCTCGATGCGGCCCTGGGAGTCAGAGCTTTGCTGCTGCAGACCTTTCTGGAGGGACTGCACGGATTCCGTGAGCTTGTTCACGTTGTCGGTGCTCTGCTCGACGAGACTGCGCATGACGCCCATGCGCTCATCGAACGACTGCTGCATGTGGGCCATGCGATCGGCAAGGTCCTGCACCTGGGTCTGAAGCTGGATAATTTCCTTGGATACGGCGAAGGCCGGGGCGGTAGGCGCCGCGATCATGACGGCCAAAACCGTAAGAGCTGCTGCTTTTCTCAGATTCATCTTTGTCTCCGGGCGCTGTGCGCCGGACTCTGGCCGTGAAGGCGAGAGGAGTAACGATCAAACAGAGTTTAATACAACCGACTTACTTTGTCTCGCAAGCCGGCGAATTCGTCGTTCATGGAGCAACCGCGCAAGAGCAACTACAGAAGAACGTACGGGCAGTTCACCATTCGCTCGACAGAGGAATCTGATATCGCTAACTGTCTGGCATCCCCACATTTGCCCAAAGAGGGCAAATATGGGCCGCCTGGGTACGTATGATGTGGGCTTTCCGAAATCTCTTCTGAAAGAGTAATACGGCGGGGCGCCCGGAGACGCCCCGCCGCAATGGATGCGAATCGGAAGACTACTACTTCTGTCCGTACACGAAGTGATCGCGGCGATTCTGCTGCCAGCAGGCTTCGGTGCTCTCACTGCAGAACGGCTTTTCCTTGCCAAAGCTGATGACCTTGATCTGGTCGCCGGAAACTCCGGCGTGGATCAGGGCGCTGCGTGCGGCATTGGCGCGGTTGTCGCCGAGGGCGAGGTTGTAGTCGGTGGAACCGCGTTCATCGCAATGTCCCTCGATGGTGAAGCGGATCGAAGGATGGCTCTTGAGGAATGCGGCGTTGGCGTCGATGACGGCCTGATCCTCAGAGCGAAGATCGTAACGGTCGTAGTCGAAGTAGATGTCCTTGATAGACTGCGCGAACAGAACGTCTTCGCCAACTTCGGGAGCCTTGGCTTGCGGAGGCGGCGGAGGCGGTTCGACAACGGTCAGGCGCGCGGTTGCGTCGGTCGATCCACCGGGACCCTGCGCGGTGAGGCGATAGGTGGTGGAGACGGTCGGGGAAACCTTCTGGGACCCGTTGAGGTCCACGGTTCCGAGGCCGTCGATGCTGACGCTGGTGGCGTCGGTGGTGGACCAGGTAAGAGTTGCGGAGCCGCCGCGGTCAATGCTCTCGGGGCTGACGCTCAGGGTTGCCTTTGGTTGCGCCGGAGGAGGAGCGGCGGGTGGGGTGGGGGGAACCTGTTTTTTCTTGCATCCGCCAACGATAACGATGGTGGCCAGCGCAAGTACCATAAGAGTCCACTTCATCTTGCTGTTTTTCAATTCATCCTCCAAGCGAGAAAGCTCGCATTTGGCCGACTTAGAGCCCGTCGGAACCGGTTAAAGTTACATCCCAAAATCAGGCAACTGCTTAAGCAAAAAAATCGTTGTGCTTCTACTTCCAACTCCAATTAGGTTGCGAGTTGGAGCCGGTGAAAGTCAACTGGGTCTGCTGGCTGCCGTCGGCCAGCATGGACCAGATTTGTTCGCCGCCGCTGCGGGTGGACTGATAAACGATGTGGCGGCCATCGGGCGACCAGGATGGGAAATCATTGCGTCCCCCGTCGTGAGTGAGCTGCACCCATTGGCGGCTGGCTACGTCCATGATGTAAATGTCGGAGGCTCCGGGCGCTCCGGGGCCGTAGTGACGCACCCAGGCGAAGGCAAGAAATTGTCCATTGGGAGACCATGAGGGAGAAACCGCATATCCCTGGTCGGTGACACGCTGCACGTTCGTTCCGTCGGCGTCCATGATGTATATCTGTGGCAGGCCACTGCGTCCGCTGACCCACGCAATCTGCGCGTTGGTCTTGGGATTCCACACCGGCGAGACATCAGGACCATGATACGCCGTCAGACGCTTGAGGTTATTTCCGTTCTGATCGCAGACGTAAATTTCAGGGTCGCCGGAGCGTGAGGAAGAGAACGCGAGGCGGGAGCCATCGGAACTCCATGCAGGAGATAAAGTGGTGCCGCCGAAGGAGGGGAAGTTGAGCAGGCGTCCGAGTTCCAGCGAGTACATGGTGATGTTGGGGCCGCCGCGATAGAAAGACGCGAAGGCGACGCGTGAGTTATCGGGTGAGACTCGGGGGGCCAGCGAGATGGAGTTGAGATGGGTGACGGAGCGCTGCGCCGCGCCATCGTAATCCATCGCCCAGACTTCTTTGTGTCCGCCGCGGCTGCTGATGAAATAGAGCTTGGTTTCGGCGATTCCGTTGATGCCACCACCGAGGCGGAAGATGATTTCATCGGCAAAGCGGTGGGCGATCATGCGCGCGTTTTCGTCGGTGGCGGCTTCGCGGTATTGCTTCGCGAGCACCTGCGGGTTCTGCGTGTTCTTTACGTCGAAGAGCCAGCCCTGCACCTGGAGGCTTCCGCCGCTGGCTCCGAGACTGCCGAAGGCGAGCATGGCGGTATTTACCGGGGGCGCTGCCCATACGTCGAGGTGGGCGTCGGCAGGGCCGCCGATGGCTCCGAGGGGATAGAAGCTTTTGGAGATCATGTCGAAGATGCCGGCCTGGGCGAGATCGTTGAACAGGACGGCGTTGAAGGTCTTGTCGAGCGGAGCGGATTGGGGGTCGGCGCCTGCGATCTTGAAGTCGGGGACGGCCAAGCGAATCTTTTCACCACCGACGCCAGTGCCGGTACGAATCCAATCCTGGGCGGAGGCGGGGGAGGCGAGGGCGAGCAAGAAAGCGATGATGGGGACGGCCAAAATCGAATGGCGGTTGGAAAGCTTGGGGGAGCACGGGTGATTTGAGCTGGGCAGGGGTCCTTCGCTGCGCTCAGGATGACCCGTCTTTCTTGGGGGAACGCTGCGCTCGGGATGACCCATCTTTCTTAAGGAAATGTTGTGCTCGGGATGAGCTGCGGGAACGAGGGCGGAGGGGAATGATGCCGCGTCCCCACATATGCCAAAGGAGGGCATATGTGGGCCACCCGCCAACTGCTTAAGGGGAACTCTCTGCTCGGGGCGACTTTTACTACGCATTGCGGTGAAGCGGGTTTCGGATTGCGGCATTCAAACTCTCCAAAATTGCGACGGCGCTGGAGAAAAGTTCAGCGCTTGTAATCGAACCAGAACTCTACGGAAACATAACTGCCGTTGTACTCCCTGGGCAGGTCACCGAAGGTGTCGATGCGCTGCAGGGTGCGGACGGCGGAAATGTCGAGTGCCGGGATGCCGGAAGACTGCTCGATGCGCACATTGGAAGGCTTCCCGGACCGCGAAATGTCAAAAAGTATATAAACACGCTTTGCCGAGGTGACACTCGGATTTACTTCACTTTGCCAGGCCTGATGAACCTTTCTTGCTACGACGTCGGTGTACCATCCGAAGCGGCTTCCGAAGGTTCCGGTGCCGCCTTCGCCGAACTTCATGCCGCCGGATGTGCCGCCGCTCTGAAACGTAGTGTAGGGACCGGCGACGGGACCGCCTCCGCCGAAGGGAACGGTGTTATCGACCTTGGCCATCTCGCGCGGAGTTTCGCGGCTGGGAGTGGTTACGGTGGGGCGCTGTTTGGGAAGCTCGCGCGGGTTCGTCCGGACGGGAGCAGTGGTTGTCACCTTCTCCTTCGACGGCTTTATCTTGGTGTCGCGGTCGGGAATGGCGATGGCATGATCGTCTTCCTTTGTCTTGGGCGCGGGGATGGATTTCGAGAGACCCTTGCTCTCGTTGGCTAAAACATTCTCGGGCTTGGCTTGCGGATTGGGAGGCAGGGGGATTCCGCTGACGAGGCGGGCGCTCATGGCCCCGCCCGAGACTCCGCCGTTGCCGTTGTTGCCCCAACTGTCTCCGGCGTGGGAGAAGATGCCGGGCAGCAAGAGGGCAGAGGCCAGTAGAGCCGCGTGCAGCGCGGTGGAAACGGCGAACGACGGCACGACCGATTCTTTGCGACCGTAGATGTCAGCGTCCAGAGGCATTTGTCTTATTGGCCAGCGGTTGCGTCACGATGCTTACGTTGGTGATGCCGGTCTGCTTCACGGCGTCCATAACAGTGGCAAAGGCACCGAAGGGCACATTCTCATCGGAGCGAATGAAGATGCTCTGGCCCTGCGGGTCGCGGACCTTTTCGTGCAAACGGTCGGCGATTTCATTGATGTTGATGGGATCGTTGCCGAGGAAGACTCGCTGGTCTTTGTCGATGGTGATGACCAGGCGTTCTTCGGTAATTTCCTTGACGGTCTTGGTCTTCGGCACCTCTACCTCAATGCCAGATTGAAGGATTGGGGCGGTGACCATGAACATGACGAGCAGCACGAGCACGACGTCCACAAACGGAGTGATGTTGATCTCCGAGAGCGATGACTGGGTGCGTCCCTTGTTGTTTGTAAACGCCACCGATGTCTCCTATCGCGCGTCGCCGTTGCGGTCGATGATGTTGAGCAACTCGAGGCTGAAGTCGTCCATGCGGGCGGCAAATTCACGAATCTGCTGCAAGAAAACATTGTAGGCCACGACGGCTGGGACCGCAGCGAAGAGTCCGGCGGCGGTGGTGATGAGGGCCTCGGAGATGCCGGGGGCGACGGCGCGAAGTGTGGCCGCGCCAGCGGTGCCGAGTCCGTGGAAGGCGTCGATGATGCCCCAGACGGTTCCGAAGAGTCCGACGAAGGGAGCAATGGAGCCGGTGGTGGCAAGCCAGGTGAGACGGCTCTCGAGGCGGGTAAGTTCCTCGGAGGCGGCGATCTGGGTGGCACGCTGTACGGAAAGCGTGCGCGGATTGGCACCGCAGCGCCGGAGTTCTTCTACGGCACCTTCAAAGACAGCCACGAGAGGCGAAGGCTTGAACTGGTCGGAGACGGCGGCGAGCTCCTGCAGGCGCGTGGCCTTGCGGAAGACGCGGACGAAACGTCCGCTCTGGACCGTGGCACGGCGAAAGAGGCCGTACTTGGAGAAGATGATGGTCCAGGACAGAAGGCTGAAGGCAAGAAGGATCAAAAGAACGATTTTGGCGACGAGGCCAGTATTGGAAACCATGTCCAATACTTCTCCGCCTAGAGCGAAAGCAAACAAATTAGTGATCGGCATCCTTTTCTCATTGGAGCGGGCGCTGAAATCGCAGCACGGTGGAACGGGGCTTCGAGTCCGAAAGGCTTGAGGCGTGTTGCGAGCTCAATTTCATTATAGTCAGCTCTGTAAGCCTTTGCGCGCGAGGTTTGTGCAGAACGTCACTTTATCGAGCAAACAGGAATACGAAACGACAACTTCAGAGTACGTTGAGGGCTATATGGCGGGAAGAATGTGGTTGGCGGTGTAAACTGCGGGGGCCTGAAATACCTGAGAAATGGAAAGGTGCTATGAAGACTGCCGGACTCCTGAGCTTGACTTTGCTGGTGGGCACCGTGGTGGCCACGGCGCAGAATCCTACGACTACGGTTGCCGCACAGCCTGCCGCGAAACCGGCGGAGCGTCCGCTGAACGCGTTGCCTTACACGCCGAGCCTCGATTTGCCATCGATGGACCGCAGTGCCGACCCGTGCGTGGATTTTTATCGCTACACCTGCGGCGGATGGATGAAAAACAATCCGATTCCGCCGGACCAGGCGCGCTGGGATGTGTACTCGAAGCTGTCGAATGACAATCAGCAGTTTCTTTGGGGAATTCTGGATGAGCTGTCGAAGCCCACAGCGGAGCGGACGGCGGTACAGCAGAAGATTGGCGATTACTTCGGCTCGTGCATGGACACGGCGGCGATCGAGAAGCTTGGGGCGAAACCGATTGAACCGGTGCTGACGCAGATTTCGGCGATGAAGTCGAAGTCGGAGTTTGCAGGATGGCTGGCGGCGCAACATCTTAATGGCGCGCATGGCGACCTGATGTTTGGCTTTGGATCGAACCAGGATTTTGGCGATGCGACGCAGGTGATTGCCTTTGCGTTGGGCGGAGGGCTGGGGCTGCCGGATCGCGACTACTACTTGAAGACAGACGCGAAGTCGGTGGAGCAGCGGCAAAAATATGTAGAGCACGTGGCGAAGATGCTGGTGCTGGCCGGGGAAACCGGGGCGCAGGCGAAGTCCGATGCGGATACGGTGATGCGGATGGAGACGGCGCTGGCAAAGGCTACGCTGTCGCGGGTGGATAAGCGCGATCCGTACAAGCTGTTTCACAAGATGACTCCGGAAGAGCTGGAGAAGCTGAATCCGGGGTTCGACTGGAAGACGTATTTGGCGAAGGACGGGCTGGGTGGGGTGAAGTCCGTTAACGTGACGGAGCCGGAATATTTCAAGGCACTGGAAGCGCAGTTGGGGAGCGAGTCTCTGGACAACTGGAAAGTTTATTTGCGCTGGCATGTGGTGAGCGATGCGGCGCCGTTTTTGTCGAAGGCGTTTGTCGATGAGGACTTTGCGTTCAACAGGAAATATCTGCATGGAGTGGCCGAACAGAAGCCGCGCTGGAAACGCTGCGTGGGGGATGTGGATCGCCTGATGGGCGAGGCGCTTGGACAGGAGTTCGTTCGACGGACGTTTACGGAGAAGACGAAGGAAGATACGGTGCGGATGACGGAGCTGATCGAAAAGGCGATGGCCCAGGAGATCAATGGGCTGAACTGGATGACTCCGGAGACAAAGAAACAGGCGCTGGTGAAGCTGAACGGAATTCGGAACAAGATTGGGTATCCGGAAAAATGGCGCGACTATAGCGCGATGACGATCAAGGCTGGGGACTTCTTTGGGAACTATCAGAACGCGGCGTCGTTTGAGGTGAATCGCGATCTGAGAAAGATTGGGAAGCCGGTGGATAAGACGGAGTGGAGCATGAGTCCGCCGACGGTGAATGCCTACTACAATCCGCAGATGAACGATGTGAACTTTCCGGCAGGAGTGCTGCAGCCACCGCTTTACGATCCAAAGATGGACGACGCGCCGAACTATGGCAACACGGGATCGACGATTGGGCATGAGCTGACGCACGGCTTCGACGATGAAGGACGGCAGTTCGATGCGGCGGGAAATCTGCGGGACTGGTGGACCGCGGAGGACGCGAAAAAGTTCGAGGAAAAGATTAACTGTGTGCGGGATCAGTTTGCGCAGTACGTGGTGGTGGACGACATTAAGATCAACAGCAAGCTGACAAGCGGAGAGGATGTGGCGGATCTGGGCGGGACTCTGCTGGCATACATGGCGTGGCGCGAGGCGACGAAAGAGATGAAGCTGCAGCCGGAGGAAGGGTTCACGCCGGATCAAAGGTTCTTCATCGGGTTCGCGCAATGGGCGTGTGAGAATGCGAGGCCGGAAGAGCTGAGGGCCAATGCGATCACGGACCCGCACTCGCCAGGGAAGTATCGGATCAACGGGATTGTGAGCGATTTGCCGGAGTTCCAGAAGGCGTTTGGATGCAAGGCGGGACAGCCGATGGTGAGGGCGAACTCCTGCAAGGTGTGGTAAAAGGCGACAGGTTTTTGTATGAGGCGAGGATAGCTCTGACATGGTATCCTCGCCGGGAAAACTACAAGGAACGGGTGCCGAGTGCTCAGGGAATTGCGCGTTGAAAACTACGCCGTCATCGACAACGTGGTGGTTGAGTTTGGAACAGGGCTGAATCTGCTGACCGGCGAGACGGGCGCGGGCAAGTCGATCCTTATCGACGCGCTGGCACTGCTGCTGGGCGAAAAAGCCTACAGCGATGTGGTGCGCCACGGAGCGGAGAAGGCAACGGTTGCCGCCGTGTATGAGAGCGACGATCCGGCGATTGCCGAGGTGCTGGAGGGAAATGGCATCGACAGCGCAGGGTCGGAGATCATTCTGCGCAGGGATATTTCGCTGAACGGCAAGGGACGGGTTTTCATTAACAATCAGCCGGCGACGGTGGCGGTGCTGAAGGAGCTGGCACCACGGCTGGCGATTGTTCATGCGCAAAATCAGGCGATTCTGATGTTCGACCCGCCGGAGAGACTGGCGCTGCTGGATGCCGCGGCAGGCGTGAATCTGGGAGCGGTGGCCGAGGGCTATGCGAAGTGGAAAGAGGTCGCACACAGGATTGCAGCGCTGGAGAAAGGGGAGCAGGAAAAGCTTAGGCTCGTTGACCTGTGGAAATTTCAGTTGAAGGAAATTCGCGATGCGGCCCCGGCGGCGGGTGAAGACCAGAAGCTGGAATCGGAGAAGCGGGTGCTGGCGAACTCCGAGCGGGTGTATGCGGCGGCGCTGGGCGCGTTTGATGTGCTGTATGAGGTTGAGGAGTCTGCGGTGGCACGGCTGAGGGCGGCGACGAAACATTTGGAAGAGCTGTCGCGCTTCGATGAGTCGTTCAAGGAGTCGCTGGCACAGCTTGAGGGGGCACGGATCACGGTGGAAGATGTGGCGACCACGCTGCGGGATTTTGCGGATGGGATGGATGCTTCGCCGGAACGGCTGGCGGAGGTGGAAGACAGGTTGGCGGTTCTCGACAAGCTACGGCGGAAGTATGGCAAGACGTTGGACGATGTGCTGGTGTTTGAGCAGGAGATTGCCGGAAAGCTGAGCGATATTGAGAACAAGGATGAACTGCTGGCGGGATTGCGCAAGGAACTGGCGATGGCGGCGGCTAAGTATCTGGAGGAAGCCAGGACCTTGAGCAAGCGGCGCTATGAGATGGCGCGAAAGCTTGAGAAGACGGTCGAAGGTGAGATTAACGATCTGGCGATGAAGTCGAAGTTCAAGATCGAAGTTTCGGGGTCGGACGAGGAAGGGAATTGGTCGGCTTCGGGATTCGATAAAGTCGCGTACTTGATTTCGACAAATCCAGGTGAGCCGATGGCGCCGATTGAGGAGATTGCGTCGGGTGGCGAACTTTCGCGAGTGATGCTGGCGCTGAAGGCGAGCGTGGAGGCGGGACGTAATCAGGGCAATTCGCACAACAAGAAGTCGGATGGACAGCGCTCGCTGGTGTTCGACGAAATCGATACGGGGATTGGTGGGCGGGCGGCGGATGCGGTTGGGAAAAAGCTGAAGGCACTGTCGAGGACGAAGCAGGTTCTGTGCATTACGCATTTGCCGCAGATTGCTTCGTTTGCGGACCGGCATTTCCTGATTGAAAAGCATGAGAGCGGGGGAAGGACGAAGACTACGGTTCGTCCCTTGTCGGCGGAAGAGCGTCGCAGCGAGATTGCCCGGATGCTGAGTGGCGCCAAGGTCACTGAGGCGAGTCTGAAGAACGCGGAACAGTTGCTGAGGGCGAACGCCTGAGGGATTTCAATTCGTGGGGCTGAACCCACTTGGCGCGGTAGCGCGGTAATCCCAACATTCGCCCAAATGCGGGGCGGTTGCGCTGTACATAGCTGACTTAGTGCGATCAGTACGGTTCGCCACTCAAGCCCAAAAGATGGGTTTGAATGGGGCGCCCGTGGATTTGTCGATGGATGAGCGCCGGGTGAAGAGTCCGGGATTCGGGAGTGATGCCTGCATCCCACATTGGCCAAAATATGGCAAATATGGGCCACCCGTGTGTCGAATGACTGGAGATGGTTGCGGCCCATTCAAATTCGAATGGGCCGCTTTTGCGCGTGGTTCGTTATCTGGTAAGGCGAAGGGCAAATTGTACGACCCTTGGATCGGTGGTCGTGGTTGTGATGGAGCCGAAGGCGGCAGAGCCGAAGCTGCCATTGGGCTGTCCAAAGGCAGGAGTGTTCGTGAGGTTGAAGAATTCACTGCGGAACTCCAGATCCGTTCGCTCCGACAGTTTGGTGTGCTTGATGAGCGCGAAGTCGAGGTTGCGATAGGCTGGGCCTCGCACGGGATTGCGTGAAGCATTGCCAATCGCAAACTGCGGAGTCGTGGTGAAGGCAGCGGTGTTGAAAAAGTGCGCCGGTGTGCGCTTATCGGCAGGAAGCGAGGGATCGCCAACGATGGTTGGGCGTTGCAGCGCGAATCCGGCGAAAGCATTGAGGTTGGTGGCCTGTGTGACGGTGACGGGCATACCCGATTGCAGCAAGGCAACGACGTTTAGCGTCCATCCGCCGAAAGCTTTTTCAGGCAGTCCTTTGCTTGCAAAGCGGTGGCCGTGGCCCGCAGGCAATTCATAGATTCCGCTGATGGATGTGACGTTGGGCATGTCGCCATTGGAGGAATCGCGCTCAAGGTTGGGGCGGAAGGTGTCGGCGGCGATAAGGCTGTTGGAGTTGGGCGATGAGAGCACCGTGGTGGAGAAGACAGACGAGGCAGGGTCGATGAGCTTGGAATGCGTGTAGGCGAATAGCAGGTACATTCCATGACTCAGGCGCTGCTCTATCTTGGCCTGGATGGCATTGTAGTTCGTGCTTCCGGTGTTATTGCGGTAGGTGGCAACGTTCAGGAAGCGTGGGTATGGTTTCAAGAGTTGAGCCGCGGTGACGGTCTTGCCTCCGATGGAACTCGATGAAGGCAGTTGTCCGTAGTAGGGATTGGTAACCGGAGTGAGCAGCGACGAGCCTTGCTCCAGTTGCTGTTCAGTGAGCTGGTTGAGGTTGGAGTCAGGGATACCAACGCGGACGATGTGCGATCCGACATAGGCGACTTCGATGGAAAGGTTGTTTGTTACCTGTTGTTGTATGGCGAGATTCCACTGCTGCACGTAGCCGGAACCGGCGGAACGGTTGGCGGTGTAAACGCTTTGGCCGAGTCCGGCGTTTGGCGTTTGTGCAATGGGCGCGACGGTGGGCCCTTGAGAGAGCGTGAACGCGGCGTTCACGCTGTCCTGCGTCTTCTGCTGAACGTTTTGAATGAATGGAAACTGAGGCGTGGTGAACGGGGTGGTAATTCCGGACTGGTCGATGAACACGATTCCGTAACCGGAGCGCACCACGGTTTTTGGAGTGAGAAGGTAGGCCAATCCGATTCGCGGGGCGATGTTGCCGTAGTGCAATTCGCGGGCGCTGTGGGGGAATCCGTTCTGGCCGAGGTAGTCGAGTTGTTGGGTTTGAAGATTGAAGACCGCGCCCTGATCGTTTTTCTCAGTCGAGGGATGGTGCAGCGTCCAGCGAGCGCCGAGGTTGAGCGTGAGGCGAGCGGTGGCGCGCCAGTTATCCTGCAGGAAATATTCCTCTATGTGATCGCGAGGGCGGATTTTGCTCTGTTGCAGATCGATCTGGAAGGAATCGACCTGGCCAAGCAGGAAACTGGCGATGGAGTTTCCGCTGCTGGAAGACCCCTGCTGATTGGTTCCCGTTGTGGTGAAGGAGAAGGCCCCGGTCGGGTTTGACGGTGCAATCGTATTCAACTGATACCAGCGTAGATCCATCCCGCCCTTGATGGTGTGACGGCCTCGCGTGTAGGAAAGACTTTCGGAGAGTTGCCAGACGCCAGTCTGATATGCGGAGGAGGTGCTGGCCGAGGCGCCAAGCTGCTGAAATCCAGTGAATGTGAAGAGGGGCAAAACATTGTTGAACGCAGCGTTGGTGGGAATGCCGGGGATGCCGAGAGCCGTGCTGGCAGTATCGGCAAGCGTGGGGCCTGCGATGGTGTTTCCGCGACGGGTGTAGCCGAGGCGGAAATCGTTGAGCAGGCGGCCGGTAAAGGTGTGGGTCTCGCTGAGTACGGCCTGCTGACCGAGTACGTGCGACAGGCCCGCAACACCTCCGGTGCCGATTACCGATCCACTGATGACTCCGCCGCCGTCGGGGAGAGGAAAGACAGGCTGTTCGACCTCGTTGTAGTAGGAGTAGCGCCCGAAGACGCGATCCCGGCTGGTGAGCAATCCATCGACGCGCGTGTCGAACTGATTCTGATGGAGGGCATCGTTGTCGGTGCGGGTGTAGTTATTCGCGGTGGCAGTGAGATTGGTAGGCGTGGGGAAACGGGACAACAGCGCCAGCGCCGCGGGGTCCATGGGCGTGGTAATGACGTCGTTGGCGAATTCCTGACGAACGTACTTGCCTCCGGTGAGGGTGGTGGTGGCGGGATTGTAGATTTTGGAGACGCCGGTGAAAATGCCCTTGCGCTCGTTCAGGGTCGGAATGGTTGAAATTTTGGTGACGCCGATCAACTGCTTAACACCCTGGTAGTCGCCGAAGAAAAAGAGACGGTTGCGCACGATGGGCGCGCCGAGGGTGGCTCCGTAGAGATTGCGCCGGTACTCGGGCTTTCTGGCGGTGGTTGAAAAGTAATTCCGGGCATTCAGCGTTTCGTTGCGAAAGAACTCGAAGAGGCTTCCGTGGATTTCGTTCGATCCGGAGCGAGTGGCGACGTTCACGACGCCTCCGTTGAATCGACCGAATTCGGCGGCAACGTTGTTGGCCTCTACGGTGAACTCCTGAATGCCATCGATAATTGGGAAAAAGGCTACCTGGCCGGGCTCGGGCTGCAATGCCGAGATGCCGTCGTACAGGTATTCGTTCGTTCGGGGGCGACCGCCATTGATGCGGGGGAGCACCGTGCCCGGCGGCAACTCGACGCCAGGAGCGAGGGTGGCGAGCTGCACGAAATTGCGCGTGTTGAGCGGCATGGCAACGACGGTGGTGCCGGGAATATTTGTCTGGATGTCGCTGGTCTGCGATTGCAACAGGGGCGAGGCGGCATCCACGGTTACCGTTTGCCGGTCGCTGCCGACCTTCAACACGAGATCGACGTTCGCGGTCTGACCGACAGCAATCCTTACATTCGTGCGGCTGAGGTTTTGAAAGCCAGCAGCCGAGACATCCAATTTGTATTCGCCTGGATTGAGACCGCCGAAGACGTAATAGCCGGAACTGGATGTGCTGGTTTGGCGATGGATGTTCGTGGAGGTTTCGGTAAGTTCGACACGAGCATTGGTGACGGAGGCGCCGGAAAGATCCAAAACCTGGCCCTGCAGGTCAGACCGAATCTGGGCAAGGATGCAGGATGATGCAATGACCGCAAAAAGAACGACAGCAGGAATACGGTGGAAATTCATGTATAGAACTCCTCGCGACTCTGTGTAGGTTCGCGGTTATTGAGAGTTCTACGAATTTACGTGAATCAAGTCGTATAGTCAACGATTTGTATTCGAGAGATCATCGGGGCGAGGAATGCCCTTAATCGAAATCGTCGAGGCGTTCAATCATTACATCCGTTGATTTGATGAGCGCGGCGGCGTTGTCTCCCTTTTTCAGGCCTAGCTCACGGGCCGCGTTGGCAGTGATGATTGCGGTGATATGTGCGTTGCCAATCGACACGACAACCTCGGCGAAGAGACCCTCGATTCGGAGGCTGACAATTCTTCCGGCGAGCTGATTTCTGCCGCTGACTCGGCGGTATCTTTCACGGGACTCGGCGACGGCTTTTTCTTTGTCCTTGGACAAGAAGGGCTTGAGGGATGCCTCGGAGACGCGGTGATGTCCGCCGGGCGTCTGTACGGTAGGAAGCTTGCCCGATAAGATCCACTGCTTGATGGTGGAATAGCTGATTCCGAGGAGGCGTGAGGCTTCACGCGGTGTCAGTAGATTGTCTGAGTTGAGCATGGCATAGATTTAACACCTCTTGAAGCAGAGTGGAAGCCCGATGGGTTGCGAGGTCTTGTGTGCAGGACTTTTTGACTGCGTAACGGGATGCCGGGGAGGGGATTCGGAAGGCTAAGGGCTTCTGCTGCTATCGGGTGGGGAGCTCTCCTGTTAAGATGGTGAGAGTTCAGGAGGGCGCTGTTCGCCTCCGGTTTTGGCCCAGCCCAATGGCGTAAAGCGCACTTCTATGTGTCGGGGTGGCGGGAAATTGCGTAGCGACATAGACTTACAAGAAGCAACGTGTGCCGGGGGAGCACTGGAATCCCCGCAGACCATTGTTGAATCTAAAAATCGAATGACACAGACAACCGAAGCTAAAACTCTCCTCCTTTTGAAGCCCCGTGGATTCTGTGCTGGCGTTGTGCGCGCCATTGATATTGTGCGCATCGCCCTGGAAACCTTCGGCCCACCGGTCTACGTCCGTAAGGAAATCGTACACAACAAATATGTGGTCGAAGACCTGAAGGCCAAGGGCGCCATTTTTGTGGATGATGTGGAAGAAGTGCCGAACGGCGAACGCATCATTTATAGCGCGCACGGAGTTGCGCCTTCGGTGCGCGAGGCTTCCAAGCTGCGGCAGTTGCGGGTGGTTGACGCGACCTGTCCTCTGGTGACCAAGGTTCACGTGGAAGCGATTCGTTTTGCGAAAGACGGATACTCTCTGATCCTTATTGGGCACTTGAATCACGACGAAATTGTGGGCACTCTGGGTGAAGCTCCAGAGGTGACGCAGGTGGTGAGCAACGCCGAGCAGGTGGCCAATATCGTGGTATCCGATCCAGATCGCGTGGCTTATCTGACCCAGACGACACTTTCGCTGGACGAGGCGACGGATATTATCGATGCGCTGAAGTTGAAGTTCCCCAATATTCGCGGACCACATGCACAAGATATTTGCTACGCGACGGAAAATCGCCAGGTGGCGGTGAAGAACGTTGCGGAACAGGCTGATCTGGTGCTGGTGGTGGGATCGCCGAACAGCTCGAACTCGAATCGGCTGGTGGAAGTTGCGGGAAATCTGGGAACAAACGCGTTTTTGATCGACACCTGTCAGGACATTGACGAGAAGTGGCTGACGGGCGTGAAGACCGTGGCGCTTACGGCAGGAGCCTCGGCACCGGAAATCCTGGTTCAGGAAGTGATGACGTTCCTGTCCGGTAAAGGCTTTTCGAATGTGCGCGAGGTGGAAGTGATGCCGGAGCATGTACGTTTTGCGTTGCCTCCGGAGATTGTCGCGGCAATCGGCGCCGCTCCCGAAGTAACGGTGGAGTAAGAATTCATGGAAGCAAGTTCTACGCAGTCGACTGCGATTCGGTTCGGTAAGATTTCAGGGCTGGGGGCTCGCCTTAAGAGTTCGATCAAGGCGGCGCAACAGTTCCTGTTTGCCAAGCAGCACGAAGATGGCTGGTGGTGCGGCGAACTGGAAGCGGATACAACTCTCGAATCCGACTACATCTTTCTGCATACAGTTCTGGGCACTCGCGACGAGCGAAGGTTTCAGCAGTGTGCGGACGAGATTCTGCGTCATCAGAACGAAGATGGCGGCTGGCCGATATACCAGGATGGGCCATCGAACGTGACGGCGGCGGTGAAGGCTTATTTCGCGCTGAAGATGTGCGGCTATTCGCCGGACGATCCCAGGATGGCGAAGGCTCGGGAACGTATCCTGGCGATGGGTGGCGTGCCGGCGTGCAATACGTTCAGCAAGGTTTATCTTTGCGCGCTGGGACAGTATGACTACGACGCCGTTCCGGCAATTCCGCCGGAACTTGTGCTGTTTCCGAACTGGTTCTGGTTCAACATTTACGAGATATCGTCGTGGTCGAGGGCGATCCTGATTCCGCTTTCGATCTGCTATGCGAAAAAGCCGTTTAAAAAGATTCCCGACGAGTGGAATATCGACGAACTTTTCCCGAATGGACGCCATGGTGACTCGCTGCGTTTGAAGTGGGACAGCAAACTGATTAGCTGGCGAAACTTCTTCCTGGTGCTGGATCGGCTGTGCCATGCATTTGAGCGGGTGCATGTGAGACCGTTGCGCTCGGTGGCGTTGAAGGCGGCGGAGAAGTGGATGTTGGAGCGCTTTGAGTTGAGCGATGGGCTGGGCGCGATTTATCCGTCGATCCTGAACTCAATTATCGCGATGCGCTGTCTGGGTTACTCGCTGGATGATCCGCAGGTGATTCGGGCACTGGATGAATTTGAAAAGCTGGGCATTGCGGAGGGAGATAATTTCCGGATGCAGCCTTGCGTTTCTCCGGTGTGGGATACCGCCTACTCGCTGTTTGCGCTGGCCGAGAGCGGCGTCGATGCCCACGATCCGCGGATGGTGAAGGCTGCGGAGTGGATGCTGAAGAAGCAGATTCGCCGAAAGGGAGACTGGGCGATAAAGGTTCCAAATGCGGAGCCGGGCGGCTGGTATTTCGAGCACAACAATGAATTTTATCCTGACGTGGACGACACGGCGCAGGTGCTGCTGGCGCTGAATCACATTGAGACGGCGGATTCGCGGTTCCAGAGCGAATCGGTGCAGCGCGGGATCGACTGGGAACTGGCGATGCAGTGCAAGAATGGCGGATGGGCGTCATTCGACAAAGACAATAACCGCATGGTGTTCCAATACGTTCCATTTGCCGATCACAACGCGATGCTCGATCCGGCGACGGTCGATATTACGGGACGAGTGCTGGAGGCACTGGCGGTGCATGGGTTTACGCCGAAAGACAAGCCTGTGCAGAGGGCGATTGAGTTCATCCGCAAGGAGCAGGAGCCGGACGGCTCGTGGTTCGGACGCTGGGGCGTGAACTACATTTACGGCACGATGTGCGTGCTGCGCGGACTGGAAGCGGTGGGCTTCGATAATCATGACGCAATGGTTCAGCAGGCGACGGAGTGGCTGCGGATGATGCAGAATTCCGATGGTGGCTGGGGCGAATCGATTGCCTCGTATGACGACGAGAACGAGAAGGGCGTGGGAGTTAGCACGAGTTCGCAGACGGCTTGGGCGGTACTTGGATTGATGGCGGGTGGAGATTATCGCTCGGAATCGCTGGCACGCGGGATCGCTTATCTTTTGGATCATCAAGAGGCGGACGGCGGATGGAGCGAGGTGCCGTACACGGGCACGGGGTTCCCACGAGTGTTTTACCTGAAATATCACTCGTATCCCTGGTACTTCCCGCTGATGGCGCTGGCTAAGTACTCCCAGAACGAAGTGCAGGGAGCGTAAAGGCAGGGGACAGTTTAGCATCGCGATCGCCGCCCCACATTAGCCAACTGCGGGCAAATGCGGGGCCCCCGTGAACGTTTAGCAAGGTCGTCGAGCGCAGCCTGGAAAGGGCTGCGTTTGATGTGTTCGGAGAGGAAATCGTTGAAAGCCTTTGTAACCGGAGCGACAGGGTTTGTGGGGAGTCACGTGGCGCGCCTGCTGGCAGAGCAGGGTGCAGACCTGCGTCTACTGGTGAGAGCCGGGAGCCGGAGAGAGAATTTAGCGGGACTGCCGGGGGAGCTTGTGGTTGGCGATCTGACGGATCCGGCATCGCTGCGAAAGGGAATGAAAGGCTGCGAGGCGGTCTTCCATGTGGCAGCCGATTATCGTTTGTGGATACGCGATCCGAAGCCGATGTATGCGGCCAATGTGGACGGAACGGCGGCGGTGATCGAGGCGGCACAGGCGGCAGGCGTACGAAGGACGGTTTATTGTTCGTCGGTGGCAACGCTGGGATTCGGATACGAACGAGTGTCGGTGGACGAAGAGACTCCGGTGAACGTGGCTGAGATGATTGGTCACTACAAGCGTTCGAAGTATCTGGCGGAGCGCAAGGCCGTGGAGCTTGCAGCCAAAGGCGCAGAGGTGGTGATTGTGAATCCTAGCACTCCGGTGGGAGAGCAGGATATCAAGCCGACACCGACGGGGCGCATCGTTCTGGATTTTCTGCTGGGGAACTTTCCGGCTTACATGGAAACGGGCATGAACCTTGTGGACGTTCACGATGTGGCGCGGGGACATCTGCTGGCCTTTGAAAAAGGGCGGCGGGGCGAGCGGTACATACTGGGCGGCGAGAACCTGACGTTGAAGCAGATTCTGGACA